>Ga0209537_1000068_pt1 | contig 107112 bp, 101 predicted proteins | sample BioPla4DNA1_FD_187698 | JGI IMG/M metagenome (GOLD analysis project Ga0209537, IMG submission 187698) | Biogas fermentation microbial communities from Germany - Plant 4 DNA1 (SPAdes) (version 2) | ecosystem: Engineered > Bioreactor > Anaerobic > Digestate | place: Bielefeld, North... | reverse complement strand
CGCTCCCGCCGATGCCGATGATTAGATGGTCACAGCCCAGATCCAAGGCCCTGGCGATGAGCTCGCCGGTGCCGAAGGTGGTGGTGAGCAGAGGATTGCGCTCTTCCTCCGGCACCAAAACCAGCCCCGAAGCCTGGGCCATCTCGATCACCGCGGTTTTGCCCCCGCCCATCAGGCCCAGCTGGGCCTTGACCGGAGTACCTAAGGGGCCTGTCACCTCGTACTCCAAGAGCTCGCCGCCGCTGGCCACAACCAGGGACTCCACCAGGCCTTCCCCGCCGTCGGAGAGGGGCAGAAGAACCAGCTCCGCCTCGGGTAGAGCCTTCCCCACTCCCCTGGCCATGGCCCGGGCCGCTTCGGTGGAGGTGAGGCTTCCTTTGAAGGAATCGGGGGCTATGACAATTTTCTTGTTTCCTTCCATTTTCCACTCTCCCCAGCAGCTTTCTGAATGAAGCGGTCAATGCGCTCCAGGGCCTGCTTGATGCTGTCTATGGAATAGGCGTAGGACACCCGCACAAACCCTTCCCCCGAATCGCCAAAGGCGGAACCGGGCACCACCGCGACCTTCTCTGCTTCCAGGAGGGCGGTGCAGAAATCCTCGGAACTCATCCCCAGATCAGAGATGCGGGGGAAGCAGTAGAAGGCGCCCTTGGGTTCGAAGCAGGAAAGCCCCAGGGCCCGGAAACCCTGGACGATGAACTGCCGGCGCCGGTCATATTCCCCCCGCATCTTCTCCACAGCGGGCAGGCCCTTTTCCAAAGCCTCAATGGCCGCCCACTGGGCCGTGGTGGGGGCGCTCATGATCCCGTATTGATGAATCTTCCGCATCGCACCAATGATCTCCGCAGGACCGCAGGCGTAGCCTAAACGCCAGCCGGTCATGGAAAACGCCTTGGAAAAGCCGCTCACCAGCACGGTGCGCTCGTACATCCCCGGGAGCGCCGCGATGGAAGTATGCTCGATCCCGTAGACCAGTTCCGCGTAGATCTCATCGGAGATGATCACGATCCTGTGCTGGCGCAGAACCTCGGCGATAGCCACCAAGTCCTCTTTTTCCATAACCGCACCGGTGGGATTATTGGGATAACAAAAAACGATGGCTTTAGTTTTGTCAGTGATCAAGGGCTTGATGGCCTCCGCGGTGAGGCGGAAATCATCCTTTTCGTAGGTGGGCACAGGAACCGGCACCCCTCCCGCCATGATGGTCATGGGGCCGTAGGAGACGTAGGTGGGCTCCGGGACCAGCACTTCATCGCCGGGGTTAATCAGGGCCCTTAAGGCCAGATCCACCGCTTCGCTGCCCCCCACCGTGATCAGGATCTGGTTTTCCGGGTTGTACTCCACCTGAAAGCGGCTTGCCAAATAGCGGCTGATGGCCTGGCGCAGCTCCAAAAGGCCGGAGTTGGAGGTGTATCTGGTGCCCTTTTCCACGATGGAGCGGATACCCGCCTCCCGGATCACCTCCGGGGTGGGGAAATCCGGCTCGCCCACGCCCAGGGAGATCACATCCTGCATGGTGGCGGCAATGTCGAAGAACTTGCGGATACCCGACGGCTTAATGGCCTGCACCTTTTGGGATAACAATTCATTAACCAACGCGATCACTTCCCTTCCTTCTGTAAATATTATGCGTATTCTTCAGGCAGATTATAATTCCTACCGGGGGAAATGATTTCGCCTATCGACTGAATTGTCTGCATTGTTTATACTATAATTGCTAGCAAACAGATCGGGCCCGCACAGAAAGGAGGGTTGTTGTGCGCAAAAGATCCGCCGCCTTGCTGCTCTTGGTGGTGCTCCTCCTTGGTCTGGGCAGCAGCGCGGCCCTGGCCAATGCCCCCGCTTCCCCGCCCTTTGGCAGTGAGGTGGTCCCCCTCACCCTGGAGGAGCTGGAGGAAGTGGAAGGCGCCTGGGCCGCCCAGACCGTGGTGGGCGCCGCGGTGGGAGGCGTCTGCTACTTAATCACCACCCCCGTTTCCCAGTGGAACCTGGGAGACTGCTTAAGGCACGTGGTCGCCGGTGCCGTAAGCGGTTTCTTCGGCAGCTTCTTCTAGCCCCCACCCCTACACAGAAAGCCCAGGGCAACCTGGGCTTAACTTCACTCTCACTCTAGAAGGGATGATCCAATGCCGCTCTTGCCATCTGCCATCTTCTGGCTGGTCTTGGCCGCAGCCCTCACCGGGAGCCAGCTGCGCCAGGGCCGCCCCCTAAGCGCCCAGGTGGTGGGCCTGGCCGTGCTTGGAGCAGGCCTGATCCTGGCCGCCGGGAGCCTCAGCCAAACCCAGGCGGGTCCCCTTGGAACCTTCTTGCGCTGGCTGAGCCGCTTTTTGCTGTATCTCGGCCTCACGCCCCTTTTCACCAAGCTCCCCTGGCCCCGCAGCGCGGCGGGGGGAGTGGTCTTTTCCACCTGCATGACGCTCCTGGAGCTTGTGGGCGTTTTGGGCTAGGCCTTTTCCCGGCGGGCGTTTCCCTGCCAGACTAAATAGATGCCAAAAAGGGTGATCACACTGCCCAAGGCCTCCAAGGGGGCAGGCACTTCCTTCAGGATGAACACCGCCATGATGCTGGCCCCCAAGGGCTCCCCCAGGATGGTGACGGAGACCATGGTAGCAGGAAGGTACTTCAAAGCCCAGTTCAAGCTGTTGTGCCCCAAAACCGTGGGCACCAAAGCCAGGGCCACAAACATGAGCCAGGTGAAGCTGTTAAAGCCCCTCAGGGGCAGGCCCCGCAGCAGGATCAGAAAACCCAAAACCAGGGCCGCGCCGCCGTAGACCAAGAGGGAATAAAGGGCCAGGGGCAGCTGCGGGCGCAGCCTGCGGCCTAAGAGGAAATAGCAGGCCATGGCCACCGCGCCGCCTAAGGCTAAGAGGTTCCCGTAAAGCCGGGACTCGCCCCCTGCACCTTCCGTGAAGGTGACCAGGACGCTTCCCGCCAGGGCCACCACCAAGCCCAGCCACATCCGGGGCGTGGGCTTTTCCGCCAGAAAGAGCACAGAAAGCAAAAACACCCAGAGGGGCTGGGTGGTCACCAGCACTACCGAGCTGGCCACGCTGGTATGCTCCAGGGAGGTCATCCACAGGGCGAAGTGCATAGCCAGCATCACCCCAGCCCCCAGGGCCAGTCTGAGCTGCTGTTTTTCTAGCCTTAAGCCCCGCCCCTCCCTTAGGGCCAGGGGCAGAAAAAACAAAGCCGCAAAAAGCATGCGGTAAAAGGCGATGACAAAGGGAGGTGCCTCCGCCAAGCGGATCAGCACAGCAGATGTGGAAATGGCGGCAACGCCGCCCACTAAAACTAACGTGATTAGTTTCTCCTTGGCCATGCAAACGCTCCTCTACTCCAACCGCTCCAGCAGCAGCAGGCTAAAGCCGATCTTCAGCATTTCTTCCACACTGAGCACCTGGCCCTCCGGGGCCCGCTGGTGCAGCTTCAAAGCGATGGCCAGCTGGCCCGCCTGCTGCGTGTATTCCACCCGGTTCATGGGCACATCCACAGCTAAAATCCTGGAGAACACCGCGGCTGTGGCGGCATGGCCCACCGCGGACACCCAGCCGTAGAGGCGCACCAGCCGCCTGGCCTCCTCCACATCCACCTCCCGTACCCGGTAAAGCCCGGTGCTGGTGACCACGGGGCCGTTGAGCAAAACCACCGGCAGCACATCGCCATCCAGGGCCAAAAGCTCCAGCACATCCTCCGCGAATTCCAGCTGCTTCGCTACCATCTGCTCATCCTCCCTCGGTCCGCCGCGCCGCCCGGGGACTGATGCCGCTTTCCAAATACTGGCGCAAGAGGGCGGCCACCGTCTCCAGGGCCACCTGGTTGAAGCCCCCTTCGGGCACGATCAGATCCGCGTACTTTTTCGAGGGTTCCACAAAAGCTTCGTGCATGGGCTTCACCGTGGAAAGATACTGCTTGTGCACGGAGTCCAAACTGCGCCCCCGCTCCTGCACATCCCGGACCAGCCGGCGCAGGATGCGCACATCGGGATCGGTATCCACGAACACCTTGAGATCAAACAGGCTGCGCAGCTCGGGATCGGCCAAAACCAAAATGCCCTCCACAATCACGATGCGGCGGGGCTGCACGGTGATGGTGCGGTCCGTCCGCACATACTGGGCAAAATCATACACCGGCACCTGGATGGTCTCGCCCCGCTTGAGCCGCTTCAAATGCTCGATGAGGAGCTCATCCTCCAGGGCGTCGGGGTGATCGTAGTTGATCTTCAAACGCTCCTCAAAGGGTAAGTCCCAGTTGGCCACGTAGTATGAGTCCTGGGAAATAATCACGCACTCTTCGCCCATGGCCGCCTGCAGGGCTTGGGCAAAGGTGGTCTTGCCTGAGCCGGTCCCCCCGGCTATGCCCACAATAATCACAGAGATCACCTATACTTTCTTGCCTGCACCGCTATTCCACCAGATACCCTGCCCGGCGCAATGCGGCCCGGATTTCTTCCATCACTTCCTGGTTGGGGGCATCGATTGTATGCAGATGATAGCCCCCCGTAAGCACCAGCAGGGGCTCACCTTGGAGCTCCTGCATTTTTTCGATAAAGCGCTGCACATCCTGCCTAGAGCTGAGCTGCAGATTGGCGGTGAGCTCGCCGTAGAGGGGATGCTCCACCGAGACATCCACCACCGTGCCCCCCAGATCCACGATCAAGTTCAGCTCCCGGGCCAGCTCTGCGTTTTCCGCCCCGTGGCGCACCGCCACCCGGCTGCGGTGGGCCGCCCGGGCCGCGGCCTTGGGCAAAAGATAACCCTGGGGGGTGGCGATAATCCCCGCGCCCTGGGCTCTAAGCACCGCAACATCGCCCACGATCACCTGTCTGGTCACCCCGAAGAGGCTGCTCAAGGTGGAGCCGGTGATGGGCTCCTCCGCCTCCTCCAGGAGGGCTAGTATTCTTTCCCGGCGCTCTTCCTGCTTCACTCCCATTCCCCCACAGATCTTGCCAAAAGCTGCTTAGTAGTATACTATACAGGTGTATATACACCTGTATAGATTGCGAGGAACTGCCCATGCGCTTGACCACTAAAGAACTGCTCTACGGGGCTTTGCTCACGGGCTTAGCCCTCCTCATTCCCCTGGCTTTCCAGGGCTGGCTCCAGGTGACCATCCCGCCCTTTTCCGCCACCTTAGCTAGTCATCTTCCCACCATGCTGGCCATGACCATCAGTCCCTGGACCGCGGCCCTGGTGGGGGCAGGCTCCAGCCTGGGCTTTCTCCTCACCCTAGGGCCGGTGGTGGCCCTCAGGGCGGCGGTGCACATCCTCTTTGGCGTCGCGGGGGCCTGGCTCTACGCCAGGGATCAGACCCTCTGGAAGGCGCTGCTTTTGACCTTACCCATCCACGCCCTAGGTGAGACCCTGGTGGTGCTCCCCTTTGGCTTCAGCTTCCAGCAGGCCCTTTTGGTGATCGGCCTCGGCACCGCGCTGCACCACCTGGCGGATGGCGCCATCACCTCCGCTGTGTTTCAGGCCTTAAGTAAAGCGGGCGTACGTTTAGACCTTAGCGGTAAAGGCACGGTCAACCACCTTTAAAAGCTCGATAATCTCCAGATTCTGCGGACAGGCGGCCTCACAGCTGCCGCAGGCAATGCACTGGCTGGCATCTTTGCCGTTCTTGGCTAAATACTCGTACTGCGGGCGATCGCTGGCAAAACTGTTGTACATGCTGGCTTCGTTGTAGAGGCGGAACAGCCTGGGGATCTCCACACCTTGGGGACAGGGCAGGCAGTAGCGGCAGTCTGTGCAGGGAATCTGGATGCGCTGGGTATAAAGCTCACGGGCCTGGGCGATAATGCCCAGTTCTTTTTTGCTCAAAGAATGGGGCTTGGCTTCCGAGAGCACCCGCACGTTTTCCTCCACATCGGACATTTGATGCATCCCGCTTAAGATCACCGAAACCTCCGGATGATCCGCCACCCAGCGCAGGGCCCATTCCGCAGGACTGCGCTTGATGGGCGCCGTGCGGAAGAGCTCCTCCACCTCCGGCGGCAGGTTCCGCACCAACCGCCCTCCCCGCAGGGGCTCCATGATCACCACACCCAGCCCCTTGCTGGCGGCGTACTTCAGCCCCGCCAAGCCGGCCTGGTGGCATTCGTCCATGTAGTTGAACTGGATCTGGCAGAAATCCCAAGGGTAGGCGTCCACGATCTCCCGGAAGACCGGCAGATCATCGTGGAAGGAAAAGCCCGCGTAGCGGATGCGCCCTTCCATCTGCATCTGTTCCAAAAATTCCAGCGCCTCATGTTCCAAGGCCTGCTGCCATGACCTGCGGTTCAAAGCGTGGAGCAGGTAGAAGTCGATGCACTCCACCCCCAGGCGCTCCAGCTGCTCGTTGAAGTAGCGGGCGCAGTCCTGGGGGGACTTCACCAGCCACATGGGGAGCTTGGTGGCGATGTTCACCTTCTCCCGGTAGCCGTCCTGGACGGCCTTGCCCACCAGCACTTCGCTCTGCCCGTCGTGGTAGCTGTAGGCGGTATCCAGGTAGTTGACACCATGATCGATGGCATAGCGGATCATGGCAATGGCCTCAGCCTCATCGATTTCCCCCGTGGGCAGCGTGGGCAGGCGCATGCAGCCGAAGCCCAGCAAGCTCACTTCTTCCTTGGTTTGCCCCATCATTCTCCTTTGCACACGATCACCCCTCGAGTACTAATTCGCAGTCTCCCCCCGTTTCCCTGCCTTCGGGGGTAAACAGGAAAAGCAAATGCGGCCTCGAACTGTAGTTCTAGAAAAGGGGAGATGCAGATGATAAGTTACCTATTCCTAGGTGCAGCCGTCGGCCTGGTTTTGGGATTCCTCATCGCCTATGCCCTGCTCAGCCAGGGCAAGGCCAGACTGGAGGCCCAGCTCAGCGCGGTGAGGGAGCAGCGGGCCCGGGAAGAGGAGTACTTAAAAGCCATCCAGCAGGAGTTTCGCACCGTGTTTCAGAACCTGGCCCAGGAAATCCTGGAGGCCAAAGCCTCCAGCTTGTCCACCCAGACTTCCCAGCAGCTGCAGAGCCTCTTGGAGCCCCTCCGCCAGCGCCTGCTGGAATTTCAAGAGCGGGTGGAGCAGACCCACCGGGAGAGCATGATCAAAATCGGTACCCTGGAGCGGGTGGGCCTGGCCATGTCCGAAGAGGCGGAGCGCCTGGCCAAAGCCCTCAAGGGCGAAGTGAAAACTCAGGGGGACTGGGGCGAGATGATCCTCAGCCGCATCCTGGAAGCTTCGGGCCTGCGGGAAGGCCATGAATACGTGCTGCAGGGCGTAGGCTTAGATCTCCGCAGTGAACAGGGGAGCAAAATCCGCCCCGACGTGGTGGTGATCCTGCCGGAAAATCGCCACCTGATCATCGACTCCAAGGTCTCTTTAACCGCCTACGAGCGCCATGCGGCCAGCAGCGATCCCGAAGAGCAAAAGCGCCTAGAAAAGGACCTGGTCCGCTCCTTGAAAAACCACATCGACGGGCTGCGGGAGCGCCACTACCAGGGCAGCGGACTCAACTGCCCCGATTTTGTGCTCATGTTTATGCCCCTGGAGCCGGCCTACGCCTTGGCCCTCCAGGCTGACCCGGCCCTCTTCCAGTATGCCTGGGAGCGGAAGGTGGTGCTCACCACCCCCACCACCCTCATGGCCACCCTCTGGATTATCGCCAACATCTGGCAGCAGGCCCAGCAGACCGCCAACGCCCTGGAGATCGCCCGCCAGGGCGGGGCGCTCTACGACAAATTCGTGGGCTTTGTGGGCACCTTAGAAGAGCTCGGCCGCCAGCTGGAACGCTGCCAAAACTCCTACAACCAAGCCGTCAACCAGCTGAAAACCGGCCGGGGCAACCTCATCTCCAGGGCGGAAAACCTGCGGGCCTTGGGCGCGGCCGCGAGCAAATCCCTGGACGCCCAGCTCACCGCGGCTGCCCTGGAAAGCGATGGGGCAGCCCAGGACTAGGCAATGCGCCAGTCAATGGGCTCCTGCCCCGTTTCCGTTAAGAAGGCATTGGCTTTGGAAAAGTGGCCGCAGCCGAAAAAGCCCCGGCTGGCCGAGAGGGGACTGGGATGGGGAGCGGTGAGCACCAGGTGGTGGGGCTTGGTGATCAGCCGCTGCTTGCTCTGGGCGGGCCGGCCCCAGAGGAGAAAGACCACCGGTGTCTCTTTGTCGTTGAGCAGCTCCAAGACCCTGTCCGTGAACCTTTCCCAGCCCTTGCCCTGATGGGACCCGGCCTGGCCCCGCCGCACGGTCAGCGTTGTGTTCAAAAGCAGCACCCCCTGATCCGCCCAGGCTTCCAGACAGCCGTGGGCCGGGACGGGGATGCCCAGATCCCGGACCAGCTCCCGGAAGATGTTCTGCAGCGATGGAGGTTGGGGCACCCCTCTGGGCACGGAAAAGGCCAGGCCGTGGGCCTGCCCCGGCCCGTGGTAGGGATCCTGCCCCAAGAGCACCACCTTGGTCTGGGCGTAGGAAGTGCGCTTCAGCGCTTCGAAGATCTTGTACATATCGGGGTAGATCGTGCGGTAGCGGTACTCTTGGATCAAAAACTGCCGCAGGGCCAGGTAGTATTCCTTGCTAAATTCCCCCGCCAAAAGCTCATCCCAGTCATTGCCCAGATGCACTGCCACTGAGTTCACCTCCCTTGCCCAGGGCCGCCAGCTGCTCAAAGGCGTGCAGGGCCCCCTGCTCGCCGTTGCTCAAAACCACAACCTCCATGGGCTCCTCCAGCGTTCCCCCGAAGAGGACATGGGCCCCCGGGGCCCGCCCTTCGATCTTATACACCCTAAGGCGCGCATCCCAGTAAGGTGCCAGAAGCCTTTCCACCGTTTCCGCGGGCAGCAGCTGGCCCTGGGCCAGAAGCTGCCAGAAGCGGACCAGATCCGGCGCGCCGGCAAAAAGCTGGGGCTCATCCCCTGGCAAAGCGTAGATGTTTTCCACAGGGCGCCCCGCAGGGCTGATGGTGTAACCTGTGGCCGCCCAGGCGGGGAGCTGATCCAGGTAGAGGTAGGAGGTTCGCCCCAGCTTGCCCGGGAGGAGGACCTCCCGCTCCACTACCTCCCAGGCCTTTTCGCCTGTAATGGCCGCGAGCCTACGCTCCGGCTCTTCCGCCCCTTCCAGCTGCCCCAACCGGGCCAGGGCCACCTGAGCGAAAAACTGCCGGGCGGAGCCTAAGTTGAAGGCGGTGTAGGGGTTGTTGGGGATTTTAAACCTTCTGTGGGCATAGCCGAAGGCCCCCCGGAACTGCACCTTGGCCTTCTTGGTCACCTGGCACACCCCGGAGAAATCATCCTCCACGGAAAAGCCCCGGTAGTGGGTGTCCCAGGTGCTCAAAGCTGTGGTGCCCTTCAGTTCAAAGCTTTCATCCAGCTGGGGAACGAGCACAGGCACCTCCAGCTCCCCCCGGATCAGCTCAGCAAATCCTTCACTGCTCTCCTTTTCCCCGTGGGTGACAAAGACCTGCCCGATGTGGCGGAAACGCCGCAGCCACCTCAGCAGCCCCGCCTGATCCGCGTGGGCGGAAAAGCCGCTGATGGTCTCGATCTCAGCGGCCACCTGCACCTCTTCCCCGTGGATGCGCACCCGCTGCGCGCCATCCTGGAGGCGCCGGCCCAGGGTCCCTTCCGCCTGGTAGCCCACAAGCAAAACCGCGGCTTCCCTCCGCCAGAGGTTGTGCTTGAGGTGGTGCTTGATCCGCCCCGCATCGGCCATGCCGCTCGCGGAGATGATCACCACTCCGCCGCTGATGCTGTTGAGGCGCTTGGACTCTTCCACGCTTTCCGTGTAGTGCACGCCCGGCCCCTGGAAGGGGGAGCGCTGCTCCTGGATCATCTCCCGGGTTTCGTAGTCAAACACCTGGCTGTGGCGGCGGAACACCGCCGTGGCTTTGGAAGCCAGGGGGCTGTCGATATAGATGGTCAGGGGCGGGGTTTGCCCCTGATCCTGGAGCACCCGCAGGCTGTGGAGGATATCCTGGGTGCGCCCCAGGGCAAAGGCGGGGATGAGCAGGTTGCCCCCCCGCTCCATGGTGCGGTTCACCACCTCAGCCAGCCGCTTAAGGCGCTCCTCCCTGTTTTCATGGAGCCGGGTACCGTAGGTGGACTCGATCACCAGCACATCCGCCTCCGTCAGGAAGGTGGGATCCTGGACGATGGGCTGATCCAAATTACCCAGATCGCCGGAGAACACAAACTTGGTGGTCTCCTCCCCTTCCGTGATCCAAAGTTCCACAATGGCGGCGCCCAGGATATGCCCGGCATCCCGGAAGCGCACCCGCAGGTCGGGGAAGACCTCGATCTCTTCGTCGTAGACCATGCGGGCAAACTGCTCCATGGTCCTCTCGGCATCGGCCACGGTGTAGATGGGAGTCAAAAGGGGCTGGCCCCTCCGGCGCAGCTTCCTGTTTTTCCGCTCCACTTCCATCTCTTGAATGTGGGCCGAGTCCGCCAGCATGATCTCGCAGAGATCCGCGGTGACCCCGGTGGCATAGATGGGCCCCCGGAAGCCCAGCCTGGTGAGCTTGGGCAGAAGCCCGCTGTGATCGATATGGGCGTGGGTGAGGATCACCCCATCTATTTCCCCGGGCACAAAGGGGAAGTCCCCGTAGTTGCGCTGCTTCAGCTCCTCCGGCCCCTGGAAGAGGCCGCAGTCCACCAGGACCTGCTTGTCCCCAAAGGCCAGGAGGTAGCAGGAGCCGCTGGTACACCCGGCGGCACCCAAAAACTGGATTCTCACTGGCAAGCCCCCTTATTCAGCGGAAAACTGGTAGATGGTGCTGTGGGCGTAGCGCTCACCGGCCCGCAGAACGGGACTGGGGAAATGGAGGTGGCGCGTGCTGTTGGGGAAGAACTGGGTCTCCAAGCAGAAGCCGCTGCGCCTGGGGTAGCTCACCCCGCCCTTGCCCCGGACGCCATCTAAGTAATTGCCGGTGTAAAACTGGATACCGGGCTTGGTGGTGAGCACTTCCATCACCCGGCCTGTGGTGGGCTCTTTCACCCTTGCCGCGGGCACAAGCCCCGGCTCGCTGCGGCGGACCACCCAGTTGTGATCGTAGCCGTTACCGCAGCGCAGCTGCTCGTGGTCGGCAGCGATCCGGGCGCCGATGGGATGGGGCTCCCGGAAATCTAAGGGAGTTCCGGCAACCTGGAGAACCTCCCCTGTGGGCAGGGATTCTGCATCGGTTGGCGTAAAGAAATCAGCGAAGAGCTGAAGCTCATGGTCTAAGATTAGGCCCTGCCCCTGGCCCGCCAGGTTGAAGTAGGCGTGGTTGGTGAGATTGAGGATGGTGTCCTGATCGGAGGTGGCGGAGTAATCCAGGCGCAGGCCCCCTGTGCCGGTTCCGGAGTAGATCACTTCCACCTGGAGGTTGCCGGGATAGCCCTCTTCCCCATCGGGACTGAAGTAGCTGAGCTTGAGGGCGGGGCCGGTGGCGGTTGCGATCACCTCCGCATCCCACACCCGCCGACCCAGGCCGCCTGGCCCGCCGTGGATGTGGTTCCGGCCGTCGTTGGCCGCGAGTTTGTACACCTTCCCGCCCAGGCTGAACTGGGCCCCCTCGATGCGGTTGGCGTGGCGCCCCACCACAACTCCGAAGTGCTTGGTATCCTGGAGGTATTCTTCCAGGCTGTCGTAGCCCAAGACCACATCGGCCAGCTCGCCCCGGCTGTCCCGGGCGTACAAACTGACCAGAGCAGCACCGTAATTGGTAATCAGTGCCCGGTGGCCCTGGCCTAACTCCAGAGTAAACAGCTCAACTTGCCGTCCAGCGGCGGTTCCCCAACTTTTCCGTTCCATGTCCAAAGCTCCTTCCTAAAATTCTTGTTCAACTTGTACCCAGACAAGAGGTTTTTGCCGAGGGTAAGGAGAAGTGATCTAATCCAACCATTTCGCAAGCGGCCCGGCGAATTCCTGCCTGCATCTGGCAGCCGGAGCGAAAGGAGGACCCCCGTATTGCTCAGGATACCTGCGGAGATGAAGCGCAAGAAATACTGGAAGGAAACCTTGGAAGCCTACCTCTACCTCTTGCCCGCTTTCGTCATCTTAGGCATGTTCAGTTTTTACCCGGTGGTTAAATCCGTCATCATCAGCTTTTATGATTGGCATCTGCTCCGCAAAGAGCAGTACTTCGTGGGTTTAGAGAACTACCAGAAGCTGCTCAGCGACAAAACCTTCCTAATGGCCATCTCCAACACCTTCCGCTATGTGGTTGGTTTTGTGCCCATCTCCATCTGTTTATCCCTGATCATTGCCGTGCTCTTGAACAACAAGATCAAAGGGCGCGGTCTTTTGCGCCTAGCCTATTTCCTCCCCTGGGTCACCTCCTCCGTGGCCATCTCCATGGTCTGGCGCTGGATCTACAACCAGCACTACGGCCTTTTGAACATGGCCCTGGCGGAATTGGCCCAGTTTGTGAACAAGCTGGTGGAGCTTGCCACCTTGGGCAACGTGGCCCAGATCTGGGAGTTCACCAACATCAACTGGCTGATGGAACCCCGCTGGACCATCATCAACGTGGTGATTATCAGCGTCTGGAAGAGCATCGGCTACTACGTGGTGATTTTCCTCGCGGGCCTGCAGAATGTCCCCACGGAGCTCTACGAAGCAGCCGAGGTGGATGGGGCCACCGCCTGGCAGAGCTTCTGGCGGATCACGTTGCCGCTCATCTCCCCCACCACCTTTTTCATCTCCATCATCGCCATTATCGGGGCCTTTAAGCTCTTCACGGAGATTTACGTGCTTTACACAGGCAATCCGGGCCCCTTAAGCAGCGGGCTTACCATCGTGTACTACGTCTACCGCAACGCCTTCCAGCGCTACCGCATGGGCTATGCCTCCGCGGCGGCTTACATTCTCTTTGCCATCATCTTTGTGTTCACCCTGATCCAGATGTACGCATCCAGGCGCCGGGTGCACTACGAGGGCTAAGGAGGGAGAGTTATGGCACGCTACGAAATGTTAGCCGAAGATCAACAGTGGCGCTACCGCTTAAGCCACTTTATTAAGCGCTTTTTCCTGTACGCCGTGCTCATCGGCGGTGCCCTGATCATGATCACACCCTTTGTCTGGATGCTCTCCAGCTCCCTCAAGGCACCCCATGAGATTTCGCTTAAATACATCAAGTGGCTGCCGGAAAGCCCCCAGTGGCAGAACTACAAAATCGCCTGGGAAGCGGCGCCCTTTGCCATGTACTTCAAAAACAGCTTCTTCATCGCCACCGTGTGCATGTTGATTGAAGTAACCTTCAGCTCCTTGGCGGCGTACGCCTTTGCCAAGATGAACTTCTTCGGGAAGAACGTGCTCTTTGTGCTGTTCTTGGGCACCATGATGATCCCCGGGGAAGTGATGCTCATCCCCAACTACATGACCATGGTCAACTTCGGCTGGATCGACACCTACTACGCCCTGATCGTCCCCTGGACGGTGAGCGTTTTTAGCATCTTCCTTTTGCGGCAGTTTTTCATGAGCATCCCCCATGAGCTCTTTGAAGCTGCGGTTTTGGACGGCTGCAGCAAGTTCAGGTATCTGCTCACGGTGATGCTGCCCCTTTCTAAGCCGGCTTTGGCCACGGTGATGCTCTTTAAGTTCATCGGCAGCTGGAACGCCTTCTTGTGGGTCTTGATCATGACCAACACGCCCAGGATGCGCACCATCCCCGTGGGCCTCACCTATTTCGTCAGCGACGTGGGGGCCCAGTACAACTACCTCATGGCTGCCTCCACCTTTGCCATGGCGCCGATTTTGATCCTGTTCCTGCTGCTGCAGAAGCAGTTTATCCAAGGTATTGCCCGTACAGGGCTGAAGGGATAGGGAGGTGAAAAGCGGGAGGTTAGCTTCTTTCAGCGGTGTGGAAAAGATCAATAAATAGAAGGAGTGGATTGACATGCGTTCGACCAAGTTGGTGTTGTTGGCTCTCGTGCTTTGCCTCGCCCTGAGCAGCCCGGCCCTGGCCAAGGTGCACATCACCTTCTGGCATGCCATGGGTGCGGAGCTGGGTGAAGCTGTGGACTACCTGACGCAGAAGTTCAATGAAGAGCAGGACGAAATTTTCGTGGAGTCCATCTACCAAGGACGCTACAGCGATCTGAACACCAAGCTGGTGGCATCCTTCTCCGCGGGGACTTCCCCCACCATCGCCCAGGTCTATGAGAACTGGACCGACGCCTATTACCGCTATGGAGTCATCGTTCCTCTAGAAGACTACATGGATCTCACCGAGGAAGAGTACAACGACTACATCGAAGTGTTCCGCCACATGAACACCTGGGACGGCAAGCTATACACCATCCCCTTCAACAAGAGCAACTGGGTGATGTACTACAACAAAGAGCTCATCCCCGAGCCGCCCAAGACCCTCGATGAGTTCTTCCAGATCGCCAAGGAAGTGAGCGAGAAGACCGGCGGCGAGACCCGGGGCTTCGGCATCCGGCCCACCCTGGAGCTCTTCCACGCCTTCCTCTGGCTCAACGGCGGAGACTTCTTCGATGAAGATCTCAACGTCACCTTTGACGGCCCCGAAGGCAAGCTGGCCCTGCAGCAGATGATCGCCATGCTGGAAGATGGCTCAGCTCTGCAGATCGACGGCTATGAAGATGGGGCCTTTGGCGATCGCATGATCGCCATGTACATCGGTTCTTCCGCGGGCATTACCTACGCGGAGAATTCGGTGGGCGGCAAGTTTGAGTTCAGCACCACTCCCCTGCCCGCTGGCGTAAGGCCCGGCGCCCCCTTCATGGGCACCAACATCGCCATGTTCGCCTCCGCCAGCGAAGAGGAGCGGCAGGCTGCAGCCAAGTTCGTCAAGTGGCTCACCAACACCGAGAACACCGTCTACTTCGCCATCAAGACCGGTTACCTCCCGGTGACGTACTCCGGTTTGGACCATCCGGAATACGTGGCTTGGCTGGAGGCCAACCCCCACAAGGCCGCCATCGCCAACCGTGAGGCCTTCGAATTCGGCTACTGGCAGCCCAAGATCGCCGCTTGGGAAGAGTGCCGCGGCATCATCTACGAGATGGTCACCAAGGTGTTCCTGGGTGAGGATATCGACCTGGCTCTGGCCGAAGGCCGGATGCTGGTGGAAGAGGCCATCCAGGAGATGCTCAGCGAGCGCTTCTAGGCCTTGGCACCTGATCAAAAATGGCACAGGGACCCCCTGTGCCATTTTTTCAACCCTCGGCGGACAGGATAAAACTAACGAGGAAAGGATGCAGCCATGTCCCCAAAACAAAAGGCAGTTTTCTTGGATCGTGATGGAGTGCTCAATAAATCATATGGGTTCAGGCCCCCCAACAGCCCGGAGGAGCTGATCCTCCTACCGGGCGTGCCCGAAGTCATCCGCCGGCTGAACGAGGCGGGCTTTTTGGTCTTTGTGGTCACCAACCAAGGGGGCGTAGGGTTGGGGTATATGACCCTGGAAAAGCTTGAGGCCATCCACGCCAAGCTGGTTCAGGAAGTGGCCCAGGGCGGCGGCCAGTTCACGGAAATCGCGGCCTGCACCCACAAGCCCAAGGAGGGCTGCCCCTGCCGTAAACCAAAGCCAGGCCTCATCTTAGACCTGGCGGAAAAGTACAATGTGGACCTGGCGGCCAGCTTCATGGTGGGCGACCGGGATGTGGATATTCAAGCGGGCAAAGCCGCGGGCACCCGCACCATCCTGATCAAGTCCCGGGAAAAGACCAAGGAAGAGCCTGATTATACCTGCCGGAGCCTTCTGGACGCGAGTGAGCTGATCCTCAGGCTAGATGCCGGCCCGCTCGAAGATGGCGTAAAGGGCTAAGAAGTAGGAGGCGGCGCCGAAGCCGGTGATCTGGCCCACGCAGGCCGGAGCGATCACCGAACGGGCGCGGAACTCTTCCCGGGCCTGGACGTTACTCATGTGCACCTCAATGGTGGGTACACCTATCCCGGCCACCGCATCCCGCAGGGCGTAGCTGTAGTGGCTCAGGGCCCCGGGGTTGAACACGATCCACTGGTAGGTGCCTGCCGCCTGGTGCAGGCGGTCGATGAGCACCCCTTCCTGGTTGGACTGGAAAAAGTCCACCTCCAGCCCCAGCTGGCTGGCGAGGGCCTCGATTTCTTCGTTGAGCTGATCTAAAGTCTTGGAGCCGTAGATCTCCGGCTCCCGCCGTCCCAGCAAGTTCAAATTGGGCCCGTGGAGGACCAATACCTTCATGCGCGGATCACCTCATCCCAGTATTCTTCCACTTCTTCCAAGCTAAGCAGCACTTCTTCCACGCTGCCGATCTGGCGGGGCAGGATAAACGAAATCCTGCCTTGTTTGTTCTTCTTATCCTGCTGCAGGGCGCTGAGCACCTCGCCCTTGTCCAGGTGGCTGAAGCGGTATTCCAGCGGTACCCGCCTCAGGCCAGCTTCAATCTTCACCAAATCCTCCCTGGAGAGCAAACGCAAAAGGTGCGCCAGGCGGGCTTCCAGCAGCATGCCCAGGAGGACCGCTTCCCCGTGATGGTAGAAGCTAAAGCCCCCCGCCCGTTCCAGGGCGTGGCCGAAGGTGTGGCCGTGATTGAGGATGTGCCGCAGGCCCAGATCCCGTTCATCCGCGGCCACGATCTCCGCCTTGATCTCCACGCAGCGCCGGATCACCGGGGCGGCAACTTCCAAATCCAGCTGGTAAAAGGCGGAGATGTCCCTGCTCACCTGGGCGAAAAGCTTCCCATCCTGCACCACCCCGTATTTCAACACCTCCCCTAAACCGCCGGTGATCTCCCGCTCCGGTAGGGTTTCCAAAACGGAGGGGTCAATGAAAACGGCCCGGGGCTGGTAAAAGGTGCCCACAAGGTTTTTGCCCCAGGCCGTGTTCACACCGGTCTTCCCTCCGATGCCGCTATCCACCTGGGCCACCAAGGTGGTGGGGATCTGCACATAGTCGATGCCCCGCCGGTAGATGGAGGCGGCAAAGCCCACAAGATCGCCGATCACTCCGCCCCCCAGGGCAATGACTAGGCTGAAGCGATCCAAACCCCTGCGGGCCCAATCATCCACCAGGGCCGCCACCATCTCCAAGCTCTTACTCTCCTCCCCTGGCCAAAGCTCCAAGACTTGAAAGGGCAGGCGCTCAGCATAAAGGGGCGCCACGTTGGTGTCGCTCACCACCAAAACCTGGCTGTAAGCGCTGGCGAGCTGCGCCGCTTCCCGCCAGATAGCCGGCCCGAAGCTTACGGTATAGGTCCCGGAAGGAGCCTTAACTACTAGCCTATCCATTTGCTCCACCCCGGCTCCGGCCGTCCAAGAATTCCGCCAGGGCATCCAGCTCCGCGGCCAAGGCCCGAAACCTTTCTGGTTTGAGGGACTGGGGTCCATCGGAGAGGGCTTCCTGGGGATGGGTGTGCACCTCGATCATCACCCCATCCGCCCCCACCGCCAGGGCCGCCTTGGCCAGGGGTTCCACCAGATTCCAGCGCCCCGTGCCGTGGCTGGGATCCACGATCACCGGCAGGTGGGTGAGCTGCTTGAGGATAGGCACGGCACTCAAATCCAGGGTATTGCGGGTCAGGGAGCCGCTGAAGGTCCTGATCCCCCGCTCGCAGAGGACCACCTGGGGGTTGCCGGCGGCTAAGATGTACTCCGCGGCAAGGAGCAGTTCCTCGATGGTGGCGGCCAGGCCCCGCTTGAGCAGGACCGGCTTTTTCTGGGCGCCCACCTTCTTTAGGAGGGCGTAGTTTTGCATGTTGCGCGCGCCGATCTGGAGCATGTCCACCTGCTCCGCCACCCGCTCCACTTCTTCCTCGGACAAAACCTCCGTAACAACCGGCAGGCCGAAGGCTCGTCCCGCCTGGACCAAAAGGCGCAGGCCCTCCTCCCCCAAGCCCTGGAAGCTGTAGGGGGAGGTGCGGGGCTTAAAGGCTCCGCCCCGGAGGATATGGGCGCGGCCTTGAATGAGCCGGGCGATCTCCATGATCTGCCCCTCATCCTCCACCGAGCAGGGTCCGGCGATGTAGGCGCGGTGCCCTCCACCAATCCGCACTTCCCCCACGGTGACTACTGTATCCTCTGGCTTGTACTCCCTGCTGACCAAATGCATCCCTTCCACGGAGAAGCCTCCTTTTCCAGCTCCATTCTACCGAAGGGCTGTTTGTCCGTCAATGCAGCAAAAGGGGCCGCCCCCCAGGGCAATACCTGGAGGAGCGACCCTCTTCTTGTTTCTTGCTTCCTGCCTATTGAATCAGCTCGCCAGGCGCAGAGCCTGCAGGAGGGCCTGGAGGGTGACCGCGGCATCGCCGGGTACGAAGATGCAGTGCTCCATGTCGTAGAGGGTGTTTTCCACCCCGGCATAGCCCGGTGAGCGGTCCAGGTTGTAGACGATCACGTGGCGGGCTTCGGCCACGTTCAACACCGGCATGCCGTAGATGGGCGTGCCTTCATGGGTGTTGGCCGCGGGGTTAATCACATCGTTGGCCCCAACCACAACCACCACATCCACCTCTTTGAACTGGTCGTTGATCTGGTCCATCTCCAGAAGCAGCTCGTAGGGGATATCCACCTCCGCCATGAGCACGTTCATGTGACCGGGCATGCGCCCCGCCACGGGATGCACGGCGATCTCCACCCGCTTGCCGTAGCTCTGCAGCAGGTCCACCAGCCCTTTTACGTGTCCCTGGGCCTGGGCCACGGCCATGCCGTAACCGGGCACAATCACCACCCGCTGGGCCGCCCAGAGCAGGGCCACAGGATCCTGCGTCGGTGCCTCTTGTTCCGGCAGGGGGATCACTTCCGCCAGTTCACCTTTGGCGGCCTCCAAAAGCTTGGCTAAGCTGTCCTTGGCATCGCCCAAAAGCAGGTGGACCTTTTCCATTTGGTAAAGGGAATTGTCCACACCGGCGTAGCCCGGTTTGGTATCGTAGTTGCACACCAGGACGTGCTGGGCCAGATCCGCCCGGATGATGGGCATGCCGTAGATGGGCGTGCCGGGAAGCTCCATGGCCGCGGGGTTGACCACATCGTTGGCCCCCACGATCACCGCGAGATCCGCTTCTGCCAAAAAGGCGTTGATCTCCTCCAGCTCACAGAGCTTGTCATAGGGGACATCCACTTCCGCCAGGAGCACGTTCATATGCCCGGGCATGCGCCCCGCCACGGGGTGGATGCCGTAGCGCACCTCTTTCCCCTGGCTCTCCAAAAGCTCGCCCAGCTGCTTCACCTGGAGCTGAGCCTGGGCCAGGGCCATACCGTAACCGGGGATGATGGCCACTTTTTTGGCATCCCGCAGTGCCGCCTGCCAGCTAGGTCCCTGGGGCGGCATGGGCTCCGGCTCGGCCGGGGCCACTTCTTTGGCTTGCTGTTCAGAGACCTTTGCCGGAGTTACGGTGGTTTTGCCCAAGAGGATATCCAACAGGCTCCGGTTCATGGCCCGGCACATGATCTGGGTGAGGATCAGGCCCGATGCCCCCACGATGGAACCCACCACAACCAGGAGGGCGCCGTTGGGCAGGGCAAAGCCCGCCACAGAGCCGGCCACGCCGGAAAAGGAGTTAAGAAGGGAAATGGTGATGGGCATGTCCGCGCCGCCCACCCTGATGGTGAACACATAGCCGAACAGATGGGAAAGGATGACCAAAAGCAGCACAGGCCAGGCCGGGGCCCCCACCTGGAAGGTGAGGCCCAAGGTGGCCAAGACCATCACCACGCCGCTCCACCAGAGGTAAGCGTTGTGGCCCTTAAGGTGCACCGGGCGCTGGTTGATCACGCCGTGGAGCTTGGCGGCGGCCACGAGACTGCCGCTGAAGGTTACACCCCCCACCACCATGGCCAGTCCAGAGGTGAAGAGGGTGAAGCTCCCGAGCCCTCCCCCTAGGGCGGTGAGGGCCGCCACGATGCAGGAAGCCGCACCGCCGAAGCCGTTGAAGAGGGCCACCATCTGGGGCATCTGGATCATCTTCACGGCCAGGGCCAGCCACAGACCCAGGGCAGAACCCACCAAAAGGCCAGCCCAGATCAGGCCCACGGAAAGCACCTGGGCTTCCAGCAGGGTCATGATGATGGCACCGGCCATGCCCACGGAACCGATGAGGTTCCCCTTCACCGCCGTCTTGGGCGAGTTCATCAGGCGGATGCCGTAAATGAAAAGGGCAATACAGACCACTTGCATGAGCAGGTATGGGCTGAGCATTTAGGCATTCCTCCCCCGCTCGCTTTTGAACATGCGCAGCATGCGGTCGGTGACCACAAAGCCGCCCACCACGTTGATCATGGCCAGGACAATGGCGATAAAGCCCGCGAGTTTACTGCCGGTGGCCACGGCCAGACCGGTGGCTGTAATTGCCCCCACCACGGTGATCCCGGAAAGGGCATTCATGCCCGACATGAGGGGCGTGTGGAGCAGGCTGGGTACCTCGCTGATCAGCTTGTAACCGAGGACGGCCGCCCCCACAAACGCCAGAACCAGAACAACTTCACGCATCTAGATTTCTCCCCTTGCTCGCATCGATTCTAAGGTACCTTCATGGACAATCTTCCCGTCTTGAGTGACCAAGGTGGCCCGGATGATCTCATCGTCCAGGTTCAAATTGACTCGGCCTTCAGCCACCAGGTTGTCCACGAAATTGAACACGTTTTTGGAGAACATCGCGGTGGAGCTGGTGGGCATGGTGCCGGGGATGTTCTTGGTACCGTCGATGGTCACACCTTGATGCTCCTTGATCACGCCGCCTTCCGAGAGCTCGCAGTTGCCCCCCTGGTCAATGGAGATGTCCACGATGACCGAACCGGGCTGCATGGACTCCACCATTTCCTTGGTGATCAAAATGGGGGCCTCTTTGCCCGGCACCAGAGCCGAGGTGATCACGATATCGGACCCGGCCACCACAGGCTTAAGGGCTTCCCGCTCCTTTTCCAGCCATTCGGGTTCTAAATGCTTGGCGTAGCCGCCTTCCCCCACCGCCAGCTCGTCGGGGATGCCCAGCTCCACAAGGCGGGCCCCCAGGCTCTTGGCCTGCTCCCGGGCATCGGGGCGGATATCCGCGGCGTAGACCACTGCGCCTAGGCGCTTAGCGGTGGCGATGGCCTGCAGACCTGCCACACCTGTGCCGATCACCAAGACCTGCGCGGGCTGGATCATGCCCACCGCGGTGCCCATGAGGGGCAGGAACTTGGGAATCCGGCTGGCGGCCATGAGTACGGCCTTGTAGCCGGCCACGGTGCTCATGGAAGTGAGGGCGTCCATGCTCTGGGCCCGGGAAATCCTGGGAATGGAATCCAGGGTGAGGGCCACCACGCCCCGCTCCGCCAGGGCCTTAACCATATTATGATTGGCAGGAGAAGCAGGATGCAGGAAAGTGATGAGTACCTGCCCCGGGCGGAGAAGCTTTGTTTCATGCACGCCCAGCCCCTCGTGGAACTGGGGCTCCTTGACCTTAATGATCAGGTCTGCCTGTTCGTATACTTCACGCACATCGGCTAAAACGGTGGCACCCGCGGCGCGGTAGGCGTCGTCGGTGAAAAAAGCGCCGAGACCGGCCCCCGCCTCCACCAGGACCTTCGCTCCACCTTTCACAAACTGAGACACTGTTTCGGGGGTTGCCGAAACGCGCCGTTCACCGGCTAAAATCTCTTTGGGAACCCCAATCGTTAGACCTTGGTATTTCATTCCCCATCCTCCATCTATCGTTTTTATACCACTAGTATTCGCAAAGGGGTACGAAATTCCTTGTCGATTTCTTGATAATTTAACAACGAGCTAATGTCAAAAAAATCACAAAAATCCCGGAACGTGTTTCCGCAACGACGTTCCGGGGCCCTTCTGCCTTTCGTGGTTTCTAGACCAGACGCATGACTAATTCATCAAGATCGTCGGAAAAACAATCAATTAGCGGAATCTCCAAAAGCGTATAGGCCCCCGGCTGCCGCCGGAAGCTGGCCCGGGCCGCTGCAGTCATAATCTGGGCGGTCAGAGCTGGGTTGTTGATCCGCATCTCCCACTTGAACTGCTGGTTTGCCGTGCGTCCACTGGTGCCCACCCGCTCCATGAGCACCCCGTGGCCCACATCCTGGAGATCCTTTATGCAAGAAACTTGATACACAAATGTTTCGTCTTTGTTAAAATAGGGGTCTGCCAGGATGTTTGCTTCCACTGTCTGGAAATCTGCCCCCGGCTCCAGCTCCACGTAAACCTGGCGCCGATGCCGGCCTGCACCTGCGGGAATGGTCATGGACAGGGCATCCTTCACACCGGGCACCGCCTTGGCCGCCACGGAATGCCCCATGGACATCCCTGGTCCGAAATTCGTGAAGGTGATGCCCTTGGGGGCCATGAGCTCCAGGAGCGCCCGCACCACCGAATCGGTGCCGGGATCCCAACCGGCCGCGATCACCGCCACCGCCCCGTGTTCCTTGGCGGTGATGTCGATTTCTTTGCGGTAGCGCAGCAAGTCCTCCCCGTGGATGTCAAAACTGTCCACGGTGTTGATGCCCAGCTCCAGGACCTCCCGGGCTTTGTCCGGAACCGTGCGGCTGGGCACGCAAAGGAGCGCCGCATCTACCCTCCCCAGCTTCTGGATGTCATCCACCACCTGGACTTCCCGCAGTTCCGGGGGAAGGGCCCCTGCCACCTGGCGGCGGACCACACCGGCCAGCTCCAAATCGGGGGCAGCCTCCACCGCCTGCACCGCGTACCTCCCGATATTCCCATAACCAACCACAGCAACTCGCTTCATCGTTCCCTCTCCTTTAGCGCAAAACCTTCGATCAGAAAAAAGGCGGCAAAGCAGCGGAGTGCCGCCTTCTCCATGGCTAATTCTCCCTTACTCCTCCAGCCCAGCCGCGGCCTCGAGCTTACTTTGCTCTTCCCCGCGGAACTCCGGCAGAAAACGCCGGATAAACTCCAGGGCGGAATGGGCATCCGCGGGCAGGATTTCCTCAGGCCGGTTTTCCAGCGCCTGCACAGTCTCCTCCAAAAGGGGTAGGTCTAGGGCTGTGGGCTTAGCCACAAAGATCCTTTCGTGGGTTGTGGCATCCACCCCTTCTTCCGCAGTGAACAGCTCTTCAAAGAGCTTCTCCCCTGGCCTGATCCCCGTTATTTGAATATCGATGTCCACATAGGGCCTCAGGCCCGACAGGCGGATCAGCTGCTCCGCGAGATCCATAATGCGCACCGGCTCACCCATATCCAGCACAAAGATCTCTCCCTTGCCGGCAAAGGCCCCCGCCTGCAGGGTGAGCTGCACCGCTTCGGGGATAGTCATAAAATAGCGGATCATCTTTTCGTGGGTGACCGTCACCGGGCCTCCAGCTAGAATCTGCTGGCGGAAAAGGGGAATCACACTCCCCCGGCTCCCCAGGACGTTGCCGAAGCGCACCGCGGCAAAGGTCGTGGCACTTCTCTGGTCGAGATACATGATGATCATTTCGGCAATACGTTTCGAAGCCCCCATGACGCTTGTGGGGTTCACCGCTTTGTCGGTGGAGATGAGCACAAACTTCTCCGTCCCCGCCAGGTGGGCCGCCCAGGCCACCTGGTAAGTACCATACACGTTATTCTTAATCGCCTCTTCAGGATTATGCTCCATTAAGGGTACATGTTTGTGGGCTGCAGCGTGGAAGACCACATCGGGCTTGTACCTTTGGAAAACATCCCGCACCGCCCGGCCGTCCTTGATATCCTTCACCAAGGCCACAAGGGGAACCCGGGCCGCCTTCAGCTCCATTTCGATCTCGTAGAGATTGTTCTCCCCGTGATCCACCAGAAGCAAAACCTCCGGCTTGAGCTTGGCGATCTGCCGGCAGAGCTCCGAACCGATGGAGCCCCCCGCGCCGGTGACCAGCACCTTCCGCCCACTCAAATAGGCGCTCATGCCAGCGATATTCACCTTCACCGGGTCCCGGCCCAAGAGGTCCTCAATCTGCACTTCCCGGATCTTGCTCACGGTCACGTTGCCCTCAAGGAGATCGTAGACGCCCGGGAGGATCAGCACCTTTTTCCCGGTAGCCTGGGCGATCCGCACAAACTCCCGGATCACCCGGCGGGGCACCGAGGGCATGGAGATGATGATCTCATCCACCTGGTACTCCGCGACCACCCGGGCCAGATCATCTCTGGTGCCCAAAACGGGGCTGCCCAGCACAGTTTGGTTGCGCTTCAGGGGATCATCATCGATAAAGCCCACGAGCTTAACCTGGTGCCCATAGTGGTTGCGCAGCTCCCGGGCGGCTAAAACGCCGCCATCCCCCGCCCCCACAATGAGTACCCGCTTGAGGGGCTCTTCGTGGTCCTCCAAAAGGGACTGCCGCTGCCACCCGTCCCGGATCCTCACCAGGAAGCGGCTGCCTCCCACCAGGGCTAAGCACAAGAACCAGTCCAAGACCACAATGCTGCGGGGGAGCATGGCCTGGAACCAAAACAGATTAAGAAAAGCCCCTAGAATGGAACCAACGGTCACCGCCCCCACAATGGCCAGGGCCTCCTCGATGGAGGCGTAGCGCCAGGCCCGGCGGTACAGACCGAAGAAGTAATGGCCCAGGATGCGCAGGGTGGTGCGGGGCACCAAAAGGGTAAGGAACACTTCCCACTGGTAAGCTGGCACCGGATCATAGCGCAAAAACAGCGCCAGCACATAGGCTACGTTGACCAGGAGCAAATCGATGGCTACAAGATGACCCCAGCGCTTCCATTTCTCCATACCAATCCTCCTAGCGTGGTTCACTGCCCCGTAGATTCGTGGGCGCCTGCCCAGCCCCGCTTTTGGGTTCCTGCCAAATCACCTGGCTGAAGCGCTGATCCTTTTCCAGCTCTCCATACTGCTCCCGGGCCTCCCCCTGGCAGGAGGCGCAGGGTTTCCAGGGGAGCAGCACCGCGGCCGCGGGGGTGCGGTTCCGGGTGGAACTGGTGTAGATCACCCGCCAGCCTGGACAGCTGGGGCAGAGGCGGATGTATTCCTGCTGACTTTCCATGATCTGGTCTGTGTCATAGAAGATCTGCCGGCGCCGCTCAAAGAAGGGTCCCGAACCAAAGACTTCCTTCAGATCCACCTGCCCTCGGGTGTCCCAGAGCTCCTTGGCCTGCCGGCAAATCTCCGCCACCTGCCTGGTGATCTCCCGGCTCTGGCTGCGGCGGCCCCCGCCCGGTTCCCGCACCTTGGAGTAATCCAGGCCCGCCAAGGCCAAAAGCAGTCCCACGTTGATGTAAGGCAGGGCGCTTTCGATGGAATAGCCACCCTCCAACACCACGATATCCGGGGCCAAAAGATCGGTCAGGCGGGCATAGCCCTGGGCGGAAAAGCCCATGTTGGTAATGGGATCGGAAAAGTGGTTATCCTGGCCTGCCGCGTTGATCACCAGATCAGGCTGCCACTCTTCTAGGATAGGCAGGACCACTTCCTCCAGGGCCATGAGCATGCCCTCATCGCCGGTGCCCGGGGGCAGGGGGATGTTCACCGTCTGCCCGTAGGCCGCAGGTCCCCCCCGCTCAGAAAGGAAACCTGTGCCGGGATAGAGGGTGCGCCCATCCTGGTGCAGGGAGATGTGGAGTACGCCGGGATCGTTGTAGAAGATATCCTGGGTCCCATCGGCATGGTGGGCGTCGGTATCCACAATGGCCACCCGCAGATCCGGCCCCAGCCGGGAGCGGAGATGGTCCACCATAATGGCTTCGTTATTGATCACGCAAAAGCCCCTCGCCCCGTGGACGATGCGGTTGGCATGGTGCCCCGGGGGCCTGAGCAGGGCAAAGGAGCGATCAACCACTCCGTCCACCACCAGATCCCCCGCCACCATGGTCCCCCCCGCGGCGATGCGGTGCGACTCGGTGATGTTCCGCTCTAGACTGGGCAGGACCACGTGGGTGCGCAGGATTTCCCCAGGGTCCGCCAGGCGGGGCCGGAACTCCCGGATGCGGGGATGATCAAAGAGGCCCTCCTCCTGGATCTGATCCCTGGTGTACAAGAGGCGCTCCTGCCGTTCGGGATGATCAGGTGTGATGCACCAGTCGAAGGCGGGGAAAAAGACTAGACCCACCACTGGTTCTGTCTTGCCCACGGCCTCACCCCCTCACCCTGCGTACTTGGGGCCGCAGCTGTACCCGCACCATGAACCTTTTGCCCACGGTGCGGAAGCCCCGCACCATCTGGAAGCTCTCCTCTTCCACAACGTAAATCTCCTCGCTCTCCCCCAGGCCCCGCTCCTTGGCCAGCTCCCGCAGGCGCTCTTCCGCGAGGCTGCGGGCCTTGTCCAGATCAAAGAAGAGGGGGCGGGGGATGTCCTCCTGCTGGCCCAGCTCCGGGATGGTGAGCTTGGCCAGCTCGGTGTCCGCGTGCACAGTAAGGCTCAAGGTGGCTGCCGCCGCGGCCGCGCCAATGGCATTGGCCCCGGCGCTGTGGGGCAGCACCTCGTGGGGCAGCTGGAGGGCCTCAGCTAGCTTGGGAATGAACACCGGAGCCGGCGCCCCCAAACCCACCACCGCCTGGGGCCTGAGATCCGGCGGGTTCAGCACCTCCCGGACGGTGTAGAGGGGCATGCCCTCCAGCTCCCGGTAGAGGGATTCCACGGCCTGGGCCAGCTGGTGCACAAAGGCCTCGATGATCTGTTCCGCCAAGGCCCGCCAGGAAAGGCCGAGCTCCCTCCCCTTGGCCTCCAGCGCGGCCTGGGCCTTGGCTCTGGAACCCACCTGGGCCAGCTCCAAGGCGGACACGGCATCTGTGGGGGTAAGCCGCTCCCCGCCGAGGCACAAAGGAGTGCCGGCCCGCCTGGGGCCGATCACTAGGCCCCCCTCGGGGGTGAAATGCAGTTCGCTATCTCCCCCCAGGCCGATGGAACGGGTGAGCACCGCCGGAACCAGGGTGCGGTAGCCGGCGATCACCGCGCCATCCCGCTCAAAGAGAACTTCCCCCTCCACCACCGCGGCCAGATCGGTGGTGGTGCCGCCGATATCCACAATCAGGTAGTTGGGCTCCTGGCGGGAGGTTAGGGCCTGGACACCCATGGTGCTGGCGGCAGGTCCGGAAAGAATGGTCTCGATGGGGCGCTCCACCGATGCCTCCAAGGTCATGGTGCCCCCATCGGCCTTGAGGATGAGCACCTCCTGCAGGGGGATTTGCAGATCCTGCAGAACCCGCCGCCAGGTCTGGACGAAGTCCAGCTGCCGCCGGGCCACGCTGGCATTGAGAAAAGCGGTGATCATGCGCCGGGGGAAGTTCGCCCGGCCGGAAAGCCGGTGGCCCAGGGTAACCAGGCCCCGGTACCATTTGCTCAGCTCAGCGCCGATCTGCTGTTCGTGGGCGGGGTTGCGCTGGGAAAACTTCCCCACAACCGCCACCGCCTCCCCTTCTCCCCTGCCCAAAAGGCCCCTGAGGCCCTGGAGCTCCTGGGGATCCAGGGGATACGCCTCCCTGCCCCGGTGGTCGATATACCCAGACAGCTCGTGGACGGTAAAGGGCAGATCGAGACTGGCCAGGTTCACACCGGGCCCAGGCACCGCCACCACCTGGGTGGGCGCTCCCTTGCCCTCCACAATGGCGTTGGTGGAAAGGGTGGTGGAAAGCTGCAGGCGGCAGGGCCCATCCCCTGGATAGAAGTGCCAAATCTCTTCCAAGGCCTTTCTAGTACTGGCAAACAAGTCCCCATGGTCAGTGGGGACTTTGGCCAGGGCCACTACGCTGGAATCCCTGAGCAGGGCAGCATCTGTATGGGTACCTCCAACATCAATGCCGATCAGGTACAAAGGCAGCCCTCCTTTTACCACCGGTTCGCAGGAGAGCCCAAGCCCTCCAGGCTCGAGACTACCGCGTAAGGCTCACCGCCAACATCCAGAAGAAACTCCCGCTTAATCAACCCCACGTTCTTGGCGTAATACTCATAGAGCACCGTCTCGGGGGCGGCGCGGCTTAGGCTTTTCACCACCACCACATCGTGGAAGACCCCCAGGGGCACTTCCACCACCTGGTTAACCGCGGCAATCTCCCGGGTGAAGTTCTCATCGCTCCAGCTGTGCCCCACCTTAAGGGGCGCTTGGAGCCAGATCAGCTCCACTTCCCGCCCCAGTTCCCTTTCCCGGCGGACCGCTTCATCCAAAAGGCTCCGCTCCTCGTAAAACTCCTCTTCCGCGTAGATCGCCTTGAGCTCATGGGGCCCGTGCTCAACCACCATGGCCAGGTTCGTTCCGCTGAGGTCTTCCAGCTGCAGCAGGCCTTCCCCGGCGAAGGTGATCCGCCGGCTGAAGGCGGCAAACTCCATGCCTGAACCCGCGAAATGATAGGTGGTACCCACCAAGGCCGGCAGGTAGGCGCGCAGGTCAGCCTTCGGCTCTCCTGCCCGCTGCTCCCCCGGCCAGGCCAGGGTAACCAAAACCGCCAGGACCAGCAGGAGCAGGCCCCAAGTAACCTTCTCCCACTTTTTACCTGCCATGCCCTTCGCCTCACTCTATGCGGATTTTCTTCCACCGCCCGGAGCGGTAGCGGAGCAGAATCAAACCGGAACGCAGCAGCTGGTCCGCGACCAAAGCGATCCAGGCGCCGTCCAGGCCCCAGCCCAGTTTATTGATGGCCAGAAGGGCCAGGGAAGGCCGGACGAAAAGCACCGTGAGGAAGGTGATCACCGCGGTGGCCCGGGTATCCCCCGCCCCCCGCAGGGCCCCTGCCAGGATGAACTGGGAAGACTGGGCGGGCTGCACCAAGGCCACCAGCTTCAAAATGCGGGCCCCTTGGCTGATGATCTGGGGCTCATCGGTGTAGAGACCGACGATTTGTCCCCCGAAAAACCAGAAGACGACACCCAAGATGAGCGAGATGATTAACCCCAGCCGGCGGGTATGGTTGCTGTAGCTCTGGGCCATGTCGGGACGTTTCTTGCCTAAGCTCTGCCCCACCAGGGAGGTGGCGGAAACGGCAAATGCTTGTCCGGTCATGAAAGAAAGGGCCTGGATGTTCATGCCCACCTGGTGGGTGGCGTAGGCCAGGGTGCCCAGGGAGGCCACGGTGCGCACATAGATGATGGCGCCGGCCCGCATGGCCGCCTGCTCGAACATGGAAGGGACCCCGATGTTGAAGATATTGTACAGGTGCTGCCACTGGGGCCGAAAGCCGTCCCTCAGCTTCAGGTGTAGATAGTGATCTCCCCGCAGCACCACCGCCAAGGCCATGATGAAGGCTGCCACCTGGCCGATGGATGTGGCCAAGGAGGCACCTGCCACTTCCAGACGGGGGAAGCCCAAGTGGCCGTGGATCAACAGGTAGTTGAAGGTCACGTTCACCACGTTGGCCACGATATTGTAGACCATGGCCACCCGGGTATGGCCTACGCCCCGCAAAGCGGCGGTGATGGTGGCGGTGAGGGCGAAGATGGGCAGGGTCAGCATCTGAATCCGCAGATAGATGGTGCCGCCGGCCAGAGTTTCCGGGTCAGCGGCGCCCATAAAGGCGATCAGCCGCTCGGCGTACACATAACCCAGGGCACCGGCAATGATCGAGAGTATCAGGGATAAAAACAGAGCCTGCCGCAGGATTTCGTTGGCCTGTCTGGGCTTTCCGGCGCCGCGGTAGCGGGCCACCATGGCGGTGGCACCCACATTCATGGCCACAAACATGAGCATGGATAAGAAACGAGGCTGTACGCTCAGCCCCACAGCCGTGATGGCCCAGGGGCCCAACCCCCCCACCATCATCAAGTCCACCATGGATGTCAGTTGAGTTAAGGTCAATTCCACCAGCGACGGCCAGGCAATGCGCAGAACGTCTGCATAGAGCATCTTGGAGGTGATGCCCGCGGGGAGCTTTCTGTTCACCCGCTCCACTTCGATCTCGTCTTTTCCAGGTTCCACCAAGGCCAGAGCCCGGGGGCCCTTTTGCCCCTCCAGCTTCCCCTCGGCCTGCATGGTTTCACTTTGTTCCATTCTATCCTGTTCCTTTACTACGGATGTTCTACCAATGAGGGCGCCAGCCGCTGGCGGCGCGGCTCATCATAATTCTTATTTAGCCATTGCCAGCCCAGTTCCTGCTCCAAAGCAAAAACCAGCAGAAACCCTGAGGTTCATGCTGGTTTGGCGCCGAGATTCAGCGGCCCTGGGTGGTGAAGTACACACCGCTGCGGGGGCCGATCCAGCTGTGCTGGACCTTCAGCTCCAGGCGTCCGTAGGGCACTCCGTAAATATAGAAGTAGCCGTCTTTGTCCGTGCGCACCGTGATGCCCATTCCCACCACGCTCACGCTGGCGTTGGTCAGGGGACGGTAGCGTCCGCCGCGGTGGGGTTTGCTGTCCAAGCGGATATGCTCGGTATAAGGATCGTAGGAAAGATACCCCCACGTCTCACCTTGATAGCGCGGTGCCGGGTCAATCACGATGGGAATGTCCATCCTCAAAAGCAGCCGCCCATCGCAGCCCGCGAGCAGGGCAGCCGCGAGGAGTACAGCCACCAGCAGTCCCTTTCTCATGGCAAGCCTCCTTTCCAAATCTCCCTGCGCTGCATAATATACCATTCGCTCCAATTTGCGCCAATGCGTCCGGAGCCGCGGAAGGCTCAAGCCGCTCCCCGGGGAGAGGCCGGCCCGATGGTGTTGGTCTCATTGACGATGGTCACAGGCAGGGTGAGGTGCACGGTCCCGTGCTCTTCGGCAATCAACCCCAGAAGCACCCGGGCCACCTCCCGCCCCAGGCTATACACGGGCTGCTGCACCGTGGTCAGGGGCGGCGAGAGGTATTTGCCCACCTCAATGCCGTCGAAACCCATCACGGAAACCTGCTCAGGTACTTTCACTCCTGCTTCATTCAGGGCCTGGATGGCCCCGATGGCCATAAGATCGTTGCAGGCCATGATCGCGGTGACATCCCCGGCCTTGATTTGGTCCAGGTGGTTGACCACCGCCCGGTAACCCCCCTGGCGGGTGAAATCCCCGGGCCAGACCAGATCCCGATCCAACTTTAGCCCCAAGGCGGCTAAACCGTCCTGATAGCCCAGGAACCTTTTTTCTGTGGAAACCAGGCCTTCCTCGCCTAAGATCACCGCGATCCGGCGGTGGCCCAGGGCCCCCAAAGCCCGCACGCCCTGGCAGATCCCCCCTCTATTATCACCATCCACCCAAGAAACATCCTCCTTGACCGTGCTGCCCAAGAAAACAAAGGGGACATTGGATTCCTGGAGCAGCACGATGCGCTCATCCTCCAGGCGGGGCTCGGTGAGGATGATGCCGTCCACCCTCCGGTGGGCCACCAGCTCTTCAATGGTCTCGGTTACCCGCTGCTGGCGCACCTGGGGGATCAGCAAACTGAACCCCTGCTCAAAGAGGGTTTCACTCACTCCATGCAGATACTCCAGGAAAAAGGGATCGGCGATGGTGCGGGGCGCGGAGGGAAACATCAGTCCAATGGTTTTCGTGCGCCGCCGGGCCAGGTTGCTGGCCACGGTGTGGGGCCGATAGTTGTAGCGCCGGGCCATTTCCAATATGAGGGCCTTCGTTTCCGGCTTCACCCGGGGATCATCGGAGAGGGCCCGGGAAACGGTTGCTTTGGAGTAGCCGCATATTTTGGCTAGCTCCGCCATGGTAATGGACCCTTTGGTTCTGTTTTGGCCCTTCATCTTCTGCCCACCCCCTGCCTCTGGGTATTCTCTAAACCTGGGGCCAGTTCCTGTTTCCGGCCCGCTGCTCCCTAGGGGAGGAAAATCCTTACCGTTGTGGAAAGATATAGCCAAGGAGGTTGATAATATGGCGTATACACTGCCTTTGGGGAGCAAGGCTCCCGATTTCAGACTTCTAGCCACAGACGGTAAATACTACAGCCTGGGTGATTTCACCAGCGATTACCTGGTCATCTTCTTCACCTGCAACCACTGCCCCTATGTGCAGAACTCCGATGAAGTGACCCGCCGCACGGTGGAGAAATTCCAGAAGCACGGGGTCACCTTCGTGGGGATCAACTCCAACAGCGCCAACACCTACGAGGAAGACTCCTATGAGAACATGGTGAAGCGCATGGAAGAACACCGCTTCCCCTGGGTGTACCTGCATGATGCCACCCAGGAGGTGGCTGAAGCCTACGGGGCGCTGCGCACACCCCACTTCTACGTCTTCGACAAGGAGCGCAGGCTGGTGTACACAGGCCGGGCTGTGGATAACCCCCGCCAGCCGGAAAAGATCACAACCTACGATCTGGAAAACGCCTTAGAGGAGCTCATCGCCGGGAAACCCATCACCACTCCCCTCACCAACCCCATCGGCTGCAACATCAAATGGGACGGCAAACCTGCCCACTGGATGCCTCCTGAGGCGTGCGATCTGGTTTAGGGAGCAAATTTCTCACAGGGGCTGCCTCCCAGGGGGCAGTCCCTGTTTGTTCCAGCGCCGCCTGCCGATCTGTTTTTCCAGCCGCCACTGGGGCGGAGGCCCATCCTCACCCCAATATTCATCGAGCTGCACGATCTTGGCGCCGGCAAACCTGAAGAAGGAGACCGCATGGTGGGAAGACCCACCGTCCACAGCCCACACCCGAGTGGCGGTAATAACCAGATCATCGGAAACCACTTCGATCCTCTCCACCTGGCCCTGCCACTTCCCAGGGTACCCGCAGTTGGCGCAGATGAACTCCTCCACGGAGAACTGCTCCTTGGTGTTGTGCCAGTTGATCACGGCATGTGGTGCGAAATAGGAGCGGAGGCCAGCCTCGTTTTGGGTGGCCACCTCCCGCCAATATTCCCTGACTAACTGCCCCTTGTCCACAGCCCATCCCCCGCTACTTTTCCGCAGGAGCTACAAACTGGCCCCGCAGCGGCTCGCCGCGCTCCACCAAAACGCCATCGACCAGATAGGAGCGGAAAAGGGCCGGCAGACCCTCTCCCCCAGGGAAATCAGGGGTGTTTTGCAGATGGTTATGGAGGTGCGGTTCGCTGGAATTCCCGCTGTTACCGCAGAGCCCCAATAGATCCCCCGGTTCCACCCAATCCCCCACCTGCACCGCCACGCTGCCCCGCTGAAGGTGGGCCAAAAACGAATACTCACCATTTTGGTGGTCGATGACCACGTGGTTGCCCAAAGGCTGCTCGGGGTTCATGCTGCCGGGGATGTTGTCCCCAATGCCATCCACCGCGGCGATCACCAAGCCGGCAGCGGGGGCCAAAATGGGCCGGCCAAAGGCGTAGTAGTCTTCATTGGCGGTGCCGGCACCGGCATGGGAGGAGCCATTTTCCAGCACCAAAAAGTCCAGGGCAAAGCGCTGGGCAGCATCTGCGGCGTGGTAGTTTTGGCCAATGGAGCGCCCGCCCCAATAGACGTACCATTCACCGGTAAAGGGCAGATAAAGCTCGGTCTTGGTCTCGTAGTCCAGAAACTGGCTGGGAGCCTCCTTGGGAACTTGGGTAACATACAGGCCGCCGATCACTTCCCGATCATCAAAAGCCCACTGGATGGCTAGATAAACCTCTACGCCTGGAAATTGGAGCAGACCCTGATACACCCACCACTCCCCTAGGAGGGAGACTTCCTCATGGACCAGCTCCGCCCCGGAGCCAAAGGCGCTCACCACCTGCGCCTGGAACTGCCGGAAACCATCCTCGGTGCCGAAGGCCGCCTGCAGCTCAGGGGAGAACATCCCCCAAAGCTCAGCGGAGGCCCCGCGGAAGAAAAGTTCGGTCAGACCCCGGCCCGTGGCCGCGGCCCCCTGGGCCTCCGCCGGCACCAAGCTCACCGCGATCAGCAGCACCGCCGCTAAACAGCAGAGAAACCTTTTCATGTTCACTTCCCCACCTTTTTATCTATGACAACCGCTCTGCCAAAAAGTCCAAAATCGCCTTGGCACTGGGGGGACAGCCCGGCGCGTAATCCCCCAAGCCCCGGGTACAGCTGCCGATGCCGAGGCCCTGTCCGGTTTTGCCCCTAAACCCCTGGCCGATGGAGAGGGGCCGGGGAACTGAAGGCAGAAGCCCCCGCTCATCCAAGCGGGCCAGGGCATGGATCAAGCTGCCGAAGCAGGCGGAGCAGGCTTGATCCTCCTGCACCAGGCGGGCCAGCCGGGCCACCTTGCGGGTCGGCTGCATGCGCTGGGTTGCGTGGGCTCCCCGCAGGACCACAACTTCCGTGTCCGGCCCAAAGAGCCGGCCCACCCCCAGCTCCGCGGCGAGGGGCAGATAGCCGATCTCCTCGGGGTCGTAGCCCAAAAGGTGCGCCACATAGGAATCCACCAGCACAGGGTCGCTTCCCACCAGAATGCGGTCCATCTGCACGGGGTTGCCCCCTTCTTCGAAGTCCAGATCCCCCATGAGCCCATCCACGATCACCAGATCAGTGGGCACCGCCTTGTTCAGATAGGCGATGGGCTTATGCAGCCCCAACGTATGGAAGCGGCGCTTTTCCTGGTTGGGGATGCAGCCCTTGAGGTTCTTCAGGGCGCAGGTGATCTTGGTCTGGCAGTGGCCCTTAAGGACCGGGAGGTTGATCAAGAAATCCACCCTGCTGAGCTCGTCGCACACCAAGAGTTCCAGCTCCATGACCTTCCTGGGGTGGAAGCTGTCCTTCTGCAAATCCACCAGCTCCACGCCGTACCTTTCGGCCAGTTCCGTGTAGCCGCACACCTGAAAGGCGCGGCGGGTGCTGTCGCCGATCCAGGAGCCTTCCAGCACCACGATGTTTTTGTGACCATGATCCTGCAGGTACTGAATGACCCCCTCCACCAGCTGCGGTGAAGTGGTGGCTCCCTCCCAGGCCGGCCGGGCCACCACCAGGTTGGGCTTTAGCCCGATGCGGGCCCCAGGGGCGATGGACCTGGCCAGGTTGAGGTGCTGGAGAAGTTCCTGGACCATCTCCACGGGTTTGTGTCCGTAACTTACATAGATACCATCGATCATGCTGCTTCGCTCCTTCCCGTCGGGTTTGTTATTCCACCCGCCAAGGGCAAAACCCTTTGCCCCTGGAAAGGAGTCTGGCCCGCGGTATGGAAAATCTACCATAAGCATTCAGCGGGAGGGATCGGGTCATGGAGACGCTTTTCGTGCAGGTGGACGATGGAACCGAGATCTTCGTGCGTAAATGGGCTGAGGTGGAAAACCCCCAGGGCGTGGTGCAGATCGCCCACGGCATGGCTGAGCACAGCGGGCGCTACGGGGGCTTGGCCAGCTTCCTCAACAAGCGGGGGTTTATCGCAGTTGCCAGTGACCACCGGGGCCACGGCCAGACCGGAGAAAAGGCCGGGCTCATGGGCTATTTCGCCCCAGAGCGGGGCTTTGACCGGGTGGTGGATGACCTCCACTTCATCTCCACCAAGACCAAAGAGGAGCATCAGGGGCTACCCCTCTTTCTCTTCGGCCACAGCATGGGCTCCTTCTTGGTCCGGCGCTACCTGCAGAGGTATGGTCAGGCAGTAACCGGCGCGATCATCATGGGTTCCGCGGGTGACCCGGGCTTTGCTGCCCGGCTGGGGAAGCTCATCGCCCGCTGGCAGATGCGCCGGGACCCCACCAAGCCCAGTGCCTTTTTGGACAAGTTAAGCTTCGGCGCTTACAACAAACGCATCGAAAACCCCCGCACCAAGTTCGACTGGCTCAGCAGGGATGTGCGGGAAGTGCAAAAGTATATGGACGATCCCCACTGCGGCATGGTCTGCAGCTCGGGCTTCTTCTTTGACCTGCTCACGGGCCTGCAACTGATCCACGATCCCCAAGAGATCGCGGGCATGCCCAAAGAGCTGCCCCTCCTTGTACTGAGCGGCGAAGCGGATCCCGTGGGCGGCTACGGCCGGGGCGTCCGGCAGTTTGTGGGCCTGCTGAAAAACCACGGCATCACCAATATCGAGCTGAAACTGTATCCAGAGGCTAGGCATGAGCTCCTCAATGAGCTGAACAAAGACCAGGTCATGGAGGATATTGCCAAGTGGCTGCGAATACAAGTGGACAAGCTCCCATAAGGAAGGATGTTTTCTTTGAAGCTGATGCGCCCGGGCGGGCTGCCGCTCTTGATGGCTTTACTTCTGCTTACCGCTTGCTCCACAGGGGGAGGGTCCCTGCCCACCCCCGAACCTTAAAGCGTTACGGGCTATGTAAGGGATGAACAGGGCGCGCCCATAGCAGATGTGTTGATGATCGCTGAGGGACAAAACCCCATGACATCTACCACCCTCAGCGACGGTTCTTACCAGCTCACGGGCCTCACGGGGCCCACGATCATCCGGGCCCAGAAGGACAACTGGATTTTCTCCGAGCCGCAGATGGTGGATGGAGAAAGAAGCGATCTGGACTTCACGGGACGCCTGAAAACCTACCCCCTGTTCATCACAGTTGAAGGGAAAGGCACAGTGAAAGAAAGGCTCCTAGCTTCCGCCGAAGGCGTCGAGTATCCCCATGGAACTACTGTGGAGCTCACCGCCTGGCCTGCGCCTAACTACGAGTTCAGCCACTGGACCGGGGATCTCACGGGCCAGGCTAACCCAGCCCAGATCACCATCACCTCAGAAACCCAGGTTACAGCCGTATTCGTAGGAGGCAGTGCGAACCTCGCGGGAACGATCGGCGTGGAACACAGCTTCCCCCGTTCGGTGGTGGACGTGCAGGAGGCAGCCCACCGGCCCCTGGGGGAAAGCCAGCTAAGCGAGTGGGAAGCGGATCCCACAGAGTTGATCATCGCCTTTGACCCAAGCCTAAGCGAGGCTGAGCAGCTGCAGGTCTTGGCCGATTTGGGCTACGAAATCCTGGATCGTCTGCGGGTGCTCAATGCTTACTTAGTGAGGGACAGCAGCCCTGACCAGCTGGGCATGATCAGTGCCCTCGCCCGGCCCGAGGTTCAGTATGCGGAGCCGAATGCCAGGGTCAGTGTTCTGTCCACAGTTCATCCCACTGACCCCCGCTACCCCGATCAGTGGCACTACCGCCTCATTCGCCTGCCCCAGGCTTGGTCGGTAACCACAGGCAGCACAGCCATCCGCATCGCGGTGCTGGACACGGGCATCCAGCCCAATCACCCGGACCTAGCTAGGCAGCTGGACCAGGAGTACGGGTACAACTTCGTCCAGGGCAGCAGGAATTTCGCGGATGACCGAGGTCACGGAACCCATGTGGCCGGCACCATCGGCGCGGTCACCAACAACGGCCTCGGTGTGGCCGGGGTGCTCTGGGATGTGGAGATCCTACCCGTGAAGGTCCTCTCGGCAAGCGGGAGCGGCACCTCCTGGGCTTTGGCCCAAGGCCTGCTCTATGCCGCGGGGCTCCTGGATGAGCCGGGCAAGCCCTTTAACCCCCGCCCAGCTCAGGTGATTAACCTCTCTTTGGGCAGCCCAGACAAAATGGGGCATGTGGACAATGCCATAGATCTGATCCTGAGGGAAAGCGGCTGCATCATAGTTGCCTCCGCGGGCAATGACTACGGAGCTCCTGTCTACCATCCCGCGGCCCACCCCGGGGTGATCGCGGTGGGTGCTGTGGACTCCGGTTTTGGGTCTAGACCCCGCAGGACCTCCTACTCCAACTACGGCCCAGAGCTGAATGTGATGGCTCCAGGGGGAGACGGGTCGATGGGCGGCGTCTTGAGTACTTACACCGGCGGGAGCTACAGTTACATGGCCGGCACCTCCATGGCCGCGCCCCATGTGAGCGGTGTTGTGGGCCTGATGCTGGCCAGCGGCATCCCCCCGCAGCAGGTAAAAGAAGTCCTCCAAGCCACCAGCATGCCCCTGGGCCCACAGGAGTTCAGCCCCGAATACGGCTATGGGCTGATCAACGCCTACTGGGCGGTAAATGGTGCGGACACCATGCGTCTCCTGGTGGGCAGGAGGGAAGGAAGTGAGATCATCCCGGTGCGGGAAGCGGCGCTGCCTTCCAAGGGCGGCAGCTTCCAGCTGCAGGGGATCCCCGAGGGGGAATACCAGGTCTTTGCCTGGGTGGACGTTCAAACGGGAACGAACACCCTCGAACCTGGAGATTATTTCAACCAGTCCCTGCCAGTGCATTTTGAGGATGGCGCCAGCTATGAGGTCCTGGGCACCGTTTTCGAACTGGATGCGGACCTCAAACCCGCCGGCACAGCCCTCCTGCAGGTTCAGCGCATCAACTAGATATTCCACAGGGAAGAGGTGCTAGATTTGGCCCTAATTCGCTCCAGCATGAGATGGCTGCCCCTGCTTCTAGCTTCACTCCTGCTCAGCGCCTGCTTCTGGTGGGGTCCCCCCCGGGAATACACGATCAAAGGCACCGTGATGGAGGAGAACGACAATCCCCTGGCAGATGTGCTCATCTACGCCACAGGCCAGGTGGAGAAAAGCACAAGAACCGATGAACAGGGCCGCTACATCCTCCCGGGCCTCAAGGGAACCACCGTGATTCGGCCAGAGCTGCCCGGCTGGGTGTTCTTACCACCCTACAAGCAGGTCCACAGAACCTCCACAGTGGATTTCACCGCCGTGGTCGGCGCAGTGCTTTCCGGAACCATTGCGGTGGAGCACAGCTTCCCCCGCTCCGTTGTGGACCCATTCCAGGTAAACTATGGGCCCCAGGCTGTTGGGGTTTCATGGCCTGCTGCGGAAAGCCCGGACTGGTACGAGATGGATTTCGAACCCTCAGAGCTGATCATCGCCTTCGAGGAAAGCGTAAGTGCCCAGGAGCAGCTCAAGATCCTAGAGGATCTGGGCTTGGTCATCCTGGATCGCCTGGCCATCCTCAACGCCTACCTGGTGCAGGTTCCGGACAGGTGGGAACAGGGGCTGGTGCGGGCCCTTTCCGCACCTGGTATCAAGTACGCCGAGCCCAATGGGAAGGTCCTGGCCCTGGGTGTTGTTCAGCCCAACGATGAGCTCTACGGCCAGCAGTGGCACTATCCCTTAATCCGCCTGCCCCAGGCCTGGTCCGTGGTGACAGGCGATACCTCCATCCGCATCGCCGTGGTGGATTCGGGGGTGAAAAAAGACCACCCAGAGCTGGCAGCGAAGCTGGACCACCGCTATGGGTACAACTTCGTGGCCGGGAACGATGACTTCGACGATGACTACGGACACGGAACCCACGTAGCCGGCACCATCGGCGCAGCCACCAACAACCGCCTGGGCGTGGCGGGGGTCATGTGGGATGTGGAGCTGCTGCCGGTTAAGGTCCTGAACGAGAGGGGCCGGGGAGGTGAGTGGGAACTCGTCCACGGACTGCTCTATGCCGCGGGCCTCTTGGATGAACCGGACAAGCCCCGCAACCCCTATCCAGCGGACGTGATCAACCTCTCCCTGGGCAGCCGCGCCGAGATGGTGCATCTACGGGATGCTGTGGAGCGTATCAGCCGGGAGACAAATTGCATCCTGGTGGCTGCCGCTGGCAACGGCTGGGGGCCTGGGGTGTACTATCCCGCCCGCTATCCCGAGGTGATCGCCGTGGGGGCAGTGGATTACAACTACCCCCACCAGCCGCAGCGGACCCGCTATTCCAGCTACGGTCCGGGGCTGGACGTGATGGCACCGGGGGGCGATATCCATAACGATACAGATGGGAACGGAGAAGACGATGGCGTCCTGAGCACCGCCTATGACGGTGACTATGGGTACAAAGAGGGCACCTCCATGGCCACCCCCCACATCTCCGGTGTGATCGGGCTGATGCTGGCCGCGGGGATCCCGCCGCAGCAGGTCAGGGAGATACTCCAAGCTGCGAGTATGCCCCTGGGCCCCGCGGAGTTCAGCGAAGAGTACGGTTATGGGCTGATCAATGCCTACTGGGCCGTGAATGCGGTGGAAGAGATGCGCTTGGTGGTGGGTAGGAGAACAGGCAACAGAGTCGAGGTGGTGAAGGAAACCACCCTGCCCGCCAAGGGCGGATCTTTCGAGCTGATCGCTCCACCAGGTGAGTACCAGATCATGGCCTGGGTGGATGTGCAGCGCACCGGAGATGTTTTGGAGCCGGGGGACTATTTCAACGAATCGGATCTGATCACTTTAGAGTCGGGTAAGAGCTACACCGTAAGCGGCACAATCCTGGAACTGGATAGCGAGCTTACCCTGCCCCCCACCCGGCTCCTCGTTGTGGAAGCTGGGGCGCCGTAGCCCTTTTCCATTCAAAATGGCGGCGCAGCAATGATTAAGCCCCCCGCACTTCCCAGATGTGAAGTGCCGAGGGGCTTTTCTCAGCGCAGCAGATATCGCGGCCACCACCGCAAGTTTCCTTGCACCGCCAGACGTACCTTGGTCAGCCCTGGGGCCTCAGCAGCGCCTCTTCCCACTCCTTTTGCCCAAAGCCTACCAGCACGAACTCATCCCCCACCAGCAGGGGCCTTTTCACCAGGAGACCATCGCTGGCCAGGATGGCGATCTGTTCCTCAGGGCCCAAGCTGGGCAGTTTATCCTTCAGCCCCAGCTCCCGGTATTTCTGCCCGCTGGTGTTGAAAAAGCTCTTCAAGGGGCGCCTGGACCTTTCCACCCATGCCTTCAGTTCATCCGCTGAGGGCTTGTCCTCTTTGATATCCCGATACTGGTAAGGGATGCCCTGTTCATCGAGCCAAGCCTTGGCCCGGCGGCAGGTCCCTCAGCGGGGATAGCACAGCAGTACATAATTCATTACCAATCTCCTAACTAATCTAGTCTGGAACTCAATACCAGCCTACCCTATAATCTAACCAGCACTAGTCTGCGAGGTGTACCATGCTGAAGAAGTATCTGCTGCTCACCTTGGGAACGCTGGCTTTGGGTTTAGGGGTGGTGGGCTTATTTCTGCCAGTACTGCCCACCACTCCCCTGCTTTTGACTGCGGCCTACTGCTACCTGCGCAGCTCCCCCTCCCTGTACCGGTGGCTGGTGAACCACCGCCTCCTGGGCCGGGGCCTCAAGGATTACCTGGAGCGGCGGGTTGTTCCCCGCAGGGCCAAGGTAGTGGCCCTAAGCACCCTCTGGCCGTCACTCCTCATTTCCATGCTCTTGATCCCCCTGCCCGCGGTGCGTCTCTTCCTGGCCCTGGTGGGCCTGGCGGTTAGTTACTATATCCTCCGGCTGAAGGAAAGGGTGGCAGAAGCTTAAGCCAGAAGCGCCAGTTTTTCCTTCAGTTCAGCCAGATCCAAGAGCTTCTTCTGGCCCACCACTTCCGAAAGGGGTACCGCCGTGGGCTTGCCGTTTTGCAGACCGGCTAGGCGGCCCGTTTGGCCGGCCAGGGCCAGATCCACCGCGTAGTTGGCGTAGAAAGCCGCCAGCTCCACATCCTGGGGCACGGGCGTTCCGCCTCTGAGCATGTATCCCATCACCTGCACCCGGGGGTTCCTGCCGGTGCGCTGCTTGTACAGATCCCCCACGATGTGGCTGACCCCTGCGTAGGCGATGTTGCCAAAGGCATCCCGCTGCAGTCCAGCCCGCTCCACGCCTTCCAGCTGGATTCCCTCGGACACGATGGCCAAAGCCGCTTGGCCGTTCTCCCGCCGGTACCGCTCCATGGCGCTCACCATCTCATCAAAGGTCATGGCCCCCTCCGGGCACATGCAGGCGCAGGCCGGGGTGTTCACCGCCACTCCCAAGGCCAACCAGCCCGCATCGCGACCCATGATCTCCACGATCATGTCCCGGTCATGGGCCACGTTGCTGTTCACCATGCTGTTCACAGCGCGCACGCCTTGGTAGATGGCCGTGTAGTAGCCCAGGGAACGGTCGGTGCCCTGCACGTCATCGTCGATGGTCTGGGCCACGCCCACTACGGTAAAGCCCATCCCCGCCAGGTGATTGGCCACCCCCAAGGTGTCGTCACCGCCCATGGCGATCAGTACGTCCACCTCGCGGTCTTCGAGACTCGCCAAGACCTTGTCCATTTCTCCGTCTTTGATGGGATTCTTACGCTCAGTGCCTAAGATGGTTCCCGGGGTGAAGCGATGTTGGGCAAGGCATTTTCTTCCCAGCTCAACTGCGTCGTTGTTCACCAAACCCAGCCAGCTGCGGCGGAAACCAATCAGGCTGTGCCCTTCCCTTTCCAGGCGCTGGGCTAAAAAGTACAGGAAGTCATTGATCCCAGATGAATCTCCTCCACCAGTCAAAACCGCGAACTTCAAAATATCCTCCTCCTTGCTATCCTTCTCGAAACCCGCTTCACAGCTTTCGAGTTGTCCATGTATTTTCCTTCTATACTTAGTCCAATTTCGCGGTGGATATGCCTAATTTCCAAGGACTTTAACTAAAAAACCATAAATATCCGCTTGTTCTTCCACGATTTTTGCCGTGGGTTTACCGTGGCCATGGCCTGCCTTCGTATCTACTCGGAGCAGAATCGGTGCCGCCCCCCGCTGCGCCCCCTGCAGAGCAGCCCTGAACTTGTAGGCATGGGCGGGAACCACCCGGTCATCGCCATCGGCGGTGACGATGATGGTGGGGGGATACTCCCCGGGCGCGGCATTGTGCAGGGGCGAATACCTGTAGAGGAACTGGAAGTGCTCAGGATTAGTTTCGGCATTGCCGTACTCCGGTACCCAGTAGCGGCCCACTGTAAATTTATGGAAACGGAGCATGTCGGTGACGGGAACCACGCAGACCACAGCGCCGAACAGCTCGGGACGCTGCACCAGCACCGCGGAAACCAAGAGCCCCCCGTTGCTGCGCCCCTCGATCACCAGCTTCTCCCTACTGGTATACTTATTCTCAATCAACCACTCAGCCGCGGCGATGAAATCGTCGAACACATTTTGCTTGTTTTCCAGCATACCCGCGCGATGCCACTCTTCCCCGTATTCGCTGCCGCCCCGGAGATTGGCCACAGCATACACGCCTCCCTGTTCTAGCCACCAAAGGCGTCCAGGGGAAAAACTTGGCGTGATGGCGATGTTAAACCCGCCGTAGCCGTAGAGCAGATTCGGGTTTTGACCATCGAGCTTGAGTCCCCGCTTGTGCACCAAGAACATGGAAACCTGGGTCCCATCCTTGGAAGGGTAGAACACCTGCTTAGTCTCGTAGTCCGCCGGGTCGAAGGTGAGCTTCAGCTCGCCAAAGGGCTTAAGCTGACCACTGGGAAACTCGTAGTGGTAGGCGGCCGCGGGGTGCAGGAAGGAAGTGAAGCTCAGGAAGAACTCCTTTTCGTCCTGCCTGCCCCACAGGCCCTGGACAGAACCCATGGTGGGCAGCTGCACATCTTTCAGGTACCTCCCGCTTTGGTCGTAGATGCTCAGGCGGGAATGGGCGTTATGCAGGAAGGAGACCACGAAGCAGCCGCTTATATAGCAGGCCTGGTCGATCACATCTTCCTGTTCCGGCAGGATTTCCACCCACTGCTCCCGGCCTGGATTTTTCAAGTCCACCGCGATGATCCGGCCCCTGGGAGCCTCCAAGTTGGTGACAAGATAAAAGGTGGAGCCATGGCTGCCCAAGAAGCGGTAGCTGGCCTCCCCTGGCTCAAACAGATGGACAAAGCCAGGCTCTCCCCCCAGGGGGCGGTAGTAAAGGCCGTTGCGCCGGTCGGTGCCCTCGAAGACGTGGAGAAGCAGATACTGCTGATCCCAGGTCAAGCTCACATGGAAGCTGAGCTCCTTGCGCTCGGGAAGTTCAAAGATCAGGACGTCTTCCTCCTGGTCTGTGCCTAAAGCGTGCCAGTAGACCTGGTTGAAGTTGCTTTCCTCCCCGGAGTCAACCGTCCCAGGCGCGGGATAGCGGGTGTAGTAAAAGCCCAGGTCCCGGAACCAGGCCATGTTGGTAAAGCGGCACCAGCGCAGCACCTCCGGGAGATCCTCGCCTTTTTCCAGATCCCGGATGCGGATCTCCTGGCGGTCACTGCCGTGGACCGAAACGGTGTAAGCCACGAACCGGCCGCCCTCTTCCACGCTGTAGTTGCTCATGGCCACAGTTCCATCTGGGCTCCAGCTGTTGGGGTCCAAAACCATCTTCGGCTCACCGCTGAGGCCCCGTTGGCGGTAGAGCACCGGCTGGTTCTGGAGGCCGCTGTTCTTTTCAAAAAAGATCCAGGAACCGGCCCGGCGGGGCAGCTGGGTCCTGGGATAGTTCCAAAGCTCCTGCAGGCGGGCCTTGATGGCCGGACGGGGGTCCTCCCCTTGCAGAAACGCTTCGGTGAGGGCGTTCTGCCGCTCCACCCAAACTTGCACCTCCGGATCGCCGCTGTCTTCCAGCCAGCGGTAGGGATCCGCCACCGGCGTGCCGTGATAGTCCTCAACCACATTTACCTTCTTGGTCTGCATGCTTCCGCTCCTTTTGCAGTGTAGTCCACCTTAGAAAGTTCGCCAGCCAGGCGCGGTTTCCCTTTCCAACAGGAAGGCCCTGTCCCGGTGATACTAGGACAGGGCCGCAGCTTAAATGGCCTTTTTGAACTCTTCATAGCGCAGGGCCAGAAGGTCCCGGTCTGGGTATTGGCTAGCCTTCCTAGGCAGGATCAACCGCTGGTTGTGCATCTCCTGAATCCCGTGGCGGAGCATGGGCCCGTCCCTTTCTTCCAGCAGCTCCCGGCGGATTTGGATCTTGTAATCGGGCGTGACGCCGATGAAATGCCGGTCAAAGGCCGCATGGTGAATCTTGCAGAGGGCCAGGCCGTTGGTGACCAGTGGCTCACCCAAGGGGTCCCGGTCTGGGACAATGTGGGCGGCATCCAGCAGCTCGGCCCGGCGCAGGCGGCAGAAGGCACACTGGCTCTGGTAGGCGGCCAGCACCCGCTCCCGGAAGGACCTTTGATGCAGGCGCATCCGGAAGCTGGCGGTGATATAGCGCCGGCGGCCCTCTTCCCCGCTTCCCGCCGCCTGCCCGGGCTCCAGGTAGCGCTTGTCATCCAGCGCCACAATGAAGGAAAGGCTGGCCTGATCTTCCCCGATGACATACACAGGCCAGGCGGCCAGATACTTACCGGGCAGGAGGGCATGGAAGTAGACCAAGGGGGCCTGCTTCAGCAGGGCTTCCCGCAGCCCCGCGTTTTCATGGTGGCGGGGGTCGGTGCCCCGATAGCGGTAACACAGAAGCCCGTCGGCAGTAAACCCGTCGTGGTAGGGAGATTGGTGGGATGTGCGGATGGAGATGGGTATGGATTTGAAGACCTTGGGTTTCCAGATCCCCTGCTGCCCAACCAAACTGATCCGGTGGCCCTGGTAGCTAAAACCATGCAGGAGAGTGGACCAGGGCAGTACATCGTCAAATCTGGTCTGCTCCTCCAGCCACTGAAAGACAGCTAACCTGATTTGGTCCTCCTGGGACATCAGCCCCTTCCCCCTTTTGTCAAATGGTACTAATTACCATATTCTGTCCCCAGGGGCCAAATCCTGCCCAACAAAAAAGGAGGGCGCCTGAGCACCCTCCGTCTAAGTTGTTTAGTGAATGGGGATCTGCCTGCGATCTGGCCCTTGGGCAGCCCGGGGGATGGTGATATCCAATACCCCGTTTTCGTACTTGGCCCGGACGTTTTCGGGATCGACGTTGCCCACGTAGAAGCTGCGCTGGCTGGAGGCCAGCCGCCGCTCGCGGCAGAGGTAGTTTTCATTCGTTTCGGATTTCAGCTCTTCAGCCCGCACCGCAATGGTCAGATAGCCATTGTCCAAAGACAGGCGGATGTTGTCCTTGGCCACGCCAGGCAGATCTGCCTGGATGTGGTAACCGTCTTCTGTCTCCTTCACATCCACGCTGAAACTACCAAAACCGCCAAAGCCGGGGAAACCCTCCCAGACAGACTCCGGCCAGTTGAAGAAGTCCTGCCAGGTCTGGGGCCAGAAGAATTCTCCACGACTCCTTCTGCGAAACGGCATCAAGCGATACATGCTCACTACCTCCTCGGGTTTGATTTGCTCAACTTCAACTTGCAACCTTATTTTCCCACGAACATCAGGAAAGGTCAAAGTCAAAGAAGGTCAAATATCTCTCCCCAGGGGTAGTATTTCCCGATCTCAGTGAAATAACTGCCGTTTGCTCAGCCAAGCTCCCCCAAACGCCTAGGGGATCACGGAGTAGCCTCGCCTAGCCAGTTCCCCTTTGATCTCTTCCAGATCCTTACCCTTCAGGGCTGCCCCCTTGGGCAGGGTCATGACCCTGCCTGCTGTTTTCAGCATGGCCGGATTGGTGATGCTGGCAAAGCCCAGCTCAGCCAGGATCTGCACCAACTCCGGGTGCTCCTGGACCAGTTCGTACACGGTCTTGTTCAGATCGATCGCCTTTTCCATGGACAGTTCGCCCCCCCTACTGCTTTCCTGATCCCAGGGTACAACAACCTAGGGGCAAACTCCACAGAAATTCTTTATTTCTTCAGTAAGAAAATGATGAAATTGGGCACCCGCCGCTCGTCCGCGAGGGAGGGGTAAGCTGCCACCGCTTCCGGTGTAACCGTGGGCTCGATCAGGTCCTCCAGGGTAAACCCGGCCCGGAGGAAACTGCGCAGGTAGGTGGAAAGGGTCCGGTGGAAGTTGGTGATCTGCACGCCCTTCATGCTGAAATGCCGCTCGCCCTCTGCGAAGTAGTTGTCCAGCATGACGTGCTGTTTGGCCCCATCAGGTCCCCTTAGCCAGCTTCCCCCGGCGGAACGCATGGGATGGATGTTGGCCACCACAAAGCGCCCCCCAGCTTTGAGCACCCGGAACACTTCCCGCACATTGGCGTCGAAATCGGGGAGATCGCACTGGTTGAGGTAGGAAACGACCAGGTCAAAACTGGCCTCCGCCAGGAAGCTGAGATCCTGGGCATCGGCCAGCAGGTACTCGTCCCTACCGGACTGCAGCTCCCGGGCGGCTTCAATCATGGGCGGACAGTTGTCCACGCCCAGCACATACCCTGCCCCCCGCTCCACCAGCATGCGGCAAAAGCGGCCCTCGCCGCAGCCGCAGTCCAGGATGCGCAGGCCCTGAACATCGCCGCAGGCTGCGAGCATGTAGGCATCCAGGAGCCCTTTGCGGGAAAGATCCCCCCCGGCTCTTGCTTCCTCGATCCAATAGGGTGCCATTTCCACCCATTCCCGCCGCAGGTGCTCATAGTCTTTGGCCATTGGTTCTTACCTCCGTAGGGATCGCTCGGTTTACCTAGAATTCTAGCAGAGGGCGGCGCCCCCCGCCCTATCTTTACCAAAAGATAACATTTTCCCGTGAACCATCCCGGGAGCGCAGACGACTAGAGGGGTGAAGGGGCTGAGGAAAGTGGATCTGGCGGCACTGTACAGCGCATATGCCGATGCCGTTTACGGCTATCTAGCCTTCAAACTCCAAGACAGGCAGCTGGTGGAAGACCTGGTGCAGGAAACCTTTCTAGCCGCCCAGGAGGGGCTGGACCGCCTGGAGACGGTGCATTCCCCCAAGGCGTGGCTGCTGGCCATCGCCCATAACAAAATGGTGGACTTCCTGCGCCGGCGCCCCCCTGACCTGCCCCTGATCTGGGAAGGCGCAGCTGTAGGCGACTCTTCAGCCCTGTTTGTGGAGGAAGCCCTCAAGCAGCTTGCGGACCTGGAGCGCACCATCGTGTACGGGCTCTACGTGGAAGGTTTTACCTACCGGGAGCTCGCGGAGATGTTGAGCCTGCCTGAGGGCACAGTCAAAAGCAAAGCCCATAACGCCCGCAGACACCTCTATCGCTGGCTGCAGGAGGGAGAAAGATGAGCGCACCAAAGGAAGACTACAGCGAGCTGGCTTGGGGCCTGATCTATGGCAAGCTCTCAGACGGGGAAAGGCAGCTGGCCCTGAGGCTTACAGCCACAGACCCTGAGTTTTTGGAGGTACTGCGCCTGGAGCTCGCCTTGCAAAAAGAACTGGCCCGCCTGAAGGCAGCCATGCCAGAGGCAGTCAAACAGAGGGTCTACTCTTCCTTAACGGGAAGTGGGAGCCGGGTGCTCGTTCAAGAAGTACTGCGCACAGTGCTGGAGGAAGCACTGCCGCAGATGTTGTGGCCGGTTATGAAAATCTTGGAAAGGAGTGTCTTAGCCAGTGAGCAACTCTGATATTCCCGTGAAAGAAATCGGTGAGATGCTGGATCTTGTTGCCGAAAAGCTGCCCAGGCTGATCAAGGAGCTCTTCCAAACCCTCTATTCCCAGGAGGGAGCAGAGCGCATGAGCCAAGCGGCGGGTACGTTCTACAAGAACCTGATCGACGCGGGTATGGAAAAACAGGATGCCCTGTACCTGACGGAGGAATACCTGAACACCATCAAGTTCGTCACCAAGCAGTACGGGAACTCCTAGGGATGGGCCATGCTAGGTGGAGCGCTTTCCGCTTTGGTTGGCATCACCAAGACGCTGGGTAGGACGGTTTCAGCGGGCCCGGCCCTGCTCCTCAAACGCCGCAAAGCCCTGGACATTTTCGCCAGGGGCCTGCGGGCCCAGGGACTAGACCCCGAGGCAGTGAAGGAGCTCACCGCTGCCTATAAAAACCTGGGCAGCCTGGAGAGTTGGTTTTCCCGCCCCCGGGAGTAGCGAAAAGCAGGTTCCGCCGCCCCTTGCGGCTGAACCTGCTCTGTTTTTGTCCCTTCTGGCGGCTTACGGTGCCGCCACCACCCGGTTACGCCCCAGCTCTTTGGCCTGGTAGAGGGCGCGATCTGCCCGGTTGTAGTAGTCCCGCACCCCTTCCGCGCCGGTGAGGGCCGCCACGCCGATGCTCAGCGTAATCCGCACTTCACTGCCGCCCAGGGTGAAGCTGTGTCCTTCCACCAGCTCCCGCAGGCGCTCCGCCAGGCGGGCCGCTTCCCCCAGAGGCACTCCCGGTGCCAGGATCACAAACTCCTCGCCCCCCAGGCGCACCAGAACACTTTCCGCCGGGATGTTTTTCTCCAGCAGCGCCGCCAGCTCCCGCAGGAGATCGTCCCCCGCCAGGTGCCCATGGGTATCGTTCACCAGCTTGAAGCGATCGATATCACACATGAGCAGGGCAGCCTGGCTCTGCCCCTCCCGCACCAAGGCGGCCTCCCGATCAATGCGTTCGTCCAGGAACCTCCGGTTGGGCAGGCCCGTCAAGGAGTCCAAATAGGCCAGAACCCGCAGTTTCCGCTGCTGCTCCTCGATGGTCCTCTGCTGAAGAGTGGTTTGGCGGAAATGCAGCCAGTTCAGCAGGGAGAGGGCGTAACCCAAGGCGGCGGCGATGAGGCCGTTCACCTGGTTGGAGAGAATCACACTGCCTGGATGGCCCCCCACCAGGACCAGTCCCCGGTTGAAGGCGAAATAGGCCAGCCCGAAAAGGAGCAGGGCATGGTGGGGATGCAGATAATACAAAGTGCCCACCATGGTGGCGCTGAGGAGAAAGGCGGCAATACTGGCCATGGCGAGCTGGTCGATGAGGGAGATAGCCAACCCCGCGGCCAGCACATAGCAGGCAACGCCGTAGACAAACAGGGCCCGTTTCCGGGCGCTGCTCCCGGATCCCTTGATCCGCCAAGCGGCCAACCAGATCAGCATGCTGATAACGCTCACGGTGAAGTTGACCCCGCTGATCAAGTTCCGCCAGAGCAGTTCCCTACCTCCATGAGGCACATTGCGCAGCCAGAAACTTAGGGCCACCAAGAAGTTCCCCAGGGACAGCACAGGCGCGGTCCAGAAGACCCGCTGCACGCTGGCCGCGATGGCCTGGTCCTTCAGCTCCTGATCTACACCAAACGTATTTAGTTGACGCCGGAAAGAGCGCCACTTAGTCCGCAGCCACCCCATGACCTCAACCCCCAACCGGCAGGAAATGACAGGAAGTCCCATATTCCCCATCCGACAGCAAACTCCTGCTGCCCTCCAGAAAAAAAGCAGGCCCCTGCCCTGCGGCACAGGAGCCTGCCAGCTTGAGGCACCCTAGACTAGCTAGAGGATGCCATACCTCCTGACGATCATCTGATCATCCCCCTTTCGCCCTGAATTGGCGGGTCCCACCACTACCCATTGTACCACCTCACAACGCCTGGGCCTCCCGAGAATCCTTGGGACTCATTCTTTCCGGCCGGAGCTCACGATTTTGCGGATGCTGTCATAGCTCAAGTGATAGCGCTCCATGAGGGAGGCGATGCTCTCGCCCCTTTGGTAGCGCTCTGCGATCTCCCGGTTCCGGCTCCGGATCTGCTGGCGGGCCCCGTTGCGCTCTCCCCAGCCCAGCCGGGCTTCGGGCCGCTTGGGGATGTAAAGCTCCACTCCCTGCACATACTCCTGAATCTCCGCCAGGAGATCTGCAGGCAGCACTTCTTCAGCCTTTACATACATAAAAGCCAACGCCCTCCTTATCCTTCTTCCCCGAGGCGCTGGCCTTGAGCCGGGTCAAAACAGGCTGAAACAGCTCAGCCCCAGATCCGAGGCGGGCCAACGCCATGGCTGTGCAAGCTTCCACTGCTCACCAAGATCATCTAACCCACCTCCTCATAGGTCGTGCTAACTCTAGAATACAGCCCCGCAGCTGCTGGGGCAAGGGAAAGTCACTTCCGAATCAATCTTTCCCCCCGGGCGGGGCCTCCAGCTCAAATTCCTGCACCAGCTGCTGCAGGCGATCCGCCATCATGCTCAGTTCCTGGGTGGCCGAGGCAATGGTGGCCATGGAGGCCGACTGCTCTTCGGTGGTGGCCGCCAGTTCCTGGCTGCCGGAACTGATCAGCTCCAAACCCCGGGAGACTTCCTTGATGGTGCCGGTAATCTCGGCGATCTGCTGCAAGATCAGGCGGAGCAGCTCGCCGCTTCTGGCCACCGCGCTGGCGCTTTCTGCGGCATCGGCGGCGCTTTTGGTGATGCCCACCACGGTACGCTCCGCTTCTCCTTGGATGGCCTGCACCAGCTGGGTGATGCGCTTGCTGGATGCTGCCGCCTCTTCCGCCAGCTTGCGCACTTCCTCTGCCACAACCGCAAAGCCGCGGCCGTGTTCGCCCGCTCTAGCCGCCTCAATGGCGGCGTTGAGGGCTAAAAGGTTGGTCTGGTCGGCGATGTCGGTGATGGCCCCCACGATCTGGCCGATCTCCCGGGAGCTTTCCCCCAGCCCCGTGACGGCCCCGGCCAGCTGCGCGAGGCTGTTTTTCAGCTCATCGGAAAGGTTGACAGCCCTGGCCACCACGGACTGCCCTTCGCTGGCGGAAGCTTCTATTCCCTCCGCAGCCCGCACCATCTCCGCCACGCTGCCGCCCATGGTCTGCACCGTGGAGGCGAACTGGTTGGCTGTGCCCGCCACTTCCTCAATGGTGGCGCTGGTCTGCTGGGCAGAAGCGGAAAGCTCCTGGCTGGCCCGGGCTGTGGCCCCCGCGGCCTCCAACACCCGGGCTAAAACGCTGCGCAGGGTCTCCTGCATGGCCTGAATCCCCCTGGCCACCAGCCCCACTTCGTCCTTCCGGTCCAAGATGGGTTCCGGTACTGAGGCGTGCAGCACCTTTCCGGCCAGCACATCCACATGGACCCCCAGTCCGGCCAGGGCCCGAATCAGGCGGGAGACGTTGAGAATGAGAAGCAGGCTGAGGAGAAGGTAAGCGGAGCTGGCCAGGAGCACCGTGAACAGGATGCTGCTGCGCAGCGTCCTGCCTACAATCTCCAAATTGACGCCCACGTTCACCGCCCCCGTGTACTGCTCATCCACGAAGACGGGGAGTAGAATATCCCAGACCATTTCCCCGCTGAGGGGATGCTCGGTCAAGGCCACATAGTTTGTCCTGCTTTCCAGGGCGGTGAGCTTTGCCCGATCCTGAAAGAGCTGCTCCCGGGTGAGGGCGTGGCTTACCGCCTCCGGCCGGCCCTGGGCATCGAAGATGGCCGCGTAGCTTAGGGTGGCACCACTGGTCACATCCACCACCAGGTGCTCAGGGCTGAGTTCCCGCTGAAGCTCGGCAAGTTCACTCAGCTTCTCCTCCCCGCTTTGGCCTTCGGCCTGTGCCGCCAGCTCCTCCAGGGCGGCCCGGGCCTGCCTGCCGGTGAGGAGCCTGGCCCTCACCTGCTGGGCCACGGCCAGTCCCCCGAGCCTTTTCTGCTCCAGGGTTCTGGTGTAGGGGACATACACGCTGGCTGCGCCCAAAACCGCGATGGTCACAAAGACCAGGATCAAGGGCACGATCACGACTTTCATGCGAATGGAATGCCGTCTTTTCATGGGCACCGCTCCCTTCTCAGTCTAGCCCCGCTGCTGCTCAAAGCGCCAGGCGTCCCGGCACATCTCCAGAAGGCCCCGCTTAGCCGTCCAGCCCAGTTCCTTTTGGGCCTTACTCACATCGGCCCAGCACTGGGCCACATCGCCTGGACGGCGTTCCACGATTCGGTAGGGTATTTTCACCTTGTTGGCCTGTTCGAAAGCGGCGATGAGCTCCAGAACCGAGGTTCCCCGCCCTGTACCCAGGTTGTAGATGTGTACACCGGGCCCCATCTTCTCCAGGGCCGCCAGATGCCCTGCGGCCAAGTCCATGACGTGGATGTAATCCCGCACGCCGGTGCCGTCGGGTGTGGGGTAGTCGCCGCCGAACACCCTAAGCTCCGGCAGGATCCCCTTGGCCACCTGGGTGATGTAGGGCATGAGGTTGTTGGGTATGCCCTGGGGTGCCTCCCCGATGAGCCCGCTTTCGTGGGCGCCCACGGGGTTGAAGTAGCGCAAAAGCGCCACGGACATCTCCGGGTGCCTGCGGGCGGTATCGGTCAGGATCTTTTCCGACATGGCCTTGGTTTCCCCGTAGGGGTTGGTGCGGGGCGGCAGCGCCATGGTTTCCACAAAGGGGACCTCGTTTTCCCCGTACACGGTGGCTGAAGAGCTGAACACGAAGCGCTGCACCCCGTATTTCACACAGTTTTCCAGGAGCACCATGGTGCTGATCAGGTTGTTTTTATAGTAAGCTAGGGGCTTTTCCACCGACTCGCCCACCGCCTTCAGTCCGGCGAAGTGGATCACCCCATCCAGGGGATGGGTGGAGAAGATCAAATCCACCGCGGTTTCATCGGTGGCATCGGCGTGATAAAACAGGGGACGCTTGCCCGTGATCTGCCCTATCCTATCCACCACCGAGCGCTCGCTGTTGCTCAAATTGTCCAAAATGATCACATCGTAACCGCTGTTGAGCAGTTCCACGCAGGTATGGCTGCCGATGTAGCCGGTTCCGCCTGTAACTAGGATGAGCATGGTACCCCTCCTTTCCTAAGATGACACAGTTCGGTTCGGAGTCCCGGGATTCCTCCTTGCCCTTCCTCTCTTTTCCTGTTTTTCCATGGGCGGCAGGATTGAGCCCGCAGCTGGAGAACTCACGCAGTGGGAGGTTATTTGATGAAGCTCATTTCGTGGAATGTGAACGGCCTGAGGGCCTGCTTGAACAAGGGCTTTCTGGACTTCTTTCGGGAAATTGACGCCGATATCTTCTGCATCCAGGAAACCAAACTGCAGGAGGGCCAGGTGCAGCTGGAGCTGCCCGGCTACGAGCAGTATTGGAACTACGCCGAAAAGAAGGGCTACTCCGGCACCGCGGTGTTCACCAAGCCCAAACCCTTAAACGTCCGCTTCGGGCTGGGCAAGGAGGAACACGATCGGGAAGGCCGGGTGATTACCCTAGAATATGATTCCTTTTTCCTCACCAATGTTTACACACCCAATGCCCAGCGGGGCCTGGCCCGTTTGGACTACCGCCTGGTCTGGGATGATGCTTTTCGCTCCTTCGTCCAGGAGCTCAAGCAGGTGAAGCCGGTGATCATCTGCGGAGATCTCAATGTGGCCCACCAAGAGATCGACCTGAAAAACCCCGAGTCCAACCGCAAAAACGCCGGGTTCACCGATGAGGAGCGGGGGAAATTCAGCGAACTTCTGGAGGCAGGGTTTATCGATACCTTCCGCCATTTCTACCCCGACAAACGGGATGCCTACACCTGGTGGGCCTATTTCGCCAAGGCGCGGGAGCGGAACATCGGGTGGAGAATCGATTATTTCCTAACGTCCCAGGACCTGGAGGAAAACCTGGTGGATGCCCTCATCCACGACCAAGTGCTGGGCAGCGATCACTGCCCGGTGGAACTACAGGTCCGGCTGTGAGCAAAGGACGGTGAAGAATATGGCCAGCCACGCTGCAGGTGGTGCTTTCCTGTTGGAGTCCATCCTGACCCGGCAGACCAAAGCCGAGCTGATGCAGCTCTGCCGCAAGCTCCAGATTAAGGGAGTGAGCGGCCTGCGCAAATCGCGCCTGGTTGCCTACTTGCGCCAGCGGCTCCCCGCGGTGATCGCGGGCAAGATGCTCTGTTGGGATCAGTCTATTTACAGCCTGGTGCAGGAAATCACTACGCTTACCCAGATCCACCGCCTGGAGGCAGAAGGCAGCAGCCCCGCGGAGGATTATCTCTTGGAGGAGTACGTGGGCTTTCCGGAAACGTATGGTGATCACCTTTACCTGATCATTCCCCTGGAGATCCAGGAGCTGTTTTTCGCCCTGGACGGGCCCGCCTACCGCCGCAAGGTGCGGGAAAACACCGAGATTGCCCGCTTAACCCGGGGTCTGCTCCACTACTACGGCTGTTTGCCCCTCCATGAACTGGGCAAAATGCTCAACCGCCTCCTGCCCGAGCCGGTGGATGTGGCCAGCATCGGAGAAGTGCTGCGGGAAATCGGTTTTTACAGCTGGAACATCGTCTTTGAGCGGGGCTATTTCTGCGACGGGCGCCTCACGGATCTGGACTACCTCCTAGCTGCCCTCCGGGAGCGGCGGGCCCTGGAGTACCGGCCCTTGAGCTACGCTGAGGCCTGGCAGGCGGGGGAGGCATCCTTTTACCACAGAAACATGCGCCAGATCCGGGAAGTGGCCAGCTTCCTGCATAAACACCAGCTGGAGGAAGAGGCCCCTTACTTTCTCGACCTCCTCTTCAGCCTGGTGCAAACGGATCTCTCGCCCCCTGAGATCGTCTATGCCCTCTTGGAGCACATGGAGAGGGCCACCGATGAAGACATCACCGAACTGGCCCTGGTGGTCTTTGATTTCTACCACTGCGTCCCCCATTGGGTCTTGAAGGGGCATTCGCCGGAGGAGATTATGGAACGGGCCACAAGGCCCGACCCGCCCAGGGAAGATAGACTTAAGCGCAAAGCCATCGTCTACGACTTCGCCACCAGAAAGCGCCTGAGTCCCGATGCCCCCTGCCCCTGCGGCAGCCAGCTGGACTACGGCCACTGCTGCGGCTCAGCATAAAGAAATCCGCACCTCGGTGCGGATTTACTTTGTCAGGGAATACTGGCCTTGATACTGCCTATAGAGGTCGTCCAGTTCTTCCATGCAACCCTGGAGAAGCTCGATCTGGCGGTGAAAAGCGTGGTCCGGGTCCTCCACCTGTGCCGGGAAGTTCGCCTTAAGCTGAGGCAGCAACACCGCGTTTTCCCGCTTGTATTTTTCATAAATCCTGCGGGCATCCTCGGAAAAGCCCCCCTCGTCCTTTACCCACTGGAGCAGATCCTGGCAGTTGGCGATGCGGTCCGCCAGCTTGATTCTGGCCGCATCCTCATCCCTGCAGAGGCTCGGCAAATAATCCTCTTCCCGGCCCGGTTTGCGGGTTAGAAGATCCAAAAGTCTCACCTCAGCGGGACCTAACCCCACCACCACCTGCACCTTATCCAGAGTGTAACCCTTGTGGCCGAAGTCTTCCACCACATCATGGAGGATGGCCACGTTGATCAGGTGCATGGCCCGGAGGCAGTCCTCGTCTCGACCTATGAAACAGAACTTGACCACATCCAGGGGATGCTCCTTACTGTACTTGTCAATGCCCTTCCTGCGCTGTGTACCGTACAGCTCCTCCATCAGCTGCCGCGCGTTTTTCCGACTCACCCTCAGCCTTCTCTCCTCTCCCCCGTGCTTACCATCACCTCTTCACTTCTGCACCTAAGGGCGAGTCCCTCCCGTAAATTAAAGGATTTTGCCCTAACCCAGTTTGATCTGTCCCCGGGCTTGGAGATCGCCTAAGATGCGCTGGTACATGGCGCTGTCGATGATGTATTTCCTCCGGTAAACCCAGTAGCCCACCAGGATGCAGAGGAGGGGCAAAATTAGCATGGCAAACTTCAACAGCACCAGCCCGCCGGCGGTGACATCCGCGGGGGTGAGGGCATCATTGATCCCGGAGAGGATCACCGTTACCCCCACAATGCCGCTGGCCACTGCACCGGCCACCTTGTAGATCACCGGCTGCAGGGAAAAGGTGACGCTCTCGTTGCGCTTACCCAGTTTCCACTGGCCGTATTCCACCGTATCGGTGAGGAACATGAGCATGAGCATCTGGATGAACGCTTCCCCCAAGAAGATCAAAATGCCCGCGGGGCCGATCACCAGCATGTTCATGGGGGCAAAGAAGAAGATCAGATAGCCCAGGACCACCATGGCTGTACTGGCGCTGTAGAGGGCCTCCCGGCTGAATCTCTTACTAAACAGGGGAAAAACGGACAAGGCCCCCAGCTGGCAGAGGCCCAAAATGAGGGCGAAGACCGCGTACATACCCTCATCGCCGTAAGCGTATTTGAAAAAATACAGTCCGAAGCTGGTGGTGGTCACATAGCCGATGGTGAACAGGCCCATGGACACCGCCGCCCAAAGCAGCTGATCGTTTTCGGCGATGGCCTTGACCATGCCCCGCAGGGTGGTGGTCTCCTCCAGTTTGAAGATCTCCCGGTTCTCCCGCACCCCAAAAACGGTGATGGCCTGACCCACCCACATGATCACCACCAGGGCCGCGGTGAACACATGGTAGGCCTGGGTCATGCTGCCCAGCCTTTCCCCCAACATGGTGGTGATGGGTACCAGCCCCACCACAACAGCGAAAAGGCCGACGTTGGCACAGATCTTGGCGAAGGCGCCGATTCTCTCCCGTTCCTGCTGATCCACGCTCAAAGCCGGGAGCATGGACCAGTAGGAGATGTCGTTGGTGGTATAGGCCAGATCCCAGAGGATGAAGAGGATCCCAAACACCACCACGAAACTGGTGCCTTTCAGGCCAAAGTCAGTGAACAAGAGGATTGTGATGATCCCCGAGGTGAGGGCCCCCAGCACAATCCAGGGTTTGAACTTGCCGTACTTGGTGTTGGTGTTGTCCACGATCACACCCATGATGGGGTCGTTCAAAGCATCGAAGATGCGCCCCACCAGGATGATACCGTTGAGCGCCCACAAGGTGGCGCTGGGTACAGTTAAGACATCCGTGAGGTAGAACATGAGGTACATGCTCACCATGGCATAGACCATATCCCGCCCCACGGTGCCCAGGCCGAAGGTGTAGATGTTGCGTTTGGCTGCCTTTTCCATGACCATCCTCCTAGTTTTCCCGCAAGACCACTGCTTCAAAGGGCTCCAGCCGGCCGCCGTAGCTTGTGCGGTCATAGTTGGAAATGACCACTTGGCCCCGGTAGGGCGCCGCGACAGCTGCCTGGGTGAAGTTGAGCAGGACCAGCAGGGATTCCCGTTCCAGTTTGCGCCTGAAGGCGAACAAGCTCTCTTCAATGGCCACCGGCTCAAAATCGCCGGCTTTAAGCACCGGGCTCTCCCGGCGCAGGGCGATCATCTTTTTGTAGAAACTGCGGATGGAGTTGGGATCGTTCAGCTGGGATTCCATGTTGATTTTAGTGTAGTTGCTGTTCACATCGATCCAGGGCTTTCCGGTGGTAAAGCCCGCGTTGGGCCCCCCGTTCCACTGCACGGGCGTGCGGGCGTTATCCCGGGAAGAAGCCTTGATCAGCTTCCACCTAAGGCCCGGGGGGAATCCCAGGCGTTTGGCCAGCTGGTAGACGTTGTGGGACTCGATGTCCCGGATCTGCTCCATGCTGGTGTAGTCGAAATTGGTCATGCCGATTTCCTGTCCCTGATAGATGAAGGGAGTGCCCTTGAGGGTGAGAAGTAAGACGCAGAGGAGCTTAGCCGACTGCTCCCAAAACTCCCCCTCATGGCCGAAGCGGGAAACCGAGCGGGGCTGGTCGTGGTTTTCCAGGTAGTTGGCGTTCCAGGGCACCTCCAGCTGCCACTTGGTGAGGGCCCGGGCCAGGCGCTTGGGACTGAAGCGGCGCTTGAACCACTTGATCAGCAGCTCATCTGCCCCCATATGTTCAAAGGAAAAGACCATATCCAGCTCCCCCTGGCCCAAGAAGTCCCTGGCCATCTGCGTTGTGACAAAGACCGTTTCCCCCACGGTGAAGCAGTCGTAGTGATCGAAGATCTCCCGGCGCAGCTCCTGGAGGATCCGGTGGCAGCCCTCCTGGGAAAGGTAGTGCTCCAAGCCCTTGAGGGCAGGGCGCCACCTGCCGTTTTCCAGGCTGGACTTCCAGATGATGTTGATCACATCGCAGCGAAAGCCGGCAATGCCCTTATTCAGCCAGAAGCGGAGGATATCCTTCACCTCCGCCAGCACCTTGGGGTTGCGGTAGTTGAGATCGGGCTGGTTCTTGGCGAAAAGGTGCAGGTAGTACTCGCCGCTGTGGGGGTCATATTCCCAGGCGGGGCCCCCGAAGAAGCTGCCCCAGTTGTTGGGGGGCCTTTTTCCCCTGCCCGGCCGCCAGATGTAGTAGTCCCGGTAGGGGCTGTTTTTTTCCCGGCTGCTTTGGAACCAGGGATGCTGATCCGAGGTGTGATTGATCACCAGGTCCATGACGATCTTGATGTCCCGCTTAGCCGCCTCCGCGATGAGCTGATCCATATCCTCCATGGTGCCAAACTCGGGGTTGATCCCGGTGTAATCGCTGATGTCATAGCCGTAATCCGCGTTGGGCGAAGGATAGACGGGGCTGAGCCAGATAATGCCCACTCCCAGGTCCTTCAGCTCATCCAGGTGGGCGATGATCCCCTGCAAATCGCCGATGCCATCGCCGTTACTGTCCTGGAAGCTGCGGGGCCAGATCTGATAGACTACCCGCTCCTGCCACCACTTGAGCATCTTCCCTGCCTCCTTTGCTGCTTTTTCCAGCTGCTGCATATTTCTATCTCCCGTTCGCTGATCCCTCCTTAACCTGGGTCTAACACTTCCCTTTCCCCGGGGTGAGGATTACAATGATAATGGTGCTGAAGGCAAAGCAGCAGACTCAAGACAGGGGATGGGCAGATGGATGCACAAGTGGCGGCACACCTTGGCGAGCTGGCGGCGCTCACAGCCGCCCTTTGCTGGTCTTTGAACTCCTTAGCCTTTGAAGCAGCGGGAAGGCGCGTCGGATCACTGGCGGTGAACTACTTGCGGATCTTTGTGGCCTTTCCCCTTTTGACCCTCACCGCCTGGCTCACCCGGGGACTGGCACTACCCCTGGATGCACCCCCCCAGGCCTGGCTCTGGCTCTCCATCTCGGGGCTTGTGGGCTTTGTGTTCGGTGACATTTTTCTTTTTCGGGCCTTTGTGGAGATCGGCTCCCGCATCTCCCTGCTCATCAGGTCCCTGGGCCCGCCCATCACCGCTCTGCTGAGCTTCCTGCTCCTGGGGGAAAGGCTGGCTCCCCGGGGGCTTGTGGGCATTTTCCTGGTCACCCTGGGCATCTCCCTGGTGATCCTGGGCCGCAGCCCCCAGGAGAAAAAAGTGAGGCTGAACCGCCCCTTGAAGGGCGTGATCTACGCCGCCCTGGGGGCTGTGGGTGAAGCTTTGGGCATGGTTTTAAGTAAGCTGGGCATGGGCTCATACAATGCCCTGGCGGCAACCCAGATCCGGCTCCTCGCCGCCTTTCTCGCCTTCACCCTGATCATCACCTGGGGGAAGAAATGGCCGGAGATGGCCAGGGCCCTCCGGGACCTTCCGGCCCTGCGCTTTATTACCCTGGGCGCCATCCTAGGCCCTTTCCTGGGGGTGGCCGCCGCCCTGTTTGCCCTGCAGCGGACACCGGCGGGCATCGCCTCTTCCCTCACCTCGCTCTCGCCGGTCTTGATCATTCCTTTTTCCATGCTGATCTTCAAAGAAAAAGTGCTCCCCAAAGAAGTTCTGGGAGCACTGATCTCCATTGCCGGAGTTGCTTTGCTTTTCCTCTAGGCCCCCAGCACCTTCTGGATGCGCTCCAGGGCCCAATCGATCTCCTCTTTGCTGATCACCAGAGGAGGGGCGAAACGGATGGTCTGTTCGTGGGTTTCCTTGCAGAGGAGTCCCTCGGCCATGAGCCGCTGGCAGAAGGGGCGGGCCGAGCCGTATTCGGTCTTGATCTCCACCCCGATGAGCAGGCCCCTGCCCCGGATTTCCCGCACGTAGGGGCTGTTCAGGGCCTTAAGCCCCTCCAGGAAGTAGTTCCCGAGCTGTTCAGCCCTTCCCGGCAGGTCCTCCTCCAGGATGACCTCCAAGGCAGCCTGGGCCACCGCGGCACCCAAGGGGTTGCCGCCAAAGGTGGAGCCGTGATCGCCGGGGTTGAACACCCCCAAAACTTCCTCGCTGGCCAAAACCGCGGAGACGGGATACACCCCGCCGCCTAGGGCCTTGCCTAAAATGAGCACATCGGGTTTGGCCCCTTCGTGTTCATAGGCGAAGAGCCTGCCTGTGCGGCCCAGGCCGGTCTGGATCTCATCGAGCATCATCAGAAGGTTATGCTCGGTGGCCAGCTCCCGCATCTTGGCCAGGTAGCCCTGGGGAGGCACCACAACTCCCCCCTCACCCTGGATGGGTTCGGCCAGGACAGCAACTGTGTGGGGTGTGATGGCCTTTTCCAAGGCTTCCAGGTCCCCATAGGGCACCAGCACAAAGCCCGGCGTGTAGGGTCCGAACCCGTAGCGGTACTGCTCCTCGCTGGAGAAGCTGATGATGGTCACGGTGCGTCCGTGGAAGTTGTTCTCACAGACGATGATCTCCCCCTGGTTTTCCGGGACGCCCTTGCGCACAAGGCCCCACTTGCGGGCGGCTTTGATGGCCGTCTCCACCGCCTCGGCCCCGGTGTTCATGGGCAGGGCCTTCCCATAGCCTGCCAGTTCACAGAGGGTTTTCAGAAACGGCCCCATGGTCTCATTGTGAAAGGCCCGGGAGGTGAGGGTGCACTTGCCCGCCTGCTCCATCAGGGCGGAGATGATCTTGGGGTGCCTGTGCCCCTGGTTCAAGGCGGAGTAGGCGGAGAGCATATCCAGGTACTTGTTGCCCTCCACATCCCATACCCACACCCCTTCACCCCGCTCAATCACCACGGGCAGGGGATTGTAGTTGCGGGCGCTGTACCTATCGACCTCGCGGATGAACTCCTCAGTCCTGGCCAAGAAGACCAACTCCTTTTTGCTCCTATTTGAGCCTATGCTGCTCGATGAACTCTTCCAGTATTTCTTCGAGATTCGGGCTGCCGATCTCCTGCAAATCGTAGTACACTCTGGTGTTGGGCTGCCTGATCTGCACCACCCGGTTGAGGTCAATGGGCGTACCGATGATCACCGCATCGCAGTCCACCGCCGCGATGGTGGCTTCCAGATCGGCCCGCTGCTCAGGGCTGTAGCCCATGGCAGGCAGCAGGGCGCCGATATGGGGATAAAGTTCGAAGGTGTCCGCGAGGCTGCCCACCGCCGCGGGCCTGGGGTCTACGATCTCTGCCGCTCCGTACTTCTGCGCGGCGATGATGCCGGCCCCCAGCTTCATCTCCCCGTGGGTGAGGGTGGGCCCATCCTCCACTACCAGGACGCGCTTACCTTGGATCAGTTCGGGATTGACCACCCTGATGGGTGAAGCGGCATCCACGATCCGGGCGGTGGGATTCACCAAGCGGATGTTCCGCCGCACGGTTTCGATGTTTTCCGGAGAAGCGCTGTCGATCTTGTTTATCACCACCACATCGGCCATGCGCAGGTTCACTTCCCCGGGGTAGTAGGCAAGTTCGTGCCCGGCCCGGTGGGGGTCGGCCACGGTGATGTGCAGATCGGGTTTATAGAAGGGGAAGTCGTTGTTGCCGCCATCCCACAAGATCACATCGCAGCCCTGGGGATCGTTTTCCGCTTCCCTGAGGATGGCTTCGTAGTCCACGCCCGCGTAGACCACATTGCCCCGGTCAATGTGGGGTTCATATTCTTCCATCTCTTCAATGGTGCACTGGTGCTTGGCCAGATCCTCGATGGTGGAAAAGCGCTGCACCCGCTGCGCGGCCAGATCCCCGTAGGGCATGGGGTGCCGGACCGCCACCACCCTGATGCCCCGGCTGAGCAGGATCTCCGCCACCTTGCGGGAGGTCTGGCTCTTGCCGGTACCTGTGCGGGTTGCGCACACGGCGATCACCGGCTTGCTGCTCCGGAGCATGGTGTGCTTGGGCCCCAAGAGGGCGAAGTTGGCGCCGGCGGCGTTGACCAGGGCGCTGAGGTGCATCACGTACTCATAGCTCACGTCGCTGTAGGAGAGCACGCACTCATCCACATCGTACTTGGCGATCAGATCCGCGAGCTCCCTCTGATCGTAGATGGGGATGCCCTCTGGATAGAGGCTTCCCGCCAGTTCCGGGGGATATTTGCGGCCGTGGATGTCGGGAATCTGCGTGGCGGTAAAGGCCACCACCTCATAGCGCTCGTTATCCCGGTAATAGGTGTTGAAGTTGTGGAAATCCCTCCCGGCAGCACCCATGATGATTACCTTTTTCCTGGACATGATCTACCTCCTTCTGGTCTTTGAGTATTTACTACTCATCTTTGCATAAATATAAATAATTTTACTCCAGAACCGTATCTGGTACACTTATTTTAACATTCCGGGCCCAGGTGTTCAAGGCGCGGGGAAAATAAAGGGCTGCCCGCCCCTGGGACAGCCCTTATCTTTTGTTTTTCATCCTAACCAGTTTAGTGCTTAGCCTTAAAGGCCAGCATGAAGTCGCGCAGGGCTTCACAAGCCTCCACGGGCACCGCGTTGTAGATGGAAGCCCGGCAGCCGCCGATGGAGCGGTGACCTCCTAGACCCACAAAGCCCGCGGCCGCAGCCTCCGCCAGAAACTCCTTCTCCAGCTCTTCCGTTGGTAAGTTGAAGGTCACGTTCATCAAGGAGCGGCTCTCCTTTTCCGCATGGCCCCGGTAGAACCCGCCGCTTTGGTCGATGGCATCGTAGAGGATCCGTGCTTTGAGCTCGTTTTGGCGGGCGATGGCCGCCACACCGCCTTTCCGCTCCACCCAGCTCAGCACCTTGCCTAGCAGATAGATCCCGAAGGTGGGGGGCGTGTTGTAGAGGGACCTGGCCTTGGCGTGGGTGTTGTAGTTGAGCATGGTGGGCAGCTCCTCCCGGGAGCGGCCGAGGAGATCCCTGCGGATAATCACAACGGTAACCCCGGAAGGACCCAGGTTCTTCTGGGCGCCGGCATAGATCAGCCCAAAGCGGCTCACATCAAAGGGCTTGGAGAGGATGTCGCTGGACATGTCCGCCACCAGGGGCACCCCCTTGGTGTCGGGGAACTCCTGCCACTGGGTGCCGTAGATGGTGTTGTTGCTGGTGATGTGGACATAGGCCTCGTCGCCTGTGATCTCCAGCTCCCCCTGGGAAGGGATGCGCCGGAATTTCTCCTCCTTGGTGCTGGCCCCCACTTTGGTCTGGCCGACCTTCACCGCCTCGGCTAAAGCCTTTTCTGACCAGGAGCCGGTGAGGATGTAGTTGGCGGTCTCGCCCTCGCCTAAGAGGTTCAAAGGAACCATGGCAAACTGGAGGCTGGCTCCCCCCTGGAGGAACAAGACTTCGTAATCAGCCGGGATGTTCAAAAGCTGGCGCAGCCTCTGCCCTGCTCCCTCGTGAACCGCATCGTAGTCCTTACTGCGGTGGCTGAGCTCCATGACGGACATGCCGGTGCCGCCGAAGTCCAGAAGTTCTGCCTGGGCCTCCTGGAGAACTTCCAAAGGCAAAGCGGCTGGTCCAGCGTAGAAGTTGTAAGCTCTCTTCACTGCACTGCCTCCCCTCGTTCAGCGTTTGTTTGTTTTCATACTACCACAATTTCATCAAATGGCAACTCCTGCCTTCCCCACCCTTAGCGGTATGATATAATAGTAAAACCTTAGGAAATCTCTCGGTAAAGGAGGATGGCCATGTTTCGTGTGCTGGTCTCGGACAAGATCGCCAAAGAAGGGTTAACTCCCCTGCTGGATAGCGGACAGGTTGAGGTTGTGGAAAAAAACGTAAATGAGGCGGAGGACCTGGAGAGCTACGACGCCCTCCTGGTGCGCAGCGCCACCAAGGTCACAGCAGAGGTCCTGGAGAAGATGCCCAGGCTCAAGATCATCGGCCGGGCCGGAGTGGGTGTGGACAACATCGATGTGGCCGCTGCCACGGCACGGGGGATTGTGGTGGTCAACGCCCCCGACGGCAACACCATCGCCACCGCGGAGCACACCTTCGCCTTGATGCTGGCCATGGCCCGCAAACTCTGCCAGGCCAACGCCTCCCTGCGCCGGGGCGAGTGGAACCGGGCCGCGTTCATGGGCGTGGAGCTTTACGGCAAGACCCTGGGCATTATCGGCTTCGGCCGTATCGGCCGGGAAGTGGCCAAAAGGGCCCGGGCCTTCGAGATGAACGTTTTGGCCTACAGCCGCACCCTCACCCCAGAGCGGGCAGCGGAGGTTGGCGCCAAGGCTGCCAGTCTCGAGGAAATCCTCACCACCGCCGACATTATCACGGTGCACACTCCGGTCACCCCAGAAACCAAGGGGCTGCTTGGGGAAGAGAACCTGCGGAAGACTAAACCCGGCGTGATGATCATCAACGCCGCCCGGGGCGGCATTGTGGATGAAGGGGCCCTGCAGCGCTTTTTGGAGAGCGGACATGTGGCCGCGGCAGCCTTAGATGTCTATGAACAGGAACCGCCGGCCAGCTTCGAACTCATGCAGCTGGATCAGGTTACCGCCACCCCCCACATCGCCGCTTCCACCAAAGAAGCGCAGCTGAAGGTGGCCAAGGTGGTGGCGGAGGAGGTGCTCAGCTTCGCCCTGGGCAAACCGGTACAGAACCGGGTCAACTAAGCGAAAGGAGGCTGCAAAGTGGCTGTCGTCAAACCCTTTCGGGCGGTGAGGCCCAACGGTCAGCTCGCGGCGCAAATCGCGGCCCTGCCCTATGATGTGATGAACTCTCAGGAAGCCAAGGAGATGGTGGCCGGGAATGACCTCTCGTTTTTGCGCATCGACCGCGCCGAAATCAACTTCCCGGAAATTCTAGATCCCCACGATCCCCGGGTGTATGCCAAGGCCCGGGAGCTCTTCCAGGATATGCTCGCCAAGGGGCAGTTCATCCAGGATGAGCAGGAGTGCTTCTATATCTACCGCCAGATCATGGACGGAAGGGCCCAAACTGGCCTGGTGGCCTGCACCTCCATCGATGATTACCAAAACGATGTGATCAAAAAGCACGAGTTCACCAGGCCCGATAAAGAGCAGGACCGGATCGATCACATCAAAGCCCTGGAGGCCCAGACGGGGCCCATCTTCCAGACCTACCGGGATCATGCAGAAGTGGCTGAGATCATCCAGGACTGGGTGGCAAGTCATGAGCCCCTCTACCAGTTCAGCGCCTACGGTGTGGACCAGATCTGCTGGAAGGTGGACTGCCCCCGGACCGTTGAACGGCTGGTGTCGCTTTTCGCCGGCATCGATTATCTCTATATCGCCGATGGACATCACCGCTCCGCGGCCGCGGTGCGGGTGGGTTTGAAACTGCGGGAAAAGAACCCCGACCCCCGGGCGGAGTTCAACTACTTCCTCTCTGTACTCTTCCCCGCCTCTGATCTGAAGATCTGGCCCTACAACCGTTTGGTCAAGGATCTCGGGGGCCTTTCCCGGGAGGAGTTCTTCAGGCAGGTTGAAGAGCGCTTTAGCTTAGCAAAGGCGCCCACAGCTCCCTATGCTCCTGAGGAGAAGGGCACCTTCGGCATGTACATCGCCGGCCAGTGGTACAAGCTCACGCCCCGCCCCGGTGTTGTGCCCACCGATGACCTGGTGAAGAGCCTGGATGTGGCCGTGCTCCAGGATCAGCTCCTGGCACCCATTTTGAAGATCGCCGATCCCCGCACGGATCAGAGGATCGAATTCGTAGGCGGCATCCGGGGCCTCAAAGAGCTGGAGCGGCGGGTTGGGGAGGATATGCAGGTGGCCTTTTCCCTCTACCCCACCTCCATCGAGGAAATCCTGGCGGTGGCGGATCAAGGCCAGGTGATGCCGCCCAAGTCAACCTGGTTTGAGCCCAAGCTCTTAAGCGGTCTGTTCATCCATCGACTCTTCTAAAAAAGGGGCTGGAGGCAACTCCAGCTCCTTTCATCTAGCCAGCCTTAAACCCAGGCTTTCCGCATATTCCCAAGCCTCCCGAAACTCCCGCCGGCTCACCCGGCGGCTCAGCTCCGGATACTCAAAGGCCCGGTAAGAGGGGTAGTATTGATCCATGAGGTTAACCAGGCAATCTGGGGGAAGCTCCCCCTGGATGAACTCCAGCACCCGCTTGGTATCCTCTAGGGCGCCGGGGAGCACTAGGTGGCGGATGAGCAGTCCCCTTTTGGCTGTGCCATCCTCTCCCACCTTCAGTCCTCCCACCTGGCGGTCCATCTCCCTGAGGGCCAGAGCAGCCTTCTCAAAATAGTCCGGCGCCTGGGAGTAGCTGCGGCTGAGCTCCCCGGAGCTGTATTTGAGATCGGGCATGTAAATATCCACAACCCCAGCCAAGAGCCTGAGCACTTCCACGCTTTCATAGCCGCCGCAGTTGTAAACCAGGGGGATGCGCAGCCCCCGCTCCACGGCTAAAGCCACGGCCTCCAGGATCTGGGGCACAAAGTGGGTGGGCGTCACCAAATTGATATTGGGACAGCGGTAGCGGTCCTGGATAGTGAGCATGAGCACGGCCAGCTGCTCGGCGGTGACCGATGTGCCTTCACCGCCCTGGCTCAGCTGGTAGTTCTGGCAGAACACGCAGCGCAGATTGCAGTGCGCGAAGAAGATGGTCCCGGAACCCCCAGTGCCCACCAGCACCCTTTCTTCACCGAAATGGGGGCCGAAGCTGGACACAACTGCGCTGGCGCCGGCCCGGCAAAAGCCCCGGCTCTGCCTGCGGTCCACTGCGCACTCCCGGGGGCACAGCCTGCAGGATTCAAGGTGCTTTTGGGCCCTGCGCACCCGCTCCCACAGCTCTTCCCGGGAAAGCTGGGTGTAACTGGCGCTGCTCACCCTAGCTCCCTCCTTCCCCACATAACAAGGCGCAAGCCCGGGTATCCCCGGGCTTATTTCGCTATGCTTTTAAAATGTCCTTTAGGTCCACGGTGGGTTCATTGGGGTAATCAAATACCCTGCCTTCCCAGGTCCTGATCTTGATGGACCTTTTGCCCCGGGAGATCAGGTACTGGGGGCCGATGGGCGTTTTCCCGTAGCCACCCGGTGCATTGAGGATATAGGTGGGAATAGCCATCCCAGAGGTGTAGCCCCGGAGGTATTCCATAATCTCAATTCCATCATCGATGGAAGTGTTGAAGTGCTTGGTGCCCACCACATCCTTGGCATGGAAGATGTAGTAGGGGCGCACCCTAAGCTTGAGCAGCTCCTGGTTGAGCAGGCGCATCACATACTTATCGTTGTTGATCCCGTTGAGCAGAACCGCCTGATTTCCCAAGGGAATGCCGGCGTTGACCAGTTTGTCACAGGCTGCCTTGGCCTCTGGGGTGACCTCTTTGGGATGGTTAAACTGGGTGTTGATAAACAGCGGCGGATACTTCTTGAGAACCTGGATCAGCTCAGGGGTGATGCGCTGCGGCATGGTCACCAGCACCCTGGTCCCCAGCCGCACATAGTCCACCGTGGGAATGGCCGTAAGCTCTCCCAAAAGCCAATCTAGCGTGCGATCGGAAAGCATTAAGGCATCGCCACCGGTAATGAGCACATCCCTTATTTCCGGGTTGGCTCTAATATAGGCGATGGATTCCTCCAGGACCTTTCTTTCCGTGTGCAGATCTTGAGAGCCAATATTCCTGCGCCTCTGGCAGTGCCGGCAGTACATGGCACACTGGTTCGTTACGTTGATGATCACCCGATCCGGATAGCGCCTGGTGATGCTGCCCGCGGGGTTGGTGTAAGCCTCGCCCATGGGGTCAGCCTGCCCACCGGTGCACAGCTCGGCCTTAGTGGGTATGGCCTGCAGCTTAATGGGATCATAGCGCTGGGTGTCATCGATCAGCGCCAGGTAATAGGGGGAAACTGCCCAGCGGAACTTCTTTTCCACCTCGCGGACGGCCTGGATCTCATCCTCTTCTAAGTTGACGATCTTAAGCAGCGCCTCCACATCGGAGACCCTGTGTCTAAGCTGCCATCTATAGTCATTCCAATCCTCTTCCGTCCCGCCAAAGAGGGCCAGGATCTTGGCCTTCTGCCGGGCATACTGTTCCCGTTGGGCGGGGGCCATGCCGCGGGGAATGGAATCCTTCACAGCTAAATAGTCTTGAACTGCCTCCTTTAGCTCTTGGGCTCTTTGCAGTGCTCTCTCTCTTCTACTCATGCCATCTCCTTTCCGTGGGTTCCTAGGAAACCCCAATATGGTTTTGTCCTCCTTAGGTGCAAAAAAAGGCAGGGTGGAAGGCACCACTGCCCTCCACCCCACCTAACTGCACACCTAACTGCGCTCCTATGCAGTTTTCTTCACGCCGCTGGTCAACACCGACCTGAGTGTGGTAAACATTATACAACAGATCCACCAAAAAAGTCAAAACTACCCGCTTCAGCCAGGGTATGCCACCTGCAGGCTGCCCGTTTCCGGCCCCAGTTGGAAGGCCTGGGGGCCGATCTCCATCTGAACTTTGCCTGTACCTTGGAGATAGGTGATGGTCACATCCTCGGGAGTTATCAGCAGCTCCAGGAGGGCATCTCCAACCTGCAGCTTAAAGCGCAGCTCCGACCAGGCCTCCGGCAGCCTGGGGTTGATCTTTAGCACCTGGTTTTCCACGCGCACGCCGGCAAAGCCGTGCACCGCGGCCTGCCACAGTCCCCCCAGGGAAGCGGCGTGCAGCCCGTGGGCGCTGTTCTGTAGGCCATCGCTTAAGTCGATGCGGCTGGCCTTTTGGAAGTAACGGTAAGCCTCTGCTTTGAGCCCCAGATCGCTGGCCACGGCGCTGTGGATCGCCGCGCTGAGGGAGGAATCGTGCATGGTCTTGGGCTCGTAAAATTCCCAGTTCACCCGCTTTTCCGCTGGGGTGAACTCCCCAGGGAGCAGATGCAGGAGCATGATCACATCGGCCTGCTTCAGCACCTGGGATTCGTTGATCTCCCGCCAGCTGTACACCTTCTGCAGCTCCCCGGGGGTTTCCCGGTACTGGAGCACATCGATTTCCTTGAGCTCCAGGAACCCGGTAAACTGCTCCAAAAGCTCGCCCCTCCGGGGCAGGCGGATCTTTTGGGCGATCTCCTCCCAAAGCTCCGCTTCCGCCTGGGAAAACCCCCACCTCTCCACAAGCTCCCGGCAGGCCAGCTTCTCCAGGAGCTCTTTGGCGAAGAGGAGGTGCTTTTGCACCAGCAGGTTGGTGTAGTAGTTGTTGTCCACCCTTTCTTTGTACTCATCGGGACCCATGATATCCTTCAGCTCGTAGCAGTCTTCCCCTGCATTGTACTCCACCCGGCTGGCCCAGAACCTGGCACCCAGCAGCACCACCTCCGCCCCGTACTGCTCCAGGAAGCGGCGGTCGCCGGTAACCTCCAGGTAGCGCGCGATCGCGTAGGCAATATCCGCGGTGATGTGCTGCTGGTAGATGCCGGTGAGGATGGGGATGGGCTTTTTGGTCTCGAAATCGATGGCACCCACTTTGGGCGTGGTTTCATCGCCGGTATCTGCGCTTTCCCAGGGAAACATGGCGCCCTCGTAGCCGTTTTCCTTGGCCTTGCGCAAAGCCCCCGGCAGCGTATGGTGGCGGTAGCGCAGCTGCAGTTTGGCCACTTCTGGGAACACATGGAGGAAGAAGGGCTGGATGAAGATCTCCGTATCCCAAAAGACGTGCCCCCGGTAACCTTCGCCGCTTAAGCCCTTGGCGGCAACGCTCACCCGGTAATCATGCCAGGAAGCCATCTGCATCAGGTGGAAAAGGGCAAAGCGCAGGGCCAGCTGGTCAAAGTCGGGGCCGGCAAGGCTCAGATCCGCCCGCTCCCAGCGCTTTTCCCAGGCCCTTTTGTGTTCCTCCACCGCCTGGGCCAAACCCCGCTTCTGGGCCCGCAGATTGGCGTTCAGCGCCGCGGCCAGGAGCTGTTCCTGGCTTTTTTGCAGGTCCTTGAACTCCAGGTCCCGGGAGCTGTAGGTGGTCACGAGCTTGTCCAAACCCGCGGCCTCTCCCTGCTCCGCCTGGAACTCCACCCAGAAATCGATGCGGCGGGGGCCGTTCAGATACCCTTCACCCAAGACATGCCCCTGCACGTGATGGGAGGCGGCCTGCACCACCAAGTACTTGTGCTCGTAGGTCTCGCTCACCAGGTAAATCCCCCGCTCCCCAAAGGTGGAGGCCTCCACGGGGGCGCAGTGCTGGGTGCCGCTGTTGGTCACCTGCCCGTCCAGGCGGGAGAGGGCGCGGATGGGCCCGCTGTAGTTCTCGGGCGTCACTGCCACACGCAGTCCGGCCAGGTGATGATCGTGGATGGACACAAAGCGGAAAAAGCGCAGGGTGCTGATCCGGCCCTGCGGGCTCTGCCAGCGCACAAACCGCTCCAGGGTGCCCTCCCTCAAGCGGAGCACCCGGTAGTAATCGAGGATTTCCCCCTGCGTGAGATCAAAGCGCTCGCCGCAGATGGTGATCTCCAAACTCAGCCAATCCGGTAGGTTGGGAAGCTCGGTAACCTCCCGGGGGGCCGCATCAAACAGTCCCGCAAGGTAGGTGCCGGGGGTCCTGTCCCGGTAGGCTTCTTCCGTTGCGCCGCGAGTGCCCAGATAGCCATTTGCTAAGGTGAATAAACTCTCGTAATGTCCGGTGTTCTTGCTGAAGTTCGCTTCTACCAAATCCCAGCGGGGATCGAATGCCATCTACCTTCCTCCTAGCCCTTAGTTCCTGTAAAACTGATTCCTTCCACGAAGTACTGCTGGAAGACGATGAATAAAACTAGCACCGGTAATGCGGAAATGAACGTTCCGGCCAGAATAGGGCCCCAATCGAAGGTGGCGGCCCCGTAGGCCCGCTGCAAATTGAGCAGACCGATGGTCAAGGGATACTTATCCGCGGGTGAAGTGATCACCACCAGGGGCCAGAAAAACTCGTTCCACACGCTCTGGAAGGTCAAGATGGTCAGGGCCCCCAGAGCTGGCCTGGCCAAGGGAAACATGATGCGCCAGAAAATGGTGTAGGTGCTGGCGCCATCAATGCGGGCCGACTCCTCCAGGCTCGCCGGCAGACGTTCGAAGAACTGCTTCATGATGAACACGGAGCTCGCCCCAACCAGGCCCGAGATGATCAGGCCGCTGTAGGTATTGAGCAGCGTGGACACACCAAAGAGCTTGGAGAGGCCGAAGATGCCGTCCCGCAGCACCAGGTAATTGGAGATGAAGGTGACCTGCCCCGGGATCATCATGGAAAAGAGCATAAAGGCAAAAATGCCAGTTCTGCCTGGGAACCTCAGCCGAGCCAGGGCATAGCCCGCCATGGAGGCAAAGAGCAGCGTGGTCAAAACCCGCACCGCCGCCAAAAACAGCGAGTTGCGGATCCAGAGGGTAAAGAGCTGTTTACCCGTGCTCACGCTGTAATTCTCCCTGAACACCCTGGCGTAGTTGGCAAATACATAGGGCAGCAGCCCCGCGCTCACGTTGTTCCAGCTCTGGGTGCGGCCAAGACGCTCAATGCGGTTGGGCGCAAGCGTCGCGGAGACAAACTGCTGGCGCATGGGTACAGTGAGGTCCATGGGCACTTCCCCCAAGGTGACTGGGGCAGTGTTCACCAAGGTGAAGCGGTAGGTGGTGAGCAGCCCATCCTCCAGGGGCTCCCTGCCCACTTCCTGCAGATCCACCACCTGGACATAGTCCGAGGCCCAGTGCTCCACCCGCAGGGCCTGGGCAGCCCCGCCGATCACCCGCCGGGGGATGACCACCTCCGGCGGAGCCGGTTCTTGGCCCGCCTGGGTGTAATAGGTGATTTCAAAGCTGATCTGGCCCCCCGGTCCCAGGCCTCCCATCAGCCCGCTACCGCCCCCTTCTTTGGCCAGGCGGTAAGCGGCCGCCCAGTTGCTGGGCTTGAGCTGGTTCACCACCAGGCTCGGAGGCCACCCGGTGGGGTTGTCCTTTAAGCTGGAAAGCAGGGCAAAGACAAAGGGGCCCATGAAGGCCACGGAAAACAGCAAGAGAAAACAGTAAATCGCGGCCACATTGGCCCAGCGCCTTCTTTGCAGACTAGGCATGGTCCCCCTCCTCCCCCAACACCTTCCGCTGGATGTACACGATCACCGAGGTGAGGATGGCCAGGAACATGGCTGCCGCGCTGGCCATGCCCACCCGGGGTGTGGCGGAACTGGGGAAGATGTTGGAATAGATGTAATAGGCCAGGGTAATGGTGGACTGGCGGGGGGCTTGACCTCCTAAAATGGCCACCTGGTCAAACATCTGCAGGGTTCCGATGAGGCCCATGGTCACCACCAAGAAGGTAATGGGCTTCAGCTGGGGGATCACGATGTAGCGGATCATATGCCAGCGCTCGGCCCCATCCACCGCCGCGGCCTCGTAGAGCTCCCGGGGGATATCCTGCAGACCCGCCAGGTACAAAAGCATAAAGGTGGGCGCGGTGGTCCAGATGTTAAAGAGCATGATCGCCCCCAAGGGCACGGGAAAGGCCAAGCTGCCCAAGAAGTTCGGCCACTTTTTGGTGGTGTTGAACCAGATAATGTCCACCGGGGCCACCTCCCTGGGAGTCAAGAGGCCGAAGCGGACGGCACTGAAAACTACGATAAATGAGAGCAGCAGGGAAAGGAACAAAAAGCTCGGTTCAAACAAGCTCACCGGCCTTCTGCGCAGCTTTTCCCAGCCCACCAGGGACAGCTGCAAAGCCGCGGCCAACAGCAGAAACAGCCCCACAATACCCCGGTATTCCTGGAACTTGGAGATCAGAAAGTTCATCACACCCCGGCGCTGGAAAAACCAGATAAAGATCAAGGTGATCACCACGGACGAAGTGACGCTGGGCATGTAGTAGGCAGCCCTAAAGAAGTTGATGCCCCGGATCCTTTGGTTGAGCACCAGGGCCAAAACGAGGGCCAAAACGGTCTGGGCCGTGGTGACAACCAGCATAAAGGTGAGGGAATGCTTCATGGCCAGGGTGAAGTCGATATCCCTAAAGATATTCAGGTAGTTTTTCAAACCCACCCACTTGGGGGTGGCAAAAAGGTCGTAATCAGTGAAGCTGAAATAGAAAACGCGCACAAAGGCATAGCCAAAAAAGACAATCAGGGTAAACAGAAAAGGAGCCAGCAGCACATAGGGGGCAAGCCTTTCCCCCAGCCCCTGGGACGAACGCCTGCGCACAGCTTCTCCCTCCTTGAAGGGGACATTTGGGTTGCCCCAAATGTCCCCGCTGGATTTATCTTCCCATTACCGCATCTAACCGCTGCTGGGCCTCCTGGAGAGCCTCTTCCACAGTGGCCTGCTTGCTCATGACCGCGGACAGGGCCTGGTCGATGGGACCGGTCCAGTCGCCGCCGTAGGACCCGAAGCTGAAGGGCAGGACGTTGCCATCGGAAGCGCCCAAGAAGACCACGTAGTTGGCCTGGGCTTCCGGATCATCCTGCTGGAAGTAGGGGTTATCGGCCAGAGCTTCCCGGCTGGGGATGGCCAGACCCCGCTCCAGTACCCACTGCTGCACTTCGGGGCTGGTGAGGATTTCCAGCACCTGGAAGGCCGCCTCTTTGTGGGCGGAGGCTGCGTTCATACCCCAAGCCACGGTATACACGAAGTTACCCCGCTGACCCGTTCCGGGATGCTTGGGCATGAGGCAGGCGCCGTACTGGAGGTTGGGTGCATCGCTCTTCAGGGCACCGATGATCCAGGCACCTTCCAAAGCCACCGCAACCTGTTCAGAAGCGAGGGCACCGCCGCCCCAACCCTGGGAGATGTCCTGCGGCATGACGCCTACGCCGGTCTCAGCCATGCCGGTGTACCACTTGATTGCTTCCACAAAGGCCGGGTCGGAAAGATCGCTCTTGCCTTCCGCATTGAAGGGGGTAAAGCCTGCTGCAAAGGCCAAAGCGCCAAAGCGGGCAAACTCAGGCTGCAGGGCCAGGCCGTAGATGTCGGGATCGATGGCGGCTACCTGCTCCAGCTTGGCGTAGAAGGTATCCCAGGTGTCCTCGTTGTTGGGATACTCCACACCTGCGTAATCAAACAGGTCTTTGTTGTAGAAGACCGCCAGGGTGTTGAAGTCTTTGGGAATGCCGTAAATCGTGCCATCCACGGTAAAGGCATCAAGCAGCGAAGGGATGATGTCTTCTGGCTTCAGTACAGTTGACTTTTCCAGATAAGCGTTGAGGGGTTCCACTACGCCGCTTTGGATCAGCGAACCTGCCCACAGAACGTCCATGTAGAAGAGATCAGGCGCGGTTCCCGCCGAGAGGGCGTTGATGATATAGCGCTGGAAGTCATCGGCCACAGGCTCGTACTGCACAGTAATGCCCGTGCCCTCCAGGGCTGGACGTACGAACAGCTCGATCATCTCTTCCACGATGATCGTGTCATTGCCTCCAAAACCGCCAATCCTGATGTGCTGGGCACCTGCCACAGATGCCGCCAAGAACACCACAAGAAGCGCTAAACTCAGTCGTTTCAAGCTAGACCCTCCTCGTTTTTTTCTCCTTCAGTCCACTCCACTTACCTTCCTCCTGCGACACCCCCTTACCGCAACACCTCCTTGCTGCGCACGGGGCCGCTGGAGCCCCGCTGCACCAGCGTGCAGGGCAGGTCCACATGCCTGGGAGTGTAACCGGGATCGTTGATCATGCCGATCAGCTCCCGGGCCGCCAACCTCCCAAAGACATACATGTCCTGCCGAATGGTGGTCAGCGGCGGGCTGACGTGCAGGGCAAAATCCTGATCGTCAAAGCCCACCACTGAAATATCTTCAGGAACACCGCGGCCCATGGCCTGCAGCTGCTCCAGGGCGCCAACCGCCATGAGGTCGCTGGCCACAAACAGGGCCGTGAGCTCCGGGTTAACGGTGAGAAGGTGCTGGGCACCCCTGCGGCCCGATTCCTTGCTGAAATCGCCTTCGAAGATATAGCTCTCCTTGATGGCCAGGCCGCTGTCGCGCATCCCCTGCTCATAACCTAAACGGCGCTGATGGCTGACCCAGGCCCCGCTGTGCCCGTTGATCAGGCCGATGTTCCGGTGCCCCAGGGAAACTAGGTGTTCAACCGCTTTGCGGGCCCCCAAGACGTTATCCACCGAAACGTACGTGGCCCTGGGCCCGTGCACTGGCACATCCACCAGCACAATGGGGAAATCCATCTGGGGAAGATGGCCGATCAGGTCCTCATCGATGCGTAATCCCGAGATAACCGCGCCCCCCAGGCCCCTCTGCCTGCACTGCATGACCACCTCTTCCGCCGTCTGCAGCCTTTGGGTGGCAAAGAGCATCAGGTTCAAGTCGTGGGCGGTGGCCTCGTCCATCAGGCCGCTGATCATCAGGGTGATGAACTGGTTCTGGAAGGTTTCCCGATCCAAGGAGTAGAGGCCAATCGCGCTGCTTTTGCCCATGACCAGCTGCTGGGCAACCCGGTTCGGGACATAATTCAGGGCCTGTGCCGCCTCCATGATCTTTTTTCGGGTTTCCTCGCTCACATCGCTGTGCCCGTTCAAGGCCCGGGACACGGTGGTCACCGAAAACCCCGCTAAGCGGGCGACGTCCTTCAGTGTAGCCGCCATGCAATCATCCCCTGTTATCCGAAACGTTTCGGATCCCAACCAAAAGAAAACGGAGTTTCCTTTCCCCCTCATCCGAAACGTTTCGGATTCATTCGTTGATAATAATACAACGTGAACTTAGCAATTCCTTCCCATGATCCCGATTTTTTTCAGCCCAGCAGGATACCAAAAGTCACCTTTTGTCCAGAAAGGCCCACCGCCAGCAGGATTGGGGCCGCTCCAGGAAGAATCTGGTCCAAGAATCCACTTACAACGAGGGGGTAAAAAGATGAAAAGGCACAGTCGTTGGTTCCTGTGCGCGGTTCTGCTGACCGCGGCCTTGTTACTCTGGGGCTGTTGGGGAGGTGGCACTAAGAAGGAGCAAACCGCAGAAGAGTTCTTAGCCCAGATGGAGACGGCGCTCAACAGCCTCGATGCCAACAAAATCGCCAACCTCTACTCCTTCCCCATCTTGCTAGATCCGGTGCTGCCAGGACAGGAAGAGCTGAAGTTCGAACGACAGCATTTCGTCAGGATGATCCAAGGGGCCTTGACTGCAGCAAAAGAGGGCGGTGCGGTGTTTGAAGTCAAGTTCGTAGAGCCCAAATACCAAGAGAAGTCCGATAGCGCGGTAGTGGAAACGCAGGTCTACATGAAGGTGAAGATCGATGAGGACACCGCCCACAATGTCTTCGTCGCGTTTGTCAACGACCTCATCGACGTCTTCATGGAGCTGTATGAGGAGGTCCTCAAGGAGATTTTGAAGGAATTCTTCGACGAAATCCCCGATGACTTTACGGAGATTGCCGAGCAGCTCTGGGACGCACTCATGGCGGGTGAGCCAGTGGAGTGGCCCGTTGAGGAGGAGATAACGGAAGAAGTCTTCTTTGAGCTGACCAAGGTGAACGGCAAGTGGAAGCTATCGTCCGAGGTAGACGTAGAGCTTCCCCTCACGGCCCTCTTCAGGCGCTAAAGCCTTAAGCCTCCCCGCTCAGGGGAGGCTTTTTTGCGTCCTTTTACTTACACCCCACACACCCACCAAGACGATCGCCGCCCCAATGAGCTGCCCCGCGAGCAGCCGCTCGCCCCTGAACAACACCCCAGCCAGGATGGAAAACACCGGGGTGAGGTTGGTGAACACCGCCACCCGGGAGGCACTGAGCTTAGCCAGGGCGTAGTTGAGGAGGAAAAAGGCACCAACCGAAGAAAGCAGGCCCAGGTAAAGAAGGGCGGAAGCAGTCTCCCAGCGGCCCAAGGCCAGGAAATAGGTGAGGGGGCGACCTGTGAGCGCGGCGCGCATTAACACCACGGCGTTGAACGCCACAGCTCCCACCCACATCATCACGTAGGTCACTTCCACGGGAGCGGCCTTGCTTGAGGCCTGGCGGGAGGCGATGTTGTAAAGGGCGGCGGCCACCACTGCCCCCAGCAGCGCCAAGATCCCCTTGACGCCCCCCAATCCCCCCTGCAGCTGGGGCCGGGAAAGCAGGACCACGCCGGTCACAGAAGTGGCGATGAAAACCCACTGTTCCCCGCTTAGACGCTCCTTTAGGAGCGCCGCGGCCAAAAGCGCAACCGCAACAGGTATGAGCGCGATGAGAACTCCAGCCACCGAAGCGGAAGTGAGGTTGACCCCCACGGTCTCGCAGATGAAATAAAGGACGGGCTGGAAAACGGCCACCACAAGCAAACTGCCCAGCTTGTCCCAGGAAAGCTCCACCTGGATCAGTTTCAGCCTGCGCAGAAAGAGCATGAAGAAAGCGGCCAGGAAAAACCTCAGCCCCAAGAGTTCGAAGGTCTCGAGACTGTCCAAGGCGTTTTTGGTAAACAAAAAGGAAAAGCCGAAGATAACGGCTGCTCCCGCCGCGGCCAGGTGGGGCCGCAGCCCAGACTCTCTGTGTTCCACAGACCTGCACCCATTCTACCTTGTTTTCTAGCAGCTTTATTCGGCAAAATGGCGCAGATGCCTCCCCAGGGAAGAGGAAGTTGCAGCTCAGATGTCAAATAAAGGTGAGACAGCAAAGGAGGCACGTGGAGTGAAGAGATTTGCTTTATTCGCTTTGCTGGCTGCCGGCTGCCTTCTGCTCACCGGCTGCCTGCCCGGGAGCGGCAGTAGGACACCGGAGAATCCCGCGGGCTTTTTCACCGGTATCTGGCACGGCTGGGTGGCCCCCCTATCCCTGATCTTCGGCCTGTTCCGCCCCCATATCCGGGTGTACGAGGTGGCCAACACCGGTTGGTGGTATGATTTCGGTTTTTACCTGGCCATCGTGGGCGGCTGGGGCAGCCTTTCGCTGGTGAGAAAAAAGAGCAAATAAGGATGGAAAAAGTGTGGAGGCCCACCGGGCGGTTGCGGTGGGCCTCCCCTTTATCTCTTTCCCTGCGCGATGATCTGGTCCGCGGTACGGGCCGCCAGGGCCATCACCGTCTCCGTGGGATTGGCGGCCCCAGAAGTTACGAACACGCTGGCATCGCAGATGTAGAGGTTGGGGATATCGTGGCTGCGGCAGAACTCGTTCACAACTGAGGTGCTGGGGTCCTTGCCCATGCGGCAGCCGCCCATGAGATGGGCGCTGTCCGGCACCACAAAGGCGTCCCTCCCCCCCGCCGCGGCCAGGATCTCTTGGCACTTTTGGATCCCGTGGGCGATGAGCTTTTGGTCGTTTTCTCCGTAAGCAAAGTGGACCTGGGCCCTGGGCAGACCGTACTCATCCTTTTCCTCGCTCAAGGTCACGCAGTTTGTGGCCTCGGGGAGCACTTCCCCCACCAGAGTGATGCGGGCATAGAAGTTCCAGTGGAGCATGATCTCCCGCAGTTTTTTCCCCCAGATCCCCGCATTGGTGGCCGCCTTCACCGCCATACCCACCGGCCGTGCGCCGTGGGCGTGGAGGGAATAGCCGCGGATAAAACCCCGGCTCAGGTCGGTCTCATAGAAATCCTGACTGACGGCCAGAACCGGTGTACCTTTGTAGAGGCGGATCTCCTGGTCGAAACGGGCGTACACATCGTGACCGCTGTGGGGCATCAAGTACTTCCCCACCAGGCCGCTGCTGTTGGCCAGGCCTTCCGGAAACTGGCTGCAGGCGGAGTTCAGCAGGAGCCTAGGTGTTTCCACGGCGAAGGCCGAGACGATCACCACCTTGGCCTTCTGGGCGTAGAACTGGCCGTCGTGGTTGAACTCCACACCGGTCACCCGGCCCCCTTTGTCCACCAGGATGCGGGTCACCATGCAGTCCGTCAAAACCTCCGCGCCCAGTCCGATGGCCTTGGGCACATGGTGGATCAAGGTGGAAAACTTGGCATTGGGCAGACACCCCTGGTTGCAGAAACCCCGGTTGATGCAAGGGGGCCGTCCATCAAAGGGCGCAGAAAGGATGGCCAGGGGAGCCACGGTGCTGCGGATCCCCAAGGCCGCGCAGCCCCGGCGGAAGATTTCCGCATTGCCGCTGATGGGGCTGCGCTCGGGATAGGGGTACGGGCCGTGGAAGGCTCCCCAGGGGAACTCCCGGGGGCCGCTCACCTTGATCTCTTCCTCGATCTTGGCGTAGTAGGGGGCTAGATCTGCATAGGTGATGGGCCAGTCTTCCGCTGCTCCATCCAGGGTGCGCACCCTGAAGTCGCTTTCATGGAAGCGGTAAAAGACCCCGGTGAAATGTACGGTGCCGCCCCCTACGCCGCGCCCCGAGTTGTTGGCCCCAAACTGCAGGGCGTTTTGGCCTGTGGAAAGGCGCGTGTCATTCCAGGCCAGGGACTGGGCATGGAGCTCATCGCTGGCGAAGTCAGTCTGGGGATCCCAAAAGGGGCCCGCCTCGATGCCCACAACGCTCAATCCCGCCTTGGCCAGTTCGTAAAGGAGCACTCCCCCAGCCGCCCCCAGACCCACGATAACCGCATCCACCTCTTGGCCCCCGTATTTGCGCTTGCGCAGGTGGGGGTGGCGCTCCCGGTCGTAATGATCGCAGTTATGCTGTACTGAAACCTTCTCTGCCATGGCGCTCCCCCGCTCAGCTCCACTCGGCCTGTTTTGGTTCCCAAGGGTCCACAAGCCCCAGCTCCACCCGGACATAACCGCGGGGGTACGCTGGGCCGCCGTATCCAATCTCCGACCACACCCAGGGATGGGAGTAATGGGCGGTGATGACTAGACCCGCGAGCTTCTTGAACAGCTCCTTTTGTCTTTCCACATCCCAGCCCTCTTCTTGTGGTAAACCGCCCACCTCCAAGAGCTGCAGGAACTCCAGCTGCTGCGCTTCCTTGAGGCTGAGAAAGCCTTTGAAAAACTTGGCCTTAGCCCAGTTGTCCAAAGCGTCCAAACCGGCGAGGATGAGTTCCTTACGGGGCGGGATACCCGGCTTGCGCTGGGCTTCCCCCTGGGGTTTGCCCAGTTCCGTCTCCACATGGAAGGCAATCCAGGTGAGCACCTCATCCCGCCCCTCGCAGGCCAGCTGCCGGGCCAGGGCCTTGATCATCCCCTGCTGCCAGTGGGAGAGCAGCTTAAACTCAAAGGGCCCCAGGCGCTGCTTTACGATCTGGCGGGTATTGGCATCCCACTCGTCCTGGAGGGCCAAGACATCGTAATCGGGATAGAGGCTCTCCAAGCCCATCACAGCCCACCACTCCAGTACACGGCCAAAAGTCCGAGCACGCTCAAGGCGGTAATGGTTAAAGGCAGTACCACCGGTGGGCCCACCAGGAAGTTCTGCAGCCGGTAGCCATCCACCCTCTGCCCCACGCCCCGCAGGTGGAGGAAAAAACCGTACAATCCCCCTAAAGCATCTGCCGCGCAGAGCAGGGCAAAAACCCGGCGCACGCCTGCCGTGCCGGAAGCTGTGACCCACAGGCCAGTCAGAGCCAGAATTGGCAGGGCGATCACCGGAACCCACTGGGCCCAGTGCCTGAAGTTCTGGCGGTAATGGAAGAGCGTCACCTGCACGAAGATGAGGAGAAAGCCCAGGGAAGCAAAGAGGATTGCCACCCGCTCAAAGGGCCAGCCGGTCCACCCCACGCCTATCACCCTGTTCCTTTGGTCTATCCCTTACAGTGTTCCCATCTTAAGTCAAAAAAACCCGCATTTCCCTGGGGGAAATGCGGGCCTATTCTTTGCTATCTGCCCACCTTACACGCCCGAAAAGGCCATGAAGCCGCCGTCTACCGGTACAACAACCCCGGTCACGAACTTGCTGGCATCACTTACCAACCAGATCACCGTACCCACCAAGTCGGAGGGCTCGCCAAAGCGGCCCATGGGGGTGTGTTCCAAGATGGTGCGGCCCCGCTGGGTGAGCTCACCGGTTTTTTCCTCGGTGAGCAGGAAGCGGTTCTGCTCAGTGAGGAAGAACCCGGGGGCGATGGCATTCACCCGGATGTTGGGGGAGTAGTGCTTGCAGAAGTGCACAGCCAGCCACATGGTCAGATTGTTGATGGCCGCCTTGGCTGCGGAATAGCCGATGACATTGGTCATGGGCTGGTAGGAGGACATGGAAGAAACGTTGAGGATCACGCCTTCCTTCTTTTCCGCAAACACCTGCCCGAAAACCTGGGTGGGCAGGAGCGTGCCCATGAAGTTCAGCCGCACGACGTAGTCCAAAGCCTCCTGGGGAAGGTCGAAGAAGGAGAGATCAGGGCTGGTGGTGGCATCCTTCCTGTTGCCCCCGGCGCCGTTGACCAAAATGTCCACTGTGCCAAAGCGTTCTAGAACCTCGGCCTTGGCAGCCAACAGGCTCTCCTGGTTCAAAACATCGCAGGCAATACCCACTGCCTCTCCGCCTGCCTGTTGAATATCAGTCACCACGGCAGCCCGGCGGCCCTCATCTCTACCTAGAACGACCACCTTGGCACCGGCCTGGGCCAGCCCCCTGGACAGCTCGCTGCCCAGCACTCCCGTCCCACCGGTGATCACAGCAACCTTGCCGTGGAGAGCAAATAAGTCTTTCATCTCTGTCGCCTTCCTTTCTACGTGGTAGTGCCACATGTTCTCTTCTTTAGTAATTCCAAATAACTCCGGAACTTCCTGCGTCTTTTCCCCGGTAAAAGACAAAGGAGCCTTTGGAGCTCCTTTGCTTTCCTTTTCCCCTCTCGGGCCGCGCTTCCCCCTTGGGGTCTATCGCCTGTTTTCTTTGGAGGGAAGCACGCCCCCTGTGCCGGCCTCCTTTTCCTTAAGCAAGCCTCCCTGCACCGCGCCGGAAAAGCCGGCGGAAGCCTTCCCCCCTTCCCCCAGCAGATTTGGTGCTCCGGCGGAAGTCAGATTCCAGCCGGGGAGGTTCTCTGCCACACGCTCACCATCGGTGGAACAGGCATGGTAAAACAAAGCCACTTCCAAGTACTTCTGCAGCAGATGATCGTAGAGAAGCTCGGGAGAGATGAGCAGGCGCTCCTTGGGCAGAGGCAGCAGGGGAATCTGTTCAGGTAACTTGGAAAGGTCCAATTCCCTAGGCAAAAGCTCCTTGAGCTCTTGGTGTCCCGCGGCATATCTGCCCTCCACCTGCTGTCTTCCAGCCCTGGCCAAACGGCTGGCGAAAAAGAGGGAGAGCAGGCGCTGCAAGTTCAGGTAATCCTTGAGCTGCGGCAGCCGTGTCCCCAAAAGTTTGGCCAGGCCTTCCTGGGCCAAAAGCAGGGCAAAGGCCGCGGCCAGATCCGCCCAGCTCAGATCCAGGGCGGCCCAAGCCGATTGCAGCAGACCCCGGGGCTTGACCCTGCGCCAAGGGGCGCTGGCCTGTTTTAGCTTGGCCAGCAGCTGCGGATCGGGGTCTCTATGCTCCTCCAGACGCCCCAGGCGGTGCACCAGGTGAATCAGGGCCTTCAGCTGCTCTTGGTAGCCCAAATCCGCGACCTTAAGCCCTTCTTCCCTGCGCCTTAAGTGCAGTTCATGAACTAGACTGTACAGCTCCGCTAGGCTGGACTGGCCCGCCAGCTCCGCCAGGTTCTTGGCCTCCCTCGCTTCCATGGCTCTCCTCTTTCTGATTTCTTTTCGATATTATACTATTTTCTGACTCTTTGGGCAAGACTTTTCCACTCCTGGAGGGAGGCAGGGTAAAACCCCCGCTTTAGCGAACAATAGGCTGGAGTACCACGCGTAAGGAGGCTAACCATGCTTAAGGAACTGATCAGAAACACCCGCAGTATTAGGCGCTTCAAGCAGGAACCGGCACCCAGCATGGCAGACTTGGAAAGTTTGATCGAACTGGCGCGCCTGGCGCCAGCCGCTTCCAATAAGCAGCCGTTGAAATACGTTTTGGTGCGGGATCCTGACCTGCTGCCCCAGGTCTTCGACTGCTTGAAATGGGCGGGTTATCTCACAGACTGGCCTGGCCCTGCCCCGGAGGAGCGACCCACAGCCTACATCGTGTTCCTCAATGACACGGCCATCAGCGGCGGGGCGAGCGTCCACCTCATTGACCTGGGCCTGGCCGCGCAGAATATCGTCTTGGGTGCCCGGGAGATGGGTTTCGGCGCCTGCCTCCTGGGATCGGTGGACAGACCCCGCTTGGCGGAGATCCTGGGTGTGCCCGAGGGCCTGCGCATCGAACTGGTGGCAGCCCTAGGGGCACCGGGTGAAGAGGTGCGCCTCACCGCCTCAGGCAAAGACGGCGACATCCGCTACTGGCGGGGTGAAGATGATGTGCACTACGTGCCCAAGCGCCCCTTGAGCGAGCTGATCGTGAAAAAGCTCTAATCCAGATCGGGCCTGGTGGTGCAGATCCGGATCTGGCTCTGTTCCTCGATCCTGAAGGAGGAAAAATAGAGCTCTTCCAGGGGAATCCACTCCTCCACAAAGCGCCGCAGCATCACCGGCCCGCTGCGCTTGAGGATTCTTTCCCTCTGGACCTCCGGGGGAACGGTCAAGAAGACCTTGAGATCATAGAGCTCCCCCAGGGCGGGGTGCAGGCTGTAGCAGCCCTCCACCACGGTGAGGGGCCCAGGCTCAATGACGGGTGAAGGAGTGAAGCTTCCGTCCCGGCAGTTGAACATGCGGTAGCGGAAAGCTTTACCGCTTCTAAGGTTAGGGGCCACTTCCTCCTGAAAGCGTTCATGGTCCACGTTGCCCCCGGGCTGCTGGAGCCTGGCCGGGGTGCGCTGTTCGGGCCTGAGGAAGAAGTGGTCCATGGAAATGACGCTGCAGCCGTAGACCTCCTGCAGGAGCCGGGCCAGGGAGCTCTTGCCCGAACCGCTCCGCCCATCGATGGCCACCACAACGGGCTGCTCCCCGCGGAGCAGCCCCTCTATTTCCCGAAACACAGGGAAAAAGAGGGCAAACTCCCTTTGCACCACCCGGTAAGCTGGAGCATAGGCTGCCCGAAAGCTCGGGCTGTGGCTGAGCTGTGGGCAGCCCGCCTTTTCATACTCCTCCAGGAAGGCGAGATCCTGCTCATCCCCTTGCAGAAACTCCCGGAGCACCTCCAGCTTGCCCCTGAGGCCCTCCCTGCTTCCCCGCACCTTCTGGGCTGTGAGCACGAAGAATCTATTCACAGTGAAGAGAGAAACCCCCGGGGGCAAGGCCCGCAGGTGCAGCCGCACAAGCCCTCTGCCGATGGGTTCAAAGAGCTCATCTTCGACTCCATCTGTCTGGAGACTGCGGCATTCCTCTTCCAGGCGCGCCAAGCTCGCCCCTTCATCGGTGATAAAGTGGCCCGGACCGAATTCGCTTTGGTAAACCAGCTTGACCAAATCCACCGCAGTGGCCTGGGGATAGCGTGCTTTGTGCCTTTGTAAAACTTCAATTAGTTCCTCCATGTGTACAACTCCTCTGCCCGGCCTTTTGACCCTATTATCACCCCTGGCAGGCATTTGTCAAGCCTTTGGCTAAGCCCAGGGAACTCCGCCTCAAGACGGAGGTGAATACGGTCCCCAGGCGAATTGCTCCCCACACCACCCCGCTGCTATACTAAACCTAGAGGGAGGTGGCATAGTATGGAAGCGAAACACCTGGGAGCACTGGCTTTGATTCTCTTTGGCTCTTACTTCCTCGGCAAGAACCTGGGCTTCATCCCCCGTCCCGGTGTGATCTGGCCCGTCCTATTGGTTGTCCTTGGCCTGATCGCGCTCTATCAGGCCAGTTCTAAGCCGAAGAAGACCGACAGCGAAACCGGCGAGGTGATTTACGAAGTGAAAGGTATCCCTTCCCTGTTCCAGGCGATTATCGTCGTGCCCATCCTCTTCATCGTGGGCGTAGTGGCCTTGATCCTGCTGGGCGTATTGGGACCGCTCTTCCTTCTGTCTCTGCTGTTTATCCCCTTTGTCCTCTTCTTTAAGCTGGGCTGGGCGTTTATCAAGGTGCTGGTGGCCATCGTGGCCGGCGCGGCACCCCTTTTGCTCATCCTGCTTCTGCTGTTTTTGATTTTCTAAGCTCGAACAATACAGTTCACCCAAAAAAGAAAGCCCGCGGAAGGCTTGGCACCCTCCAGCGGGTTTTCTTTCAGGGCTGGAAGTCTAGATGTCTATCTCCACCACCCAACCAAAGGGATCGGGCAGCTTCCCGGTTTGAATGCCCGTCAGGGTGTCATAGAGCCTCTGGGTGAGCTCGCCGATCTTGCCCCCGCTGATCTCAATGACCTGCTCCCTGTAGCCCAGGCGGCCAATGGGACTGACCACCGCCGCGGTGCCGCAGCCAAAGGCTTCCACCAGGCGGCCTTGGGCATGGGCCTCAAAGACCTCATCCACACTCAAGCGCCGCTCCACCGTGGGAACCCCCCAGGAGCGCAGGAGCTGCAGGATGGAGTCCCGGGTCACACCCGGCAGGATGCTGTCCCCCAAATCGGGGGTGATGAGCTCGCCGCCGATGTTGAAGAACACATTCATGGCCCCAACTTCCTCCACGTACCTGCGCTCAATACCGTCCAGCCACAGCACCTGGGAGTAGCCCTTGGCCTGGGCGTTTTTCTGGGCCAAGAGGCTCCCCGCGTAGTTGCCGGCGGCCTTGGCGAAGCCGGTACCACCCCGTACCGCCCGTACGTAATACGGTTCCACATAGATGCTCACGGGGTTGAGACCTTCTTCGTAATAGGCGCCCACCGGCGAGAGGATAACAATGAACTTGTAACTACTGCTGGGCCGCACTCCTAAGATATTGTCCGTAGCGATGATGAACGGGCGGATGTAGAGGGCGGTGCCAGGTGCGGTTGGGATCCAGTCCCTCTCCAAAGCCACAAGCTGCTTGATGGCCTGAAGGGCCAATTCCTCATCGAACTGGGGAATGCTCAAACGGGCGTTGCTGCGGTTGAGCCGGGCCATGTTCTGCTCCGGGCGGAACAGAAGAATCCTCCCATCGGGCGCCTTGTAGGCCTTCATGCCTTCGAAGACGGCCTGCCCGTAGTGGAGCACCGCACAGGCGGGATCCATCTCCAAAGGCCCGTAGGGGACGATGCGGGGATTGTGCCAGCCCTTGCCCTCGCTGTAGTCCCAGATGAACATATGGTCTGTAAAAACCCTTCCAAACCCCAGCTTCTCCGGATCGGGCTTGGGCTTTGGCTTAGTAGTTTTTACCAGGGTAATCTCCACAGGTTAACACTCCTTCTAAGATTACTTCTGCATTTATTTACTTCCGGTTTTCGTTTTCAATTCCTGCCGTGCAAAAATGGACAGCCTCTGCCCTCAGGGCAGGGGCTGCCGGTTTGCGCATCCGCGGAGAAACCCCCTCACGAAAGTTGAGCACCTGGAGGTGCGGAGAATCCGTTATCCTTAAAAAGTCCGCCCCAAAAAAATCTTAGTCTAACTCCAGGACAGGATACCAGCCCAAAAAGCGCAGGCCAGCCGTTTCCTGCTCCAACTGGTAGAGGGCCCGCAGAGCCCTGCGGTCTAGAGCCTCAGCGGCAAACTCCACAAAGCACAGCCGTCCTGAGGCCGCATCGAGGGTCTGCAGGTGCACAACCTGCACGTCGAGATCGGCAAAGACGCCGGCAACTAAAGCCAAAGCTGCCGGTTCAGGTGCCAATTCCACCAAAAGGCCTGCCCTTCCTGTTCCCGCACTGGCCTCGAGCTTCCGGCCCAGGACCAGAAAGGTGCCATCCCCCACCAGACTGGCTTGGATATACAGGGGCTCAAAGGCTAAGGCGTCCAGGGCTGCCTCCCTGGTCAGCACCGCCCCATCCACCACGCCCGCGGCCAAACTGGCACAGGCGGTGCCTGCATCCGGCGCGGCGGTAATTCTCACCTGGGGAAAGGCTTCCCGGGCCGCCTGCTCCGGCGCGCCCTTAACGGCCACGAGGCTTTCCAGGGAACTCTCCCTATCCCGGGCCTCCCGCAGGGCCCGCAGTAGCTGCCAGCGGGGCTCTTCCCCCAGGATCAGTTCATATTGGCGCTCCCGGGAAAGGCGCATCAAGGTCCGGGCAAGGGCAGCGCCATACTCCTCCAGCCCCCCGGGCATGCCGCTGCGGGCCTTGGCCACATTCACCCCTTCCCACACCGGGGCGTAGACGGGACTGCCCGCCTTCAGCTTATAGTCAGCCACCTTCTCCACCACAGCCAGGCGCTTGCGGAAAAGGTCCAGGATCTGCTGGTCGATGGCGGTAAGTTCCTTCCTCAGTTCTTCCAGTTCCTTCACTGCCCCTCACCTACACTTCCCCAAGGTTTTCCCAAAACTCCATAGGTTCCCAGCAGCAGATCCAGGGCAACCAGGGCCAAGGCCGCCTCCACCGCGGGAACGGCCCGGGGCACGATACAAGGGTCGTGGCGCCCCGTGATGGCCAGCTCCGTTTCCCGCCCCGCCTTCAGATCCACCGTCTGCTGGGGCCTGGCGATGGAAGGGGTGGGCTTGATGGCCACGTTGACCACTACCGGCATACCGCTTGTGATCCCGCCGTTTAGGCCTCCGTCGTTGTTGGAACGGGTGCGGATCTTCCCTTCTTCCAGGCAGAAGGCATCGTTGTTTTCCGAGCCCCGCCGCCCGCACACCTGGAAGCCTGCGCCAAAGGAAACCCCCTTGACCGCGGGAATGCCGTAGAGGAGGGCCGCAGCACGGCTTTCCACGCCGCCGAAGATGGGATCTCCCAATCCCGGAGGAAGGCCCAGCACAAAGGCCTGCACCATCCCCCCTAGGGAATCCCCTTCAGCCCGGGCCGCTGCCACGGCCTCCAGCATCGCCCGACCCTTGGACCCATCCACTACAGGCAGCCCTTTCCCGGCCAGACTCAGGAGAATCTCCGGATCGGGCTGGGCTAAATCCAAGGGTTCATCTTGAACCGGCCCGATCTGGGCGATGCGGGCCGCAATGCTCACCCCCCGCCGCCGCAGAATCTGCAGGCAGATGGCGCCCGCCAAGCAAAGCGGGGCGGTGAGCCGGCCGGAAAAATGTCCCCCGCCCCGGGGGTCGTTGGCTCCCCCGTAGCGGACCCAACCTGTGTAATCGGCATGGCCCGGCCGGGGCAGCCGCCTGAGCTCGGCGTAATCTTCCGGGCGGGGGTCCTTGTTCGGCAGCAGGGCGCAGAGGGGAGTACCTGTGGTTTGGCCCCGGTAAAGGCCGGATACGATGGTAAAGGCATCGTCCTCCCGCCTGGCTGTGGACCACGGAGCTCTACCCGGCGCGCGCCTGCCCAAAAACGACCTAATTTCCTCCACATCCACAGCTTCCCCCGGAGGGAGACCATCAAGTACCACCCCGATCTGGGGGCCATGGGATTCCCCGAAGATGGTGACCCTCAGATGTTCGCCCCAGCTAGATGCCACGCACATCTCCTCCTAAGCGCTTGAGTTCCTGAAAGAAATGGGGGTAGGATTTGGCCACCGCATCACTGCCCACAATCCGCACTCCGTTTTGGCTGTTCAGGGCGGCGATGGCCGCGGCCATGGCTATGCGGTGATCGCCTTGGGCCTGGACGGTGCCCCCAGCTAGCTGCCCTCCCCCGTGGATGAATAGAGAGCCGCCCCGCACCTCCACCGAGCCGCCAAGGCTGTTCAGCATGGCGCTGGTGGAAAGGAGCCGGTCGCTTTCCTTAAAGCGCAGGCGCTGGGCATCTTCAATGATGGTCACGCCAGGGCGGCTGCAGGCGGCAACGGCCAAAATGGGTACCAGATCAGGGGTCTGGGCCGCGCTAATCCGCAGCTCTTCACCTGGCGCCGCCGCGGCCAGCTCTGCCAGGAGGGCCACGATCGCCCGATCGCCCTGGAGGCTCTGGGGGGTGAGTCCCTGCACTTCCACCCCATGCCCTAAAAATGCAGCCACCAGCCAAAAGGCCCCTTGGGAAAAATCCGCCTCCAAGGCTACAGGCCGCTGAGGAACCCGGTAGCGCTGCTGGCCCGATACCCGCCATCCCGCTGGAGTGCCATCTCCCTGGCTGATGGTTTCCACAGCTACGCCGAACTGTGCCAGCACTGCCTGGGTGAGCTCCACATAGGGCGCCGACTGCAGCGGCGAAGTGAGCTGAATGGTGCTCTTCCCCGCCACGAGGGGCAGAGCCAAGAGCAGGCCGGTGATGTACTGGGAAGTGATGTGGCCAGGCACCTGGAAAACCCCAGCTTGCAGGCGCCCTTCCACCTGCACAGGCAGATTCGCCTCCCCCGGGAAGGTCAGCCGTACGCCGCGCTCCCCCAGGATGGAAACGTAGTCACGCAGGGGGCGGCGGGCCAGGGTTTCTGCCCCCACAAAAAGGGCCCGGCGGCCCAAGGCAGCTGCCACCGGGAGCAGAAAGCGCAAAGTGGAGCCGGACTCCCGGCAGTCCAACACCGCCGGCTCCCCCCCGGGCGCCAAGAGCGCCTGCAGGCAGGAGCGGGTCGCCTGGATGTCGCCGCCTAGTTCGCCAGTGATCCCCCAGCGCTCCAGCTCCCCCAAGGAGATACCTGCCAAAGCCGCCCCGATGAGTACCCGGTGGGCCATGCTCTTGGAAGGCGGGGGCGTCACCCTGCCCGCTAAGCGAGACGGGCCCACGAACACTTCCTGCACGCCTTCACACCTCCAGTTCAAAGGCCCGGAAAATGGTGCCGATGATCTCGGCCTCGGTTCCCGCGGCATCCACCCTTAAATCCGCGGCCGCGGCATAGAGGGGCCGCCGCCGGTGGTAGAGGGCGGCAGCCGCTTCCACCCCCTGGCTCAGGAGGGGGCGTCCACCTGAGACGCCGCAGCGCTGGAGGGCGATCTCCAAGGGCACGTCCAAATAGATGACAAGGGCGCCCAAGGCGTGGATCAGCTCCGCGGCCCCCGGCTGGATGGGCGCGCCTCCGCCGGCGGCCAAAACCAAGGGGCCCCGCTGGCTGAGTTCCTTTTCCAGGCACTCCCGCTCCAACCGCCGGAAAGCCGCTTCACCCCAGCGGGCAAAGATGTCTGCGATGCTCATCTGGGCATGGGATGAAATTCGTTCATCCAGATCCACAAAGGGCACGCCCAAGCGCCGGGCCAAGCGCTGGCCTATATAAGTTTTCCCCGCCCCCATGAATCCGCAGAGCACAAGCTTTACTGGGCTCACCTTAAGCACCTGCCAGGCCAGCTCCCTGCGGAGAAGCTCCAGCTCTCCCTGGAGCGCGCCCAAGTCCACCTCCGGATTCCAGATCCTCTGCGCGGCCACCGCCTGCTCCAGGAGCATCTGCAGCCCGCCCCGGGCCCAGATCCCCTGAGCCTTGGCCTTGAGCACCAAGCGGGTCGCGGTGGGGTTGTAGATGGTGTCAAAAACGGCACTAACACCGGCCAGCTCCCCCTCCCCCACGGGCAGTGCCCCCACCTGGGGCCACATGCCCAGGGGCGTGCCGTTCAGCAGCACTTCACAGGCCTCCCTGGAGCCAAAGCCGGCGCCGCGCACCTGGTCATAGCCCTGGGCTTGTAAGGCTTTCGCCAGCTCCTGGGCCTGCTGCAGCCGGCGGGAGCGGATCACGATCTCCGACGCCCCGGCCCTGGCCGCTTCCCAGGCCAGCACCCTGGCCACACCACCGGCGCCGAGGATGCACACCTTTTTTCCGGCCATGGGCACAGAGCAGCTGCGGAAACCCACCCCATCGGTATTGTGCCCCACACCTTGGTGCACAGTATTCACAGCCCCGTAAAGCCGGGCAGAAGGGGCGAGCTCCCGCAGGTAGGGAATGATCCTCTGTTTGTAGGGCAGCGTGCAGTTGAAGCCATCGAGTTCGGCCAGGAGCTGAGGCAGCTGCCGGTCCAGTTCCCCTTCCTCCAGCTCGTAGAGCTTGTACTCCCCCTTGATCCCCGCGGCCTCCATCAGCCGCCTGTGGATGAAAGGGGAAAGGCTGTGCTGCAGGGATTTTCCGATCAGCCCGTAACGGCGCAGCGTTCCAGCCACTAACGGTCCTCCTCCTGAACTAGTTGGCGGTGCGCAGAAACTCCTCCACGTCTTGAATGGTCAAACCCACCGCCGCTTCCCAGAAGTCCGGTTTGGTCAAATCCACACCCAGGTGCTTGCGGGCCAGATCCTCCACCGTCATGCGGGCGGTGTCCGCGAGAAGCGCCTTGTATTTCCCCGCGAAGCTCGGCCCTTCCGCCTTGGCCCGGGCATACACCCCGGAAGCAAAGAGGAAGCCGAAGGTGTATGGGAAGTTGTAAAACGGAGTTCTGGTGATGTAGAAATGGAGTTTGGATGCCCAGAAGTGGGGATGGTACTCCGTTAGGCTCCCTAAGAAGGCATCCCTCTGGGCCTGGGTCATCAGTTCATTCAGCTGCGGCGCGCTCACCATGCCCCGGCGGCGGGCTCCGTAGAACCTGGTTTCAAAGAGGAAGCGGGAATGAATATCCATGAAAAAGGCCACGCTGCGGCCGATCTTATCATCGAGCAGGGCCAGCTTCTCCCCGGGGGCCGCAGCCTGAATGGCCCCGTCCACCACCAAAAGCTCGTTGAAAGTGGAGGCCGTTTCCGCGACGTTCATGGCGTAGCGCCGCAGGACCATGGGTTGGTCTTTGAGCACATAACCATGGTAGGCGTGGCCCAGTTCATGGGCTAGAGTGCCCACGCTGTCCATGGTTCCCGCGTAGGTCATGAACACCCGGGATTCCTTGGTCACAGGGAAGGAAGTGCAAAAAGCACCTGGGCGTTTACCGCCCCTGTCCTCCGCTTCCACCCAGCGACTGTCCAGGGCTTTTTGGGTGAATTCAGCTATTTCCGGACTGAACTTGGCCAGCTGTTCCAGGACAAAGGAGGCACCCTCGGCAAAGGAGAGCTTCCTTCCCGCGGCGGCCAGGGGAGCGTTGAGATCGCACCAGGCAATGCCCTCCAAGCCCAAAAGTTCAGCCTTGCGCTTCAGGTACTTCACCAGGTGGGGCTTGCCCCCCTCCACCGCTGACCACATGGCCTCCAGGGTTTCCCGCCGCATGCGGTTGATCTCCAGGGGTTCGGAAAGCACATCGTCCCAGCCCCGGTTTTTGTACAGGTTCAGGCGGAAACCGGCCAGGCGGTTGAGGACGCTGGCGAAAAGTTCCTCTTCCTGCGCCCAGGCCTGCTCGTACTTGGCAAAGACCTCCCTGCGCAGCTGCGGGTCGGGATCCGCCAGCAGGTTGGCGGCCTGGCCCATGGAAAGCCTCTGCACGGAGCCATCGCGCTCCACTTCGATGCCCATGCGGCCCACCAAAGTGTAGTAGAGCTGGGACCAGGCGTGGTAGCCGTCCACGGCCAGATCGATGGCCAGATTCTCCCGCTGGGGATCCATCTGCCTTTGGGCCAGCTTCCTGCGTTCGTTGAGGTAAAACTCCAGCTCCTTGAGGTCAGGGTCGGAAAGGAGCTCCTCCCAGCGGTCTTGGGGGATGTCCGCAAAGAGGTGATGGATGCGGGTCTGCACAGCTCCCAGGGCTGCCCCCATCTGCCCCAGATCCCCTTCCAACAGGCGGGCCTGGGCATCGTGGACATTTTGGGCAGTCAAACAGCCCACAAAGGCGGAACACTGGCTGAAGTGCATGACCAGATCCTGCACCTCGTCCAGCAGGCGCTTAAGCTCCGGAGCGTCCAGCTCCGGGATGAGGCCTTCCACCCACTGTCCCAACCTCGCTAGGCGCTCCTTGATTTCTTCCAGCTGCCGCCGAAGCTCAAGCGAAGAGCTGCCCCCAGGGAAGATGCTCTCCAAATCCCAGTTCACTTTCGCTTTGTCCATAGTTATCCCCTTTCTCAATCCACTAGTCTAAAGCGGGCGGTAAAGTGCCGCAGAATGGGCGGCTCATATTCAAAGGCTACGCCTTTGATCTTTTCTTTCTGCTCGCATACCCTGATCACCGCATCGGCGATATAGCGCATGTGGTTGTCGGTGTAGGTGCGCCTGGGGATGGTCAGGCGCAACAGCTCCAGCTCCGCCAGGCCGTCTTCCCCCGTCTGGGGATCCCGGCCGTAGAGGAGTGAGCCGATTTCCACGGCGCGGATACCGCTTTCTATGTACAGCGCCACCGCAAAGGCATGGGCCGGATACTGCGTTTTCGGCATCTCAGGCAGGATGCGGCCCACATCCACAAACACGGCATGGCCGCCAACGGGGGACTGGACCGGCACGCCCGCCTGCTGCAGCTGCCTGCCCAGGAATTCCACCTGGCCGATGCGCTGGCGCAGATACTCTTCCTGCACCACTTCCTTCAGGCCGATGGCCAAAGCTTCCATGTCCCTACCTGCCAGGCCCCCGTAGGTGGGAAAGCCCTCATAGGGGACAACCAAGGCCTGGCAGGCCCGGAAGAGCTCCTCATCTTCCTTCACCGCCAAAATCCCGCCGATATTCACCAGCCCATCCTTTTTGGCGCTCATGGTCAGGGCATCGCCGCAGGAGAACATCTCCGTGACAATCTCCAGAATGCTCCTTTGGGCGTAGCCCTCTTCCCTCTGCTTGATGAAATAGGCGTTTTCCGCAAAGCGGGCGCTGTCAATGATCACCGGGATCTTGTACTTCTGCCCCAGGGCGTAGGCCCCCCGCATGTTGGCCAGGGACACGGGCTGGCCGCCAACGCTGTTGCAGGTCACGGTGGTAACAATGGCCGCTATGGTCTCGGCCCCGTGCTCCAGGATGAACCTTTCCAGGGCCTCCAGATCAAAATTACCCTTAAAGGGGTAGTCGGTGGTGGTGTCCAGGGCCTCGGGGGTGATGAAGTTCACCGCCCGGGCTCCCGCCAGCTCAATATGGGCTTTGGTGGTGTCGAAGTGCATATTCCCCAAAACATACTTCTTCCCTCCCCGCACCAGATGGGGGAAGATGATCTGCTCGGCTCCCCTGCCCTGGTGCGTGGGCAGGACATAGCGGTAGCCGGTGATGCTCTGTACCGTCTCCTCCAGGTGGTAAAAGTTGCGGCTGCCGGCGTAGGCCTCATCACCCAGCATCAAGCCGGCCCACTGGCGATCGCTCATGGCCCCGGTGCCGCTGTCGGTGAGCAGGTCGATGTACACCTGTTCACTGCGCAATAAAAACGGGTTATACCCCGCTTGAGCTATGCACTTTTCCCGTTCCGGCCGAGCTAAGAGCGTAATGGGCTCCACCATCTTGATCTTAAACGGTTCCGGTTGATACATACTACAACTCCCTTCCAGTTCCCCAGATTTGCCCGATCCTTATTAACACTATTACGATTTCTTAACCGGAATCCCTTTCAGGACCAGGTAAAGTTTTGCTTGCCACCAGCTACCAACCGTGCTATATTGATAAAAGGTGTATTAGAACTATTAACAAGAAAGGAGGCATCAGAGCATGAAATCCCTGCGGATCTTGTGGAACTACATGGCAAACAATCGACTGCTCTACCTTGGGGCCATTCTATCTGTGGCCTTGGCGGCGCTGGCCAGCGTGTCCGGACCGTTAGTGATTCGCATCACCATCGACTCGGTCATCGGAGATCAGCCCGTCGCGGCACCACCATTGATACGAAGTTTTGTGGAAAGCATAGGCCAAAGATTTTGGGTCCCTGGGATAGTGTTGATTGGTATCACAGCATTCCGGGGACTTTTTATGTTCTTAAGGGGCAGGCTTTCCGCCCAGGCCAGTGAAACCATCGCCAAAAACATCCGTGACCGGATCTTCGACCACATTCAGCGCCTACCGTACAAATACCATAAAGAAGCGGATACCGGGGATCTCATGCAAAGATGCACCTCAGACATTGAGACCATCCGCCGCTTCTTAGGGGTGCAGCTGGTGGAAGTGGGCAACGCCCTGTCCTTGGTGATCCTGATCGGCACCATCATGCTCCTGGCGGATCGGCGCATGGCCCTGATTGCCATGGCGGCGGTGCCCGTGCTGTTTACCTCTGCCGCGGTGTTCTTCCGCAAGGTCAGGGAGGCCTTCCGGGAAGCGGATGAAACGGAAGCGGAACTCACCTCAGTCCTGCAGGAAAACCTCACCGGCATCCGGGTGGTGAGGGCCTTCCACAACCAGGATTACGAGATCAAGCGCTTCACAGCCAAGAACGAAGTGCACCGGGATAAGGTGTACCGGCTGATCTGGCTCTTGGCCTGCTACTGGTCTTCCAGCGACTTCATCGCCTTCCTGCAGATCGGAGTGGTGCTGGTGGCCGGCGCCTACTTCACCGCCCGGGGGGAGCTCACCATCGGCACCATGGTCCTCTTCAGCACCTACACGGGGATGCTCCTTTGGCCCGTGCGCCAGCTGGGGCGGATCCTAACCGACATGGGTAAGGCCTTGGTGGCCGCGGAAAGGCTGCAGGAGGTTTTGGACGAACCCCAGGAGGTGCTCCTGGAAAGCCACAAGCAGCCCCCCATCAAGGGCCATGTGGTCTTTGAAAATGTCTGCTTCGGCTATGAACCGGGCCAGCCGGTTTTGAAAAACGTGAGCTTTTCGGTGCTCCCGGGGCAAACCGTGGGCATTTTAGGCCACACCGGTTCTGGCAAGAGCTCCCTGGTGCAGCTCCTGGCCCGCCTCTATGACTACGACCAGGGTTCCATCACCATCGACGGGGTGGAACTGAAACACATCGACAAGCGCTGGATCCGCAAACACGTGGCTGTGGTGCCCCAGGAACCCTTCTTGTTTGCCAAGACGATCCGGGAGAACATCACCCTGGCCGTGGGGGATGTGCCCGACGAGGAGCTGCACGCCATCTGCCGGGAGGCGGCGATTCACGATGTGATCTTAAGCTTCGATCAAGGCTACCAAACCCTGGTGGGCGAACGGGGCATCTCCCTATCTGGGGGCCAAAAACAGCGGGTGGCCATCGCCCGGGCGCTGATTACCAAGAGTCCCATCCTGATTTTCGATGACTCCTTGAGCGCTGTGGATACCGAGACGGAGCTGGCTATCCGCAACGCCCTGAAACAGCGGGCCCAAAGGGCCACCACCTTCCTCATCTCCCATCGGGTGTCCAGCCTGTCCAGCGCCGATCTGATCCTGGTGCTGGAGGACGGGGAGATTGTGGAACGGGGAACCCACGAGGAGCTCATGGCCCTAGGGGGCACCTACAAACGCATCTGGCAGATCCAAAACCGCTTGGAAGCTGAAGCCGCCGCACAGAAAGAGGGTGATTGAGATGCAGCCTGAATGGCAAGAGGAAGTCCATGAGGAAAAGATAGACCTGGGGCTCTGGCGCCAGATTCTAAGGCTAGCCCGGCCCTACAGGCGCTATATCGCCCTGTCCATCTGCAGCACCGTGGCCCTGGCCGCGGGAGACGCCGCTTTTCCCTACATGACCAAAGTGGCCCTGGATCGCTTTGTGATCCCCCAAACCACTGAGGGGTTGGGCTGGTTTGGCGCCGCCTTCCTGGGCCTGGTGTTCTGGCAGTCCCTAAACCTCTACCTGTTCATCTCCATGGCGGGAAAGGTAGAGTCGGGCCTGACCTACACCATCCGCAATGAGGGTTTTATCCACCTGCAGCGGCTGTCCTTTTCCTTCTATGACAAAAGGGCCACCGGCTGGCTGCTGGCCAGAATGACCAGCGATGCCAACAGGCTCGGCGAAATCGTTTCCTGGAGCCTGATTGACCTGCTCTGGGGTGCCGCGGCCATGGTGCTTTATTCGGTGGTGATGCTGCTTTTGAACTGGCGCCTGGCCCTCTTGACCATGGTGGTGATCCCGCCCTTGGCGGTGGCTAGCCTCTACTTCCAGAAACAGATCCTCAGGGCCTACCGGGAAGTGCGCCGGTTGAACTCCCGGATCACCGGGGCGTTCAACGAAGGCATCATGGGTGCCACCACCACGAAGATCTTGAGCCGGGAGGAAAAGAACCTGGAGGAGTTCGCCGCCCTCACCGGCACCCACCGGGCGGCCAGCATCAAAGCGGCGACCTTTTCCGCCCTGTTCATGCCCATCGTGCTGGTCCTTTCCAGCGTGGGCACGGGGCTCACCCTCTGGCGGGGCGGCACGGGGGTGGCCGCGGGTACCATCAGCTACGGTGTGCTGGCAGCCTTCATCTCCTACGCCGCACAGTTTTTCGAGCCGGTGCGGGAGATCGCCAGGATCTTTGCGGAGCTGCAGATGGCCCACGCGGCGGCGGAACGGGTGATGGGTCTTTTGAACACAGTGCCGGAAATCCAGGACCGTCCGGGGCTGAAAAACGAGTGGCCCCGGCTGCGGGGAGCCATCCGCTTTGAAAACGTCTCCTTCGCCTACAACCCCCAGGAGCCGGTCCTGGAGAACTTCAACCTGGAGATCGAGCCGGGGCAGATCGTGGCCCTGGTGGGGGAAACGGGCTCTGGGAAGAGCACCATCGTCAACTTGGTCTGCCGCTTCTATGAACCGACCCAGGGACGGATCCTCATCGACGGTGTGGACTACCGGGAGCGGCCCCTGGCCTGGCTGCAGAGCAACCTCGGCTGTGTGCTGCAAAATCCCCACCTCTTCTCCGGCACCATCCGGGAAAACATCCGCTACGGCCGGCTCAGTGCCACCGATGCGGAGGTGGAAGAGGCCGCCAAGCTGGTCAACGCCCATGATTTCATCTGCAAGCTGCCCAAGGGCTACGATACGGAGGTGGGTGAAGGGGGCGGTCTGCTCTCCACCGGCCAAAAGCAGCTCATCTCCTTTGCCCGGGCCATCCTGGCCGATCCAGCCATCTTCATCCTGGATGAAGCCACCTCCTCCATTGACACCGAAACGGAGCAGCTGATCCAGAAAGCCATGGAGACGGTGCTCAAGGGGCGCACCAGCTTCATCATCGCCCACAGGCTCTCCACGGTGCGCTTTGCCGATCTGATCCTGGTAATCCGAGACGGCAAGGTGATCGAGCAGGGAACCCACCGGGAGCTGCTCCAGCAGAAAGGGTACTACTACCGCCTCTACACCAATCAGTTTCTGGAAAGCTAATCTGCAGGCCCGGGTCCCACCCGGGCCTATCCCTTTGGCAGGACATAGCGGTGGCGGCTGCGAATATAAACTGCAAACCACCTGAAGGAGGAGCTCTGGTATGTCTGGTCTGGACGTGATTCTCTGGCTGCAGGAGTACGCTAATCCCGCCCTCACTGCCTTTTTCCGGGCGGTGACCAACCTCGGTTCCGTGGAGTTTTACATGCTGGCCATACCCCTCATCTACTGGCTGGTGGACAAACACTTCGGCTTTCGCTTTGCCGTCTTTTTCGTCTTTTCCGCCTACGTGAACTCCGGCTTGAAGTATATCGCCCGCACCGAGCGGCCCCCCCGGGAGCTGCGCCTGGCGGTCCAGGAAGGGTATGCCTTTCCCAGCGGCCATGCTCAAGGCAGCACAGTATTCTGGGGTCTCTTGGCCCTGCGGCTGAGGAAGCGTTGGGCCTACTGGGGCGCGGCTCTCCTCATTTCCCTGGTCAGCCTATCCCGCCTGTACTTAGGTGTGCACTGGCCCATCGATATCGCCGGCGGTCTGGCTGCGGGCCTGATCCTGCTTTTGATCTACTCCCGCCTGATCAATATCGACCTGACCAAGATCGAACTTCCCACCTGGCTGCTGGGTTCGGTTCTGGTCGCGGCTCTACTCTACATCCTGCACCCCGCGGGGGACGGCCCCATGACTGTGGGCTTTCTCTTGGGGGCTTTCCTCGGCTACCGCCTGGAGCTCAGCTATGTAGGCTTTAAAGAGGAGGCAGCAGCCCACCACCAGGTGCTCAAGGCGGCAGTTGGCTTGGTGGTGCTGTTTCTGCTGAGAACAGCGCTGAAACCCGTTTTGAGCTGGCTGCCTGGAGGTTTGGCCACAACGACGCGCTACACCCTCCTGGGCCTGTGGGCAACGCTGGGTGCACCCTACATCTTCGCCAAACTGGGCTGGCACAAAAAAGACCCCACCCTCACCGCAGCCCAGTGATCCAGAAAGGAAGTGTTGATCATAGCGAAGCTCTACTACTCGCAACCCTGGCTCCGGGAACTGGACACGCGGATCACCTCTCAGCGCGAGGTAGAAGGCAAATACCTCGTGGTGCTGGCGGAAACCATTTTTTACCCCACTGGGGGCGGGCAGCCCCATGACCTGGGCACGATCAACGGAATACCGATCCTGGACGTCTTTGAAGAGGACGGGACTGTCTTCCACGTGCTCCCCGAGCCCCTGGAGGGAAGCTCCGCCCACGGGGTTTTGGATTGGCCCCGCCGCCTGGACCACATGCAGCAGCACAGCGGACAGCATCTCTTGTCCGCCATCTTTCAGGATGAATACGGCTACAGGACGGAAAGCTTCCATCTGGGCGCTGAATACTGCAGCATCGACATTACCACCCCGGACCTTACCCGCCAAGAGCAGCTAGCCGCGGAAGCCCGGGCCAATGAGCTGATCCTGGAGGATCTGCCGGTTTTCACCTACACACTCCAGCCCGAAGAGTTCGGGCAGGTGCCCCTGCGCAAAATCCCTGATCTGCCAGGTCCCCTGCGCATTGTGGAAATCCAGGGTTTCGACTATTCCCCCTGCTCCGGGACGCATGTGGGCAAAACGGGGCAGATCGGGCTCTTGAAAATCCTCAAGGCGGAAAGGTACAAGGGCATGACCAGGGTGTACTTCCTCTGCGGCGGCCGCGCCCTGGAGGATTACCGGCGCAAACACGAGATCTGCTCTGAGCTGGTGGCCCTGTTGGCCGTGCCCGAGGGGGAAGTGGTAGAGCGGGTCAGCGCTGACCTGGAGCGCAGAAAAGAGCTGGAAAAGCTGGTGGAAGAGCTCCAGGGAGAGCTCCTGGAGCTGCGGGCCCGGGAACTGGTCAGCCGAAGCGAGGGTCCCTTTTTCCTGGAGCTGCCGGAAGCGAGTATTCCTGAAGCCCAAAGGCTGGCCCGGGCGGTGCTCAATCTCACCCAGGCCCTTGTGGTGATCAACCTCGGTGAGCGGCTGGTGCTGGCCCACAACCTGCCAGCAGGTCCCAACCTGGGCCAGCTGATCAAAGACCAGGCCCAGCCCCTGGGGGGCCGGGGCGGAGGGAGCCCCACCGCCGCCCAAGTGTATTTCCCCGATCCCGGGCGGCTCCAGGAGTTCCTGGGCGTTCTTCGTCAAGAAATCGCGGGAAAGAGCTGAATTATTAGGAAATGGTGGGAATTGAAGGAATTTGTCGATAGGAAAAACCAGGAACGCGTCGAAAAGCCCTTTAGTGAATTCGTGCACAAAAAGGGGCTGATTGCATGTGGCCGTGGGTTGGGGCAATAGCCGGCCGCTTTTTCCTCGAGTGCGTGCAGGTTTTCTGCGCACTGCGCCTTCTGCGCCGGGACGCACCGGACTGGAAAATTGCTTCCTTTGCTGCGCTGCAGAGCCTATCCACAGTTGTGGTGGTGCGGGTGTTCCCCGTACTGGAGCTGAACTTCCTGCTCCTTTCCATCACCTACCTAATCTACTTCATCTGGATCTTTGAGGCTGAGCTGTTCCCCGATGCCCTCTTTGCCTACCTGCTCCCCCTCTCCCTCCATGCCCTGGGCACGTCCATCTTTCCGCCCCTGTTCACCCGCCATTTCCCCCAGGTGCTGCGCACCCCCTTCGCCGCCAGGGTGCTGGGCCCAGCTGAGGAGTTCACCGCCTATCTCCCCAGCATTCTGCTGGCCTGTTACTTCGTCCTGACGGACAGACCAAGAAAAAATGAGGCAGACCCCTCGGCCGAGGTCCACAGCTATGCAGGCTGGGCACTGATCTTTTTGAGCCTGCTGATCTCCTGCCGCCAGATCACTTCCATCCTCAGGTCTGGGGCCCTACCCAGCGGGACCTGCCTCAGCCTCTTGGGCGCCGATCTGGTGGCCTTCCCCACCCTCATCTTTGTTCTGCACCAGTATTCCCAGAAGGAGCGTAGATGCGAAAAGGTGCTCCAGTACCATGTGAAGCGGAGCACCGTCCAGGAAGCCGCCCTGCGCACCCTGCGGGAAGAACGCCATGAGCTGCTCAATGAGCTCACCTTGATCTCCACCTACGTGGAGATGGGGAAAAGGGAAGAAGCCCTGAGCAGCATCGCCTTCAGCGCGGCCAAGCTCTCTGATCGCCACAACTACTCCACCCTACCCGCGGACGCCTGGACCACAGTTCTTCAGGTCAAGGCGGCGGAAGCTGAGCGTTTGGGCATCCATTTCTCCCTGGATCTCCAGGCGGAGCCGCCTGAGCACTTCCACGAGCAGCGGCTGCTGCCCAAGGTGATCATGAACCTACTGGATAACGCCTTTGCCGCAGTGGCCAAGCAGGAAGAGAAACTGGTCAAGCTGCACTGGTCAATGGACGGGCAGGGCCAGCGGGTGCTCAGCGTGAGCAACAACGGACCGGAGATCAGCCCCCTGGAAGGAAAGCGCATCTTCCGGGGCGGCGTGACCAGTAAAGAAGACCCCTCGGGCCACCACGGCTGGGGTCTGGTCATCTGCAACCGCATCGCGGAAGAGCTGGGAGGCAGCCTCACCTACACCAGCTCTCCAGAACTGACCACATTCACGCTCACTCTTCCCGATGCCTCCGTGCAGAAGCAGCCGCAGGTGCCCGCTACTTAGCTCTGTAAGGGACCAGCTCCTTCCCGCCTTTGTAAATCATACCGCTGGGGATGAAGCCCCGCACCGAAGTCACGGGATAGATGAGGCTGCCCGCTCCCACCAGGGTGCCGGGGTTTAGCACCGCGTTACAGCCCACTTCCACCCCATCGCCCACAATGGCGCCGAACTTGCGCAGGCCCGTCTCCACCACGGTATCCCCCACTTTTACCTTCACAGGCTCTTTGGTGGACTTGAAGTTGGAGATGATCGCGCCCGCGCCCAGGTGGGCGCCGCGGCCTAAGATGGAATCGCCCACGTAGTTAAAGTGGGGCAGCTGGACCTGGGAAAACAAAATGGCCTGCTTCACTTCGCTGGCGTTGCCCAAGACAACGCCATCCCCCGCGATCACGTTACCCCGCACAAAGGCATTGGGCCTAATCTCGCAGTTTCTGCCGAAAACCGCAGGTCCGTGGAAACGGGCGGTATCCGCGACCGTGGTCCCTTCCCCCACCCACACGCCGGGGGCGATCTGCCGGTAGGCGGAGCGCTTCTCCTCCACCAGCTTCTCCAGGAGTTCGGCGATGCGGGGGAGCACTTCCCAGGGGTACTGGACACCGGCAAACAGATCCGCTACGGGACAGCCCTCCAGACTGAAAAACTCCTCTAGTTTCAAGTCAAGCACATGGAACACCCCTTACCCTAGTTGTTGCGATGGAAAAAGGAGGCAATAAGCGCGCCTGCGCCAAAGAGCACCAGGCAGAGCAGCCACTCCAGCCCCCAGCGGGGGAAGCCGGGAAAGGCGGCGGCCAAAGAACCGAGCATCAGTCCCAGGATGGCATAGTAAACCTGGCCGAACCCCTTCCCCAGCAGCCAGTTCATCCCCTTGGCAGCCAACAGCAAACCGGGCACAAACCCCACGGCCGCGGGCAGCAATATGCCCAAGTCCAGCTGGGCCACTGCCCCCAAGAGCTCCCGATAGACCCCTAAAGCCAGCAGCAGCATGGAGACGCTGAGACCCGGGATCACAAGCCCCGCCCCGACGATGCCCCCCTTAAGCACATGTCCCCAAAGGCCCAGCCGCGCCCAAGCGGACCCTTCCGCCGCGGGCAGCCAGCTCACCGCCAGGGGCAACAGCACTGCAGCGGCAAAGCTCAGGCCATGGGAAAACCCGAAACCTTGGGCATTGGCGGCGCGGTAAACCGCAGGTAGGCCCGCCAAGACCAGGCCGATGAAAAAATACAGGGTGGGTCGGGGATAGTGGGCAAAGAAAAACTCCAGGATCCTGCTGAACAAAAGCACACAGACCCCTGCCCCCAGTCCCAGGGGCAGAAAGAACTTGAGATGCCCCCGCCAGTTCTCCCAGGGCTTGGCGATGGCCGCCACCATCGGTTCGTAGAGCCCCAAGGCCATGGCCAGAACGCCGCCGCTCACTCCGGGCACGATCATGGCCAGGCCCAGGACAAAACCGCTCCCCAAGCAGTACCAAAACCCTCTTTGCTCAGCCACGTTCCAGGACCCCTTCCAAACCCCGCCGATCCCTGATGATAATTCTTCGCTGGCCCACCTGCTCGATCAAACCCTGGGCCTCAAAGGAGGAGAGCTTGCGGCTCAAGGTTTCGCTGGTCATGCCCATCTGGGAGGCCAGATCCTTCTTGCTTAGGGCCAGCTCAATCTCGCTGCTCCCGGCGCTGAGATCCAAAAGCGCCTGGGCCAGGCGCCTTTCCACCGAATGCAGGCTGATCTCTTCCAGGAGCTGTTCCGTCTGCTCCAGGCGCTGGCTCAGCTCTTCCAGGACCTTAAAGGCGATGCTGGGATACTTGGCCATCAGCTCCCGCAGGCGGCTGGCTTCCATCACGCACATGGTACACTCTTCCAAGGCCTCGGCGTAATGCTGCATGGGGGAAGAGGTAAACAAGGCCAGCTCCCCAAGGAAATCACCGGGTTCCATGACCCGCAGGATCTGTTCTTTGCCTGCAGCGCTGAGGCGGTAAAGCTTCACCAAACCGGAATGGATGACAAACAGGCTGTGCACCTGATCACCCATGCCATAAAGCAGTTCGCCCTTGGCTAGGCTTTTCTGCCGGGTGATCTGAGCCACTTCCTGCTTTTCCCCGGCGGTAAGATGCTGGAAAATGGGCACCCGGTCAATGCAGGTGGCCGTTTGTCCATGGCAGTAACACTTCACATCTCCACCCCCGTCCTTTGGGAAATCACTTCAACTGCCCTGGGGCAGATTCCTGCGCCGAAGGTTCTCCCACCCCAATTTATTCGCCGCTGAATGATCCAAGAACGACAAGGAAAATCCCCACTGCAAGAACCCAGTGGGGACATGGCTTACCCTCTTTTCAGCTCATACACCTGACCGATGGGTAGGGAGAACATAAAGCCCACACTGGGGTGATCCGCATCCCCCAGTACATCCCTGACCGCTTCCACAGTCCTTTCCACGAGCTCCTCGCTGTCCAGCACGGTGAAGATGGTTTTGTTGTACGGCCTTGCTCCTTCCAGGAGTGCCTTGAGGGAACCAAAGAGGGGATAGTCCCTGCCCCGGCTGCTCACCAGGGCGCTGGCCATACCTTGACTGTCCAAAATGGTTGCACCCTGCACTCCCACATCCACAAAACGGGCTAAGATCTCATCCAGGTAATCAGTATCGTTCAAAACCAAGAACAAGGCATACATAGCCGTCCTCCTCTAGCCAATCAATTGTCGTCCCAAACCAGTGACCTCTTCCGCCCTGGCGAAGGCTGCCCTGGCGAGCCTGGGACCCAGGGCTTCCAAAAGGAGCACGCTCAGCACCATGATCACTGTAAAGGTCCCGCTGTATTGGGGAAAATACCTGTGCAGCAAGGCGGCCAGAGCCAACGACACACCACCCTGGGGCAGAAGTAAAACCCCCAGGTATTTCTGCACCTTAGGTTCCGCCTGCGCAGCCCAGGCGCCAACCCAAGTGCCCAGAAGCTTCCCGGCGGCCCTGGCGAGGATATACGCTGCGCCCAAGGCCAACAGGGGCAGCAGGCCCGCCAGCTGCAAACTGGCCCCCACCAAGGTGAAAAAGAGCAGGTAAATGGGTGGGGTAAAGCTGTTTAGGCAGAAAAACACCCGGGGAGCGCCGCTGCCCAGATTGGCCAGCATCAAACCGAGCACGATGTTGGCCACCAGGGGCGAGAGGCCCAAAAGGTAGGCTCCCCCCGCTGCCACCAGAATCATCGCCAGGCTCATAATCAAAAGCTCGTCCGTATCCCCCGCCTTCTTTGCCAGGAAGGCGAAAATGACACCCAAAACTCCTCCCAGGATCACACTTCCGCCCAGTTCCAGCAGGGGTGTGCTCACCAGCTGCCATCCAGAGCCCCCTCCCTGGACAGCCCCATGGGCCCGGGCCAGGGATAGGACCAGGGCGAAAAGGACTACCCCCAGCACCCCGTTGACGGCCGCAACGGGCAGGAGCGTGCTGGCCACCGCACCCCGGGCGCGATACTGGCGCATCACCATGAGCGCGGCGGTGGGGGCGGAGCCAACGGCAGCCGTAGCCATGATCAGGCTGAAGGTGAGGTCCTGCCTCAACAGGAAGTAAAGGAGGCCAAAGACAGCAAAAACGGTCCCGGCCACCTCCCCTAAGGTGATGGCCAAAAAGGACCTGTCCACTCCTTGCAGATCTTTAAAGACCAATTCACTGCCGATCTTAAAGGCAACCACAGCTAAAACCACTTCCCCGGCAATAAACAGGGCAGCAAGTTCTGCGCCGGAGATGAGGCTGAAAAGCGAAGGGCCGAGGATCAGGCCGGCCAAAAGGTAGCCAAACAGTTTGGATACCCCCGCGGATTTGGCAAGCTTACCGGCTAAACAGCCTGCTAAAGTGAGAATTGCCGCCTTGAAGAGCAGAACCACAGCCTCGCCTCCCGATCCAAATATAGCACAAGGGCGAAGGCGTTGTCAAAACGCCTCAGCCCCCGAGTTGGAACTGCCCCATAAGTCCGTTTAACCTAGCCGCCATTTCCATCAAGTCCTGGGCGGCATTGGCCACCTCCTGCATGGAGGCCGCCTGCTCCTCCGCGGCACTGGCTATGTCGTGCCCGCCGCCGCTGATCTCCTGTAGCCCCGCGCTGAAGTCTTCCGCCTGCCTTTGGATCTGGCCCACCGCGGCCAGGATGCCCGTGAGGATCTCGCTGCTGCGCTGCACATCGCGCAAAGCCGTTTCCGCCTGCTGCGCGCCTGCCCCCATGGCGTCCACAGTGGCGGCAATACCGCTTTGGATTTCCCTAACGAGCTCCTCGATGTCCTTGGCAGCCGCGGCCGACTCTTCCGCCAGTTTGCGTACTTCTTCAGCAACCACGGCAAAGCCCCGCCCGTGTTCACCGGCCCGGGCCGCCTCGATGGCCGCATTCAGGGCCAAAAGGTGGGTTTGCTCAGCGATGGCACTGATGGCGTGCACGATGCTGCCGATCTGGCCAGAAAGCCCGCCTAAACTGTTCACATCCCCGGCCAGACTCTGGGTCTGATCACGGAGGGCCTGCATCTGGCGGACAATCTGGGCAACGGCCTCCGTTCCCTCTGCAGCCTGGCTGGAAACCTCCTGAACGGTCTCGTTCATGGCCTGCGCATTGCTGTTCAGGGTATCCAGGGTGCTGGAAAACTCGTTGGTGATACTGGCCACCTCTTCCACCGAAGCACTGACCTCCTGGGCGGTGGAAGCGAGCTTGGCGCTGGTGTCGGCTAGCTTGGCCGTTGAGCTGGAAACCACGCCGAGCATCTCTTTCATGCTCTCCATGGTTCTGTTCACCGCCCGGCCCACCGCGCCGATCTCATCTCGGGCGCGAACCTGCGCCTGCCGCCTCAGATCTCCCGAGGCAGCCGCTTCAATGGCCGCCTGCACTTCCTGGAGCGGCCTGGCGATGCGGCCGGCGAGCAGTAGGGCCCCCAAGACGCCCACCACCAGGAAAGCCGCTGAGGCCGCAATAAAGAAGGTGCGCAGGGCGTACACATCCCCCAGCACATCCCCTTCCAGGGCCCCCACACCGATCATCCAGCCTGTGGAACTGGCCGGGGCAAAGCCAACAATTCTCCCCGTTCCCTCTTCCACATAGCGGACCACACCGGTGCTGCCCACTCCCAAATCCAACACGGCCGCGCCAAGCTCACCCCCATCGGTAAACAGATTCCTCTGCTCCAGGACATAATCCCGGTTGGGGTGGGCAAACAAAGTGCCTTCTGGACCGAGGATCATAGCCCAACCGCTGGCGCCAAAGCCCAGCCTGTCGGTGATCTCGCTGAGGGCTAGACCGTCCCGCACTCCCAAAAGGACACTGGTAATCTCGCCTTTATCCCTGATGGGCACAGCATAGAGCAAAACCAGACTGCCATCCACTTCACTAACCAGAAGATCGGAAACAACGCTGCTCCCGCCGAAGGCCCCCCTGATGAACTCGTCCTCACCCAAATTGGTTGTGGTACCGTCGGTAAACCGGGCCAGCCCTTGGGCATCAACTACACCCAAGGCGGTATACAGCCCCAGGCGTTCTGCCTCTGCTTGGAGGATGGCCCGCTGCATGGCCCAGCCCATGCTGGACACTTCGGGTCTGGCGGCGATGGTTTCCAGCGCGGCTAGTTCCACCTGAAACCTGGTTTCCAGATACTCCACCGCCTCCTGTGCCTGCATGATCAGGGCCGCCTCCACCTGCTTGATCACCGCAGCTGAACTCCGCAGGTACGCCATGAGGCCCAGCCCCGCGCTTACCACCAGCACCAAAACGCCCACAAAAACAGCGATACGTAGTGCAATTCCTTGTTTCAATGCATACACCCACCCTTAGTTTGGCATCGTTCCCTAAAGACCAGCTCACCCCGGTTATTATCACATTTATTGCCAAATCAGTCAAGCTCCGGGAACCTGTCTACCAGGCACTGCCTTCCCTATGGTATAATGAATCGACAAGGTGGTGACCGATGTGCCTTTCCACGCTGAAGCTCTCTTGGGGCCGGAGGGCCTGCTCGCTGACAAGCTGGAATCCTACGA
>Ga0209537_1000067_pt1 | contig 107659 bp, 94 predicted proteins | sample BioPla4DNA1_FD_187698 | JGI IMG/M metagenome (GOLD analysis project Ga0209537, IMG submission 187698) | Biogas fermentation microbial communities from Germany - Plant 4 DNA1 (SPAdes) (version 2) | ecosystem: Engineered > Bioreactor > Anaerobic > Digestate | place: Bielefeld, North... | reverse complement strand
TGTGTCAGTCAGGTACAAATGAAAAAGGCCAGGACTGGCGCATCGGGTTGTTTACGTCCGGCACCGGTCCTGATTTGAACGTCGGTCGTGTGATGATTGTGCAGCCAAAGGCGGCCGTGGCCTACGGCAGGTTTTTCATCTCATCAAGACATGACTGGCAGATATTCTTGTCTCTGTAAATACGGACATTCGAAGCGTCCCCGCAGAAGATACATGCAGGCTCGTACTTCTTCAAAATGATCTTTTCGCCATCGACGTAGATCTCCAGCGGGTCCTTCTCCGCAATCTGCATAGTGCGTCGTAGCTCGATGGGGATGACTACTCGACCCAATTCATCAACTTTTCGCACAATCCCCGTAGATTTCATCAGCTTCACCCCCAACTCCAACAAGGTTCAGTACCTACCACCAAGTAAATTATAGTATTGCTTCCATCAAGAGTCAAGGAGCTCTATGGAAAAACCATGAAAGAATCATTGGTGTGCGGGTAGCAGAGAGTTGTTTCGTGGTGCTCGAAATGCGCGTATTGGTGAGTCAGGTAGAAGGATGCAGCATTCTGTTGCAGAAGGATATCCTAGTATACACGGTTGCGTCTGGCACGCTAGTACAACTACCAAGGAGATGAACGCAGATATGGAACATGCCGAGGCGCTCAGAAGCCTTATCGAACTGTCAAGGGAAGTAGGACGACCGGAAGAAGGACTAGTGATTTTGGGAGAGGGCAACACGTCTGTTGGAGTCGACGAACAGACGTTTTACGTAAAGGCGAGCGGCACTGAGCTGCGGACAGCCGATGAGAATACGTTTGTCTTGGTAAAGCGAGAGCCCGTTATGGATCTGCTAGACCGCGGGCAGGCAACCGACTCCGAGATAGACTCTGTACTGAACGCGGCGGTTGTAGGCGAGAACAAGGCAAAGCCGTCTGTAGAGACACTGATGCACGCTTATTTCCAGGGGATCCCTGGAGTCAAGTATGTTGTACATACTCATCCGATATCAGTTAATTCGATACTTTGCTCCAAGAACGCGTTTGAACTCCTAAGCGGCAGGATCTTTCCGGATGAGATCGTCTGCTGCGGCCTTGAGCATGTTTTCGTGCCTTATGTAGATCCTGGACTCACACTGGCCAAGGAGATCCGCCAGCGCTGTGAGGACTACATGGCTGTCCACGGAAGGCCTCCTCGCTCCATTCTCATGCAAAACCACGGCCTGATCGTCCTTTCATCCTCTACCAAAGAGGCGTTGAGTGCGTGCAAGATGTGGGTCAAGGCCGCGACTATTTTGATGAACGCTGCAATGCTCGGAGGAGTGAACTACCTTACACCGGAGCAGGCTGCACGGATTGAGCATAGGCCCGACGAGGAGTACAGGCGGCGCATCCTGGCAAAGGAGTAGGCGAGCACTAAAGTGGAGCCCCTGTGGCGCCAGATCGCGCCGACAGGACGGCTTGTGCTAGATCGATGACAGAGGAGGTAGCTCCATGAGTAGCCTTGTTAGGCCGGGCTCTGCAAGACTAACTCACAGAGAGAGATTCCTGCGACAGATGCACTTCCAGACCATAGACAGGGGAGTCCACTGGGAATTCGGTTACTGGGATCAGACCATCGAGAGGTGGCACAAGGAAGGACTGCCCCAGGAGATCACGCAAGGGGAGGGACGCGGGTCTGTTGAGGCGTTCTTTGGTGTAGATCCCAGGTTTTCTGTTCCGATACAGATTGGGCTGGATCCACCCTTCTCCGGCTCAATCAAGGTGCTCGAAGACAAGGAGCACTCCAGGATCGTAGAACACCCCAACGGGATGATCGCCGAAGAGGGCAAGGGCAGTACTGTCAGTATTCCTAGGTACATCAAGATGCCCATATCCGGGCGAGACGACTGGAAACGCTTCAAGGAGCGTCTGGATCCGCATTCTCCAGGCAGGACAAGGGACTGGAAGGCAATAGGCGAGCTGACTCGTCGTTCGACAGTGCCTGTAGGGCTGCATTTTGGGTCGTTCTTTGGCTGGATACGCGACTGGGTCGGCTTTGAGCAGCTCGCGCTCATGATGTATGATGACCCCGAGCTTGTCGAAGAGATGGTTGAGACCCTTACCCAGGTGAAACTGGTTCAGCTTGAAGCCTGCCTTACTGAATGTCAGGTCGACTACGCAGAGGGCTGGGAGGACATCTGCTTTCGTGGAGGGCCTATGATTAGCCCCGCTATGTTCAAAGACATCGTCGCTCCCAGGATCAAGCGAGTCTGCGATGTCCTCAGGCAGCACGGGGTAGACATCATCTGGACAGACTGCGACGGAGATATCAGGCCTTTGGTGCCCATTCTGTTGGATGCAGGTTTGAACTGCATGTTTCCGTTGGAGGTGCATTGCGGGAGCGACCCGGTGGCTCTCAGAAAGGAATACGGCAGGCAGATCTTGCTCAGAGGAGGGCTCGAAAAGCGTGAGCTGAGCAAGACTCGTGCGGATATCTTGGCTGAACTCAAGCGAGTAGAAAAGGTCTTTGAGGATGGAGGCTATATCCCACACTGTGACCACAGAGTCCCGCCGGATGTGCCGTATGAGAACTACCGCTACTACATACGCGAAAAACTGGCAATGATGGGCTGGAGCAAGGGTGAAATGAGTGAGGTCTGGGGCCTGCGCTGCGGTCCAAGCATCGATGAGTGACAGTCCGAAGCCACTCTGGTTCGCCCAAGAGAAAGGGGGAGTAAGAAGTGCGGCTTAGGGAGATGTACGAGTTGGCTGTCCAAATGGGGATCGACGCTGATCCTCGCGGCCGATCGGCAGTCGAGAAGCTATTGGAGAAGACCCGCAAGAAGTATGAGAAGCTGGATGGCGATGAGAAAGAGGAATTTGACCTCGAACAGCTGAGTAATCCATACTCAGACACCAGGATTTCCTTTGGAGCGGACGACATTGAAGTCAGCAGGGTGCTTGTTGGAATAGACGTGGATCAGAGCGAAATCCTAATGGCAAAGGAGCTGGAACGCCAGGGGACCAAGATAGATCTTGTCTTAAGCCATCACCCTGCGGGCAAGGCAAGAGTCAAGTTCGCGGACGTGATGTGCGTGCAAGCAGACATGCTCGCTCAAGCGGGTGTCCCGATCAACGTCGCAGAGGCGATCCTTGAGGGCAGGATGAACCAGGTCGACCGGATGCAGCTGCCTGCCAACCATTACAGGGTTGTCGACGCTGCCAGGTTGTTGAACGTCCCCCTAATGAGCATCCACACGCCGGCAGACAACCATGCTCAGCAAATCGTCCAGAAGCATCTTGATGAGCAGAAACCGGAGACTCTCGAGGATGTCATAAAGGCGCTCAAAGAGATGCCTGAGTACAAGCAGGCTGCCAAGATGGGCATGGGTCCTAGGATCCTGGTTGGCAAGAAAGAGGGACGGGCCGGCAAAACAATGGTGATCATGACCGGTGGAACCGGAGGCCCGACAGAAGACATCCAAGAGCTTGTGAAAGCAGGAGTCGGGACTATTGTCTTGATGCACCTTTCTGAAGAGAAGAAAAAGGAAGCAGAGAAGCATCACCTAAATGTGATCATCGCGGGCCACATGGCGAGTGATTCTGTAGGGATGAATGCAATTCTCGATGAGTTCGAGAAGCGAGGGATCGAGATAGTTCCCTGCTCAGGTATAATCCGAGTGAGCAGGGTTGCAGGCTGCTAAGGGTGAGGGTAATAGCCGATCGAACAGTAAGCGATTGGGAAGGGGGCGGTGAGTCGCATGTTCGTTCCAGTAGTATCGGGGTTGGTTGGCATGTTTCTGGTGAGCGCTTCAGGTTTATCGAAGGCTTCAGGCGCTGATGCGGTAATGGAAGTGCTCGATCAGATTCGTTGGTATGGTCATGACACGTTTAGGATTGATCTTGGGAAGGTAGTGTATACAGACCCCTTCAAGGTGAAACACAGCGACACCGCAGACATCATCCTTGTAAGCCACGAGCATTTCGATCACTGTTCAACCGAAGACATAGCGAAGCTTAGTAGCTCTGACACTGTAGTTGTAGCTCCCAAGCAGTGTAGGGAGTGTCTAGACAATCTTGGTTGCAAGGTTGTGTATATGGAGCCTGGCGGCATCACAAACGTGCACGGTGTCCAGGTGACCGCGGTTTCGGCCTACAACATCAACAAGTCATTCCACCCGAAAGAAAAGGGCGGATTGGGGTTTGTAGTCTCGGGCAAAGGCGTGAGGGTGTACTTCGCGGGAGACACTGACCGGATCCCTGAAATGAAAGACCTTGACGTAGACATTGCACTCTTGCCGGTTTCAGGGACCTATGTGATGGATGTGGAGGAAGCTGTAGCCGCAGTGGAGGACATCAAACCTCGTTATGTGATACCGATGCACTACGGCTCAATCGTAGGCACGAAGGATGACGGCTCTAGATTTGCTGAGCTGGTCAAAGGCAAGGCGGAGGTCAAGGTATTGGAGCCCTATTAGAGATTTGCCTTACCAAGGCCATGAGTGAGGCGATTGCGCCGTGAATGAATGAACAAGAGTGCCCGACTGCAGTGCTCTTGAAGAGGTCTACTGCGGCCGGGCACTTTGGCGTTAGCTCTCGCGACGCGGACTGGCTAGAACATCTTCATCCGCCTGAGTATGAGAACTCCGCCTAAGGAAAGCACGACCGATATCGCAAGTATGATGGCAAATGCATTCGGCGAGCCTGCCAGTGGCAGTGCTACGTTCATTCCGTAGAAGCTCGCGACCATTGAGTCGCCGTCCTGTGTAGGATTTGCAGCAGGAATCTCGTCTTCTTGTATGTGTAGAAAGACCTAAGTCTGCCGGATTCAAACTCATTGAGAATAGGAGTGTCTTGCAGGCATACTGTAGCGATTGCGCGGCTTGATACGACAATACCCAATGGCACGGTATCATAGATCAGTCCGTTGCTCGATTGTTCTTCGATTGGAACGTTGATGAGGATCAGGACTTGGTCTTCTTCCAGTTCAATGCGCGAGCTCTCTTCTTCGTCCAACGCCGCCTTAAGCAGGTCCGGTGAGAGGTTTGTCTCCTGAGCCACCCTGGCCAGTTCGCCTTCAGTTGGACTGACTAGGTTGATCCAGATCCCTTTCTCAGACAGATCGTCGACTGGAGCTAGAACGCCCTCTGAGCTTTTGTAAGCCCTGAGCACTCATATCTCCTCCTTCCGCTGGATTGGGAGAGGCAAGTGACAGTTCAATATAGCTCCGCAGTCGCTCAAGTGTTCACCGTGCTCCTGTCCTGTTGCCGGCTGTCAGTGAGAAAGACATCCCGCAAAGGGATTGAGTCTGGATGGCTCGACACTGGATGGCTCGATATATATAGGGTTTGGTTTGTATATGCGGTCAGATGCAAATGATGAGAAAAAACCTCGTCTTGTGCTAGATACCGCATACGGTTCCGGCGCACTATTAGTGCAGGCTCATGAACCGCACCTTAGACATCTCATCACCCGTCCCCTGGACACCTCATCGGCTCTGATGTACACTCTCAAGCAGTGGCAGTCACTCCTCTTGTCCACCACATAACTTCGGTTTTGGGCGAGTGGGGCGCCTGCTAGAGTGCTTCTCGAACCGTTAGGCTAGAAGCAGAGAACGAAAACAGAAAATGGGCCCTTTCGGGCCCGGCAATGAAACCAGTAGTATCCGTCTGAATCAGCCTAGATCAGTTTAGTTAGTCATCCCTGGTGATTCTGTCATAGAGCGTAAGAAGATATAGAGCAGCAATTGCGACTACGACGTAGATGATACGAGTAAAGGTTCCTGGGTCGTAGGAGGAAGCACCACCAAAGATCTTCTGTACAAGGTCGAATTTGAAAAGACCTACAAGACCCCAGTTCAGAGCACCAATGAGCGTCAGAATGTAAGCCACTATTTTGACTACCTTCATTCGCTATACCTCCCTTCAGCCACAGAATACGCAGAACCCCTATGTCCATGTGATAATCAATATGTCTTGCGGTCTAAACACATCACATAGACAAAGGAGCACAGCATATTGTAGCAAGAAATAAAAACCTTTACTCTTTAATTTTACTTGTGAAGGCACTAGATGTCAAGCATTTGGTGTAATATTGTGGTAACAAGCCCGTACTCGTCTCTCTAGTTGAAGGATATAGATTTGCTTAGTCTAATGTATGACAGGTGGATGCGAATTGGCAACAGTGGAGACTGTGTTTGATTGGAGGTCGTGTCTGTGAAATCCTTGGAGCTTAGATATGGGATGAACCCACACCAGACACCTGCGGCAGTCAGGTGCAAGGATGGCGAATTGCCTTTTGAGGTTCTCAACGGATCGCCAGGGTTCATAAACCTACTGGACGCACTGAATGCTTGGCAACTCGTGCGCGAACTCAAGGAGGCGACGGGCCTGCCTGCAGCGGCTTCGTTTAAGCACGTCAGCCCCGCGGGAGCCGCGGTTGCTGTCCCCCTTACTCCGGAGCTGGCTAGAGCATACTTCGTTGAAGGGATGGACCTATCAGATGTTGCAGTGGCTTATGTCCGTGCGAGGGGAGCCGACCGGGTTTCATCTTACGGGGATTTGGCTGCTGTCAGTGACGTAGTAGATGTGAGTCTAGCGAACGTTCTCAGGATGGAAGTCTCCGATGGGATCATCGCCCCAGGCTACGAACCGGAAGCCCTGGAGATACTGAAGCAGAAGAAAAAAGGCAGGTTCCTTGTGCTTAAGATGGATCCGGATTACGAGCCACCGACACTTGAGTCCAGGCAGGTCTTTGGCATTGAGCTGGAGCAGAGGAGAAACGACTGCCGAATAACCGCTGATTTGTTCAACAACATCGTCACAGAAAACAAGGATATGCCGGAGGAAGCCAAGCGTGACCTCTTGGTAGCCACGCTGACCCTCAAGTACACTCAGTCGAACTCAGTGTGTTTTGCCTATGGAGGGCAGGTCATAGGCAATGGCGCTGGTCAGCAGTCTAGAGTCCATTGTGTGCGGCTCGCAGCAGGCAAGGCTGACATGTGGTTCTTGCGACAGCATCCGGCCGTGTTGGAGCTTCCTTTCAAGGACGGCCTCTCCAGGTCGATGATCAACAACGCAATCGACGGTTTCTTGTCAGATGATCTCACAGATATCGAGCTCGAGTACTGGCTGGATTCGTTTACTAAGCCGCCGCAGAGGCTGACCAGAGAGCAGAAGCGTGAATGGCTTGCAAAGAACGCAACTGGCGTCAGCATGAGTTCAGACGCATACTTCCCCTTTAGGGACAGCATTGATCGGGCTGCTCAAAGCGGTGTCAAGTATGTAGTTGAACCCGGCGGTTCGATCAGAGACGACGTCGTAATCGAGGCCGCCAACGCCTATGGCATGGTGATGGCTTTCTCAGGACTCCGGCTCTTCCATCATTGATCACGCGGAGCGGCCTTCTAAAATGGTGGACGGAAGGGGCGTGAACCTCTCCGGCACGGGCTGATCAGCGGCTACCTGGCCGTCTCGCAGCGCTATGAGCCTGCGCGCGTATGATCCTACCTTGAGGTCGTGAGTTACCATTACGACTGTCGTGCCTTCGTCGTTGAGATTGCACAGGATGTCGAGGATCTCGCCCCCCTGAACGCTGGAGAGGTTCCCTGTTGGCTCATCAGCGAGGAGCAGCGTTGGATTGTTTGCGAGAGCCCTGGCAATAGCTACCCTTTGCTGTTCTCCGCCAGACAGTTGGTTTGGGTAGTGCTTCATGCGGTGGTCCATGTTGACACTGGACAAGAGCGCTTTGGCGCGTTCGATCCGCTCCCGCTTGGGCACTCTCGCATAGACCATAGGCATCATGACATTTTCGAGCGCGTTGAGTTCGTTGAAGAGGTTGTAGCTCTGAAAGACGAAACCGAAGTGTCTGTTTCGTATCCGCGACATCTCGGCATCGTCCAGGTCTGCGATATCGACATCCTCAAGGTAGTATCTGCCGGACGTCGGTGTATCGAGCGCACCCAGAATATGCAAAAGCGTCGACTTGCCGGAACCCGATGGGCCCATGACCGAGACAAATTCGCCTCGTTGTATCTCAAGGCTCACGCCATTGAGTGCAACGACATCAACCTCGCCCATGGTGTAGATCTTGGTTACGTCTTCAAGCCTGATCATATGAGGGTTCCCCCTCCTTCACTGACAGTAATTTCGTCTCTGTCTATGAACTCGTCGTAAGAGCTGACTATGACGAGGTCGCCCTTTTGAGCTCCAGAGAGCAGCTCCACATATCCACCATCTACAAGCCCAAATCTGGCAGGCACCTTGCGGGCAGTGCAGGTATCAAGATCGAGCACATAGATGTACATTGAGCCGCCGCTCGTCAGATAGTGGTCTCTCGGCAGGCTGTTCGCTGCATCCTTTCTCGCAACCTCGATCTCAAGGTAACACGCGGCTTTGGGTATGACATTGTCAGGGACGCTGTGCAAGGCGATTTCCAAGGCAACTGTGGTGGCAGAGATCGCCGCTTGTGGAGCTATGTATGACACAGTACCCGAATACCTCTCACCAAGCATACTCACAGTGACCGGCTGCCCTACCCTCACCGACGACAGCGCACTGACAGGAACTTGCGCACTGATGTACGAACTTGACAGGTCTGCTATCGTCAGTAGAACTGCGTTTTCCTGTACTCTGTCACCTTCGGCATACGCTACATCAAGCACTCGCCCGGTCAACGGTGCTCTGACTACAAGAGAATCCACGTCCTCTTGCAATTCTCTTAACTGCCGCTCGAGCTCCTCGACCCTTGAGTTTGCGCTTTCTACATCAAACTTGTGTTTCTCTACAGTAGCCTCGTACGTGAGAGCTAGAGACTCGTATTTGCGTCGTGCGTCCTCAGCCGCTTTCTTGCGATTCTCAAGGTCGGATTTTGACACATCTCCAAGCAAATAAAGGTGTTCCCACACTTCGAGCATTCGCTCTGCCTCGTTCATGTTGTGCTCGGCAGCTAGCAGGTCCACCTCCAGCCCGAGGATCTTGACCTGACTGTCCAGATCGAGCTTCCTTGCATCGACCCTGGCTTGGTGGAGATCCTTCGTAACTTGATCCAGTTTGGCCATAAGTGACGGCGAATCGATGACGCAGAGGACATCGCCTTCGCTTACGTCCTGTCCAGCCTTTACCGGCAGCTGAACAACGGTGCCAGCTGCTGAAGCAGTCAAGTTGCTGGTCACTCTAGGAATGACCGTCCCTTCTGCAGTTACCAGCTGCCTGAACGACCGCTCGCTTACTTCTGTGTAGCGGTAGGACTTAAGCACGAAACCCTCTTTATCAGGCATTAAGAGATAGAGCGCAGCAGCAGTGATGCATGCTACCATGGCCAGAGCAAATACGAGCAGGTTGAGCTGCTGACGTGAACGTGCTGAACGTCTAGGCCGCTTTTTGATTATTGGCTCATCTGCCACAGATCAATCCTCCAGATTTATGCGCGAACTAGATGTCTACACTAGGTATCCACACTAGGTATCCACGTTAAACCGGCCCTGTGCGTCTGCTTGCAGCCTGCCTGGAAGCGTCGAGATTGCCAGGTCATAGTGTCATTTCCCTCAACGCATCTACGGGTGATTGCACCGACGCTTGAACCGCAGGGAATAGGCCTGCAATAACTCCGACTGCTATTGACAGCCCCAGAGAGGCCGCGATCGCGCCTACGCTCAGATGTGCTAGGCTCTCAACCGGCTGGGCTGCGTTTACTGACAGCAGTGTTGACAGTGGAGCTGCCAGGACCGATGCGGCGATCAGTCCGAGACACGCACCAATGACTGCGAGCATGCATGCTTCCATGAGTATCTCGACTATGACAGCCGTCCGTGACGCTCCGACGGCCCTTCTGAGGCCTATCTCACGGGTTCTCTCCACCGTGCTGACCATCATAATGCTCAGAATGCCGATTGCGCTCACTATGAGTCCTACGAGTGCAAATCCGCCAAGGAACATGCTGAAGCTTCTGTCGACTCTTGGCGTGGGTATGTATGGCTCGCTAAACCTAATCATCGCCCTTGCACCGTACTTCTCATTGAACATCCGAGCAATGGTCTGTTTGACACTGTCAACTGCGTGTTTCTTGACGACAACGGTGAAGCTCGACAACTCCACGAGGACAATCTCAGTCATTGACGCTGATTGCGAGTCACCGATGGTGCCTGAGGATGTCGGTTCACCCATAGGGGCCATGAAGTGTTCCGGACGCAGGTGATAGGGCATTGTGTCCGCACTTGATGAGATGTCAACAACGCCTATGACTTCGAATTCCCGGGCATATCGGTCTGGTGAACCTGATGTGGCACTGGCGTATGACGAAGTCAGCGTCAGCTTCTCGCCTATAGGCGACTTGTCGCCAAACAGAGCTGTCGCAGCCTGTTCCGAAATCACTAGAGTCGAAGTCTGTTGCTCAAAATCCATATCTGAGAACGTCGTGCCCGCGACAACAGGGAGGTCGAACAGATCCATCAGATCCTTGTTCACCTGGGTTAGGTTTGAGATCATGTAGCGCATGCCGGAGTATTCGACAGTGTTTCGCATTGTGAGCTCTCTCAATGGGATAGAGACGACTCCGTCAATATCACGAACCGCCTCCAGGTCCTCGTAAGTGAACAGGGAATGATAAATTAAGCCGTAACCGGCAGGATCCTGGAACTCCTCCGCGTTTTCAACTTGTATGAGTTGCTCGTCTGCAGCAATGAAGGCGGGCCCCTGCGCCGCCTCTTGCGGTTGCATCAGGGCATTGAGCACAAGTGCTACTGCCGCGATGCCTAGAGAGACTTGGAGTATAGTAAGTAGACTGCGGACCGGCTTGCGCAGAAGCACCTTGGCCGTAAACCGAATTGATTCACCGAGCACGTATTTCCACCACCTGCATAGCGCTGTCTCCTCGCACAGGTCACTCTGTACGAAGTGCGTCGACTACGTCTATCCTCGAAGCCTCCAGTGAAGGGTACAGGCCAAAAGCAAGAGTTGTGACGACAGCAACTACTAGCCCGAGGAACCAGACTTGCACGGGCACTCCGATCGTTATCAGCCCTTGACCTACAAGAGCAGTGAATATTCTTGTAAAGGCAATGCAGATAGCCATTCCGACAAGAGTCCCTAGAAGACTCAGAATAAAGCACTCAGCCAAAAACTGCATGAAAATCTGCTTGCGGCTCAGTCCAAGGGCCGCAGATATGCCAAAGGTCTTGGTTCGCCTGAGGACTCGCGCGATCATCAGGTTTAGAGAATTGATGGCAGCAATCACGAGAGCCACTGAGCCAAATGCACCGAGAGCTACCATCAAGTTATTCATCATCTCTCTACTAGAATGGAGATTTTCAAATGGCGACCTGACAGACATTGCCAATCCATATCTGGATTCGACATAAGAGCGAAGGCTGCTCACGGCAGCTGAGAAATCGACGTCGTCGCGAGGCAGTACGTAAACGCGGTCAATCGATGAACCGGTGAGATGAGAAAACACACTGGACCGAAGCAGCGGATCATATGCAGTGAACGGCATGAATAGCGAATCATTGAGCTCACTGAACCGAGTGGAGAACAACAGGGAGTAATCACCCGTATACACCATTGCGGGCTTGATCTCACTGAGCACTCCAATGACTGTCACAGACGCTGGACGTGAGCCGAACACGAGGTCGATCTGCTGGCCAACCGGATCTGACTCGCCGAACAACCTATCCGCAAGGTTTGCACCTATGACACCGACGAGCTGTTGCTGATCGAGATCTGACTGCGTCATATTGGATCCGGACTTGATGGCCAACCCCTCGGCTTCTAAGGCGGCGGGAAACGTAAAGAACGTAGGCACTGAGTTTGCCTCATTCCACTCGCGAATTTTGGCCTGTCCCTCGGGTGTTCGAACGTCAACAGAAGGCGTAACCCCTGCGTCTGCCAGATGAGGGAAGTGTTGCCTTATGGCAATCGCATGCGCCACTGCAGGCACTTCGCTTTCGATCAACCTAAGATCTTCGATAGTCAGGCTTACCCTCTCATCGTCCATGCGGCCTAGCAGCCTTACAGGCGACTCATCGGAGCCGATGTTGTACATACCCAATGGGTTTCGGTCGATGGACTCAATCGTGATGATTCGCGCTGAGCTCATCTCGCTCTCCATCATTTGGTTGAACGTAAGAAGCAACGAGGCCACACTGCAGAGCGCGGCGACGCCCAGACCGATGGCGAGGATGATGAGCAGTGATTCGAACAAGCGCATGCGGATCTGTCTGAGCGACCAAACAAGATTGCTCAACGGCGGCAACCTCCTTGCACTGAGACGCTCGTGAAGTAGCTAGGGGCACTTCACATGGCAGACCCGTCGTCGGTCCGGGCGTCATAACCTAGCTGTCCTTCTAGACGAACAAGTCCGACACAGGTTCCCACGCAGCCATCCTGTCCCCATAATGCCATAATTTTACCAATACCCGCGATGTCCTGCATTGTTTTGGATGCGTACGGAGATACTCTGAAATGCAACGAAATCCAGGGATTGGACTTGCAGGAAGCCCCAATGCGTAATACAATATTAAAGTCTAGGGGGTTGTTTCATCTTGTTTGATTCGACTATCGAGCGCTACTTCGGTGCCAGCAGGTATAAGCGCGGGTTAGTCCCGGCTCTGCTGCTACTGCTCGTTCTCATCTGCAGTGTATGTGTAAACGCCCAGGACTCACCTGGAGTGCATATCGTACAGCCGGGGGAGACCTTGTGGTCTATAAGCAGGCAGTATGGACTCGATGTGGAGACCCTGGCACTCGTCAATGACCTCAGCAACCCCAATAGCATCAGAGTTGGACAGAAGCTGATCGTGTCTGTATCTCAGTCTGTGGAGTACACTGTCCAGCGGGGCGACTCTCTGTGGGCGATTTCGGCCGCGTTTGGCGTGTCTGTTGACGACATTGCGAGAGTCAACCGTATCACCAATCCGTCAAAGATCAAGGCAGGACAGGTGTTGACTATTCCGCTGGGTGTAGGCGGCGTAGGAGTTACACCCTATATCGAATACTCTGTCACCCGCGGCGATACCCTTTGGGATATAGCCAAGGCGTATAACATCAGTGTCGATGCAGTGCTTGCGGCAAATTCCGGAGTTGTGCCGACCAAGCTCAAAGTCGGAGATGTTATCAAAGTACCTTTGGGTGAGTATGCTCGCTCTCTGGGATCGACTACTGTTCCACGGTACATATGGCCTGTGAGCGGGGGACGCATTACGTCGGAGTACGGCTGGCGGACTGATCCGTTTACGAGGCAGAGGTCGTTCCACGGCGGCATAGATATTGGGCTCCCAGAAGGCTCTCCGATATACGCTAGCGCAGCTGGAGTCGTACTCGAGGCAGGCCCAAAAGGCAACTACGGCAATGCTGTCGTGATTCAGCACGAAGACGGCCTGGTGACACTGTATGCTCATGCATCGAAGGTGCTTGTAAAGAAGGGCCAGAGGGTGGTCCAAGGCCAGCTCATTGCAAGGGTGGGCTCTACCGGGCGAGCGACAGGTCCGCATCTCCACTTTGAGGTGCGCAAGAACGACGTCACGATAGACCCGAGATCTATAGTGACTGCCGGTAAGTGAGGTTATCACGTGAGAACCACTTTCTTGTTTGACCTGGACGGTACACTTGTACCACTGGACCAAGACAAGTTCATTAGAGGGTATTTCGGTCTTCTTGTTCCCGAGCTAAGTGCGTACCTACCGCCTGATAAGGTCGCTGATGCGATCATGAAGTCGACCTACTACATGATCAATGACCTGTGCGAGGAGCGAACCAACCGGGAAGCTTTTGTATCTGATTTTTCTAAGAGAGTGACTGGCGATGTCGAAGAGCTCATGGAGCTCTTTGAGCGCTTCTATACGGGTAAGTTCGCAGAGATCAAGTCATTGATAGAGGATCCGTTTGACGACGTCCTCCTCATTGTCAGGACTCTGCAGGCCAAGGGCTACGACCTAGTATGTGCGACAAACGCCATATTCCCGATGTCGGCCATTGAGACGCGGCTTCGCTGGGTAGGGTTGGAAGCCTCGGATTTCATATTCATCACGAGCTTCGAACAGATGCACTACTGCAAGCCGCACCTGGAGTACTACAGAGAGCTCCTTGATTTTATCGGCAGGACTCCTGATGAGTGCTTTATGGTAGGCAATGATGTCGAGGAGGACATGGTAGCCGGGAAGCTCGGGATAGAGACATACCTTGTGACGAACTACTTGATCGACAGGGGGAGCGGGATCACACCGGACCATAAGGGGACTTATCAGGACCTTCTCAAGTTCGTTGAGGCCCTTCCCGCAGTGGACGTAGAAAAAAGCTCTGCAACAGGGTAAGTCCCTGCGTCAGAGCTTCTCGTAAGCATCCGCATTTGACACTTCTGCGCCGTCTCGGCGCTTGTTTTCTTATTACTTTGATATGTCTTCGATAGGCAGCCAATGCTCGAAAGTAGGTATCGGGCCGTCCACCGGAGCCGCCCATCTAACAGCGTTTGTTATGACCTTCTGGATTTCAGGTTGATGGAAAATCGGGAACGTCTCATGGCCGGGCCTGAAATAGAACACTTTCCCTCGCCCGCGGTAATAGCAGCAACCGCTGCGGAACACTTCGCCACCTGGATACCAGCTGATGAAGACGAGCGTGTCAGGCGCGGGGATGTCAAAGCGCTCTCCATACATCTCGACTTGAGGGATTTCTATGTACTCGCCAATACCGCTCGCGATCGGGTGGCCCGGCTCAATAACCCAAAGGCGCTCGTGTTCACCGAACTCACGCCATTTCAAAGCGCAGGTGGTGCCCATCAGCTTAGTGAAGATTTTCGAGAAGTGGGCCGAATGGAGCGCGATCAGTCCCATGCCATCGAGCACTCTTCTATGTACCTTGTTGACTACTGAGTCGGAAACCTCGTGGTGTGCCATATGGCCCCACCAGATGAGGACATCGGTTTGACTTAGGACTTCGTCGGTCAGTCCGTGCTCGGGTTCATCAAGTGTGGCGGTCTTTGCCTCAATGTCAGGCTGGCTGTTGAGGAATCCTGCAATAACTGAGTGCATTCCGTCCGGATAGATAGCCTTGACCGCGTCGTTGGTTTTCTCATGACGATACTCATTCCATACAGTCACACGTATCTTGTTGCTCAAGGGTTTTGGCCTCCTTTTCCCAAGGTGAATGACTCAGTCACTCTTACAGCATCAATGATGACCTATTGTCACTGTTGATCATTCACCGCCGTGACCACTTATCCTTCAAGAGGAACGCATTGCTCGGCGACGAAGACTACTGCAGCCGGGCGCATTCGGGCGAGTGCGCTTTGAAATCTGCAGCAGGGATCAAGGAGGACCTAGACGACTATGGAGATCTACAGACATCGAAGAGGGCTGGTCAGGACACTCGAGGCTATAGAAAGAGGCTCGCTTACGATAGGATTCATGGGAGGTTCGATCACAGACTCAAGGGGAAGGAGCAGATGGCCTGAACCTGTCATCGCTTGGTTTGTTAAGTCCTTTCCGAAAGCTCGCATAGCAGTCGAGAACGCAGCGATTGGTGCAACTTGTAGCGATCAGGCTGTCTTTCGTGTGAAGAGGGATTTGATAGACCGCAACTGCGACTTGGTGTTTGTCGAGTACGCAGTGAATGACATGGGCATACCTGCCAAGACGCGCTCGCGGGCGAGAGAGGGCCTGCTGAGAAAGCTGTTGGCAGGTGGAACTCGAGACGTTGTCCTCGTGTACACATTCGCTCAAGACATGTATAGCGACATGGTCAACAATAGAGTGCCCGAGACCGTTGCCGAGTTTGAAAGGCTCGGCGAGCACTATGGCCTTGGATCTGTGTGGATGGGTCTGCACGCTATGCGAGAGGTCATGGCTGGCCAGATGAGATGGGAGGAGTGGCTGCCGGACGGCCTGCATCCCGAACACAGAGGAAGCCTAAGCTACGCGCAGAGCGTCATTGCGTTTCTCAATCACGAGTTGATCGTCAGTCCGCCAGATACAGATGCCGCAGACGAATATGTCATGCCTGAACCTCTCAACCCAAGGAATTGGGAGCATACGTACAATTTGTCATTCGATAGGGTGCGTTTGGATGGGCCATGGGTGATCCGGCGGTGCACTACCATACCTTGGATTGATCAAACCATTGAGACACCTGCGGTTGGAGCACGGTTGTCATTCGATTTCAGCGGAAGAGGCCTCTCTCTGTCGTTTGACTTTGGAAAAGCCTCGGCCGACTTCAGGTACCGTCTGAATCAAGGAGAGTGGATCGACTACCGGTTTGACAGGCCGGAGTGCAGGGGCACCAACCTCCGCCTGGGATTGATAGGCGTCATCAAGTAGATCTAGTAAGGCCAAAGGAGCCATTTGCTTTGTCTTGAGACATAGCGGTTGGAAGGGATTGCGTCTGGATGACTTCATATATAAGGTCTAATTTGTATATGTGGTCAGATGCAAATGATGAGAAAAAGTCACATCTTGTGCTGGATACCGCATACAAGTCCGATGTATCATTAGTGCAAGTGCATCCAGGATTTGGGATAACATTAACCGCATTTGCGCAGTCTAGTGAAAGCTGCGCACGGTCTCTTGACTACGTTTGACACGCATAGTAAGATAGAGAAAAACTGCGATCTCAAAGGCTATGATGAGGACGAGTAGGGGGTTTACGGGTTCAGAGAGCTGGCTGTTGGTGCGACGCCGGTACCTTAGGAACCTCTGAATATCACCTCGGAGCCGGCGGCTGAACTTGAGTAGGCTTGCTCGTCTTGCCCGCGTTAATGGGCACTAAAGTGAATCGTAGCCGACCGCGGGAGAGGAGCGCACAGCGCTCGTTGGCTATGGTTAAGCTGGGTGGTACCGCGACTATTCGTCGTCCCTGTATGGGACGACGTTTTTTTACAGTGCCGGGTTGGGCGTTCAATGGCAGACAGCTGGAGATAGTAATGTGGAGGAGAGTGGCATGAGCGTATTCGAAGAGGTTGACCCAAAGCAATCTGTTAACGATAGAGAAGAGTCTATACTTCAGTATTGGCGCAAACACGACATCGCCAACAAGAGTGTTTCGTTGAGAGAGGGCAGCCCGAGGTGGATCTTTTATGAAGGCCCTCCGACTGCAAATGGCAGGCCGGGCATTCACCATGTCCTCGCCAGGACACTCAAGGACGTAGTGTGCAGGTACAAGACCATGCGAGGATACCAGGTCCACAGAAAGGCCGGATGGGATACTCATGGACTGCCTGTTGAGATAGAGGTCGAGAAACAGCTGGGCCTGAGTTCCAAGCAGGATATCGAGGAATACGGGATCGAGAGGTTCAACAAGAAATGCCGCGAGTCGGTCTTCACATATGAAAAGGAGTGGAGGCGCCTGACTGAGCGGATCGGGTACTGGCTTGATATGGACAATCCGTACATCACCCTCGACAACGACTACATCGAGACTGTATGGTGGATCCTCAAGCGTTTCTTTGACGAGGGGATGATCTATGAAGGGCATAAGATCATGCCTTATTGCCCGAGGTGCGGGACTCCTCTAGCATCGCACGAGGTAGCTCAAGGATACAGGGACGAAACCATTGACTCGATATACGTAAAGATGGCGATCAAGGACAGGCCCAATGAGTCCTTCCTGGTCTGGACGACCACCCCTTGGACCTTGCCGTCAAACGTAGCTTTGGCTGTTAATCCTGATAGCACCTATGCAAAGGTCCGCGTGAAAGACGAGTACCTGTACTTGGTCAAGGACAGGGTCAAGGCGATCCTTGGGGACGACGCAGAAATAGTCGAAGAGATGCCGGGCAAGTCGCTTGAGCATCTGGAATATGAGCAGCTCCTTCCGTTTGCAGAGGTGGGCAAGAAGGCGTTCTACGTAACGGTCGCCGACTTCGTGTCGACTGAGGACGGCACGGGGATAGTCCACATAGCTCCTGCTTTTGGCGAGGATGACTACCAGGTAGGCCTCAAGTACGATCTGCCTGTTCTGCAGCTTGTAGACACCGAGGGCAGGTTCAAGGACGAGGTCAGTGAGTGGGCCGGTATGTTCGTTCGAGATGCCGACCCGAAGATCGTTGAATACCTAAAGAGGAGCGGCAGCTTGCTCAAGAAGGAGAAGCTCACACACTCGTATCCCTACTGCTGGAGGTGTGACACGCCTCTCCTGTACTACGCGAGGAAGTCATGGTTCATTGCTACAACCAAGTACAAGGACAGGCTCATTGAGAACAACAAGAAAATAGAGTGGTATCCTGATTATATCGGCACTGGCAGGTTTGGCAACTGGCTTGAGAACTTGATTGACTGGTCGTTGTCAAGGGATAGGTACTGGGGTACCCCCCTAAACATCTGGAGATGTGAGAAGTGCGACAAACTCAGATCGATAGGTTCGCGCAAGGAGTTGGCTGAAGCTGCCATAGAGCAAGTCGATCCTGCAACTATCGAGCTTCACAGGCCGTACGTTGATGAGGTTCATCTGCGGTGTGAGTGCGGAGGCACGATGAGCAGGACGCCTGAGGTCATTGACTGCTGGTTTGACTCTGGTGCAATGCCTTACGCCCAGTGGCATTATCCATTTGAGCACGCAGACGACTTTGCCAGCCGATTCCCTGCCGACTTCATATGCGAGGGAGTGGATCAGACTAGAGGGTGGTTCTACTCGTTGCACGCTATTGCCTCGTTCTTGTTTGATAAGCCTGCGTTCAAACAAGTGCTGGTCAACGATTTGGTGCTCGACAAGCACGGTCAGAAGATGTCGAAGTCTCGAGGGAATGCAGTAGAGCCATGGGACATGATCGACGAGTTCGGGGTCGATGCTCTCCGTTGGTATATGATCACAGTATCGCCTCCTTGGATTCCAACCAAGTTCGACGAAGACGGAGTGAGGGAGCTCTCTGTCAGGTTTTTTGGCACGCTTCAAAACGTATATGCGTTCTTTACGATGTATGCTAATATAGATGGAGTCGACCCGAGGAAGTTTGACGTGCCGGTCTCTGAGAGGCCTGAGATCGACAGATGGATCATTTCTCGGCTCAACAGTGTCACCAAGCAGGTGGTTGATTGCCTCGAGGTCTATGATTTGACCAAGGCCACTAGGCTGATCTCCGAATTTGTCATTGACGAGGTCTCAAACTGGTACGTCAGAAGAAGCCGAAGCCGATTTTGGGCTTCAGAATTGGATCTTGACAAGAAGTCAGCGTACAAGACCCTGTATGAGGTGCTGCTCTGCGTGGCAAGGCTGATGGCGCCGTTTGCGCCGTTCATGCCTGAACACATTTACCTGAACTTGAGGGGCGAGGAGTCCCTAGGATCAGTACACTTTGAGGATTACCCAACCTCAGACGAATCGCTCATAGACTCGAATCTCGAGGAACGCATGGGGTTGGTGATCCGCCTCGTATCACTGGGCCGAGCTGCAAGGAACGAGGTTCAGATCAAGGTAAGGCAGCCGCTCAACAAGATACTGGTCAACGGCAAGCACAGAGAGTTGCTCGCCGATATGGAGTCGCTGGTCAAAGAGGAACTCAACATCAAGAACATCGAGTACGTTGACAACGTTCAGGATTATGTAAATTACGAGGTCAAGCCCAACTACAGGGTTATGGGCCCTAAGTACGGCAAGCTGCTAAAGAGCATCGCTAAGGAACTGGCTGAGTCGAACGCGCGGGAGATCGCGGCAGCCGTTGAGACTGACGGTTTTGTTGACCTCACGGTCGGTGGCGAAGACATAAGGCTTACCGCGGACGACTTGGATGTCAGGATGAGTGAGAGAGAAGGCTTTGTTGTTGAACTCGAAGACGATGTGTTTGTGATACTGGACACGGAGCTTACAGATGACCTCGTGCTCGAGGGGATTGCCCGGGAGGTCGTGTCAAAGATACAGACCATGAGGCGCAACAGTGAGTTTGAGGTGACCGACCACGTTTACGTCTGGTTAGCGGGTGACGATACTGTCAAGAGAGCAGTGGCATCCAACGAGGAGTATATCAAGCGAGAGACTCTATGCGACCGCTTGGAGGTCTTGAGCGTCGAGGCTGCATCTGAGGAGGAAGGGTTCCAGAAGTGGGACGTCAACGGCCATGAGACACTGATTAGAGTTCAACGGGTGGTTTGATTGAGTATAAACGGCTTTGCAGAGCTCAAGGCGTTCCGGGCGCGGCGATTGAGCCAAGCCTGGGCCCGGCAAGTGATCTGTTTTCTGAGCTTGTTAAGCTGCAGCGCCGCTTTCTTGGAAAGGCGGCGCTTACCTTTCTAATGCACACGAGAACGGTGTATAATGTGCACGTCAGGGATTTACCTGGCTTGAAACCGAAGGTTAGTGCTGCTGCACAAGCATGAGCTGGAGGGATTGTAGTGTTTATCAGCGAGAGTGAGTGGGCACGCGAACGAGAGCGGTTGGCTTATGTTGTCAACGAAGCCCGATACCAGCTTCAAGAGATGAGGCAGTCTGTCGCAAGGCGAAAGGAAAGCGTTCTCGAGCTGCGTCGCTCCATGTGGGAGGAAGGCCCGCGGATTCTGAGAGCGGAAGGCGACTCGGTAAACGCTGCTCAATACCTTGCCGTGCTTGGCAGAGAAGAAAACGACTACAGGATCATAAAGAGACTAGAACGCGCGCTGGAGCGCCTCGCTGATTCGCCCTATTTCGCTAGGGTGGATTTCAAGTTGGACGGCGAGGCCGAACCGATACAGGTCTACATAGGTCTTTCTACACTCATTGATCATTCGGACAACACACATCTCGTGTATGACTGGAGGGCTCCAATCTCCAGCGTGTTTTATGATTTCGAGCCCGGGCCAGCATCGTACAAGATAGACGAGGTGACTGTCACAGGTGAACTGTTGCTGAAGCGTCAGTACAGAATCGCCCGCGGCGAGCTTCAGTACATGTTTGACACCAACCTGAGGATTAGTGACGAGATACTTCAGGAGGTGCTCAGCAAGACTGTTGACGGACGGATGAAGAGCATCGTCACGACAATCCAGAGAGAGCAAAACCGGATTATTAGAGAGGATGCAAACAGGGTTCTTGTGGTCCAGGGCCCAGCCGGAAGCGGCAAGACCTCTGTTGCACTGCACAGGATCGCGTACTTGATGTATAAGTACAGGAGCAGCATGAGCTCAGACAGCGTGATCATCTTTTCACCCAACCGGATTTTTAGTGACTACATCTCCGGGGTTCTGCCGGAGCTCGGGGAGCAGGATGTCAACCAGATCACGTTCCACGAGTGTGCTGAGCGATTGCTTGGCGGTTCTATGAGGCTACAGGACATGAACCAACAGCTCGAGTACCTCCTGACTAATTCGGAGAGCTCTGATTCTGATTTTGAGATTCGAACAAAGGCGATTCAGTATAAGAGCTCATTGCAGTTTGTCAACCTCCTGAAGCGTTACGCCAAATACCTCGAAGAAGAAGGGATAGTCTTTAGTGACGTTGTCGTCAACTCGAAGACTGTCGTCACAGGAAAGGAACTAAGAGAGCTCGTCACAGACAGGTATGTTTACCTGCCGCTAGGCAAGAGGCTGGACAAGGTCTACCGCCGCATCCTCTTCCTCTTGAGGCCACTAGAGGAGCAGAGGTACAAGGAAGTGTACCAGCAGATCAAGGACGACCCGTCACAACTGCACGTGTCTGAGGAAGAGCTGGAGCATCTGGTTCGCTTGGCCGTCAGGGAGGAGTTTGACCCGGTTAAAGCCGAGGCAAGGCGATCCACCAGGTTGGAGACAGTCGAGCTTTACATGCGGCTGTTCGAAGATCCTGAGCTGATTGCCAGGTTGAGCGAAGGGGATGGGATTCCTGAACGACTGGATGAGATATGCAGGTACACCTTGCAGTCAATAGAGCGGCGAACTATCCTGTATGAGGACCTGGCGCCGATAGCGTTCCTCAAAGCCCTCGTTGTGGGTGTAGACGAGGCGAGCGGAATCCGCCACGTAGTGCTCGATGAGGTCCAGGACTATTCGCCGTTCCATTTCGAGGTATTGAGGCTGCTGTTCCCAAAGGCGGGAGTGACTGCGCTGGGTGACCTCAACCAGTCGGTTCATCCATATACCTCAGCCAATTACGAATCCATGCTCGACATCCTGGGCAGGCAGAGGTCGACCTTTGTTCAGTTGACTCGCGCGTATCGTTCAACGGAACAGATTACCGCGTTTACCCGTGCGATGCTCAAAGACGGAGGCAACATACAGTCTATCAGCAGGGAAGGGGACAAACCCGTTTTGATCCGAGCCGAATCCGAGCAGGTATTGATGAGTTCGCTAGAGTCCAAGATCCGTGAGCTCAAACAGGCGGGTATGGAATCAATCGCTGTTATCTGTAGGACTGCATCAGATGCCAAGAGGGTGCATGAGCAACTGAGCAAGAGTCTGAGAGGGCTGACACTGATAACAAGGCAAGCGACAGCGTTTGAGGGAGGAGCTGTTGTCATCCCTTCTTATCTATCCAAGGGGCTTGAGTTCGATGCGGTGCTGATCCACAACGCAAGCGATGCCGTGTACAGCAGCGCAAGAGAACTCAGGCTGCTATACACGGCATGCACGAGAGCGCTTCATCACCTGTTCATCTATTACACAGGCGAGTTGACCCCTTTGATGTCCGGCATTGACAGCGCACTCTACACCAGCGAGGAGGCGGGGGAGCACCAGCCGCTCACCGCAGACTGATCCCCCTGTCAGCGAGCCAGGAGATGAAGGCATTGGAGAAACCGTCAATCTCCTGGCTTGAGAGCGTATGATCGTCAGACCCTATGGTCACGGCAATCGTGACGCTCTTTTTGCCCTGCGGCAGCCCCGCGCCTGTGTACGTATCGACATAAGAGATAGACCTGAGCAGGTCGTGTGAAAACCCATCTAGGACCTCAGACAAGGCCCGATATCGCATTGACAGATCTACGAGCAGGCTGAAGTCAAGGCTTACCTCCGGATACCTGGGCGGTTCGGCGAATGAGGGCTTGGCCATTGGCACGTCTGCGAACGCGCTCAGGTTCAGCTCCATGATGGCCATATTGGCCCCCTGCACGAACCTGTCTAGCAATCGCGGGTTTATCACAGTGATGTAGCCGAGCTTTATGCCACTCGAAGACACCAAACACCGCTTGACAGGGTGGACCCAAGAGAGGCTGGCTTCTGGAGCCGTCTGTTCGTCCATGACTTCGAAGTCGGCAGTGGTATTGCGCATCTGCTCGCAGACTGCCCACGCTGCCTGCTTGAGGATGTCGAATGCGCCGTCCTCCTGTTTCTCAGAGCGGCCTTTCCAATGGACTATGCAACAGACATGTGTATCTTCGATTCTCAATGCGTCACCGCGCCTGACAGCCTGTTCATCGTGTAGTGCGGCAGTCTTGGCGTCCTTTGGGGCAGGATGATACACGCTTCCTATTTCGAACAGGCGGAACTCGTCGAAGTAACCCTCGTTCCGGGCTGCCGCAGCGAGCAAGTTGGGCACCAGATGGCGCCTGAGCGTGTCGTACTTGCTAATCCCAGGATTGGCGATTGTCAGAACGCTGTCATCCTTGTGGTCTATCTCTCTGTTCCAGTCCTTATCGTACCAGCTATACGTGTGTATTTCGGACATCCCGAAGCTGGCACTAAGCATCTGCTTTATCCTGTAGTGCAGTTCGATGTGTTCATCCTGGTGGATAGGTGACAGGGCGACAGCCTTTGACTTGGGTTCGATGTTGCCGTATCCGTACACCCGTGTGACTTCTTCGATCAGGTCAACAGGCAGCGTGACGTCCTTGGTTGCGCGGTAAGTGGGCACCTCGACGTCCCAGCACACCTTCGTCGCCGATCGCCCGTTCGCGTCTTTTCGCTTCAGAGTGAACCCAAGTGATGTGAGTATGCTCTCGATTCGATCCGGAGGAATCTCAGTCCCGGCGTACCGAGATACGTATTCGCTGTCTATTGAGAGCGAGATCGGGCGCGTCGGCTTGGGTTCTGCATCAGCCAGTCCGGAGTAAACCGTAGCTGTGGGTATGACTTGTCTTGTAAGGTAGAGGAACCGCCGAGTCGCAATTAGCGCCATGTTGGTGTCGAGGCTCTTCTCAAACCTCATGCAGGCCTCCGTCCTCAAACCAAGAGCGGTCGCTGTACGCCTGACTGAGACTGGGTCGAAAGTAGCAGACTCGAGCAGTATAGCTGTAGTGGAGGGTTCTACTTCAGAGTTTTCGCCTCCCATTACGCCAGCTATCGCGACTGGTTCGTAGTGGTTGCATATCATCAGAGCTGTATCAGGCATCTCGCGCTCTACGCCGTCCAGAGTGGTAAACGTAGATCCCGAATAGCCTGCGGCTTTGACCTGGCCAAACGTCATGACGCGGATAGCCTGGATCATGTTGCTATCAAATGCGTGCATCGGCTGACCTAGCTCGAGCATGATGTAGTTGGTAAGGTCAACGATGAAGTTGATCGGCCGCATTCCGACATAAGCCAATCTCGTCTGCAGCCATCCCGGTGACGGGCGAGTGTCTACGCCCTCGATCCCGAGCGCGCAGTAGCGATAGCACTTCTCCGGGTCATCGACTGCAACCGGCACTACCACGTCAGCAGACATGAGGCCCTCGAGCTCAGACATTTCTAAGGGTCTGAGAGGGCGGCCTGTCAGCGCTGCGATTTCTCTGGCGAAGCCGTAGTGCCCCCACAGATCGGGCCTGTGGGTCAGGGATTTGTTGTCGATCTCAAGCACTGTGTCTCTTAGCTTGAGGACGTCAGTGATGCTGTCTCCCGGCTTGCACTCGTCCGTAAGTTCGAATACTCCCTCGTGAGCATCTCCGATCCCTAGTTCCCGCTGTGAGCAGGCTATGCCATTGCTGGCAACGCCGTCGATTTCCGCAGCTCTTACGCATTCCACGTCCGGCAGTGAGCTTGCGCAAGGTGCAAAGGGAATCATCATCCCGACTCGCACATTAGGGGCTCCGCAGACGCTTTGGACTACCTCCGATCCGATGTCGACCTGAATCACGCTGAGCTTGCTAGATGTGGGATGGGGCGAGAGCGATACTACTTTACCTGCAACAACGTTGCGGATGTCTCTGCCTAGGTGTTCGACTGATTCAACCTCTGCAGTGGACATTGTCAGCAGTTCTGGCAGCTGCTCTGCTGTCTTGTCATCTATATCAACATGGTCTCTCAACCAGTTGAGCGATAGCTTCATTGTCACACCCCCCTATGAAGATTGGGCATCGATTATTCCAAACTGCGACAGGCTTCTGAGATCGCCGCTGTTGAGCACTCTGATGTCGCTGATACCGTATTTCATCATCACCAGCCTCGTCAGTCCGAGGCCAAAAGCAAAGCCGCTGAACTCCTCTGGATCCACTCCTCCGTATCGAAGGACGTTGGGATGAACCATTCCGCAGGGAACCAACTCAACCCAACCGGACCTCCCACATGTCGGGCAGCCCTCTCCCGAGCAGATCAGGCACTTGATGTCGAGCTCGAATCCGGGTTCGACGAAGGGGAAGTACCCCGGCCGGAGTCTTACGGTGACATCGCTCTTGAAAACCTCGCTCAACATGGTCTTCATTACATAGATGAGGTTGGCTATAGATACATCGCGGTCGACTAACAGGCCTTCCAATTGGAAGAACGTGTTCTCGTGCGATGCGTCTATGTCTTCGTTGCGGAAGCAACGCCCGGGTGTAATAATCCTGAGGGGCGCTCCAAGCTTCTCCATAGCCCGCACCTGGCATGCGGATGTCTGGGTCCTAAGAAGGAGGATATCGCTGACCCAATAGGTGTCCTGCATGTCGCGTGCCGGGTGCTCCTTGGGGGTATTGAGGGCTTCGAAGTTGTAGTAGTCTGTCTCGAGTTCCGGGCCGTCTACGACTGTGAAGCCCATACCTCTAAAGATGTCTTCCAGCTCACGGCTAACGATTGTTATTGGATGGAGCGATCCAGTCGCCGTTCTCGTTGGCGGGACGGTCGGATCAAACGCGTAGCGCTCCATCTCAATCTTTTGCTGCAGGATCTCAGATTTTCGTCGCTCAATAGCTTCCTCGATCTTGTTGCGCAAGTCGTTGGCGAGAGCGCCTATCTGCGGCCTTATGTCAGGGCTGACTGAGCCCAGAGACCTAAGTATGGCCGTTACCTCGCCTTTCTTGGAGAGGTATTTGACCCTGATCTGATCGAGCTCCGCGTCGGATTTCGCCTCTGCGATCTCGGCTGTAGCCTGCTGATCAAGCTCGCTGAGTTTTTGCTTAAGGTCTTCACCGTTTGGCTGACCAGTCATTCTCTACACCTCCTGGCTGGACGCAGTGGTTGTAACAAAAAACTCTCGTCCCCAAGGGACGAGAGTATACTCACGCGGTACCACCCTAGTTTGCCAGTGCCCGTCAGTAGACCGCAGTCGAACGACAGCGATGCGACAGGCAAACCGACACACTCGTTATACGGACAAAGGGACGAGCCGACTCTGGCGTTCGTCCGTTTGCCCCTTCCACAGATAACGGGGGAAGAAGCCGTCACCGCCTAATGCAGCCGATCAGAGCTCGTGCCTGCACACGTGTCTGGATGGATCTAGAGGTACCGCTCTCTCATGGCTGGTTCAACGGGAGACTCGCGAGTGAACTTCGAACGGAGGAATGTTGCCAGTCTCGCACCGTACCTGGCTCGCTGAAACACTCCTGACCCGCCTACTCTCCTCGGTCATCGTCACTAACCAATATGCTGCTAGTCCTATATTGCTAATCCGAAGTATATCATTAAGAATCGGGAGTGTCAAAATGCACTTGCGCCCGGAAATTATCCGTCTGGGACTTGGACTGAGTCTGAGTGGCGTCATACATATAGGGTCTGGTGTATATGTGGTTGGATGCAAACGACGAGGAAAAATCACGTCTTTTGCTAGATACCGCATACGAGTTGAGAATATCATTAGCAGAGGTTAGGAACCATTTCCCTCCAGGGACTTCTGAGGCCGATCCAACAGGGAATCATCCAGCGCTTGACGAATAGCCAAGCGAAGCAGCGGTGAGGCTTCTCAGGAGGTGCAGCATGTTATTAGAGGCGATTCGCAGTACTGTGATAGAGACAGCCAGACGTGCCAGGCGGGACAGGTTGGTTCATTCGACCTTCGGGAACTTCAGCATACGCGATAGGGATACAGGCTACGTGTGCATTACCCCGAGCGGGTTGGACTATGACAGCCTCACTCCTTCCGACATAGTTGTTGTCGATCTTGATGGACGCACAGTCGACGGAAACAGGCGCCCGTCCATTGAGACGCCTCTTCACACAGAGGTCTACAAGAGACGCAAGGACGTGATGGCTGTGGTTCACACGCACTCTGCATATGCCACAGCCTGGGCTTGTTGTAGAAAGGATGTTCCGGTGGTCTTGGCAGAGGTCGCTGCAGCAGCGGGAGGACCGATTAAGTGCGCACCGTACAGGCCCATGGGCAGCTCAGAGCTGGCAGTGGTCACTGCCGATGCTCTTGGGGACAGTGCCATAGTGCTGATGGCAAGTCACGGTGTCTTGGCAGTTGGCCCGACTATGGACTCCGCTTACAACAACGCTGTTATTGCGGAGGAGGGGGCAAGAATTGCTCTCTATGCCAATTTGATTGGGGAGGCTGTGGCCATCAGTGAGGAGGAGTGCGTGTCTTTGGTTCGCATAGCACGGGATAAGTACGGACAAGACGCCTAAGTGCGTTACCAGTAGGCGGACTGTGCTAGAGATGTGGTGGAGTGTGCCGGGGTGTGCTAGAGGTAGAGGTGTGCCGGGGTGTGGTGCCTAGGGGCTGGGGTAGCCATTTCGTGAGGCGGCGCGGGGCCTCACGAAATGAGTACCCCGACGCTTCTCAACTCATCATTAGACCAGTTTACCTGCTTCTGCTCTAGTGCTTGTTCAAAGGGAACAGGCACGATCTTTTCTCCTTGGATCCCGACCATCTTGCCCGACTCGCCGGAGAAGAGGAGGTTTACTGCAGCTATCCCAAACCGCGTCCCGAGAATGATGTCATCAGCTACTGGAGCGAGCCCTCTGAGATGGAAACCGATATCTGCAGTTCTGACCTTCTCGATGCTCCCTAGTTCGAGCTCGTGAACTATGATTCTGCGCATGATTTGACCAATGCCGCCCAGTTTCTTGTTGCCATGCGCGTCAGTGCCGAGATTCTCCTCAATCATGGTCTTGACTACGGGATTTTCGGCACTAACTCGCTTAAGAACCGGGTCGTCGGTTGAGATCACTACGCCCTCGGCTAAGGCGATGTTGACATAGCCCTGCCTCTTGTAGATCGACTGCACTGTCGAACACACAGTTGACAGGTCTACAGGTTTCTCCGGGATTAGAATAAGGTCGGCGCCGCCAGCTATTCCGATCTCCAGGGTCAACCAGCCCGCGTCTCTGCCCATTATCTCCACAACCGAGATTCTCCTGTGAGTCTTTGCTGAAACTGCTGTTCCGCGGAACGCGGCGCCTCCAAATGCTACAGCAGTCTTGAACCCAAGCATGGTATCAGTCCCGGAAACGTCGTTGTCAATGCTCTTGGGGGCTGCGATTACTGGCATGCCCATACGGTGTAGCCCAAGGCCAGACTTGATCGTATCATTGCCGCCAGTCAGAAGGACCGCGTCCACATTGAGCCTTCTGAGGTTTTGGAGTATGCGCTCAGGGTAGCCTGCTTTTGCGTTGGCTTCGGAAAAAGGGTTAAAGCGCGAAGACGCCAGAGCCGTGCTAGGCTTGTCCTGGAGGTCGAGCGCATCCTCCAGAGTGAAGTGAGTCACTTGATCTTCGATATTGTCCGAAGCAGCGCCCTCAAAAGCCTTTCTTATGCCTATGAACTCGGCACCGTATTCCTCTATGCCACAGCGAATAGCCGCAGCAATGAATGAGTTGATGCCTGCAGAATCGCCTCCTCCGGTCATGAAAGCTATCCGTTTGATCAACTGTACCACCTCGTAGTGTGTCGTCGTTGCAGAAGCATTTGTTGTTGGATACGCCCCAGGCACTGTCAAGAGGCAGCGTCTGGGGCGCAAAGGCTAGGAGTTGTTTCAACTACTCGACCTAGACACCAAGCCGGCTTCTCCGCATCTGCTCGTTGGGCGTGAAGTTGGTGCTTGCCACATGTCCCTTGAGTGGAAGTATCTTTTCGTGTATTGCGTCAATGATCCACTCGGGCTGCGGGAAGAAGAACTTCTCTAGCTCAAATGCAGGCGTTATCCAGTTGCGGGCGCCCACAACTACCGGAGGAGCATCCAGGTAGTCAAACGCCAGCTCACTTATTGTCTGAGCCATGTCCTTCAGGTAGGAGCCGCGCTCGCAAGCATCGCTCGTAAGCAGGATTCTGCCGGTCTTTTTCACAGACTCGATGACGGGCTCGTAGTTGAACGGCACCAGCGTCCGTGCGTCTATGATCTCTGCAGACAACCCATACTTGCTCTCCAATATGTCGGCAGCCTCAAGCACCCGGTAGAGCGTTGCACCTACTGAAAGGATAGTGATATCCTTGCCCACTCTCTTGATGTCCGGCTCGCCGATTGGCACCTCGTAGTAACCCTCAGGGACGCCGCCTTCGTGGAACATCTCACCGATGTCGTATATCCTTTGGCTTTCAAAGAACACGACAGGATCCGTCCCTGCAAGCGCACTGTTCATCAAGCCCTTGGCATCGTAAGGAGTGGCAGGGAAGACCACCTTCAGGCCAGGAATGTGCGTGCACAGCGAGGTCCAGTCCTGGGAGTGCTGAGCGCCGTACTTGGACCCGACAGAAACTCTCAGTACAACAGGCATCTTGAGAATGCCGGCGCTCATTGCCTGCCATTTGGCAAGTTGGTTAAACACTTCATCGCCTGCACGGCCGAGGAAGTCGCAGTACATGAGTTCTGCGATGACACGGCCGCCACAGAGTGCATACCCGACAGCAGACGCTACGATAGCCGCCTCTGAGATCGGAGCGTTGAAGAACCGATGATAGGGTAGAGATTCGGTGAGGCCTCTGTAGACCGCGAACGCTCCTCCCCAGTCTCTGTTGTCTTCGCCGTAGGCTATGAGTGTCGGATCAGTGTAGAACTTGTCAATGATAGCCTCAAAGAGGCCATCTCTGAGCTGGAATACGCGTGCCTTTGGAACGGGCTTGCCGTTCTCCGTCGCTGTCCGCACTTTCCTGGCGATCTGCTGAACGCGTGGGTTATCCTCCTTAGGGATCAGAACCTCGCACTCGCGATCTTCCATCTTCTCAATCTTCTGATTTGAAAACATGACGTTTCCGATCGAATCTGGGTCTTTGTTGAGGTCCATGCGAGGTGACACTTTATCGTCGACAACCAGTTTGACTACCTTGAAGATCAGATCTTCGACTGCACTGGTGATCTCAGCGAATTCTTCTTCGACGGCTACGCCGGCCTCTATCAGATCACGCTTAAATGCCTCAATCGAATCGTGCTCCATCCACTTGTCAATCTCTTCCTTTGTTCGGTAGGTGGATGCGTCTGACGGTGAGTGGCCGCTGTATCGGTATGTGATGGTATCAAGCAGCACAGGCCCCTTGTTCTCCTCGAGGAGTTTCTTCTTTCGCCTCATGACGTCGATTACAGCGAGCGGGTTGTACCCGTCCACTCTTTCTGCATGCATCTGATCCGAGTTGAGTCCGGCGCCTATACGAGCAAGGATTCCAAAGCCCATAGTCTCGCCGGAGGTCTGGCCACCCATGCCATAGGCGTTGTTCATGAAGTTGAATATGATCGGCAAGCCGCCCCTGTAGCCCTCTTCCCATAGCTCCTTGAGCTGGTCCATAGTTGCCATATTCATGGCTTCCCAGACAGGCCCGCATCCGAGAGCACCGTCTCCTACGTTGGATATGACTATGCCCTTCTTCTTGTTGACCTTCTTGTAGAGGGCGGCACCCATAGCTATGCCCGCTGACCCGCCAACTATTGCATTGTTGGGGTAGATTCCGAATGGAGGGAAGAACGCGTGCATGGACCCTCCAAGGCCTCTCTGAAACCCTGTGTCCTTTGCAAATATCTCTGCGAGTGTGCCGTATACCAAATAGTCAATCGCCAGCTGCTTTACACCTGACTTCTCGTCCCAGTGCGGCTTCACAACGGAGAGGACCTTCCCGTCGAAGTAGCTCTCCATGATTTCCATCAGTTCATCGTCTGACATCTTTTCGATCGCAGAGAGACCTTTTGCCAGAATCTCTCCGTGGCTTCGGTGCGAACCGAAGATGAAGTCATCCTTGTCCAGCAAGTAGGCCTGTCCGACCGCAGCCGCCTCCTGGCCAATCGACAGGTGAGCAGGGCCGGGGTAGTTGTACTCTATGCCCTTGTACTCTCCCGTGGTCTTGATCGTCAAGATCATGGACTCAAACGTCCTGATGATCACCATGTCTCTGAAGATCCTCAGGAAATCTTCCTTGGTGAAGTTCTGTTTCTCGTCCTCAATAGTCTTGTTGTATTGGTTGATCGGAATGTCTTTGAACTTGACAAAACCGGGCTTTCTTAGCTCATCCGGACTGACAAATTGTGACTTAGGCATTGTCCCACTCTCCTTGTATCACACGATGTCGTTGGGCTTAAAACTCGAATAGGCATTCCCTAACAATCTCCGACACTGTGGGGTGAGGGAAGACCACTCTCTTGGCGTCTTCGATTGTCATAGCTCTCTCGATCATAATCCCCGCGCCGTAGATTATCTCGGATGCATAGTTGGCGATCATGCTAACACCAAGGATTCTCTTGGAACCTTTGTCGACCACCATCTTGCAGATCCCACGGCCTCCGTGGTTCTCTGCCAGGTACCGGCCGCTGTACCTCATGGACAAGTTGACGACTTCGACGTCTAGCCCCTTTCGCTTTGCCGACTCCTCGGTCTCGCCTACAGAAGCGACTTCAGGGTTGGTGTATATGACCATGGGAATGGCGTCGTATGTCATCCTGTCCCTGCGGCCAACCATGTTGTTGACGCAAACCTCTGCCTCGCGGTACGCAGTGTGGGCAAGCATTGACCGGCCGTTGACATCGCCAGCGGCATATACTCCAGGGATGTTTGTCCGGCCTTGCTCGTCAGTATTTATGCGCCCGTTTATGACCTCGACTCCTATAGTCTCAAGTCCGAAACCTTGAACGACCGGCCTGCGGCCGACGCTGAGCAGCACCTTGTCTGCTTTTATCTCCACTCGCTGGCCATCCTCTTCGCAGATGACTGAATCAGCTGTTACCTCGACTACCTTGGCTTTAAGCTTGAACTCGATACCTTTGGCCTCGTATTCTGCCTGCAGGATGCCTGCGATCTCTAGGTCGATATCTCCGCCGATGTGATCGAGCATTTCTACGATAGTGACCTTGCTCCCGGCCGAGTTGAAGTACGAAGCCATCTCCAGTCCAATAACCCCGCCGCCGATGACTACCAACGACTGGGGAATGGTTCCGACGTCAAATATCTCGTTGCTTGTAAGAACGTAGCCACTCTTGAGCCCTTCCTCCAGCCCCTTGATAGGCGGTACCGCCGGAGCCGACCCGGTGGCTATCAGGAGCCTCTTGCCTGTATAAGCATTGTCTCCAACCTTGACGACGTATCCATCGTCCGTTCTGCCGTCTATCTGAGCAAATCCTTCGACAACAGTTACTCCCTGCCTCTTGAGCTGTGCTCTCACTCCACTGGTGAGGGCTTTGACCACCTTGTTTTTTCTATCCACGATCACGGGATGGTCAATAGCCAGCCCCTCTGCAGTCACGCCGTACTTACTGCCGTTCTTGGCGCTGTCCAGGATCTTGGCCGAGTACAGCAGTGTCTTGGACGGGATGCACCCAACGTTGAGGCACACACCGCCGATGTACTGTTTCTCGATTAGCAGTGTCTTTAGGCCGGCCCGCCCGGCTCTCTCAGCACCAAGGTACCCCGCCGGCCCACCGCCGATCACTATAAGGTCATAAGTCATGTCGCATCTCTCCTAGACCTTGTTGTACTTCCGAGCTATCTGTAGCAGATCTAGTTTGCCCAGGCTAATCCCCAGCGGGCCTATACTGCTGGGTCAATGCCCGCGGCCTTACTCCAAGGCCAGCAGAGTGGTGAAGCTCTCCAGGTTTTCTTTGAGTTCCTTGAGGAATCTAGCTGCCGGAGCTCCGTCAACCGCCCTGTGGTCAAACGTGAGTGAGAGGCCCATTGCCGGGTAGGTCGATAGACCCTCAGGTGTTTGCCTTACTCGCTGTACGATAGTGTTGACTCCGAGAATTCCTGTCTGCGGAGGGTTGAGGACGGGGGTGAAGTACTCCACGCCAAGCCCGCCGAGATTGGTTACTGTGAATGTACCTCCCTGTAGTTCATCAGGGTTCACTGCACCCGCGCGGCAGGCGTTTGCCAGCCTCTTTGCATCCGCAGAGATCTGGCTCAGCGACTTGACATCAGACTTGAATATGGTCGGTACCATGAGTCCTCTTTCAGTATCCACTGCCAAGCCCAGATTGACATGCTTGTATACCAGTAGCTTGTCATCTACCATGTGGGCATTCAGAGACTTGTGGTTGATAAGCGTCCTAGATACGGCATATAGAACCATATCTGTCAGCGTTATCGCCTGAGCGGCTGGATTTTGCGAGGCCTTGAGTTTCTTGCGAAGTTCGAGTATTTCTGTGGCGTCGAATGAAGTATGAATTGTCAGTTGTGCGGTGGTTGACAGCGATTTGAACATCGCTTCTGCGATTCGCTTGCGGATGTTGGTGAGAGGGACGACATCGTATGCAGTCTCCAGTTCGCCCTCTGAAACAGAGATGTCTGCAGCAGGAGCCTGAACCTGTCCCGGAGTGACTTGCGGCTGCAGCTCTGCAGCAACCTGTGGGCCCTTAGCAATCAGATCCACGATGTCGCGCTCGATGATCCTTCCCATAGGGCCTGAAGGAGTTGCAGCTGTGTAGTCAATGCCTGCGCGCTCAGCCAACCCCCTCGCTCTTGGTGATATGCGGATTCGGCCGTCGCCCTGCTCGACGCTCTCCAGTGGTTCGCTGGGAGCAGTACCGGCAACAGGCTCAACTGCTACTTGACTTGTCAGCTGCTCGGCTGCTTCGGACTGATCAGATGCCTCCGCTGTTGCTACGCCGTCTGGAGCAAAGGCCGAGATGTCCTCACCCGGCTCACCGATGACACACACATTTGTGAGCACCGGGACATCATCGTCCTCCTCAAAAAACCGGGCAAGCAGGACACCGTCTACGGTAGACGCCTCATCAAATGCAGCTTTGTCTGTCTCGTAGGAAAAGAGGAGATCTCCTACAGCTACGCGATCGCCTACTTCCTTGTGCCATTTTGTTATGATGCAGCTTTCTACTGTCTGCCCTTGGCGGGGCATAATCACTGGAGTGGCCATTGGCAACCTCCTCTAGTTTACGTGTCGTTTGGTCGGGTTGCACATTTGTGCACGACGACACATATTTTCTCGAAATGTGAAACACCTATAACTTCGCCATTGATCATGATACTCCTTCCGGACGATTCGAACCGCGTGTGCGAGCGTTGACGCACAGAAAACCAGTGAGTCCGGTTTGTATGGCGCAATAGGTCAGCATAATTCACAACTGTCTGAAGCAGTGCACTGATCGAGCAGTGCTTGGGCGGTAATGAGATCCGTCACTAGGATGTTGACGTAACCTCCTGCCAGAGCACCTTTGATTGCAGGCACTTTGTTCAGCCCGGCAGCAATGCCGATCTTGATCGGGATCTGCTTGAGGTCTGAGAGAGAAATCGATATGGTCCGGTCGTCTACATCCGAGCGGCACTGGTTGCCGTTCGCGTCATAAAACCTGCAGCCGATCTCGCCAACTGCGCCCAAGGAGCGCAGCTGTTGCATTTCAGACTTGGTTATGTACCCGGCTCGAGCCAAGAGTGCGTTTTCATCGCATACACCTATTCCTACCAGCGCTATATCAGATTGCTTGCCGAGTTCGAGCACACGCTTGATTTGAGGTTCATCGAGGAATGTCTGCAACGAATCTCCGTTCTGAACGACGGCAGGGGCGGGGAGCACATGCCATTCGCCGTTGAAGGCCTGTGCTATCATCCGTGGCAGCTGGTCTGCATGAGTATGCGCGAGGAGCCCGCCGACAGTGCCGACAAACTGGACGACTCGGACTCTGGAGACAGGCTTCGGGGTCAGAGCGCGCACCATTTCGTATATGGTTGAGCCCCAACACGTTCCTATCGTCTGATTGTCCTGAACCAGGCGGACAAGCAGCTCTGCGGACTTGATGCCGAGGTCTCGCCTCGTCAGATCGTCTGAATCAGGATCGCCCTCGACGACCACGACTCTATGGAGATTGAGCCTCTTTCTGAGCTGTACAGCAACTTGAGAACACATAGAGTTAGGGTCAACTATGGTAAAGCGAACTATTCCGAGATCTCGGGCGCGCTTTAGAACTCGGGAAATTGTGGAACGTGAAGTTCCAAACTCTCTGGCGATTTCGTCTTGAGTTCGGCCTTCCTCGTAGTACATACGAGCGATTTCAGCCATTGGCAGACGCTGCGACATGGTAAGCTCTTTCTCCTTTCAGCTTCAATTTTAAGTATAAGCGTATAAGGCCGAGTTGGGCAAATGCCAAGCTTTTTCCATATCGCCCGATGCTGCCAAGCGAGATTTGTGCCTCAATGATGTTGACACGGCGCACCGGTGAACTGATAATGGATGTGCAGGGATTTGAAAGATTAGATCCCTGCGATCAGATTACAGGCATAAGCCAGAAGGTGGGTGACGACGCATGGAAGGTGACAGTGATAGTCGCTGCACTGGGCAATGGCGTGCTCGCACGCTTATTCAGAGTGCTGCCTTTCCGGTGTCGGAGCCTGCCTGTACTGCTTGACACTGCTTAAGCTCTCATTTTACCTTCCCATTCACTTGGCTCCGGCCCCCGGATTGTCGCGCAGTTGTCTAGAGCACTGCCATCGTTACCTTCCATCTCCCTCGTTGCTGAACACCACATGATTCTGGCCTGCTTAGACTAGCGTCCGGAATGCGTCTTCGCGCTTCGGATGACCGTCGGCAGGCGAGTGTGCAGACGAGCAAGGACAGTTGTGTACACTAGCATGGACAGATTGGAGGGATAACAATGGACCGCATGTCTGCAGAAAAAGTCAGAACGATGGTTGAACGCAGTGACTGGGGGCGGCTCAGACAGCATCTTCGCGGGTGGAACCCGCCCGAGGTGGCAGACCTTATACTCAGCCTGGAGAAAAAAGACAGGGTTGTGGTCTTCAGACTGCTGCCGCGGGATATATCAAGCGAAGTGTTTGCCTATCTTGACTCTGAACACCAGGACCACCTAATCCGCGACCTGACAGATGAAGAGACGCGGCAGCTGCTCGCAGGCATGCGCCCTGACGACAGGACGGCCCTGCTGGGCGAATTGCCGGGCCAGCTCACTCAGAAGCTCCTCAACTTGCTGAGCCCGGGCGATCTCAAGGAGGCCAGGAAGCTGCTTGGCTATCCTGAGGAGAGCATCGGAAGGCTGATGACTCCTGACTATGTAGCTGTCAGGCGCCACTGGACTGTAGCCAGAGCCATCGACCACATAAGAGAAAAGGGCAGAGACAGCGAGACGATCAACATGGTCTATGTGGTTGATGACAACTGGAGGCTATTGGACTCATTGGAGCTTCGGAAGCTCATCCTCGCCGATGCTCATCACACAGTCGATCAGCTTATGGACAACTCCTTTGTGTATTTGATCGCTACAGACGACAGAGAAAAAGCTGTCTCGACGATGAAACGTTACGATATCAGTACTCTGCCTGTGGTGGATTCGGACGGCACTCTTGTCGGTATTGTGACAGCAGACGACGTCTTTGACGTAGCTGAAGAAGAGGCGACCGAGGACTTCCACAAGCACGCCGCAATCACCCCACTGAGGTCGGGATATGCAACGACCACAGTATGGGAGCTTTTCACTAAGCGCGTTGGGTGGTTGGTGCTGCTCATATTCCTAAATCTCATGTCGTCGAGTGTGATAGCAGCGTTTGAGAAGACTCTGGCGTCTGCATTGGCTTTGGCCTTTTTTATCCCGCTTCTTATGGACAGCGGCGGAAACGCAGGTTATCAGTCTTCCACTCTCGTTGTGCGTGCGTTGGCTGTGGGTGATTTCAAGTTGGGCCAGTGGGCTAAGGCAGTTGGCCGCGAGATCGTGGTGGGATTGTCTCTGGGCGTCGTTATGGGCTTGGTCAGTGGAGTGCTTGGGTTTATCAAGGGCGGGCTTGCGATCGGCCTAATAGTGGGGGCTACTATGGTGTCGGTCATCCTGATGGCGAATATCATAGGAATCTCGCTGCCGCTCATCCTCGTCCGCTTCGGGCTGGATCCGGCAATCGCGAGCGGGCCGCTCATCACCTCGATTGTTGATGCTTCCGGGCTGCTGGTCTACTTCCTCATCGCTTCCAGAGTGCTCGAGCTGTGAGCGCATTCAGTGATCTAGAGCCATTTGCGTTGTCTTGTACGATGACGCAAATGGCTCGACCATGAATCACCTTAACTAAAGGCCTGAGCAGTGATATACTTGAAGATAGGCAAGATACAGTCTGAAAGAGGTGGCAGCATACATGTCAAGCCGATCCGTAGAGATTCCTATCGCACTGCAGATGTACTCCCTCAGGGATGACTCAAAGGCCGATTTCGCTGGTGCCTTGAGATCAACCAAGGAGATCGGATACGACGCAGTCGAGTTTGCCGGGTATTACGGTATGAGCAGCAGCGAACTCCGCAAGTTGTTGGATGATTTGGGCCTGCGTGCTGTGGGCAGTCACGTAGGCTATGACCAGCTTCGTGACAACTTGGAACAAGTGATAGATTACAACCTGGAGATCGGGGCGAAGTATATCGTTTGTCCCAGCTACAACGCAGACAGCCGCGATGGATGGGTGGAGTTTGCCCACTTCCTCAGCTCGGTTGCAGACACGTGTGAGAAGTCCGGGTTGACAGTCGGCTACCACAATCACGCTCACGAATTGAAGAAGATAGGCGACGAGTACATATTCGATATCATTTTTGATGCTGCTTCAGACAAGGTTGTGGCCCAATTGGATCTCGGATGGGCGTTGTATGCGGGCGTGGACCCCGTGCAGCTACTTCGCAAGTATGCTGGTCGTTGTCCACTAGTCCACGTCAAGGATTTCGACGAGAACAACAAACAGACAGAGGTCGGTACCGGCGCACTCGACCTTCAATCAGTCGTAGCTACCTGCCGAGAGGTAGGGGTCGAGTGGATGATCATTGAGACTGAGCAGTACAACATGGAGCCGATCGATAGTGTGCGGGTAGGTTACTCCAATCTCAAGAGGGCTGCGAAGCAGATTGCGCAGACCACCTAGGCAAGAACGGGCAGCTACAAGAAGCTGCCTTTGAACTGCCTTTAGGGCGGTGAACTCAATATAAAGGAGTGATCAGTGTGGAGAATGAGGCACTGCGGAATATCTTGACTAGGCGCAGCATTCGGAAGTACACTGACCAGCCTGTCGAAGAGGAGAAGATCGATCTGCTTCTCAGGGCAGCTATGGCAGCACCTTCGGCTAGGAACATCCAACCATGGGAGTTCATAGTCCTCACAAAGAGGGAGTCAATTGACAAGCTGGCCACATTCAGCCCGTATGTAGGCATGCTAAGAGACGCACCCCTCGCGATTGTCGTATGCGGCCGAACTGATTCGGAGGCCGGTTCGCCCGACTACTGGGTCATCGACTGTGCGGCTGCAGTTCAAAACATACTGCTCGCAGCTCATGCGTTGGGCCTTGGAGGTGTGTGGCTCGGAGTCCATCCGAGGCGTGAACGGCAGGACGTGCTTGAGCAGATCTTTAAGCTTCCGGAGAACGTAGTGCCGCACAGCGTGATCTCTATTGGGTATCCCGCTGAGCAGAAGGAACCGGCAAATCGGTACAGAGACGATAGGGTTCACCGTGAGACTTGGTGACGATTGATAGGGGATAGAGGCATGAGAATACAGGCAATCCGAACACCGGTCATCGAGATTGGATCAGACCTACTCGAGGTGTTTCGGTCTTCGTATCCCGGCAACCTTGCCGAGCGTTCTGTCGTGTGTGTGACCTCCAAGGTAGTGTCGCTCGAGCAGCGACGGGTCGAAAAACTCTCGGAGGTAGTACTGAGCGAAGAGGCGCGAGCTCTGAGCCCTCTCAAATACTCAAAGAACTTCGAGCGCAACCCTGGTTTGGCAGAGCTGATCTTGAGGGAGTCAGACCGGATCTATAAGGGGCACTTCGTGTACCTCACTCTAAAGGACGGGACATTCATCCCGAATGCAGGTATTGATCTTTCCAACGTACCCGATGGGTACGCTGTTCTTTGGCCTAGGGATCCCTTCGGGTGGGCCAGGCAGTTCCGTGAAAAGCTGAAATCCGCCTATGGGTTGAACGAAGTCGGAGTGCTGATGACGGATTCCCGGTGCACTCCGTTGAGGAGAGGAGTCATTGGCCTCGCAGTTGCATACAGCGGATTTGAGGGCGTCGATAGCCAAGTGGGGAAAAAAGACCTGTTTGGCCGCGAGCTTGAGTTCACAGAGAAAGCGGTCGCAGATTGCCTTGCATCTGCGGCTGTACTCGTTATGGGGGAGTCGGGCGAGAGTACTCCGTTTGCAGTAGTAGAAGACGCTCCTGTGACTTTCACGGACAGCGAGGTCAGGCCCGGCGAGTTGAACATAGATCCCAGGATCGATCTGTTTGCAGGCTTGTACGACAGCCAGATATTTGACGCTTTTTCAAAGGGCAAGAAGCATGAACGTGCAGGGTACGCGGCCGGGCCGCAGTCTGCCGAGGACAGGGATGATCGTTAAGCGGCGGATGGATAGGCCACCAATGCATTTGAGGTCAAAATCGGCGGTGACTCGGTGGCTACCTTATGATGTAGGGGCCATGGAGGTGGGGTGTGTATGAAACCGCGACTGCGTGTTGCGGGGGATATTATTATCGATTGGATCATCTCTGAGGGGCAGTGCAAGGTATATCCCGGTGGCGTCGGCAATGTAGTGCGCGGCTTGGAACAGTTCGGATATTCTGTGTCGTTGACGACAGTGTATAACCCGATGCTCTACCCATTGGATCACGTGTTTGACTTGTGCAACTGCCTTCAGGACTTTGAGCACAGAAACGTCAACGTGAGGAACTACGACAAAGGGATATTTCAGCGGTTTCGAGCCGGGCTCAAGCCCAGAATATTCACAGGCGAGTTTGACATCGTCGTGTTGCACGAGGACACGTGTGTGCGTGACTTCACAGCGATGTACGCCGACGTTAGAGACACGACGCCCTCGGGGAGATGCAAGGTGCTTCGAATGAGTTCAACAGACCCCTGGGAGACGATCATGTCTCGAATACAACACGAGTACGCGATCATCACCTACGATGACAAAGTGAGAATTTTCAGGCCCGGCCAGGCTCGTGATGAGCAATTGGATTTCCCTCCGGCTGAGGTGCGGGACACAGTCGGTGCGGGAGATACGTTTGGTGTCGGGTTTATTGATGCCTATCTCAAGTCAGGCATAATAGACAATGAGACGGTAATGGCGGGCATCAGGCTTGCACAGGCAAAGGTCAGGCAGATAGGGGTTTTTGTCTAGCTTTGACCGATCAATAGGCAACGATCGATGAGAAACGCCTCTCCGTCCCTTTGGCCGACAGCGCCGGCCGGGATTGGCATCGCTTTATTGCATGTGCCACAGGAGAGGCGTTTGGGTTTTTTGGGGTTTGCTCATTGCTTTGCTGCAACGGGCTAGTACCTGCAGAGCCTCAGGTTACACCAGGCTTGCCAAGCTTAGAACTCTAGTCACAAGCCCGCCGGTTACGAGCGCTACTGTAAAGGCTCCGATCCACATAGCTGCGGCCTCCAGCCTTCCGCGCTCTTTCACCATGACGAGCACTGACGCTATACAGGGGACAAACAGCGACATTGTCACCAGAGCCACCAGGGTCTGAGGCCGGGTTAGGTCAATTGAGGTCAAGCCTGCCGCACCGAAGTCTCGTCTTATGAATCCCATGATAAACGCAGTCGCAGTCTCTCGCGGCAGTCTAAGCCATGACACCACGACTGGCTCAGCTGCACGCTGAATCACATCCAACACTCCGCTGGCGTCCATTACTCCTATGAGGACTGACCCGGCTGCAAAGAGAGGCGTTGCCTCCTTAATGAAGTGAACGGTCCTTGTGATTGCCTTTTTCAAGACGTTTGATAAGCTCGGTATCCGCATAGGGGGCAGATCAAGCAGCAAACTGGATGAAGTCCCGGGGAGTACCGCCTTTAGCAGCACCCCGACAGCCAGAAATACTGCGATGATGGTCAAAACGTAGATCGCGAGGTAGTTTAGCCCGAGCTTGGACAGCATCGCAGCTATGACACCAAGCTGTGCCGAGCACGGAATAGCCAGCCCCAGTAGGAATGTGGTGATCCTCTTTTCTTTCTGAGTCCCCAGCATCCTCGTTGTGATCGTCGCCATTGTAGTGCACCCGAACCCGAGGATCATAGGGATGATAGCCTTTCCGTTTAGCCCGATCGATCCGAAAGTCCGATCTGATAGCGCCGCAATCCTAGGCATGTACCCGGAGTCCTCGAACAACGATATGAACACGTAGAAGCCGAGAACAAGCGGAAGGAGCAGCCCAAACACGTATACGGGCGTCATAGTGAGCACTCCAAACTCGCCTACAAGGATGTCCCAGACAACACTAGTTGAGGGAATGAACCTTGAGATTAGAGACCGCATCCAGGGCTCGTACAAGCCCGCCATCACAGTCTCCTCTGTGAATTCGACGACTGTTTCGGCTATAAAGGATCCCATGACTTTGTACACCACCCACAAGCACGCGATCAGTATGGGGATGCCTGTCAGTGGCTGGATTGTCAGTCTTCCGATTTTCTCGCTCAGAGTCGGCCTTGAGTGGTCACGCAATACCTGCGATACAACGCGGTTTACATGCTCCCTCCGCATTTTGTACACGGCCTCTCTATGACCTGTAGGCGCAACGCCCAGCCGCTCTGCCATTGCGGGGTCATCTTCGAGAAATAGGAGCTTGTGGCCACGTGAAACAGTCGGCGATGGGTGTGCACTCCCGCCGATATCTGAACGTTTGCTCAATAACTCATCGACAGACTTCAGTAGTTCATCTAGTCCCGGAGTTGGGTTGCCGACCGAAGCCTCTGGGAGGCGCTCAAGCAACTCGTCTATGCCTATTCGCTTCACACCGACAGTGGGTATGACCGGAACTCCGAGGCCCTTGCTCAGTCCCTCTACATCTATTTCTATGCCGCGCTTTTCTGTCTCGTCCATCATGTTGAGAGCCACTATCACCGGGATCCCTGCGTCTATGATCTGCTGGGTGAGGAAGAGCTCCCTTTCGAGGTACAAGGAGTTGACGACGTTGATGACAACATCCGCATCTAGAATAATGTCTTTTGCAATTCGTTCTTCATCGTTGAACGATGAGATTCCATAAACTCCGGGGGTATCTATGAGCAATCCCTGCTCTATCTCGGAGCTTGAGATGTCCAACGTAGTCCCTGGGTAGTTAGAGACATCCACGTAGAGGCCGGTCAGCGCGTTAAACACCACTGACTTGCCTGAGTTCGGGTTGCCCGCAAGGACTATCTTCTTCTTCCCCGCATACGCCATTGCTGAAGTGCCGACTGTCTCATGACCCATGCCTTGATAACACCTCGACTTTTATTTGACCAGCCAAATTGCGTCCAATAGCTACTTGTTGCCTTCCTCTCTTGACTATTACGGGGCCGCCCGGGAGGACGTAGTCGCAGGTAAGACATTCGTTTACATCTATGCCGAGCCTCATCAGCTGACACCGGATATCTTCATCCTTGACTTGCAATATGGAAAACCTGTCGCCGGCGTTGACCTTGTCCATAGTCTCGGCCTTGATGCATTCTGCGCTGTAAGGACAGGCATTGCAGAGCTGAGGACAGGAACTGCCACCCGATGTAGAACAACATGAGGAGTTCCTCAGTCGGTAGACGATATATCCTATAGCGGCTGCCGCTGCGACCACAAGCACGATCTTGTCAAGCATTGAGACCCCTCCAATTTGTTAGCCTAGGCTAACTTTATAAGTCAAAATTAAATTCTGTGACGAAACTGACCGGCAAGACCCAAGTCAGGCAGTCGATGCCTGATGGCTAGGTGTATTGCACAAGACCTCAAGCATCAGTGCACTTTGATTTGGCTGGCCTTACCGATATCATGCTCGCCTCAGAGACTGTAAGAGTTAGTGCCAACCCGTGAACTCGAACAGATACAGTGTCGAGAGACGATGAACCAACCCGCTCTACTTCAGCGCCAGGCCCAAATCCAAGACTGCGCAAGTGCTCAGCCTCATCCGGCGCTGCGTTGACTGCTACAACCACAGACGTCTGTCCTGGGACTAGGTCCGTGAGTCTGAGATCAGACCCGTTGGCCAGCTGCAAGTCAGCAAAAGCAGATTCGGACCGTTGGACGATGTTCCTTTGAACCGACTCTATATACTCGTTTGATTCGAGGAAGTAGAGGAGCTTTTCCACTGTTTGCCTGCTAAGAGCATGCTCAACTTTACACGCGTCAGCCTCCGCAGTCTCCCGGTCTACGCCAAGGACTTTGTGAAAAAATACTTCCAGTAGACGATGGCGGTTCATTACTCGTTCGGCATGGGTGCGTCCCAGATCAGTCAGAGACACGTTTCCGTAGCGTTCATAGCGCACCATGCCTCTTGAGTCCAGCTTTTTCAATATGTTAGTTACACTTGCCATGCGCACTCCCATCGCATCGGCAACGTCCTTTACCCGAACGGTAGGGTTGCGATGCTCGAGAGTGAGTATAGCCTCGAGGTAGTTTTCTTCGCTCCGGGTTAGTTCCAACTTCTCCGGATTCATTCATACTTCACCCTAAATGTTAGTCTAGACTAATATTATCAGATGCGTCAATCTCACACAACGCCAAGAATGCCATTGCATACCGATTTGGAGGGTTTTTAGGCGTTTGCGCAGAACGTTCGTAGAGTTACTGCGTTTCTAGAGCCAAAGGCCGCTTTCTTGTCTCGCGATTGCCTGGTGCTTTATGCGGCGGTCTGGCCTGGCTCATTGATATTGATGAGGTGAGGTTGGATTATGGAACGTGATCGCATTGTCCAGTTCACGAGCTCGTACCTAGATGTTGATAGCTTCACTGACCAGTGCGTAAACGGGCTACAGGTTGCAGGAGCCGAAGATGTCAGCAAGATAGTATCCGGTGTGAGCATTAGTTCTCGGTTGATACAGGCGGCTATTAGCCGTCAGGCGCAGATGATCCTTGTGCACCACGGATTTTTCCGGGGCGACATCCCCGATCCGCTCTCGCTGACAGGCGTGATGCGAGAACGCTTGGCCTTGATCTTGCGCCACAATATCAACGTGGTAGGGTATCACCTGCCTCTTGACGCCCATCCCGAGATTGGCAACAACGCTCTTGCGTGCAAGAGGCTCGAACTGACCGACATAGAGCCTGTAGACGTGGGCTTCGTCGGCTCTCTCCGGCATCCGGAGTCACTGAAGTCGTTCGTCAAGCGTGTGGAAGAGCTGTATGAGAGAGATGTGCAGGTGTTTGCCTTTGGCCCTGATAAGGTCAAGAGAGTCGCTGTAGTCAGCGGGGGAAGTTCGCCATACTGGCCTCAAGCGTTGAAGGCCGGAGCAGACACCTTTATCTGCGGCGATATGCGCGAGAGCGTAGTTAGGGCTATCGAAGAGGCAGGCTTGAACGTGATCAACGCAGGACACTACGACACTGAGAAGCTTGGCATAATTGCGCTGTCGGAGTTGCTCGCCGAATTGTTGGGCATAGATGTCGAATTCGTTGACATCCCCAATCCAGTCTGATTTGACGCGGCTGTGTCAAAAAGGTACCCATTGGATGCTAGGGAGGATGAGTATTGGCCGGCCGGGACAGATATGTATGCGATGAGCGGGAAAGATGCTTATTGGCCGCGGGGACAGGTGCGCATCGGATGTGCGGAAAGATACGTGTTGGCTATGCCGCAAAGATATGTGTTGGAGTGGAGGGATTGTGTTGTATATAGGTCGCTTTGTTGTGATTGGCAGGGATAGCAAAGGAGCTCTCTATGTCGGATACCGCGTCTCCGGGAGGTCTCAGCCCAACCGCAAGATAGTTATGAAAGACGGGGTCGCCAGCGTTGTGCCTAAGGACGGAGTGCAGTATGACAATCCATTTGTCACCTACCCGTGCTTTAGGCAAGCGGGCGATTGCCTGGTCGCATCCAACGGCTCACAAACTTGGCCGATCGGCGAGAAGATCATATGCGGAAGCCCGGTAAAGGATGCGCTCACCTTGCCTCTGTTGGCTCTTGAGTTTGAGCGCGATCAATATCACACACCCCGGATCGCGACTGTGGCGGATTACGGGCGAGATGAAGCCTGGATCGGAATAGTGATGGATTCGAAAATTGAGGTAAGGAAGCTCTCGATTGCCCCTTCAGAGGCACGTTTGATCGCTGTCTACGAGCTGACTGATGTTACTCAGGTCAGCATTGCATCAGATGATCCGGACTCTATAGCAGAGGAGCTCATGAAGCTTCCGTATGAGCATCCCATATGTTCCATAGCTGCGACTATGAGGGATGGCAAGGTTGTGTACGCAATCCGCTAAGAGCATATAGAGCTGGAAGTATGCAGATCCGAAGGCACTGATCTCGCTGTTCCTCTAATGACGAGTCTGCTGCCCCGTGCATAGGCTAACTGCAGGCGGCAAAGCTACGTTTCTGAGGAGGGCATGGGATGAGTGCTATTGTTGGTTGGGTAGATTTCGACTCTGATCTCGCAAACGAAGGCGTTATTATCAAACATATGGCAGACGCCATGGCAGGACGCGGTCCAGACGCGTCCGGTATTTGTCTCTTTAGACACGCGGCTTTTGGCCACAGACGGCTGAGTGTAATCGATCCCGAGGGCGGGAGCCAGCCGATGACCAAGAGATTCGGGCCTCGGGAGTACACAATCGTGTACAACGGCGAGCTGTTCAACGCGAAAGACATCCGAGACGAGCTGGAAGCTCGGGGCCATAGGTTCAACAGCCGTTCAGATACAGAGGTCTTACTAACTGCTTATGCGCAGTGGGGCGCGGATTGTGTTCACAGACTCAACGGAATGTTTGCATTTGGCATCTGGAGCGAGCACGATCAGCTCCTTTTTCTGTGTAGGGACAGGCTCGGGGTGAAGCCCCTGTTTTACTGCACAGTCGGCAGCGGGTTGCTGTTCGCATCCGAGCCAAAGGGCCTACTTGCGCATCCTAGTATGACAGCTGAGTTGGACCGCTCCGGGATCTGTGAGGTATTTGGCCTGGGGCCTGCTCGTACCCCCGGGAACGGGGTGTTTAGAGGCATCCGTGAAGTCAAGCCTGGATTCTGGATGCAGTTTGGTCGCGGTGGGACGCGCACAGAGCGATACTGGCAGCTGACTGTCGGCCCTCATACTGACGACTTGGAGACGACGGCACTGACTGTGCGATCGCTGATTGAGGATTCGCTACAAAGGCAGCTGGTATCAGATGTGCCGATATGTGCACTGTTGTCAGGCGGAATAGACTCCAGCGCTTTGGTAGTGCTGGCTGCTCGGGAGTTTGAGGAGCGCGGCCTTGGCCCCCTTCACACCTTCTCAGTTGACTACGAGGGCAATGAGCAGCACTTCAGGGCCGGCGATTTTCAGCCGGATTCAGACGCTCCTTGGATCAAGGTCGTGTCTGGTTACGCTGGGACACAGCATCACTATATAACCATAGATACTAGGAGCCTTGTGGACTCGCTAAGGGACGCAGTTATTGCACGAGATATGCCCGGTATGGCAGATATCGACTCGTCGCTCCTTTTGTTTTCGAGAGAGATCAAGAAGCATGCGACTGTGACTCTTTCCGGCGAGGCCGCAGATGAGATCTTCGGGGGCTATCCCTGGTTTCATAGACCCGAGATGCTGGAGGCTGACACATTTCCGTGGTCGCGTTTTGCATCAATGCGTGAGAGCCTGCTGTCGGAAGATCTGAGGCGGGAGCTAGACCTAAAAGGTTACATTGATCACATGTACAGGGAGACCCTTGCTGAAGTCCCGAGGCTTGAGGGTGAAGCGAAGCCTGATGCGCGAGCTCGTGAAGTGACATATCTCACGTTCACTTGGTTCATGCCTACGCTGCTTGACCGCAAGGACCGCATGACGATGGCGAGCGGACTTGAGGCTCGATTGCCGTTCTGTGACCACAGGCTTGTCGAGTACGTCTGGAACATACCGTGGGAGATGAAGAGTCATAAAGGCATGGCCAAGGGTATCCTCAGGAAGGCCCTGGAGGGCCTGCTTCCTGCGGCGATCCTCAACAGAAAGAAGAGCCCGTATCCAAAGACGCATAACCCGGGATATCTCGCTTTAGTCAAGGACCGCCTGCTTGGGATACTGTCCGATTCAAGCTCGCCCTTGCGGCAACTGGTTGACGTCGAGCACATACGAGGAGTCATAGCCGAAGGAGGCAAGGCCTTTGACCAGCCCTGGTTTGGCCAACTGATGACCGATGCGCAGCTATTTGCGTATCTGATACAGGTGGACATCTGGATGAGGGAGTACAGAGTGTCGCTTTGCTGAGCGGGGCAGTCTCTTTGTTGAGCTCGGTAGCCTGTTTAGTCGGGCGGCCTAGTCTGTTTGTTGGGCATTGCAGCCTGTTTGTTGGGCGGCGTAGTCTGATTGAAGCCCCGGCAGCCTGTATGCTATAATGCGGTGACAAGTACATAGGATGGTGTAGGAAGTTATGCTAACGCGACTTAGGCTGGAGATTTCAACCTTGTCGGCTTGTTGGGAGGGAACTAATCATGGCGCGGGTAAATGAGAACTTCCTTAAGCTTAGGGGAGACTATCTATTTTCAGAGATCGCTAGACGTAGGACGAAGTATCAGGAGAATCACCCGGACGCCAAGGTGATCAGCTTGGGAATCGGCGATGTGACGAGGCCGTTGCCGCAGGCTGCAGTTGACGGACTCAAGCGTGCTGCGGACGAGATGGCCGATGTAAGGACCTTTCGAGGATATGGGGAGTATCAAGGGTACCGGTTCCTGGCTGAGAAGATACTGGAGTTTGAGTTTGCTCCCAGAGGCGTGTCCTTAGATGTCGATGAGGTCTTCATCAGCGAGGGCGCGAAGACCGACACTGCGTGTTTTCAGGAGCTGTTTGACATCGACAATGTGGTAGCGGTGCTTGACCCAGTATATCCTGTGTATGTCGACAGCAATGTGATGGCCGGGCGATCAGGCCAAGCTACAGAGGGCGGACATTACTCGGGAATAGTCTACATGCCTTGTACTGAGGAGAACGGCTTTATGCCTGAGTTGCCGTCAGAGAAAGTCGATCTTATTTATCTATGCTATCCGAACAACCCTACAGGAGCGACCATATCTCACAGCGAGCTGAAGAAATGGGTCGACTATGCACGGCAAAATCAAGCCATTATCTTGTACGACGCAGCGTATGTAGCGTTTATCCAAGACGAAGACATCCCGCATAGCATCTACGAGATAGAGGGAGCGGACGAAGTAGCTGTAGAGTTTAGGAGCTTTTCAAAGCGAGCGGGGTTCACAGGAACTCGGTGCGCATTTGCGATTGTCCCAAAGAAGGTCAAGGCCTATGCATCTGATGGGTCCGAACACTCGTTGAACTCGCTGTGGCTTAGAAGACAGGCGACGAAGTTCAACGGCGTATCGTATCCAATTCAGGTAGCTGCAGCAGCGACGTACTCGTCCGAAGGCAGGGAGCAGGTCAAAGAGCTAATCGATTACTACATGACCAATGCTAGTATCATAGTCGAAGGCTTGACTTCAGCGGGGCTAACTGTGTATGGAGGCACCAACTCTCCTTACGTATGGGTCAAGGTACCCGAGGGTATGACATCGTGGGGGTTCTTTGACTATTTGCTTGACAAGGCAAGGGTTGTGTGTACTCCAGGCGCTGGGTTTGGTGCCAGCGGGGAGGGGTTTGTGAGACTGACCGCCTTTGGTAGCCGAGAGGATACGGAGGAGGCCGTGAGCCGAATCTGTTCGTGCCTCTGACTTCCGGTGTTTGGTTCTAGGAGTTGATAGACACCCCAAGGGACGCTTTGAGGCCGGTTGTCTCGCGTCAACACGATGAGACCGGCATGGCGAGGTCGGCGCAGGGAGGCCGATACAGAGGAGAACGGTTTCCCATAACTGAGCTACTTGCGATATCATGAAAGCACCGGGCCGCAGACTCCTGCGCCCGGTGCTTTCAGTCTTGCGGAAGTCTGGATTCAGTTCCCTATGCAAGACAGCTACAATGTAAACAGTACTGTCCGTGCTGACGTTGACATCGGGCGTGTACGGATGGTATATTGAAATTGAAAAAGGTCTAAGTTGGTAAGTATACTGTATACATAATCCACGGTCTGCAAGTGTTTTGTGCTTAGTCCGCTCGCGTTCTTGTATCTGTCGAACCTTGAAAACTGAAGAGGAGGTGAGTTGGAGTGTCGCTGTCTCTACCTAATGGACGGCTGGCAGAGTCAGTGAAGCTGCGGGTCATGCCCGGCAAACAGCGCGGAGGTAGATCTGAAGTCAGACTTCACGAGGACAGTATGCGCGTCCCTCGATCATTGGAAAGGGCAGACGGTGAGCGCCTGGATATGCAAGTCGAGGCAATGCGGACTGAGGCGTTTCTACAGCTGGTGAACCGCAGACTAGTGTGAGTTGCTAGTGTAAACCGTATCAAGGCGTGAGAGTGCCGGTTGATTATTTAGTTAGGGAAAGGAGTAGTTCCGGTGAAGATCGCGAAGGTAGTAGAGAGTCAATAGGCGGCCATGCGTTTTCCTTCTGGTTCAGTAGCGAGTGTGTAACGTGAGCAGAGGAGGGGAGGATCGTACGCTGGCCGCTTTTTTGTGCCTTTTTTCCCTTGATCAGCCAGTGTATAATGGAGAGAACAGATCTAGCTATTTCAGAAGATTGGAAATGAACATGATGTCACTTAGGTATAAATGCCTTGCGATAGATCATGACGATACTGCTGTCGATAGCACTACAGCTATCCACTATCCGGCACACGTGGAAGCTATGCGGCTGCTGCGTCCAGGCCATCCGGTTATGAGTCTGGAGGAGTTTCTGCGCAAGAACTTTGATCCGGGGCTTCTAGAATACTACAGCGTTGAGCTTGGAATGACAGATGAGGAGTTGGAAGCCGAGTTTGAGATATGGGTGAAGTACGCTGAGGGGCGGGTACCGGCGTTCTACGAGGGTTTCCTCGAGTTCTTGAGTGAGTTTCGCAGTAGAGGTGGAATAGTAGCGGTCGTATCTCATTCCACTAGCGAGATTATAGAGCGAGACTATCTGTCTGCTGGTGAGCTCATGCCTGATGTCATTTTTGGCTGGGACCTGGACGAGACGAAACGAAAACCCAGCCCATACCCCATCCGTGAGATCCTCAGGTTGTACGATCTGTGCGCTGACGAATTGCTTGTAGTTGACGACTTGATGCCGGGAGTGCTCATGGCAAAGGCAGCCGGCGTGAGCGTCGCGGGTGCGGGCTGGGGGCATAGCGTTCCGGAGATAGAGGAGTACATGCGGTCCAACTGCACCATGTACTTCAGAACCGTCGAGTCACTGAGGGATTATGTCATTGAGGATTAGGGAGCCAATCTGCGGAGGATGGAGTGGCTTTGGTGGGGATAAGTGAGGATGAGTTGTACAGGCCAGTTGCGGACTACCTTGCAGCTCAGGGCTATTCGGTTCAGAGAGAGGTGCAAGGATGCGATCTCATCGCTACCCGCTCTGACGAGCTCATTGCGGTTGAACTCAAGCTGAGATTCGGCTTGAGCGTTCGTGTTCAGGCAGTTGAGCGCCAGGAGGCCGTGGATTCGGTGTACATAGCGATATCCAGGCCCAAGCGTGGGATCCGCGATTGGCGGCTCCACTCGTACTTGCATCTACTCAGGCGGCTCGAACTCGGCCTTGTCTTGGTCGAGTGTCTCCTTGGATGAAGAAGTCAAGAGGGGCCTTGAACAGTTCCCTGAGGTCGCGGCAAAGCACGATGCCGCGATCGATGCGATGCTGGCGCTGCAGGAGTCTGCGGTGGGCGGGGCTGAGTCTGACAACAGCGACAACTAACGCCTAGAGTGAGCCAGCTGTGCGGAGCTCAACCCCATCCTCAAGCCTGTCCAGGCATCTCAGAGGAGCGCGGCTCAGTCTCTATCCTCAAGTCTGTCCCACACGTCGTACAGGATGCTGAGTCTGTCTGTTATCTGCTCGTGCTCCCGAATCTTGATGTAGCAATCGGGCGTGCTGTAGAAACTCGGGTCTGCGAAGAGCTCCTCAAGAGATCTTGCTTGCTCTTCTAGTGCAATGATCTCAGCCTCCAATTCGTCTGGATCTCGCCTTCTGCTCTCTCTGACTTCGGACTCGTGCCTTGTTGCACTGGCTCGCCTTGGTCCGCTTGCCTTGACCCCCTTCTCTTGTCCACCTCGGCGTGCTTTTTGAAGGTCTAGGTCCCCCTTGTCCTGTTCTCCGGCTAGGCTTACCTGTCTCTTGTAAGCAGTGTAGTTCCCTTCATACGAATGGATCTTGCATTCGCTGATCTCCAAGATCCTGCCTGCGACCTTGTCCAGGAAGTACCGGTCGTGTGAGACTGCGATAACAGTCCCCTTGAACTCCCTCAGGGCGTCCTCAAGGCATTCTCTTGACCGTATGTCAAGGTGATTCGTCGGCTCGTCCAGGATCAGCGCGTCCGGCTCAGCCAGTATGATGCGTGCCAGAGCAACCCGCATCCTCTCACTGCCGCTCAGAGTTTTGATCGGCTGGTACAGGCAGTCCTTGGTAATACCTCCACATATGAAAAAAAAGGTGCCCGGCGTTGCCGTGGCACCAATATGATCACTTTAACAAACGATGGCATTAATCGACTGCTAATTTGGTACACAGAAAAGCCGTGACGAAGCACATCCGCCACAGGCAGTCGTCACAGAGGCTCCAAAATACCGCGTGCGTTCGATGCTGCATGCGTTGGGTTCATCGCAGCAGTGTGGGTTCGAAGCTGCTCGGTCACCTCACGCCTGACTCTGCCCCGGGCAGGATGTGACCATATTGAACTGTGGGCCCTGCACGGAGCAAACGGCTGATGGGACCAAACCGGATATGTCACAATGCGACAAGAACACGGCCTCTCTCTCCAATCAAAAGGAGTTGGTGTGCTATTACTACAATACCATTAAGAGCAGCACCGCAACAAGGGAAAGATCACCTCGGTACCGTTCTTGCCTGCATAAGCGGTGGGAGGAAGTGCACTTGTGGTGAAGAAATCTCAAAGGATCATGACCGGATCCCAACCCGGACAACAAAGGGGGATGCAATATGAAGGTGCTCGTCACAGGGGGAGCGGGCTACATTGGCAGCACGATCTGTTCAGCGCTAGAGGATGCTGGTCACGTTCCGGTTATTTTGGACTCGTTGGTAACAGGCCGCAAGGAATTCACGAAAGGACGGATCTTCTACGAAGCCGACATAGCTGACGAGGCCGCGCTCAAGCAGATCTTTTCTGATCATCCTGATATTCAGCACGTGATACACTGTGCCGCGCTGATCCTCGTGCCTGAGTCTGTCGCAAAGCCTTACGAGTACTACATCTCCAACGTAGCCAAGTCGACTGAGCTGTTCTACAACCTGCACAAACTTGGATGCAATCGAGTGGTCTTTAGCTCGTCTGCATCTATTTACGACGTTGTCCCAGGATTCATGGTAACAGAGGAGTCTCCGCTCAACCCGCTGAGTCCATATGCCAGGACGAAGTACATGATGGAAATGGTCCTGCAGGATTTCTGCTCTGCGTACGGGATGAAGGGCATCGCTTTGAGATACTTCAACCCAATAGGCGCAGACCCGAAGATGAGGTCGGGTATGTTCATTGAGGAGCCGTCGCATATTCTGGGCAGGCTTGTTGATGTAGAGATGGGGAAAGACGATGTCTTTCGGATCACAGGCACCGACTATCCGACCAGAGACGGCACAGGTATCAGAGACTATCTGCATGTGTGGGATCTGGCGCTCGCACACATTGCTGCAGTAGAGCAGTTTGACGAGGCGTTCACTAGGTTTGCCGAGAAGACAGGCAGCTACCAGCCTTATCTCGTAATCAACCTCGGTTCGGGCAACGGCGTGACAGTCAGGGAGTTCGTGACTGCGTTTGAAAAGGTAATTGGCAAATCGATCAACAAAGTGGACGCGCCGAGGCGTCCCGGCGATGCAGCAGGCGCGTACGCAAGCGCCGCTCGGGCTTACGAGCTTCTCGGCTGGAAGGCGGTTCTGTCGATTGAGCAAGGAATCGCAGACGCCCTCGAGTGGGCCAAAGTAAAGCACGAGATCCTGGAGAGCTGAAACAGGGGTTTTCATACACGATCATGCAGCATTGGAGGTACATAAGTATGCCCATTATAGACATGCCATTGGAGGAGCTCCAGAGATACCAAGGTACAAATCCTCGCCCGGAGGACTTCGATGAGTATTGGGATAAAGCCTTGGCTGAGATGCAGGCAGTCGATCCGGAGGTCGAACTAATCCCCAGCGATTTTCAGGTGCCGTCAGCCGAGTGTTTTGACCTGTACTTTACAGGCGTGCGGGGAGCTCGCATTCACGCCAAATACTTGAGGCCAAGAGGCGCAGTCGATCCTCACCCAGCCGTCTTGATGTTTCACGGCTATGGGGGCAATAGCGGGGATTGGAGTAGTAAGCTGGCCTACGTTAGCCTCGGGTTCAGCGTTGCGGCACTCGACTGCCGTGGACAGGGCGGGCTCTCCGAGGATACAGGAGGAGTGACAGGCAACACATTTAGCGGGCATATTATCCGTGGTTTGGACGACGCGTTAAAAGGCCATCCAGACAACTTGCTGTTTAGACACATCTTTCTTGATACTGCTCAGCTTGCAGGCATAGTGATGGGCATGCCTGAGGTGGATGAAAATCGTGTCGGCGCAATCGGCGGTTCTCAAGGCGGCGCACTGACCCTTGCTTGCGCATCGCTGGAGCCTCGCATCAAGAGACTGGTTCCCATAGAGCCCTTCTTGTGTGACTACAAACGGGTATGGGATATGGATCTCGATAAGGCGGCATACGCAGAGTTGAGGAACTACTTTCGACAGTTCGACCCGACGCATGAGCGAGAGGACGAGGTGTTCACTATTCTCGGATACATAGACTTGCAGCATCTTGCCCCAAGGATACAAGGCGAGGTGCTGATGGGCACCGGATTGCTCGATGAGATATGCCCGCCTTCTACTCAGTTTGCTGCCTACAACAAGATCCGGTCAAAAAAGAGGATGGTGATCTTTCCGGATTTCGGGCATGAGGACTTGCCTGGATTTGGAGATACTGCTATGCAGTTCTTAGCAGAATTGTGAGAGGTGAGATGCATTGGAGAATACCCACGTCGGAAGGGAGTTTCTGAAGGCCTATGGCTGGTCTAGGCGAGGTACGTCGGATCAGCAGAAGGGCGTACCGATGCCGGCCATTCAGAAGGCTCTGCCTGAGAACGCACAGACGCTGAATCTGGTCGATCCTGCGGAGTTCAAGGTAGGCAACGTGGCCGTACTCGATGTCATCAAGAAGAGACAGAGCCGACGGAGGTTTACAAACGAGCCCTTGACTTTGGAGGAGCTGTCGTATCTGCTTTGGGCGACTCAGGGGTTGCGTGCGGCTCACAGAGATGGGCGGCCTTCGTTCCGCACGGTGCCGTCTGCAGGAGCCCGCCACCCGTTTGAGACATACGTGGCGGTTCACAGGGTCGAGGGGCTGGAACCTGGGCTCTACAGATATCTTCCTCTCGATCACAAGCTTTGCCTTATCTATCAAAGCGACTCGCTTCCAGATGTCGTGACAGAAGCATGCATTGGACAGAGATTTGTCGCCGAAGCTGCTGCGGTTTTTGTCTGGACAGTCATCCCTTACAGAGCTGAGTGGAGATATGCCGTAGCTTCGCACAAGCATATTGCTTTGGATGCTGGCCACGTGTGCCAGAATCTATATATTGCTGCTGAATCCATCGGAGCCGGCACTTGTGCAATAGGAGCTTATGACCAGGATGCTATGGACAGGATGGTTGGGGTTGACGGAGAGGACGAGTTCGTCATTTACGCGGCACCAGTTGGCAAGGTGCCGAAGGAGTAGCCCTCTTAGGACAATGCGGAGGTTTAGGGATTGGTATGAAGAAGGTCATACGCGGAGTCCTGGTCACACCATTTCAGGAGTTTGCCGGAGAGGTAGTGGTTGATGGCGGGACTATAGTGGAGGTAGCAGCCGGCACCCATGCGAGGCCGGGCTTGGAAGTGGTGGATCTTGGAGACAGCTATGTCTGTCCCGGCTTTGTCGACATCCATATACACGGTGCGAGCGGGTCGGATGTGCTGGATGGTTCTCTGTCTGCGCTTGAAGAGATGTCTCGATTCCTGTCATCTCACGGGGTCACTAGCTTCCTTGGGACTGTCACTACGGCACCTGTCGATTCCATGGTGAGCGCAGTTGAGGCGGCCGCTGCTGCACTCTCTCGGCAAACAGATGAGGTATTGTCTCTTCGGGGTGTTCACTTGGAAGGGCCTCATGTCAGTGTTGACAAGCTGGGTGCGCAGGACGGCGAGAGTGCTCTTGCAGCTGTGGACAGCCCGATCTTGGAGCTCGTTAGGAGATATCCTGGTGTCATCAAGACTGTAACAGTGGCGCCTGAGGTTCCCGGAGCTCAGGCCCTCATAGAAGAACTGGTATCCCTCGGAGTGCACGTTTCTATCGGCCATACGGATGCCTCGTTCGAACTTGCACAGCAGGCGTTTTGCTGGGGCGTCGATAGGTTGACTCACGTCTTCAACGCGATGCGGCCGATACATCACAGAGAGCCGGGCCTGATCGTTGCATCCCTGCTCAACCCGAACGTGTACGTAGAACTCATAGCCGACGGAGTCCATATGCACCCTGCGGTCGTAGAGCTTGTCTACAGGAACAAGGGCCCCGAGAGGGTTTGCCTGATAACCGACTCCATGCGTGCTGCAGGGCTCGAGGACGGCACATACACCTTGGGCAGGCTCGAGGTGACAGTTGTAGGGAACGAGGCCAGGCTTGCGTCAGGGACACTCGCAGGCAGTGTCTTGACTATGGATCAAGCCGTGCGCAACGTCACAAGCTTCGCAAAGGCGGCCTTGACCGACGCTGTTACGATGGCGAGTTTGACCCCTGCCAGGGCTGTCGGGCTCGACCGCGAGGTCGGCAGCCTGGAGGTAGGCAAGAGCGCAGATATTGTGGTATTGAACCGTGATCTCAAAGTAGAGATGACTATGATCCGTGGAGTCGAGGTGTTCAGGCTCGCGTCGTAGCAGGGTATCAGTTGATCTTGACGAACCTTAGACTTGAATAGAATGCCTTCATTTTGAAAGGGCGGCCCGCATAACGTTGACTTGGATCCAAATAGCAGATATTTGCGGAAGGGTTGGGTGGGCCGTGCCTTGTGAAGTCATCTTGGTGATTCACGCATTAACTCAGTGGAACTTGGACGGGCGTTGCCAAGGACACGTCGATACCCCTTTGTGTGAGGCGGGGCGTCTAGATGCACTCGCCCTCGCAAGAAGGCTACAAAATGAGCGTATAGATGCGATTTACTCGAGCGATCTAAGGCGAGCCGTAGAGACTGTGCAGCATCTGGCAGATCTCAAACAGTTGCCGATTCATACAGACTCTAGGTTGAGAGAAGGGCGTTGGGCATCTCAGGAGAGGACTTCCGAGTATCCTGTGTTGCCTTTCGCAGTTGAGGTCGAGGATCGAGAGGCGGTAAAGACTCGGATGGTCGAGGTGATGACTGAGATAGCGTGCAGGCATGACGGCGAACGAGTCGTTGTGCTGTCGCACTCTGGACCTGTGAAGCAGTTTATAGGGCATGTCGCCGCGTGCAGCGGCACTCACCCACCACCTCAGTTCACGGGAGTCAGGGCTGCCATCAACAGGCTGATGTACCGGGACGGTTCGTGGTCGAGTCTGGTGCTCGATGATGCAAGCCATCTCAGAGTCTCGGATACCGCGATATCGGACGGCTCATCGGACTCTATCTTATAGAGCGGTCCAGTCACAATCCATACGGTGCCGATCTTGTCCCAAGCGAAAATGAGACCATGCAGCAGTGTCTCGATTGGCTGGGCATTCGGTCGCCTTTGTCTGAGAGGTGTGCGCCAGTGTATTTGCTCGAGAGCAGTGATTATCCAGCTATCGCACAATTGGCAGAGAAGATGAGCCACTGTGTGGCGGTGGGTGCGGTGGTGAGGGGCATCAGTCCCGCTCGAGTGTATGTTGACGACAAGTCCAGTCCGCGTACTGCACTTATTTGGACAAGGCGGGGCTACCACTACCTGTTGGGAGAGCCCAAAGGCAGAGATGTGGCTCACAGTTTGGCGGAGTTGATCTCCGACGAGCTGGCACCGCTGTCTGCAAGTCAAGGCGTAGCCACTCCGATCTTGTACCCGTGTGTGCCTGAATGGGGAGAGCACGTCGGGACTATCTTGCGAAGATGGGATCATGTCAGAGAGTTCAGACAGCTGTTCGTGTTTTACAAGGACGAGTTTAGAGACGTGGGCTTGTGGTCAGGACGGCTGTATCCTCGATTCGCTCTCAAACGGCTTGATGCCGAGTCGATCTCAAGCCTTGGCGGCGAGATCGAGCAGGCCGTTCTTGATGCATGGGGTTCTACAGATCAGTTTGCCAAGCATGGGTTCGGCTACTATATACTCGAATCGGACAAGCTCGCGAGCTATTGTATTTCGACTGCGTTTGATGGACACAGCGTAGAGGTGTACGTGCGAACGATTCCAGAGTACCGCCGCAAAGGCCTTGGAACAGCTGTCTGTAGTGCGTTTATTCGGCAGTGTCTGTCCAATGGGCTTACCCCGAGCTGGGAGTGCTCTTGGACTAACTCAGCTGCGTCCTCACTTGCGAGGCGAGTTGCGTTCCGGAGTGTCAAGAACGTTCCGGTTTACAAGTTCCACGTGTATTGAGCAGGGCGAGCTGTGGCCTCGTCCGCCTGGTGTTCGCCGTCGTGTGCATCTGACCGCATATGCACACCAGACCCTATATATATGGAGCTACCCAGAGTCGATCCGAGGGTTGTACGTGCACAGGTTGACAGCTGACGCTTCGAGGCAGTATAAATATAGAAAAAGCAGACTTCGAAAACGCGATGAACGAGAGGAGTAGGCGTCTGCTCAGATCACCAGAGAGTCGGCGGGTGGTGCGAGCCGGCGGTCGGGGACGCTGAACGTAGCTCGGGAGCGGTGAGACCGAACGCCACGTCTGCCAGTGCGTAAGTAGGCCTCAACGGATCCCCACGTTACTGGGGGAGGGCATCGACGCTGATTCAGCAGTCCGTGCCTTTATGAGTGCACTCTTTTTGAGTGAACACGGGTGGTACCGCGGAAGAGGCGGCCTTTCGTCCTGTGAATGACGAATGGCCGCCTTTCTTATATGATCGGAGGGATCAAGATGTTGTCACGGAGATACGACCCTGCAACAGCAGAGCGAAAGTGGCAGCGGTACTGGGAGGAAAGAGGGCTATACCGGTTTGACTTACAACCTGACGGCCCCATCTACTCGATTGACACTCCTCCGCCGACAGTTAGTGGAGACATCCACATAGGACATGTGTACTCGTACACACATGCGGAGATGGTTGCGAGGTATTGGCGAAGCCGCGGCTACAGAGTGTTTTACCCGTTTGGCTTTGACGACAACGGATTGCCTACAGAGAGGCTCGTCGAAAAAGAGCACGGCATCAGAGCAGCTGACATCGACAGGGATGAGTTTGTCCGCCTGTGTCTCGAGGTGGCCCGCAGCCACGAAGATAGGTTCAAGAGACTGTGGCAGCGGCTTGGCCTAAGCGTTGATTGGACGTTGGTGTATTCAACTATTGATCCAAGGTGCCAGCGGATATCTCAACTGTCGTTCCTGGACATCTATCGCAAGGGTGGAATATATCAGGACTCCAGCCCGGTCACATGGTGCACAGAGTGCATGACTTCTGTGGCCCAGGCGGAGTTGGAGACCCATGAGATCGAGTCGTCCTTTAACCATATCGTGTTCCAGACTGACACAGGCGAAGAACTCGAAATCGCGACGACCAGGCCTGAACTCATCCCCGCGTGTGCAGCTGTCTTTGTCCATCCGGATGACACAGATCACGCCAGCCTCGTTGGCAGGCAAGCGATTGTGCCTGTCATTGGACGCACAGCACCCATCCTGGCCGACCCTGCAGTCGACAGGTCGGTGGGTACAGGAGTGGTGATGTGCTGCACCTTCGGTGATCAGCAGGATATCAAGTGGTGGAAAAACCATCACTTAGAACTGTACGAGATGATGGGCAGCGACGGCCGGGTCTTGCCGGGTTTCGGCAGATACTCAGGGATGAAGCTAAACGAGGTCAGGGCTGAAATCCTCAACGACCTGTGTGAGCAAGGTTGCCTGCGCAGTCAGAGGCCAATCCTGCACATGGTCGCCTGCCACGAGAGGTGTGGCACACCGATCGAATACCGGACCTCCAGGCAGTGGTTTATCTGTGTGATGGATCGAAAGGATGAGCTGATAGAGGCCGGGGAGCGGATCAACTGGCACCCAGAATACATGAAGCACAGGTATATGCAATGGGTCAAGGACCTTGAATGGGACTGGTGCATTTCACGGCAACGCTTCTTTGGAGTTCCTTTTCCTCTGTGGTATTGCGGCGAATGCGGGAAAGTCAAGCTCGCGGACATTGAGCAGCTGCCAGTCAACCCTCTTTCTACCAATCCGAGAGGGAAGTGCGAGTGCGGCAGCGACAGGTTTGTCCCAGAGCAAGACGTGATGGACACATGGGCGACTTCATCTGTGACACCTCTGATCATCGCAGATTGGGACGGGCGCGATGTGAGATATCCGATAGTGCCTGCGAGTCTAAGGCCACAAGGGCATGACATCATCAGGACATGGGCGTTCTATACGATAGTCAAGAGTCTCTATCATACAGGAGACATACCATGGCACAACGTCATGATCAACGGATTCGTCATGGCAGACAAGGGCCAAAAACTGAGCAAGTCCAAGGCGAACGCTGGCCAGACACCGGACGAGTTGATCAACATCTACTCAGCTGATGTGGTGAGGCTTTGGGCGTCCACAGGGAAGCTTGGAACTGACATCACCTTTGTCGAAGATGAGGTGGCCAACAACCAACGAGTGCCGATTAAGCTGTGGAACGCGGCCAGATTCGTCCTGTCGCACTTGGAGGCGTTTGAGCCTCAAGCCGCTTCGCAGGCGATTAGGGACACTGTCACAGAGGCGATGGACATGTGGCTGCTAGACAGAGTATACTCGACCCAGGACGATGTCGCAGCCTCACTGGAGTCGTTCGAGATCCACTTGGCTCGCGCCGCACTGGATGCTTTTTTCTGGAATGACTTCTGCGACAACTACCTGGAGAGTGTAAAGGAGCGCCTCTACAAGCCCGAATTGAGAGGACAGCAGGCCAGGGAATCGGCGCAAGTGTCGCTGTACAACGCCTTACTGGCAATACTGCGGATGTACTCGATATTTGCGCCTCACATAACAGAGGAGATCTATCAGGCGTACTACAGGTCCAAAGAGGGCTTCGAGTCGATCCATCTCGTTCCTTGGACGCACATCTCGCGTGTGAAGATCGATGACAGGGTGAGAACGGGCGGCAAGGAGTTCCTCAGGGCACTCGGCCTGGTAAGGAAGTGGAAGTCAGAGCACGGGTTGTCCCCAGGGGCGGCAGTAGCGCGCATAGTGGTGAGGTGTCCTGAGGACGCTTTGGAGTTCATGCAAGCCGCTTTTGCGGACTTCAGGGCGGTGACCAGGGCAGTTGAACTTGAACTGGTGCAGGCGGAGACAGGCGATGCAGGTGGCGCCGGCGGCCTCGAAGTCGAGGTCTATGCCTAATCCGGCTCGCGTTGACACCTAGGACAGGTATAGTGTACGCTAACGTAAGCAAACGTCCACGGAGGTGCTTGGATGGGTCGGCGGATTACGCTGTTCAACACCCTAGGGAGAACGGAGATGCCCTTTGAACCACTCGAACCTGGCAAGGTCGGGCTCTACACGTGTGGCCCTACGGTGTATGATTACGCACATATTGGAAATCTCCGCGCATATATCGCTGAGGATTTGTTGCGGCGGATGCTGCTTTATTTTGGATATGAAGTAAACCACGTCATGAACGTGACTGACGTAGGACACCTTACTTCGGATGCAGACACCGGTGAAGACAAGATGACTGTCGGTGCAAGGCGCGAGGGCAAGAGCGTCTGGGAGTTGGCGCGCTATTACGAAGACGCCTTTTTTGAAGACTGCCGTTCGCTCAACATATTGGCGCCTACTACAGTCGCTCGAGCGACCGAGCATATCCCGGAGATGATCGAGCTGATCCAACGCCTTATCGACAGAGGCTATGCATACCATGCCGGAGGCAACGTATACTTCTCGGTCGACAATTTCCCTGATTACGGCAAGATGGCCGGTCTTCGCTTGGATGAGCAGCAGGCGGGTGCCAGAGTGGATGTGGATCCCAACAAGCGAAACCCGCATGATTTCGTACTCTGGTTTACAGAGTCCAAGTTTCCTGACCAGGAGATGAAGTGGGACTCGCCGTTTGGCATCGGATTCCCGGGCTGGCACATCGAGTGCACGGCCATAGCAAGCAAGTATCTCGGAGAGCGTGTGGACATCCATTGCGGCGGTATCGACCACATCCCTGTGCATCACACCAATGAGCTGGCTCAATCGGAAGCTGCGTTCGGGCATAAGTGGGTCAACTACTGGTTCCACGTGGAGTTCTTGATAGCCAAGGACGGCAAGATGTCGAAGTCGAGCGGAGGATTCCTCACTTTGAGTGAGCTGGAGAAGCAGGGCTTCACGCCTGCCGACTACAGGTACTTCTGCTTGCAGGCTCACTACCGCAGTCCGCTGCAGTTTACTTGGGAGGCGCTGAGCGCTGCCCAGAGCGCTTTATCCAACCTCAAGAGCCTTTACACCGGATGGCTCCAGGAGGACGCTGCAGGCTCGGCCGGAGACTCCTCGGACTCGCTCGGGGACTCCGATTTTGCGGAGGGACCTGCACGGAGCTATCTGGAGGAGTTTGATACCGCCATAGCCTCGGACTTGAACGTGCCTCGCGCCTTAGGCACTGTGTGGAAGATGGCTAGAGACCAGGCTCTTTCGAGCGGGGAAAAGAGACGGTTGCTGCTCCGCTTTGACAAGGTCTTGGGACTTGGGGTTGCTGACTGGGCTCCGCAGGAATTGCCCGAAGACCTCAGAAAGCTCATAGAGGAGCGGGAGGAAGCAAGAAAGCGACGCGACTTTGCTACTGCCGACGCGCTGAGGGATCGTCTGGCTGAGGCTGGAGTCGTGATAAAGGACACACCGGAAGGGACGAAGTGGAGCTATACTCCAAGAACTTGATTGCTTTGAAGCTAGTCGTTTTGGAGCTGATCATCTAGGTTCAGCGCAGCTAGCGTTGATCGCTTCACTCAAACGAATTCAGCTCGGAGGCAGAATGACTAGGTTCATCTTGTCGATCCTGCCCAGTTCATCCTGACATACGAGCTCGTGGGTCCCCGGCACAGGAGTGTAAAACGCAGCCTCGCCGGGCTTTGACGTTCCCACGAGCTCGCCGTTTATAAACCAGTAGAGCTTCGCTGTCTTGACATTTGCCTCGGCAATGAGTGCGAGCCTCTGCTGCTCGGGAGGCAGCCCCTTTCTAAGTTGGTAAGTCCGGTTATCCTGCGGTGAAATGATCCTTGGCGGGGCGCCGGAGATCTTGGTTGCGTACTTGGGGTCGAGCGGAGGCAGCATATCCACTCCTGCAACGCCTGTAGCTACGTACCATGCAACAACCGATGCAGGCCATTCGACATACACCCTTTCTGCAATTCCAGGCGTCCCGCGGAGGTAGTCAGGAACTCTCAGGCCGGTTGACTCATCTATGAGAGCGACACGGTGCAGGTTGCACACTTGATTCGAGGAGACGTCGGGGATGTAGTAGTCGACTGTCGTCTCCGGGCAGAGAGGTCCAGCAGGCATGCCGCTCAGGCTGCATACCTCACGTCTTGCAAGCGATTGCGGGGGAGTCAGCCACTCCGATGTCGAGCCCTTGGACAACCTGCCTATTATCTTGAACAAAAGGGGAGACGCCACCTCCGCACCAACCAGACTGCTCGAACCCTCTCCAGAAAAGTTGCCAAGCCACACCCCAACGGTGAACCCGGACGAGTAACCTATGCACCACGCATCTCGGTGACCGTACGATGTGCCGGTCTTCCACGCTATTTTGGGCAGTGAGGTCGATTCCCAAGCGGAGGGGAGGTCCGGCCGTGAGCCGGTAGACAGGATCTCTGAAACCAAAAAGGCGCTCTCCTCGGACAACAGAGTTATCGGCGGAGAAGAGGGATGTTCCTGCGTGCCGGCCCGCCTGACCAGACGCGGACGATACAGAGTGCCTCCGTTGGCGAGCATTGAGTAGAGCCCCGTGAGTTCCAAGAGCGATATCTCGCAGCCTCCGATGGCCATGCTTAGGCCGTAGGTGTGCCGATCGCTGAGCGACGACACTCCCGCAGTTCGCAGAAGTGTAAAGAGTTTGTCAACGCCTATTGACGCCAACAGGTTGACTGCAGGGACGTTTATGGACTGAGTCAGGGCGGAAGCAGCCGAGACTACCCCGCTGAACGTCCCGGAGTAGTTTTGCGGCGAGTACCCGCTGTAGGATACAGGGACGTCTTCGAGATAGGACTTGGGAGTAATGAGCCCTTGGTCCATGGCTATCGCGTAGATGAACGGCTTTAGGGTAGAGCCCGGTGAGCGAGCCGCCCTAACTCCGTCCACTTGTCCTGACGCCTCAGCGTCGTAGAAATCCGCTGATCCAACGTATGCTACGATTTCGTGGCTGATGTTGTCTATGACTACCACAGAACCATTGGAGATTCCGGCTGCCCTAAGAGAGTCGACGTGCTTTGAAAGCAGCGCCTCTATGTCCGACTGAACAGGCAATGATATAGTGCTGTAGATGTTGCCCGGCCCGTACCTGTGGGCGAGGTAGCGCGACAGATGCTGCGCTCTCTTTGGGAGCTCGCGGCGGCCAGTAGGAACATCGGTCAAGAGCGCTGCAGTGAACAACGGCTCGTCAATGACCTCTCGGTCGAAGGCACGTTTTAGGACCGTATCCCTTGCTCTCCTCGCGGCGTCTGGAAACCTGTCAGGCCTCAAAGCCTCAGGTGACCTAGGAAGCGCTACGAGCAGCGCGGCCTCAGCCGTGCTCAGCTCTATGGGTTCCTTTCCGAAGTAGAGGAGAGACGCAGCTCCGATGCCTTCTATGTTTCCGCCATAGGGCGCGAGGTTTAGATACATGGAGAGGATTTGCTTCTTGGAGTAGCGGAGCTCCAACCCAATGGCTTGAAAGACCTCTTTCACTTTGGAAGGCACAGTGCGGGGTTTGGGATCGAGCAGACGAGCCACTTGCATCGTCAGCGTGGAGCCGCCTGAGACGATCTTGCCTGCTCTGATGTTTTGGATGAGAGCACGGCAGAGGGACAGAGGGTTCACTCCAAAATGCCAAAAAAACCACCTGTCCTCATATGCTATGAGCATGTCCAAAAACTCTGTCGAGACGTCTTCGTAAGATACAGTGATTCTCCAGCGGTCATCGGGTGCCAAGAACGCGGACATGAGCCGGCCTTCAGCGTCGTATACGCAGGTCGACGGAGGTATCTGCAGCTTGTCCATTGGCAGTGGCACCAGGAGGGCGGCTGCGATCACTGCTGTGAACGCAACCACCCCCAAGAGGAGGACAACAGCTGCTTTCGTCAATGAGCGCTTGGCTCGACTCATTCTGACGCTACTCCTTCACCACTATTTTGCCAGCACCGCTAGTGCTGTTGATGGCGGGGTCATACATGCACTCGGCCTTGATCGGAGGCAGGGTGAAGCTGCCGACCGTGACTGCACGGGCCGCGTAGTAGAAGTGGTACTCCCCTGTATCACTAAAGCTGGCAAAGAGGATCATCCTGTCGTCGCAGATGTCCATGTAGTCAGGAGTGAGCGTCTGTGGATCGGTCCAATCAAGATGGACGTCTCTGCCTAGCCTAGGATTCTCGATCTCCAACCCTGCAGGCAGCATATCGACTATAATCACGTTCTTGAGGTTCTCAGCCTCTGGAGCTACGGTGATGTGGACTATGATCACGTCATTCTGCTCTAACCCACTGACGTCTACCGGATTACCTTCCCTGTCTAGATACTCCCTGCGGACTCTGATGCCGCTGTCTGATTCCACAATATCTGCTGTTGAAGAGGGCACTCCGCTAACAGTCAGCGCGTAGTATGCTGTCCCGTCACCGTCTATTGATATGGTGACGCCTTCGGATTCTAGTGCCGTCAAGAGGCCCAAAGAGGCCAAATCCAAAGTTGACTCACTGTGGCTGTCGAACCCGAAAGCTATAGGCCCGCCTGCAGCCGAGACTGTGCCAGTATACGGGCTAGTTTCATATACGGACGCGGCCTTGCCCAGTGCAAGCAATGCAAACGCCGTGTTCTGCGTAGTGCCCCACGTTCCGTCAGTGTCCATTGCGTCAATCAGCCGTTTGGCAAGCGCATATGCTGCCGGATTACCCGGATCGACAGTCGCAAGAGCGTGCAGCACAACTGCATCGTCTCTGGAAGGTGACCGGAAGGTCTCTCCAGTTTGAGGCGCATAGGGCACGGCGTCGAATTTGTCCGGCATTACCTCCCTGGCTCCATCATAGTCTCCGGCCAATGCAAGCGCAGCAGCTAGTTGGGCCTTGGAGAAGCCTGTAAGATTGCCGATGCCGCTCTTTTTCATATACGCCAGATTGCCCATGGAAGGCTTTCCTGCCAGACTCAGCACATACAGTGCGTACACCCGGCACTCCATGCCCTCCGCGTCAGTGGCCTTGCGGTTGGCCAAAGACTCTAGGAAGCTGAGCATCGAGGCATAAACCCGTTCGGATACCTGATAACCCGCGTTCCTGGCCTCGACCAAGAAGTGCGCCGCATACACCGAGCTCCACAGCGATCTGCTAAAGGTCCCGGGCCAGTAGGAGAAGCTCCCGTCCGACAGTTGCATGGACTCAATCTTGTCGATCCCTTTTTCAACGAAATTCGAGACATCAGTCAGAGACAGGCGAGGGTCAGTCTGAGCTGCGAGTTCTCTGTAGTAGAGCAGAGGGAAACACCCCGACACAGTCTGCTCAAGACAGCCGTATGGGTAGCTGATCAGATATTGCAGAGCAGCCCCAAGTTGTGCTGTCGGGAAAGGCCCGACTGTGAGCGAGTAAGATGCTGTTTCACCCACAAACTCGGTGTCACTCCTCAAAGTCACAGGAGCCGCTGCTGTCACTGTGCCTGTAATCACCTTAGTCATGTGCGGCGTTGATGGCCTGACAGACAGTTCGGTCCTTACTGAGCTTGTTGCGCCAAGGCCGGAGGCTGTAATCGTTACGGCCGCAACTCCGGGAATGTCGCCTGCTGTCGCACTGAAGATGAGGAGGGCCTCCTCTCCGTCGCGCAGCTCTACGACTCGAGTCTTCTCGCCCTCGATGTTGATGGGCCCAGTCGCGCTTATCTCTACAGCTAGACTGCAATCAGAGCCGATTGCATTGCGGATCGACACAGGAATCTCAAAAACGTCGCCGCTTGACGCAAAGCGGGGGAGCGTGGGTGACAGGACGATTTTGTCTTGCACCATCACTGTCTCACTGGCATTTCCAAACGCCCGTCCGGATGCGGCTACTGCCATGAGCCTCAACGTGCCGGAAAACTCGGGGACATCCAGTGTGACTGTCGCACGCCCTTGTTCATCAGTTTGTACGAGGCCAGACCACAGCGAGACAGGTTTGACTCGTCTGGCAGTGATCGGATTGAGGTGGCGCTCTCCTGCGTAGCTTCTGGATTCGTCGATATCTCCGCCAGTTGTGAGCTGCGTAGTCGCAGGCCTTGGTTCTGCAATGAGCAGCCGATATATGTCGTAGCTCGACACCGAGAGACGCTTACGGCCGTAAAAGAAGTCATACGGCGAGGGTGCGTCGAATCCAGTTATCTGGCAGATGCCTTCATCCACAGCTGCCAGAGTCACCACAGCCGGGGCATCTGTAGGCTTGCCGTCAGGACCGATCACAGCGATCTCTATGTTTGCCTGCTCATTGGGACGAATGACTTCGGAAGCAGTGATCTTCACATCCAGTCTATCCCTCTCCGTCTCGACGAAGATCGACTGGGTACCGAATGCTCTTGCAGTCTCGTACCTGCTCAAGCCCTTGGGCGATCTGATAACCTGCACTGTGACGTACACGTTGGGCACATACTCGCTGACGATTGGGATGTCAATCTCGGACACGCCCTGCGGGACGTCCAGAACGAAGTAGCTGAAGACCCTTTCACGCTCGACAGTGACGAGCGCCTTGCCTGCAAATGGCGACTGTATTTGCACCTTGGCTGTCGATCCCGGAGTGTAGCGAGTCGAATCGGTCTCGATGACGACCTCCTCCGGGCTTGCCGGGGACCATATATCGCCGCCTACGCCACTGACCCACAACTCTGTTGCAGCTCTGTGACCTTGCTCAGTCGACGCGTCGGAGACAACGACCTTGTAGGTCCCGTACATCTTGGGAACATACTGCAGTCGTGCTGTGGCATCGTCAGAGGTAGTGACTGTCTTCTCAAAGACCTTTTCTTCGTAGCGCTCGACATCATAGGTATACCGGCCGTCAGAGCCACGGCTGTAGATGGTGTTCCACTGAACTCTGAAAACCTCCACTGTGAGGTCAGAATCCGGTGCAGAGGTTCCGTCAGGGTTGACTGCAGCGCAGTCTATGAACAGCGGCTCGCCGACTGTTGCCTGTTGGCCCGCTGCGGTTACCTTCACGCCGGCGTATATGTTGTACGGGTGATACACTGCCCTGGCAAAGCCAAGTGAGGTTCTCCCGCCAATCTCCATGACAGTAGCCCTGAACTCTGCCTCACAGGCTGACGGCGGGGTGATGTTGTCAGAAAACTCGTGCGAGTGGGTCCATGAACCATCGTCCGAGAGGATTCCTGAGGTGATTGTCTCCCTTTGCAAGCCAAATTCGCGGGAGCTGTCTGTGAAGCTATATCCGGTGAACCCCGGAGCCTTGAACTCAAACGGGGTAAGCGCAACAGCAATCTCCACTTCGCGGCCGGAAATCGCGGAACCGAGCAATGACTGCGCAGATACCTCGACTTGAGCAGTGCTCCCAAGCTTATAGGAATCCGCATCGAGCTTCACAACGACCTTCATGCGCTCTGGGATGAATTCCTCAACCATAAACCGCATGCGGCCGATCTCCCTGTCTGCAACAGTCAACGAAGCCAGGTACTCTCCGGTCATTGAATGAGAGGGTACATCAAGCGTCAGCTCAAATGATCCCGTGTCATCGACCATGGTTGGCAACTCTCTAAATACGCTTCCGCGAGGGTCATAAACTGTCAGCTGGGCGGGGAAGGACTGCGGCAGTGAAATGCCGGGGCCCCTTACAAATCCGGCTATGTGTACAGTGTCGCCGGGGCGGAACAGGTCACGGTCTGGGTAGATGAAAGCCTCATACCCTTGTGTCAATACCTCTCTTCCGGAGACGTCGAATCCGACAGTGTCAATCCTCGTCAGATCAAGCGGCAGAAATGAGTAATCAGAGCCCGAATCCACAGTCACCAGCATGGGTTTGAACTCGGACAAGGCTGTTCGTAGCCCCTTGAAATGCGCGATGCCGTCTCCGTCCGTCACTTGCGTAGCGATCTCTTGGTTGTTGGAACTCAACACGGAAACGACTGCCCCGGGTACAGGCTCGAGCGTCTCGATCGACCGCACCATAGCTAACAGGCCCTCGCCACTTGCCTTGAAGACCACGCCCAGATCGGAGCAATTGATGAGACGGCTGTCGCTTCGCCACCTGTTGTATTTATCTCTAACTACTACTCCGTAGATTCCAGAACCTTTGGATTCCTCGAGGTGGCTGAGATCTATGTGCAACACTGTCTCCTCGTTTGAAGGGGCATTGGTCTTGAAAGAGCGAGTCTCTATTAGCCGCCCTGCGATGTCGAGGTCGCTTTCAAACCTATATGTCAGAGGCCCGCCGTAGCTGAAGAGAGGCGCCAGGTTGTTGCGGTATATCTGATAGATCGCCACTTCAATCTCAGAGATGTTGACACAGTTGACTGCAACAGCTTGCAGTCCGTATTTTGGCAAATACATCCCTGGGTCATCGAATTCGATGCGCGGGCTGAGGTCCGGCATGATCAGCGTTACGCTGAAATCCTCTTTGAGCTCCAATCCCGACCTGGAGACTAGTCCGGCAGGTAGTGTGACTGTGTAGACCTCACCCGGCTTAAACTGATCGCTGATTACGATCAGCTCTCTGCCGTATTGCAGCGCTGTCAGGGACACGTCCGGGTCGAGCCGCACCGCACTCAGGAACGAAGACGAACTCACATAGTCGCTGAACCCGATGCTAATGCATAGGCTGCCTCTGCTGGGATAATCGCTCATCGAGAATGACCAGTAAACCTCAAGCTCCTGCTCCTTGGAGGAGACCGGTAGTGCAAACTCCGCTCTGAAGCCCTCGGCTAGTCCGAGTGACCCGCCCTTGCAGGTCAGGCCCGGATCGATCGACAGTGCGACTGCAGCCGGCCGATCTGGGCCGTCAGGCAGGTGGAGTGTCAGGGCAAACGCAGTGGCGCTATCCGTATCCGGTGTCAGCGAGAACTCAATGGGTTTGCCAGTAGCCGCGTCGGTCACTGTCGCGTACCTGTACAGCTGTGAAGCTTCGACCGTGTGGTTGAACTCAAGGTCAAGTTGCACGAGGGCATAGGACGAATCCGCAGCAGCCGATCCGTCGGAAAGGCCTGCCTTGACCACAGATAAGCGTTCTGTGTTGAACTCTATCGGCTTGACTGCCTGTTCAAGACGTCCTCCGCTGACCGGAATCAGGCTCAAGTCAACAACTCCGCTATACTGAGTCGACGCGGCAAGAGGCCGGTCCAGAACAAAGCGGAGCAGGCTCGGGGTCTCCCATATGTATTGACCCTCAAGACTGGGCTCAGTCTGAATGATGTTTAGTGAAAAAGGCTTCCCCAGTTGCTCCTGGTCCACAACGTCACTGCTGAACTCAAGACTGATTTCTGCATCTATAGGCACAGTCTCGCCAAACCCTGGGGTCATGCGCACCAAGCTTATCGCAGGAGTAGCGCTGTCGGTTGCCCAAAAGAGCCAGCTCAGCGCGACTCCCAGTATCAGGCCGGCTGCGATCCCCACCCAGAAGTGTGCAGACCTGCCCGAAGTGCGAAACAACCAAAAGACCCTGTCGGCTCCCTTTCGAACTGCACTCATCGCATAACCCCCTCACACGGACTGTATGATCGCCGATGATATTAGCCTTACAATATTCTCTGGCGAGGCAATAGTATCCTTTCGCAGCAGCTTGTTCGATCTCTGGCAATTGTTGAGGCGAGCGGGACATAGGCGGACGCCGAGCGTCACAATTGTGACGTAGACACAGCACCTGCTCATTGCCGGGCTAGTAGAATGTACCGATATAGGTTGGAGGGATCGCCATGAACCCTTACTGCTTGCGTGAGTTGATCAACAAATTGAAAGAGGCCATCCTAGATGAGCGCCGAACTGCCGTGTTGTACGCCTGCCTGAGTGATATGTCCGAGAGTTTCCAAGGGGTTGACGCATTTGCAGAGGCCAGGAGAGACGAACTGGATCACGCTGCGACTCTTACCAGGATCGTAGAGAAGCTCACCGGGAGAACACCAAGAGAAGCAACTCAGCCCGTTGAAGTAGAGCCGATTCGCGACTACTGCAGTGGCGTGAGGGCGGCCATATGCGGCGAGAGAGATGCGATTCGGGAATACACAGAGCTGATAGAACTGTCTCGTTCGAGAAAGCTGGATAGGATTCTGGAAGGGATCAGGGCTGACGAAGAGGTTCATTACGCGAAGTTCAGGAAGCTTTATGATACAGAATGCGTCAAACCTTGTGTGCCCTGCCCTTCTCAGGATCCCTGGATGTCTTATGCGTCGCACATCCCATACGACGGGTATTCGTAAAATCTACTTACTCGCTCTATGCCGAGTTTGGCCACAGAATTCGAGCTCCTACGCCGTGGGCTGGTCCTGAGTGTCAAGATCGATGCTCAGGACCTGTCAAATTCAGCCCATGGCGGATTGATCAGACGCTTTGTCGTCTCGATTGCGTCGATGCGAGCCATTTCCTCATCTGTAAGCTCGAAATCAAACATGTTCATGTTGTCGGACAGATGCTTTCTTGATCTTGCCTTTGGGATCACGACAACGCCCTTTTGAACCAGCCATCTAAGCGCTATCTGTGCCACAGTCTTGCCGTGCGCGGCTGCTATGCCTTCGAGCACCGCATCGTTCAAGAGCTCGCCTCGGGCCAGCGGGCTGTAGGCTGTCAAGACGACTCCGAGTTCGTTGCACTTGGCTAATAGGTCCTCCTGATTGAGATACGCGTGGTACTCCACTTGGTTGACTGATATTGGCTTCGGTGAAACTCGGGCCGCCTCTTCCATATGGCTAATGGTGAAGTTGCTGACTCCGATATCTCTGACTTTGCCTGCGTCGACAAGTTCGCTCATAGCGCCAAGAGTCTCTTCCATCGGTATGGAGGAGTTTGGCCAGTGAACGAGATACAGGTCGAGGTAGTCTGTCCTGAGTTCCTTTAGCGCCTTGTCACAAGCAGCGAGAACGTCTGCTCTGCGCAGGTTCGAATGGCTGACCTTTGACGTAATGAAGAGCTCCTCTCTCTTGACCCCAGACTTCTCTATGCCGGCTCTGACCTGTTCATGGTTGCCGTATCCTTCTGCAGTGTCTATGTGTCTGTAACCGAGTTCGAGCGCCATGATTACCGAGTTTGTGCACTCGTCTCCTGTCAGTTGCCAGGTGCCCAGGCCGAGCACAGGCATTTTGTTCCCGGACTTCAGCTGTAGAGTCAACATACCTCTTCGGGGTACCGGTACCATAATCACTGGCAGCGATACCGGTCCCATCCCTCCTTTCACCGATTGTGCGCATACATCAGCTGGGTCGTATTCCATTCATTATCATAATAGCATATGAGGCAAGCTTGTTGAGCAAGGGATTGGTGGAACGGGAATCGAATACTATAGTCTCGAGCAGCCGGAGTGCGAAGACATTGGAGAGTGAGTGCACTTGCAGCGCATAGTACTGACGGGCGGAGGGACTGCGGGGCATGTGATGCCCAACATAGCCTTGTTGCCTGTTTTGAGAAACAGAGGGTACGAGATTTGCTACATCGGGTCGGCTACAGGCCTTGAGCGCGAGCTCATAACACGAGAAGGCGTGCCGTATTACGCAATCAACACCGGCAAGTTTAGAAGATACTTGGACTTGCGCAATCTCACCGACCCCTTTAGAGTCATACACGGGCTTGGCCAGGCAGCAGCCCTTTTGCGCAAGATTAAGCCTCATGTGCTCTTTGCAAAAGGGGGGTTCGTTTCAGGACCGGTCATAGTAGCCGCGTGGCTCAACAGGATTCCGGCTGTGATTCATGAGTCCGACTTCACTCCGGGCCTGGCCAATCGGATGTCCATCCCGTTTGCATCAAGAGTATGCTATTCGTTCCCCGAGACTGCAGAGTTCCTGCCTGCGCACAAGAGCGTGCTTACCGGGATGCCGGTGAGGCCTGATCTCTTAAAGGGCAGTCAGTCTCGGGCGAGACAGATTTGTGGATTTGACGATCTAAAACCTGTTCTCTTGGTAATAGGGGGCAGCACCGGGTCGCAGACGATCAATACAGCTGTCAGGTCAGCTCTGCCAAGGCTTCTTGAGCGGTTCTACGTCTGTCACATCTGCGGAAAGGGCAGGATCGATCATTCACTCGAGTCGGTTCGAGGGTACAGGCAATATGAGTTCGTATCCGAAGAGCTACCAGACTTGATGGCGCTCGCAGACGTTGTCGTCTCGAGATCCGGAGCCACTACTATCTTTGAGCTGCTCGCATTGAAGAAACCGAGTTTACTCATACCTTTGTCCAGGCGGGCAAGCAGGGGAGACCAGATACTCAACGCTATGTCCTTCAAGCGGCAGGGATTCAGCGAAGTGTTGTTCGAAGAAGACCTAACTGCTGAATCTCTCGTCGATTGGGCCGTTAGGATATATACCAATCGAAAGGCATACATCCAGTCGATGAGTCTGAGCCAAACCCGCGATGGGGTGGAGAGCGTCATGCGCGTTATTGACGAAGTAGTCAAGACTCGTTCTGGGATGTAGGATGGAGGATGCAGTACGCTAGACAATACGAGAAAGGAAAGGGTCTATGGACTACTGGAATGAGAGTGTTGAATGCATTGACAGGCAACAGCTTGAGAGGCTGCAACTCGAATTGCTTCAAAGCACACTCAAGCGAGCTTACGAACAAGTGCCGCTTTACCGCACTAGGTTTGATGAGGCCGGCATTAAGCCGGAAGATGTGAAGTCTCTCTCAGACTTGAGGCATCTACCTTTTACGACTAAGCAGGATCTCAGGGACACCTATCCGTTTGGCATGTTTGCAGTGCCCATGGACGACGTAGTCCGGATCCACGCGTCTTCTGGGACGACCGGCAAGCCGACTGTAGTCGGGTACACCGCGTCTGACCTAAGTATGTGGGCTGAACTAATGGCCCGCACTCTCTGCTGCGGTGGAGTCACGAAAAGGGACATAATCCATGTAGCTTACGGGTACGGCCTTTTTACAGGCGGGCTGGGCGTTCATTACGGAGCGGAGAGGCTTGGTGCATCAGTAGTCCCTGTGTCCGGGGGAAACACCAAGCGACAGGTCAGGCTCTTGCAGGACTTCGGAGCCACTGTGCTGTGCTGCACACCTTCATATGCCCTTCACATATCCGAGGTCGCAAGCGAAATGAACGTCAGCCCAGACGACCTGCGATTGCGCGTAGGCTTTTTTGGGGCAGAGCCGTGGTCAGAAAGCATGAGACAGGAACTCGAATCCAAGTTTGGTATAGACGCGATCGATATCTACGGCCTGAGCGAGGTGCTTGGGCCGGGAGTTGGCAGTGAGTGTTTGGCAAAGAATGGCCTTCATATATGGGAGGATACTGTTATAGTAGAGATCATAGATCCTGAGACGAACGAGGTCTTGCCGGACGGCTGTCCGGGCGAGCTGGTCTTTACGAGTATCAGAAAGGAAGCTTGCCCTATCATCAGATATCGGACGAGGGACATCAGCTCAATAACCCGCGGCCGTTGTGAATGCGGCAGGACCCACGCTCGCATTTCGCGCATCACCGGCCGGACGGATGACATGATCATAGTGCGCGGGGTCAACGTATTCCCATCGCAGATTGAGAGCGTGCTGCTTGAAGTCGACGGGATCGAGCCTCACTATCAGATTGTTGTGGACCGCAAAGGCGGCCTTGACGAGATAGAGCTGCTCGTTGAGGTATCTCCGTCATTTAACATCAGTGGTGTCAGAGAGCTGGAGCGGCTGGGAAGCACGATAAGAGCAGAGATTCAGAGCGTGCTCGGCCTGTCTGTGCGTGTAAGGTTGGTCGAGCCTAGGACGATTGAGCGCAGCAGCGGAAAGGCGCAGCGCGTGATAGACAGACGCAAGTTGTAGGTTGTCTCAAGACTCAGTTGTTGTCGGCCATTTGTGAAAAAAAAGAGGGAGGGGAGCAGAGTGAGAGTCTCACAGATCTCCGTGTTTCTCGAAAACAAGTCGGGTCGTCTCGCTGACGTCGCGAAGATCCTAGGAGACAGCAAAATCAACATTCGGGCCCTGTCAATAGCTGATACTTCCGACTTCGGCATTTTGAGGCTGATTGTCGACAGCCCCGAACAGGCAGTGACCGTCTTGAGAGACGCCGGGTTCACAGTCAGCCTGACTGACGTAATCGCGGTTCAGATGCCAGATAGGCCTGGAGGACTGGCTGCAGTGGTTGAGGCTTTGGGCGAGTCGGACATCAACATCGAGTACATGTATGCGTTTGTTACACAGTCCGAGGAGCATGCTGTAGTTGTGTTTAGGGTCGAACAACTTGATGAGGCGATAACCGCATTGACAGCTCGCGGTATGAAGCTGCTGAGCGGTGATGATGTTTATCGCATCTAGACTTCCTCTTTGAGCTAACCAGCGTGTTCAGAACATGTGGACTGAGAGTATCTCAGAGTCTGAGGCTTCGGGTGACCGAGGCCTCTTATTTGTTTGCGCGGCAGATGCTGCATATCTATAGGTGCTTTCTGGCAGTCTAATGGTTGAGAAGGAGGGAGTCTCACATGAAAGCAACAGGAATTGTTCGCAGAATCGATGACCTGGGACGCGTCGTGATTCCAAAAGAGATTAGGCGTACGCTCCGGATACGCGAGGGCGACCCGCTTGAGATCTTTACAGATAGAGGCGGCGAGGTGATCTTGAAAAAATACTCGCCAATGGTAGATCTAAGCTACTTCGCCCAGGAGTACGCAGACTCTCTGGCGGAGACAACGGGTCATATAGCTATTATTGCAGACCAAGACGAAATTGTGGCGGTTGGAGGTGCACCCAGGCGCTCATTCAAGAACAAGCGCTTGACCGAGGCTTGCGAAAAGATGATGAAAGAAGGGCGGACTTTTATCTTTAACAATCCAAACGAAAGCCCAGCAATCGAGGGCACGGAGTTCAGCAGCCAGGTAGTATCACCTATAGTCAGAGATGGCGACGTAGAGGGCGTAATCATTCTCATTGCCAAGGAAGGCCAGATGGGTGATGTCGAGGTCAAGCTGGCTGATACAGCAGCCGGATTTCTCGCAAAACAGCTCGAGTGAGTGACGCATGCCAACAAAACCGAGCAGTTGGGCCAGCTAAGCAGACTTATCCATCGTGATTCTCTGAAGCCAGTGTAGGTCTCCGGTTCCGAACTGACCAGCGGGTTACTAGCATCGAAGTTGACGTCTCGGAGAGAGTATAAGTGTGACTCAGCAAGGCTGTAAGGAGGGGAAACTTGCGATGGCACAGAATCAGAACAGAAATCAGGTACAGGTCCCACAGGCAAAAGAAGCGCTCAACAGAATGAAGTACGAAATTGCAAGCTCGCTTGGGATAAACCTCAATCAGGGCTATAACGGCGGCCTTACCACCTACGAGGCAGGGAAGATCGGCGGCAACATGGTGAAGCAGATGATACTGGCTGCTGAGCAGAGTCTGATAGGCCAGGCAGCGAATGCCGCTAGGACAGGATTTCAGCAGGGACTGACCAGCAACGTACCTCCTCAGTAAAAATTGCAGGCAGGAAGCTTATCGGAGATCCAACTGATAAGAGGCATCACAGTGTTGTGACGCTAACGTCAGATCGGTAGCAACAAGAGGCAGCAACCCGGACTTCGGTCCGGGTTTTGTGCTGCCTTGTATTTTGACATGAATAAATGTAGAATGGATTATTGTGAAAGGGGGCACGCCTATGTGTGGATTTGCTGCAGTGGTGCTTGCCGCTGGCCTCGGCAAGAGGATGAAGTCTGATCTACCAAAGGCTATGCACCGGGTCTGCGGAAAGCCCATGGTGGGCCACGTAGTCGATGCTCTTAGGTCGGCTCGATGTGAAAGACTAGTCGTAGTTGTCGGTCATAAGGCTGAGGCCGTTCAGGCTTACCTTGGCGATAGCGTTGAGTACGCGTTTCAGCGTGAACAGCTGGGCACCGGACACGCGGTCCTTCAGGCCAGAGATCTACTTGATGGATTTGACGGACCCACCGTGGTTTGTTACGGCGACAACGCTGCTCTAAGCGCGCGTACCATCAGTGATCTTGTATCGTTCCATTCGGCGTCATCAGGCGTCGCTACAGTTGGAGTGGCGAACTTGCCAGACCCTACCGGGTTTGGCCGCGTGATTCGCACTGCGAGTGGGGATTTTGACCGAGTGGTTGAGGAGGCTGACGCAACTGCTGAGCAGCGCTCGATCTCTGAAGTCAATGCAGGCTTGTACGCATTCGACAACAAGGCGCTGTTTCGTGCGCTCGAGCACGTGAGAGCTGACAACGCTCAAAAGGAATACCTCCTCCCGGATGCTCTGGCGGTCCTCAAGTCAGAAGGCGGAAAGATCGCATGCTTTGCAATCAGCGATCCGACTGACGTCGCAGCAGCCAATGATCGCAAGGAGCTGGCCGAGCTTGAGCGGATCATGCGCGACCGTGTGAGGCGGAGACTCATGGACTCTGGAGTCACGATGATTGATCCAAACACGGCCTTCATTGACTCGGATGTACAGGTCGGTGCGGACACAGTGATCTACCCCTTTGTGTTGATTGAGGGATCGACGACAATCGGCGCCAACTGTGTCATAGGCACGGGCTGCAGGATCGTGGATTCGCAGATCGGAGAGAGAACCCGGATAGACCAATCGACTGTCATTGGCAGCACAATAGGCCATGACGTAGACGTAGGCCCCTATGCATACATCCGTCCGGAGTCTCGCATCGAGGATGGGGCCAAGATAGGCAGCTTCACTGAGGTCAAGAAGTCGCGTGTGGGCAAGGGTAGCAAGGTTCCTCACCTGTCCTACGTCGGAGACGCCGACATAGGCGAAGGAGTCAATATAGGTGCAGGTACAATAACCTGCAATTTTGATGGCAAAGCGAAGCACAAGACCACTATCGAGGATGGAGCATTTATCGGAAGCAACACCAATCTGGTTGCTCCGGTAACTGTCGGCAGATTCGCATTCGTGGCTGCGGGGTCTACTATTACGCGCCACGTGCCTGACGAATCTCTGGCCATAGCTCGCTCAAGGCAGGTTGTAAGAGAGGGCTGGGTTAGCAGGCGGGCAGGTAAGGACTCTGCTCACTCCTGAAGTAACTCTGTTCATCTCTGCAGACGAAAGGATGATTTCAATGAGAGAAGCACTAATCAGCGCTCAGTCTAGAGCAGGGATCGGAACTGGCAGTTGTCGCAAGCTGAGAGCTCAAGGCAGAATACCGGCGGTTATCTATGGTTATGGCAAGCCGGCCAGGCCAATCAGTTTGAGCGAACTCGAGTTCAACAGATTTCTTGCACACAACTCGCCAAACGCGATTATCCGGTTCAAGTCGGAAGACAAGGAGATCGCGGATACTATCGCGATGGTGAAGGATATTCAGAAAAACCCTATGCGCGGATCGGTAGTGCATGTCGATTTTCAGGAGATCTCGCTCTCGGACAAAGTCTCTGTTGCTGTGCCCGTGACAGTGACAGGACGCCAGGCAGACGATCGCGGTATCCTAGAGCAGCTGATAAACGAAGTTACAGTCGAGGCTGTGGCAACTAAGCTCCCGGCTCAGCTGGTCGTTGACGTCACAGGGCTTGCGATCGGAGATTCCAAGCGAATAGCGGACATCGAACTCCCCGAGGATGTCGAGGTCCTGGACGACCCAGAAGCAGTTGTGGTTCGTGTATCCGCACCGCAGATCGCTCCGGAGCCGATTGAAGGCGAAGAGGGCGCAGAGGACGCTGAGACGGCCGAGACTGCGTCAACAGACGGAGCCGAGTAGCCCAGGGGTGGTTGAGTGAAAATCCTCATGGGCCTCGGAAACCCGGGCCCTGAATACGAGGGGACTAGGCACAACGTAGGGTTTGCCATTGCCGATCGGCTGGTTAGGCGATTGCGCACCACGTACTCTAGCGGGTACCGGTGCGTTTTGGCGCGTGCGGTGGTTCGCGGTGTCCAGGTGCTTGTCGTCAAACCAATGACGTACATGAACCGCAGTGGAGAGATCATTCCCATGCTTTTGCGTGAGCAGCGAGTCTGCCCCAAAGATTTCCTAATTATGTATGATGATATGAGCTTGCCTGTGGGGAGACTGAGGCTCAGAGCAGGTGGGAGTTCGGGCGGGCACAACGGGATGAAGTCTGTTTTGGCACACATGGGCACCGAAGGCGTTCCAAGGCTGCGTGTTGGGATTGGGCAGCCGTCCATGTCGAGTGGCGGAGGTGCTGTCGAGCATGTCCTCTCAAGGTTCAGCATTTCCGAGCGCGCAGTCGTGGATCAGGTCATAGACCTTGCTGTCGAGGCTGCACTGGTGTTCTTGTTTGACGGCATTGAGACAGCCATGTCCACTTTTAACTCGAAGTTTGTCTCGAGTACAGGAGGGGCAGATAGGCCCGATCGATGAACTCGCTTTTGGACTACATCTCTGACACTGATGCCTATAGGCAGATTGTAAGGCGAATCGCCGATGGTTGGCCACAGCAGTCGGTCTGCGGCATCAGCGGTACCCAGAAGGCTTACCTTCTGGCCGCTTTGTCGCGCTCGCTTTCCGGCAGGCCCATGGTCGTTGTGACCTATAGCCAGTACGAGGCTGACAGGCTGTTTGAGCGTCTGTCATGCTTCATTGACGAGAGCGCGATTGGAGTATTTCCTGCATACGACATACTCCCTCACCATGAGTTGCTGCGGAGCTTGGATGTAGCAGCGGACAGGATGACGGTGATCAGGGCTGCCATGGCGGGAGCGTTGCCGATCACTGTGATCCCGGCGAAGGCGCTCGTGCGCAAGATACTTGATAAGCGTGATCTATTGAGTGCTTCGCTGTTGGTGCGTGTGGGAGACGTGTTTGAGCATGAGCAGATTGCCAGTCGCCTAGTGTACTTGGGATACAGGAGATCCGACGTAGTCGAGAACAAGGGCGAGTTCTGCGTTCGCGGCGGCATAGTGGACGTGTTTCCAATCGCAGACGAAGAGCCGATACGGATCGAGTTCTTTGATGACGAGGTAGAGTCAATCCGCAGGTTTGATCCGGAAACTCAGCGTTCTGAAGGCCAGATCAACGAGGTGTTCCTCTATCCTGCCAGTGAGTTTGTTTACCAGAGGGATGAGGGCGAGGCTGCAGCGGAGCGTATCAAGCGTGAACTCGCTCATACTGTCGACAGGCTCCGCAAGATGGAGAGAGGCGCCCAAGCCGAGAGGTTGGAGGAACAAGTCAAGGAGCACATAGCTGCGATTGAGCAGGGCACTGAACCAGACCTGGCGGAGGAGTACGCATCTCATTTTGAGAGGTCCATGGCCAGCATTCTCTCGTATTTCGACAATCCTCTGGTCGTCTTGGATGAACCGATTAGGGTTGCAGACGCCATAGACGGCATATCCAAGGAAATACGAAGCAGCTACGTGACAATGATTGAGCAGGGCAAGATCTTGCCGAGTCAGTCCGAGGTCTATTTCGCACCTGAACTGGTCTCAGAAGAGTTTGAAAGGTATCAATGCCTCAACCTGGCTCTCCTTTCCAGAGGCCTGCCCTCTAAGCATCAGCGCGGCAGGTGCGAGCTTGCGTTTAAGTCGCCTCCGGCCTACCAGGGGAGCTTGGACAAGATCATCGCAGACCTCAAAGCATGGAAACAGAACCGCAAGCGCGTGCTTGTTGTAGTCAACACAAAGGAGCGAGGCAACCGCCTCGTCGACCTGTTCAGAGAACGTGAAGTCGAAAGCGCTTACTCAGAAGACCTTCGCGATTCGCTGGTAAGAGGAGCCGTGGTCGTTACCTCATCAGACCTTGACGGCGGGTTTATCTTTGATGACGCTCATCTGGTTGTGCTTACAGAAACAGAAATACAAGGGCGGAAAAGAGCGCGGCGCAGGTTTAGATTTGATGATGAAGCTGCGAAGATAACCTCGTACACCGACCTGAAGGCCGGTGACCTGGTTGTGCACGTGGCTCATGGGATCGGCCGGTATGTCGGGGTTGAGACGCTGGAGATCGCAGGTACAAAGCGAGACTACCTTCTTGTCAGGTACGCTGGCGACGACAAACTGTATGTCCCAACTGACCAGGTGGATTTGCTGCAGAAATACATAGGCGTCGAGGGTGCCGTCCCAAAGCTAAACAAGATGGGAGGCACCGAATGGAGCCGCACCAAGGCAAGGGCGCGCAAGTCCGTGCAGGACTTGGCGGACGGGTTGCTGCAGTTGTATGCTGCTCGAGAGGCAATCCAAGGCCATGCTTTCTCCCCGGACACTGTTTGGCAGGATGAGTTCGAAGAGGCATTTGAGCATGATGAGACTCCCGATCAGCTGAGAGTGATCGAGGAAGTCAAGAGGGACATGGAAAGCAGTCGGCCTATGGATCGACTGATCTGCGGTGACGTCGGCTACGGCAAGACTGAGATCGCGATTAGGGCTGCGTTTAAGTGCATTATGGACGAAAAGCAGGTAGCGGTGCTCGTGCCGACTACGATCCTTGCACAGCAGCACTACACGACGTTTTCCGAGCGGTTCACCGGATACCCGGTCAACATTGCAGTGCTCAGCAGGTTCCAAACCCGCAAGGAGCAGGCAGACATAATCCGCGGGTTGAAGAACGGCAAAGTCGACATCGTCATAGGCACCCACCGCCTGCTTCAGAAGGATATTCGCTTCAAGGACCTAGGCCTGCTGGTTATTGACGAGGAGCAACGGTTTGGAGTCGCTCATAAGGAGCGGCTAAAGGAGATGAAAAAGACAGTCGACGTCTTGACTCTGACTGCGACTCCGATACCACGAACTCTTCACATGGCCATGGTTGGCGTCCGGGACATGAGTGTAATAAACACACCTCCAAGAGACAGATTCCCAGTCCGGACTTTTGTGGTTGAGCACGACCCAAACCTGATCAGAGAGGTAATCTTGAGGGAAATAGACCGCGGCGGACAAGTCTACTACGTCTACAACCGCGTTGAGGACATAGATGCAGTAGCTGCGTATCTCATTGGGCTGATTCCTGAGGCGAGGTTTGGAGTCGCTCATGGCCAGATGACAGAGAGCCGCCTGGAGAGGACCATGATGCGGTTCTTGCAGCGAGAGTTCGATGTCTTGGTGTGCACTACCATAATCGAATCAGGCCTGGACATAGCCAACGTAAACACCATTTTGATCGACCACGCCGACAAGTTGGGCCTGGCACAACTCTACCAGCTTCGAGGCAGAGTGGGGCGGTCAAATCGAGTCGCCTACTGCTATTTGATGTACCGAAAGGACCGGATGCTCTCCGAAGTGGCTGAAAAGCGGTTGGAAGCGATCCGGGAGTTTAGTGAGCTCGGGTCGGGGTTTAAGATCGCTATGCGCGACCTCGAGATCCGCGGTGCAGGAAATATCCTCGGCCCTGAGCAACACGGCAACATAGCTGCAGTAGGGTTTGAGATGTACTGTAAACTGCTGGAGGAAGCAGTGAAAGAAAGGCGCGGGGCTCTTAAGCGCCAACAACTCCCGGATCCGACGATTGAGCTCGCCGTAGACGCCTACATCCCGGACTATTACGTCTCAGATCCCGGCGTGAAGATCGAAGTCTACAAGCGAATCAACTCAATTAAGACTGTAGACGACGCAGACGATGTAGAAAACGAACTCAGAGACCGTTTTGGCAACATCCCTGAAGCTGTCCAGTGTCTTGTGGGCATAGCTCGAATCAAGGTGTACGCGCGAGCCCTGGGAGTCGCTGCAATCGTCCAGCAGGGCAATCAGGTTACGATTAGGCTTCACGCCGGACTCGAGTTCAGCGCCAACAGCATCATGGAGATCGCTCACAAGTACAGGCGCAGGCTCATTTTCAACGTCGGCAGAAAACCGTCTATGAGAGTCAAGGTCGACGGACTCGAACCGATCGCTCAAGTTCAGCTTATCACCGATGTCCTTGAGGACGTTGCGGACGCATTGAACATCCGGGTGAAGCCGCAGCTGGTTTTTCAAAGCTGAATAAAAGCTCCGGACAGGCTGCATAATATCTCTAGACATTGCAGTCAGTCCAGCACAGGCAGTCTTTTTTGGACACTCTCAGGATGCATCAGGCAGGCTTGATTGTTGCTTGGATTGGCGAACAACAGAGGAGAGGTGCAGGTGAAGGCCACTGGCATTGTCAGACGCATCGATGACCTTGGTCGGGTGGTAATACCCAAGGAGATTAGGCGCAACCTGCGAATTCGAGAGGGAGACCCCCTGGAAATATACGTCGACCGGGAGGGGGAGGTGATTCTCAAGAAATACTCCTCCATCGCCGAACTAGGGGAGTTTGTTCAGGAATACGCGGATTCACTTTTTGAGGCTACAGGGCATAACGCCTTTATCAGTGATAGAGACGTCATAGTTGCAGTGGCAGGAGCAGGGATCTCAAAGAGAGATTATGAAGATAGACCCATAGCACCAGCACTGGAGAGGGCTATGGACAGCCGCAGATCATTCATGTTTAGCAGCACGGGCAGTGGTGAATGCAGCGAGTGCGAGGTCATAGAAGACGATGCTGCGACCTATACTGCGGAGGTCATTGCACCCATAGTGGCTGGAGGCGACCCGATAGGGGCAGTCGTCCTTGCATCGACCGACCCGAACGCGACGATGGGGACCTTGGAACTCAAACTCGTAGAAACCGCAGCCGGATTCCTGGCTCGCCAGATGGAGCAATAGGGTTTAGTCTATAGTGTTTGGACCTGGCCTCTAGACAGGATACGTCAAGACCTCAACATACGCTTCGGACATCAGACTGACGCCATCATTTCGATGGCGCTTTTTTTGTTGAGGCAGCTCGAAGTCAGGAGGACGGAGAGCTGCCTCTCTCAGAGTGAACGGAGCCTGGACGGCGGAGTGAACGGCAAGCGGAGGAGACCACAGTTCTCCCCTCCTGCAGCGATATCCGGCTTGAAAAAGGCAGGGTCACGGCATATACTTGTAGTCGAGGCTGAACTAGGTTGGCGTTTGAGCCGGACATTCCTTGTTTTTGGAGGAGTCACTGTGTTTCAACTGCGCCGCGTTGCACGGGCAGCAATAATCGCCGGTATATATGTTGCTCTGTGCGCCGCGTTTCCATGGATCAGCTACGGGATGATTCAGTTTAGAATCGCAGAAGCCTTGACCGTGTTGCCCATCCTCTATGTCGAGGCGATCCCTGGTCTATTTATCGGCTGCCTGGTAGCGAACATCATAGGACCACACGGGATCTGGGACATAATCGGTGGCAGCCTAGTCACACTTCTGGCCTCTATAGTTACCTATCGGTTTCGGCATTCGTTTATTGCCTATCTTTCTCCCATTGTACTTAACGGCCTCTTAGTGAGTGCTTACCTGAGCTTAATAACAGAAGGCATACCGTATTACGCCTGGGTGGCGTGGATTTCGATTGGTCAAGCAGTAGTTGTGTTTGGTCTAGGTGTACCCTTGATCAAAGCCCTGAGGTCTCTCCCTCGACTGTCAGAATGATCGGAGGTTAAGCCGATGGACAGGACGGTAATTGGGAGTCTCGTGATTTTGGTTGGTGTCATACTGCTTCTGGAGAACATCGGCCCTGGTGTAGGGATTCGAAATATCGGGCTCGCCAGGCTGTGGCCGTTGGTACTCGTTGCCTACGGGCTGGCTACTATGTTTCGAGGCAGGCGCCGCAGTTCGGACGTGTCAGTCGGTCTGTTGATAGCAGCGCTTGGCGTCGCCTTCCTCTCAGAGACCCTGTTTGGCATCGATCTTTGGGCCAGGCTGGGCAGCGTGGTCCGCACCTATTGGCCGGTGGCGTTGATTGTACTGGGCGGCTACCTCATCCTTCAAGATCGGAGCAGGTCCTAACCATGCGATTTTCAGCCGGAGGTGAGTCTTGAGTTGGCTAGACGCAAGGAAGAACAACTGCAGCTCATGATCGACACAGGTGTAGTAGCGGTTATAAGAGCAAGCGCGTCCGCCGAACTGATGAGTGTCATCGAAGCTTTGAAAAAGGGCGGGATAAGGGCGATTGAGGTGACAATGACTACACCGGGCGCCCTCGACGTCATCCGAGAGACAACAGAGCGGTTTGGCGACGAAGTGCTTGTCGGAGTAGGTTCGGTCTTGGATGCAGAGACTGCCCGGATGGCGATGCTGGCCGGAGCAGAGTTTGTTGTCGGTCCTGTACTCAGCCTGGATGTGATCAGAGTCTGCAGGAGATATGACAAAATAGTCATTCCTGGCGCGTTTACCCCAACAGAGATACTCGCCGCATGGGAGGCCGGGGCTGACGTAGTCAAGGTTTTTCCAGCTACCAGGCTGGGGCCTTCGTTCTTTAAGGATGTGCTTGGCCCGTTGCCTCAAGTGCGCTTGACGCCGACTGGTGGCGTCACAGTTGAAACGGCGCCCGAGTTTATCAAGGCCGGAGCAGTATTCGTAGGCGCAGGAGGGGCCTTGGTAGACCGGAAGGCAGTGGCTCAAGGCAGATTTGACGTGGTCACAGAGACGGCCGAGCGGTTCATCTCCGCCATAAGAGCCGCCCGAGAGTCGAAGTAGCTAGTGTTATTGTTAATTGGAGGTATGAGTAGTGAAGAAGTACAGGTTTGGCATCATCGGTTGCGGAGTCATCTATCAGGTCCATGCAAGAGCGATAAACGCGCTCGAGGACGCAGAGCTTGTAGCAATCGCCGACGTAGTAGAAGAGAAGGCCAGGGATGCAGCTCTGAACAGGTCATATGGAGCAAATCCTGATATCTATACTGACTACCGCAAGATGCTTGAGCGCGACGACATCGACATAGTGTCGATATGCACGCCTAGCGGAATGCACGCAGACATGGCCTGCGACTGCATGGAAGCAGGCAAGCACGTGATAGTAGAGAAGCCGATGGATGTAACTCTCAAAGCCTGCGACAAGTTCATCGAGACCTGGAAGAGAACCGGCAAGTATGCCACTGTCATTTCCCAGCACCGTTTTTCCGAAGACGTGCAGAGGCTCAAGAAGGCCATTGACGAAGGATGGTTTGGCAAGATAGCTTTGATCGACTCGTACACCAAGTGGTATAGAAGCCACGAGTACTACAAGAGCGGCGACTGGCGAGCGACGTGGGAGTTGGACGGTGGCGGAGCCTTGATGAACCAATCCGTCCACTATGTTGACTTGATGCAGTGGATGGTAGGCGACGTTGAGAGCCTCTACGGCAACTGCGCCAATGTGTGGCACGACATAGTCGTCGAAGACACGGCTGTTGCTACTATCAGGTTTAAGGACGGCACGATAGGGTCACTGGAGGGCACGACTGCAGCGAACCCGGGGCTCAAACAAGAGCTGCATGTGATGGGTGAGTTCGGTACAGTCTCGATCGTGGAGAGCCGGATCAAGGTGTGGAAGTTCGTCAACAGAGACACCGAGATTGAGCAGGCTGTGAGCACCCAGGACGGATCTGGCGGTTCTTCAGACCCTGCTTCTATCAATAGAGACCTGCACACCAGGCAGTATAGAGACTTCCTTGATGCTATCAACGCAGGGACGAGCCCGCTCATAACTCCTGTTGAAGCCCGCAAGCCGGTAGAGATCATCCTTGCAGTTTATGAGTCAAGCAGGACCGGCCAGCCGGTCAAGCTTCCGTTGGATCCTGAGACTACGTTCGTTGGGACTAGGTTCTAGGAGGGATAGGGATGGTCACACTCAGCGCTTTCGGTGACGAAGTATCGCAGGATTTGAACGAGCAAATGGACGTCCTTGAGTCTGAGGGTATTAAGCATATCGAGCTCAGGGGCGTATGGGGCAAGAATGTCAAGGACCTCACAGACGAGGAAGTGTCACGGATCAAGTCCGCAATATCCGAGAGGGGCTTTGGGATTTCGGCTATAGGATCGCCTATTGGTAAGATAGGGATAAACGATGATTTCCACACTCACCTTCAGGATTTCCTCCGTTGTGTGGATATCGCCAATGAGTTGGGAGCGAAGTACATCAGGATTTTCTCTTTCTACATGCCCGAGGGAGAAGACCCTGCGAGGTACAGGAATGACGTGATGGGCAAGCTCAAGATCATGAGAGATATAGCCAAGCAACGAGGCGTCATTCTTGCGCACGAAAACGAAAAGGGGATTTACGGGGACACGGGAGACCGCTGCGCAGACATAATGCACGAGCTCATGATGGATGGCGTTTGCGCACTGTTTGATCCTGCCAACTTCGTTCAGTGCGGCGAGAGGCCCTATGAGGACGCGTTTGCCAAACTAAAAGGATTTGTGCGCTACTGCCACATCAAAGACGCAGTCATGAGCGATGGCCGTGTCGTACCTGCAGGACAGGGCGACGGCGATGTCAAGCGTATTCTCACTGAGCTTATCGCTTCAGGCTTCTCCGGGTTCCTATCGCTCGAGCCGCACTTGAGCGTTGCAGAGAAGTCCTACGGCAGGACTAGCCCTGAGCTCTTTGCAACGGCAGCTCGCGCTCTCAAGGGCATACTGGATGAGATAGGAGTAGCTTATCAATAGGCATAGCTTGCTTGTTGAGGTATCCCGGAGGTATGTATGAGTAGCGACAGAGTCTATGATATCGCGGTTGTTGGGGCAGGCCCTGCCGGGCTTTCAGCGGCGATTAACGCGGCGATTCGTAGGAAAGATGTCTTGGTGCTAGCGAAGAGCGATATGAGCTACAGCCTTAGCAAGGCACCCAAGGTTGACAATTACCTGGGGATGATGGATATTTCCGGCCCGGACATGTACAAGGCGTTTGTTGCGCATGCGCGGAAGTTCGATATCAATATCAACATCGAGAGCGTGACGAACATATTGCCTGGTGACGCCTCGTTTGACCTGTTGACGGACAAGGGGTATTACCGGTCGCGGAGCCTGGTGCTTGCCATTGGCGTTCCCCAAAAGGCGGATATAGATGGAGAAGCGCATCTCTTGGGCAAGGGAGTCAGCTATTGCGCCACATGCGATGGTCCGCTCTACAAGGGCAAAGACGTCGCTGTCATAGGCTATACGCCTCAGGCCGAGGAGGAAGTCGAGTATCTCTGCGAAATCGCCAGGACGGTCTATTACCTGCCTCAGTACAAGATCGACTCAGACAGAGCAGAGCAGTTGACAGCCAAGTCAGCGGCTCTGTCAATGCTGGCAGGAAAGCCGCTTGCCATTGAGGGAGAGGGCCATGTCAGCGGTCTGATGTACGGACGCAAAGGCAAAGAGGAACTGACCGTAGGAGTAGATGGGGTGTTCGTCTTGAGGCCTGCGGTCCCGGTAGAGACCCTTCTTCCTGGGCTCGAGACTGAGGACGGTGCGATTGTAGTTGCCAGAGATATGTCTACGAGTGTTCGGGGAGCGTTTGCTGCAGGTGACTGCACCGGTGCTCCCTTGCAAATCGCAAAAGCCGTGGGAGAAGGCCAGATTGCAGCCTTGTCGGCTGTGAAGTACCTCTCAACTCTGGAGAGCTGACCAGCATTTATCACCTCTTGCTTACAGTCTTTGGGCGGCCCCACTTGCAGGGCCCGCCCAAATCTTTGTCATAGTAAGCAATGTCAAGCGAGTAGTCAGGGAGGATCGCTGGAGGATGAAGCCTAATCGAGGACCAGTGGCGGGCGCCGTCCTCAATGCTTTTGTAATCGTGGCGATGCTGGTGTGGGTGATTCCAACTATAGCGCTGCTCACAGCCTCCGTGCGACCGGAGAAGGAGGTCATAGCAACCGGTTGGTGGACAGTGCTGAACAGCCCCCTCAAGATCACACAGCACACTCTTCGAGACTACCGGCAAGTGATTTCAACGCAGGGGAGTGGCATTGGGTTTCGCAACAGCTTTATCATCTCCTCGATTGGTACTATCCTCCCTGTTGTGATAGCCGCGCTTGCCGCCTTTGGGCTCGCACACTTGGAGTCTAGGGCCAAGACCGTATCCTATGCAATGACCGTTTGCCTGGCAGGTACCCCGCTGCTGATGACCTTTGCCCCTGTTCTGCGGGCATACAACCGCCTAGGCCTGTCGGGGACGTTTCTTGGACTGTGGTTGGCTCGTATGGGCTACGGGCTGCCGTTTGCTGTGTTTATGCTGAGCCGCTTTTTTGGGGCTCTGCCAAAGGATGTTTTCGAATCTTCGTACATAGACGGTGCGTCTCCCAGCACAGCGTTTTTCAGAGTCGCACTGCCACTGTCTGTGCCCGCCCTAGCTTCGCTGGTTATCTTTCAATTTCTCTGGGTTTGGAATGACCTGCTAGTGGTTTTGACATACCTTGGAGATGCGTCCGACGTTTCCGCTGTCTCGACGCGTCTGCCTGGTTTAGCCGTATTTCAGGGCCCGAGCTGGCATCTGTTGTGTTCGGCCGGGTTTATCTCAGTCGCTGTTCCTCTACTCGTCTTTTTCAGCCTTCAGAAGTACTTCGTCAGGGGCATACTTGCCGGGTTTTTGTTGGAGTGAATTCCCACAGCATTTCTCCTGCTACACGAGGTGTTATGGGAGCCAACTCCAGGGGTTATACGCACACAGTTTCTACGGTTCTTGAGCGAAACATATATACGCGCGTCTAATGCCGATTCTGAGTGGGACTACTGCCCATTCTCATGCTATAATCAGAGTCAGTAGAAACCGGATCAGTGAAAGGGCTGAATTGCTGTGTCTGATAAGCTTACTTACAAGAGCGCCGGCGTCGATATCGACTTGGCCAACCAGACAAAATCTGAGCTCAAGACCATATTGGCCAGTGACGACCCGAGGGTCCTCAATGCAATCGGCGCATTTGGGTCTCTTTACGACTTCTCGTTTCCAGAGTATGAATCACCCGTACTCGTTCTAAAGACCGAGGAGCCTGGATCAAAGCAAATCCTCGCCTTCCAGTACGACAGGTACGAGTCGATCTGTTATGACATGATCAACCACCTGATCAATGACTGTATCGTCATGGGTGCACGGCCGCTTGCAGTGCAGGACGCCATCATATGCGGGAAGCTCGAGAAGGACAAGGTCCAGCGCATGATCTCCGCAATGGCGCAAGCATGCAAGCAGCAGGGCTGCACATTGACAGGCGGCGAGATATCCGAACAACCGGGCGTCATACCGGCAGGCACGTACATCCTCACCTCAAGCATAGTTGGGATAGTCGACAGAAAGGACATCATTGACGGCTCGACGATTGCACCTGGTGATGTCGTGATAGGTGTTGAATCGAGCGGGCTTCATACCAACGGGTACAGCCTGGTCCGCAAGCTCCTGGAGAAGGATCCTGGCTTGGCGGAAACCGAGATCGAGGGAAGATCGTTCATAGACCTCGTGCTCGAACCCCACAGGTGTTATTACAACACTGTCCGAGGCCTGTTTGGCACAGGTGTGATCAAGGGCATGGCACACATTACAGGCGGAGGGATTCTTGAGAACCTAAATCGGATTCTCAAAACGGGAGTAGACGCTGTCATAGACCTTTCGGCTTACGAGGTCCAGCCGGTCTTCAGCGCGATCAAGGCTGCTGGCGATATCGCTGACTCAGAGATGCTCAGGACCTTTAACCTAGGCGTAGGCTTGGCTATAGTCTGTGACAGAGAGAACGTTGATCACGTCATCTCTCACATAAAGGACTCGAAAGTAGATGCGTACGTCATTGGCGAGATAGTGCAGGGCTCAGGGCAAGTGATTGCTCAAGGCGACTTGCGGTGGCCATCTGTATGAGTGCAGCCGTAGGATTAAGGCCGCGACCGTGTTGTTCCAGATGAGTGGCCCCGAACCGGCAAACCGGACCGGCGAGCTTCATCGACAACCATAGCGGCAAACCGTTCTCGTCAAAGGCTTTTGTGAGACCTCTTGGCACGGATGTTGCATTACCTCTGACTGCAGATTAGGCGTGCCTTTTTTGGCACAGTCGAGCTGCTCAAGTCGATGCAGGGAGGTGATGTCCGAAGTGCTGAGAGGTCTCTATGCTTCTGCGACCGGAATGACAGCGCGGATACTGCAGCAAGACCTTATCGCAAACAACCTCGCAAACGTCTCTACCAACGGGTACAAGCGTTCCGGAGCACTCAACACCCAGTTTGATGAGGTGCTGCTCATGAACCTCAGCCAGAGAGACCCTCGCTCCAGCAGAGTAGGCCCTTTGAGTCGAGGAGTCAGGACTTACGAGTCTTACGTAGACTTCTCGCATGGGACGGTCACAGAGACTGGTGACCCGCTCGATCTCGCCTTGGACGGCGACGGATTTTTTGTAGTCTTGCAAGACGGCGAGCTCCGCTACACGAGAAACGGTAGTTTCGTCCTGGGAGCGGGCGGCTACATCATGACAGATTCCGGTGGCTACCTGATGGGAACGAGAGGTCCGCTAAGGGTAGGTTCGGGTACCTTGCTTGTGACAGAGGACGGAAAGGTCTACAGCCGGAGGTCGGGAGTCCAGCGAGGAGACGCACCTGTAGTTGAAGATGAGTACATCGATGACTTGTGGCTGGCCGATTTTGAGGACCGCACTGCATTGCGTCGAGTCGGTGATTCGCTGTTCGAGTATGTCGGAACACAGCGGGTAGACCTTATAGGCCAAATAGGGCAGACAGTGACAGTAAAGCAGGGGATGATCGAGGGGTCGAACGTGAACGTCGTTAAGGAAATGGTCGATATGATCGAGTGTTTCAGAGCTTACGAGTCTGCACAGAAGATGGTGCTGATCCAGGATGAGACTCTGGACAAACTGGTCAATCAAGTCAATCGGGTTGGATGATAGGTATGAGAAAACGGCCGGACCGTTTTACGGAGGCCGATGCTGCTGAACGACTGATGCAGCCAAAACACAAACTCGCCTCATAGGGTTTGAGGCCTAGTCAGTCTTTAGAACATCGGAGGGATGTAAAATGATGAGAGCACTCTGGAGTGCAGCGACAGGTATGGCGGCCAAGCAGCTCGCTATGGACGTCATTGCAAATAACCTCGCCAACGTAAACACCACCGGGTTTAAGAAGTCGAGAGTGGAGTTTCAGGACTTGATGTACCAGACCTTGAAGCTGGCAGGAGGGACATCATCAAGGGGCTCGAACGTTCCAACAGGCATTCAAGTAGGACTAGGCACAAGGACCAGCGCCATTACCAGGAACTTCACTCAAGGCGATTTCGTTCAGACTGACAATGCGACAGACTTGACCATAGAGGGCGACGGGTTCTTCAGAGTGATACTTCCAGATGGAACTTATGCGTATACGAGGGACGGGTCCTTCAAGATTGACAGCGAGAGCAGGCTCGTGACATCTGACGGTTACTTGGTTGATCCGGAGATCAACTTCGATTCGGACGTCACAGACATCTCCATCGCACCTGACGGCACTGTGGCGGTTATTCGCGAAGGAAGCGACGAGCCGGACGTAATCGGACAGATCTTGCTAGTCAAGTTTATGAGTCCATCGGGATTGATGTCCATCGGGCGCAATCTCTACAAGGCGACTGTCGGATCGGGCGAACCGGTAGAGGGAGAGCCGGGAATGGACGGCTTTGGGACGATATCTCAGGGGTTCCTGGAGATGTCTAATGTGAAGGTAGTAGACGAGATGGTGAATATGATCATTGCTCAAAGAGCCTACGAGGTCAATTCCAAGGCAATCCAGACTGCAGACGACATGCTCGCAACTGCCAACAACCTGAGACGATAAGGCTCTTGAGTTTAGGCTTGGCTTTGTCAGGCGCCTAACGGGTGTCTGAGCAGGGTGCTAGGGAAGAGTTGACTGTCGGCTAGTTGAGTGATGGAGTGATGAGCTGTGAAGCGCATTCTATTGGTTGGCATCGTAGCCCTGGCTGTAGCCTGTGCGTCTGCCTCTGTGCACGCCAGGTATGTAGCAGTCCCGGAAGACCTAGTTGTGGAGTTCAGGGATTCTGCGAATGTCGTTAACAGGGAGATCATGTTCACAGACATCGCTTCTGTCTCTACGAGCGATCAAAGCTTTATGGACGTGCTCTCACAGGTCAGCCTGGGGCCCGCTCCAAGTAAGGGATATACCCGAAATCTAACAGCCGGATACATAGGTCTACGGCTCAGGCAGCGCAGGATCGATCCCAATGACCTGCCTTTTGAGATCCCAAGCAGTATAACCGTGACTGCAGAGACTACGGTCTTGCATTCGGCATCGATCGTCGCAGCCGCTCGCGACTTCGTTCAAAATGAGCTCGGCGCTCCTCTGCCGGAGGATGCGGCTGTCGGGTATGTCCCTAATCTGGTTATTCCAGTGGGCGAGCCAGCAATGGAGTGCGCTCTGATAGGCGGTTCCACGGATTCGGAGTACCTCACTGTCGGAGTCACCGTCTATATCAACGGATACGTAGAAGGGTTTGTGCGGGTGGAGTTTAGCAAATCGAGCCATATCGCTTCTTCGAAGCCGACCGGCTTAGTGCAGCAGAACCCCGTGGAGAACACCTCGTCAGCAAGCAGCACGTCGGCCCCGAAGCCGACGGCGCATGCAGCTGCTACTCCGTATCTTGTGACTCGCGGGGATACTGTCTATGTGATAGCCAGGACGGCGTTTGCTGAGATCACCACTACCGCAGAAGCGAGAGCAGACGGGAGGTTGGGTGACCTCATCGAGGTCCGAAACCTGGATACTGGCAAGCGTTTCGTCGGCCGCGTCGTGTCAGCCGGCGTTGTGGAGGTGGACCTTGGTGGTTAACCGAAGAAACGTGCGCGGCGCGATTGCTGTCGTAGCCGCCGTTTTGTTTGGCCTTGCCTGCGTCTGCAGTGCCCAGTCACTCTACTCAGCTGACGGGGCTATGGGAACATCGCTGTTTGCAGACGTAAAGGCGAGAGACGTGGGCGATATAGTCACAATAGTCGTGTACGAGAACGCAAGGGCAAGCAGCTCGACATCCAAGACTACGGGCAAGAGTGCGGAAGCAGGGCTCGACGCTGGAACCGGGCTCCTTTCTTTCATCCCCTCAGCTGGATTTGGCGTCGAGTCTGGCAGCAGCGGATCAGAGAGGCTCTCTCAGACGGGAACGCTCACCGCAACTATCACTGCCCGCATAGTTGAAAAACTTGACAACGGCTTTTTCAGGATCGAGGGAAGACGGACTGTAACAGTCAACGGCGAGCAGCAGGTGCTGGTCGTCTCCGGGGTCATTCGTGACAGGGACATATCTGCGAGTAACACCATCCCCTCCACGCTTGTTGCGGACGCAGAGATTAGCTTCTCGGGTCAGCCTCAGCTTAGGCAATCGGGCGGTTTCTTGTCAACGCTCTGGGATGGGCTACTCGGCATAATCAAATGGGTGTTCTGAGGTGAGTGGCATGCAAAATCGCACATGCCGGGCTTGTATCTGGTTTGTGGTAGCACTGCTTATATTAGTGGCCGTTCCGTTGCCCGCTCTTGCGAGCGTGCAGGTTAGACTTAAGGACATCGGCAGGCTTGTCGGAGTCACTGACAACCAGTTGATCGGCTACGGGATTGTCACTGGACTGTCAGGTACCGGTGATAGGACAGCACAACTGCGCGATCGGTCGCTTGCGACGATGCTCGGTCACTTTGGGTTAAGTGCCGAGCCTTACGACATTCGTTCGAGGAACACTGCAGCAGTGGTCGTTACTGCCAAGCTGCCGCCTTTCGTGAAGGTCGGGGACAGGATTGACGTTACTCTCTCCTCTCTGTTTGATGCGACATCGCTTGAGGGCGGAGTGCTGCTTCTCACGCACTTGCAAGGTGTTGACGGTAGGGTGTATGCTTTGGCTCAGGGCCCTGTATCGATCGGTGGGTCGAATGAGAATAGAACTAGAGGCCAACTCGAAAACCACCCGACGGTTGCGACTATTCCGGGAGGCGCGATAGTACAAGCAGAAGTCCCTGCCAGCTTTGTGGACTCAGATAATACCATGCTTTATTCGCTGGATACAGCCGACTTCACGTTGGCCTCCCGCGTCGCCGAGGCCACAAACCTCGAGTTTGGGCCCAAGACGGCGGTTGCACGAGATGCTTCGACTATAGCTATCACAGTTCCGAGTGATTGGGCCACCGACATAGTAGGGTTTGTGTCACGATTGGAGAATCTCACTGTTGTCAAGGACGAGCCCGGGAAGATCGTGATCAACGAGCGGACAGGAACGGTCGTGCTTGGAGGAAATGTGGTGATTTCTACAGCCATTGTCGCTCACGGCAATCTGACTGTGAGGGTGAGGCAGCCAGAGCAGACGTATGATCAGGTAGAGCCTGAGTTGGTCTTTCCCGGAGTCCCTATGAACGAAGTGCGAGAGGAGCGCCTGGTCAAAGTCGGAGGCGCATCTGTTGACGAACTCATAGGTGCTCTCAACGCGATAGGTGCTTCGCCTAGAGACCTGATCGCTATATTGCAGGCGCTGCGCGCCTTGGGGGCCCTGCAAGCAGAGATAGAGGTGATCTGATGAGCGGAGGGATCACGAGTATAAGCTTGTCGGACAGTAGGATGGTGACACCTTCGAGGGCCCACGCAAACATGGATGCTGAGCAAAAGCGGCTAATGCAAGCATGCGAGGAATTTGAGTCCATCTTTGTGCATATGCTGCTTCGCTCGATGCGCAAGTCAGTTCCAAAGACTGGCTTCTTGCATGGAGGCTCGGGAGAGGACATATTCCAGGACATGCTGGATGAGCAGATAGCTCTTGAAGCTTCTAGGTCAGGACAGTTCGGGCTTGCAAAGACTATGTTCTACCAGTTGTCGCGGCCTAGGTGGAGGTAGTCCTGTTTGCCAAGATGGGTCACCAGACATGTGTGTCTGGAGAGACCCTCTTTCGTTGTCAAAGGGGGGTGCCTATCAATGAGGCTGATCAACTGCCAACGCTGTCGAAAGCCGTTCATGTCCTTGGGACAGAAGATCTGTGCGGAGTGCGTCGAGAGGGAAAACGAGGCTTTCGAAATCATAAGGGATTACCTCGATAAGCACCCGCAAGCCGGCCTTTACCAGATAGCTGAGGACACAGGGATAGACGAGGGCATAATCATTAGCCTTGTTCACAGGGGTAGGTTGAAGTCAGTCGAGAGGTACTTGACCCACAAGTGCGCCCGCTGCGGTACAGAGGTCCTCATAGTTGATGGGGACTTCTGCGACCGATGCCAGCGCGAGCTTCAGAGCAAGGTCAGGAGGGCAGTAAAGGAGCTTGAGTGGAAGACTAACCCAGAAGATTTAGAGGCTGATGATAGGGCGCAGAGAGGCGATAGGCCGGCCTCGAAGACTGATTCAGATCAAGTCGGGATGTTTATCAGAGAGCTCCATAGGAGAAGAGAAGGGGAGCGCTAGGATTTGGACGATTGTATGTAGAATAGAGTGAAAAGCGTGTCGGGTCTTGCCTCAGCATGCAGAGATTGCGGCGGCCTGGAGTAACTCTTAGGGCGGGTGGTGTCATTGGAGAATAGAGGAACGCTTGGATTTCTCAATATCAAGTACATAAGGCTCCGGTACAAGATAGCCCTGGCCTTCTCTGTGGTCATGCTTGTCGGGCTGATCTTGGGAGGAGTCCTTGGGTACACCGTCTACGAGTTTGTTGGGGGCATGGAGCGATTTGCCCAGGACTATGGGTTCGCCGGAACAGCCCAGTACGAATCATTGATAGCGCTCTTTGAGAAAGTGAGAGCCATATCAGTAGCAGCTATTGTTGTTGTTCTTGGACTAACTTTCCTGTTGGCAAGGTACTTCATCCTCAGGGTTGCCATACCCATCGGTGAATTGGCTCGGGCTTTTGCAGTCTTTGCCGAGGGCAATATCAACAAAGACGTCCCGGTCTACGATACAGGCGATGAAGTCGGAATACTGGCGGGCGCATGCAACACGATGGTTCAGAATTTTAGGAATATCATTGGCCAGGTCACAAGCTCGGCCGAGCAGGTTGCTGCTACCAGCCAGCAGTTGTCCGCTAGCTCATCAGAGAGCTTCGAAGGCGCCCGAAGGATCACCGAAACCATCGAAGACATGGCGAAAGGCGCATTTGAGCAGACTCGAGATGCCGCTGAGACGCAGGCCTCAATGGAGCAGCTGAGCAGCGCTATTGACCAAATCGCCTCAGGCGCGCATAACCAGGCTCAGAGCGTTGACGAGACACACTCCCTTGCGATGGAGATGAGCCAGGCAGTCGACCAGGTCAACCGCATAACTGACAGCTTGATGTCATCCTCCAGTGATACTCTGAACGCCGCAGCGAAAGGCGGAGCTGCAGTCGAGAGAGCTATACAGGGAATGGATCGCATCAGGGATACGGTGTTGACGGCTGCTGAGAGGGTGCGGGAACTCGGGCAGCACTCATCCCAAATCGACGAGATCCTCAGCGTCATCGATGATATCTCAGCTCAGACTGACCTGCTAGCGTTGAACGCCGCAATCGAGGCGGCACGAGCAGGCGAGGCAGGAAAGGGTTTTGCAGTGGTCGCAGACGAGGTTCGGCGACTCGCAGAACGCTCAAGCAATGCCACAAGAGAGATCGCAGAGATTATCAAGAATATCCAAGAGGGCACGAGCACTGTTGTAAGTGCGATGGAAGCCGGGACCCATGAAGTTCAGGAGGGCTCGGACCTCGCAGCCGCAGCTGGAGATGCTCTGAACGAGATTCTGCAGACAGTCGAACATACCAACAGCCAGTTTACAGAAATTGTTGAGGCGACAAAGCGAATGGAGAACGCGGCAGCGAGGGTTGTCGCAGCAATCGAGAATATTGCTAGCATTACAGAGGAGAATACTGCAGCTACGGAAGAAATGGCTGCCAGCAGTTCGCAGGTTGTGGAGGCGATAGGCAAGATCACTGCAGTCTCTGAGAGGAGCTCGGACATGGCTGAGAAGGTCTGGGAGGCTGCTCAAACACTTCAAGAATCCATGAAGGAGATGTCAGGTTCGGCTCAGAATCTCGCAACTATGGCTCAGGAGCTGCAGCAAATCATTGCTCGCTTTACGCTGTAGTAGCACGTACAACTAATGGGCAACGCAGATTACGCTGTCGCTCGACCTTTGGAGGTACTTACAATGCCTGGAAACCAGGAAGCCAAGCAAATGCACGAGTATGTCATCTTTGAATTGGCTGGAGAGCACTACGCAGTCGATGTGTCGCCTGTCGAGGAGATATTGCGTATGGCAGAGATTACAGAGGTGCCACACGCTCCCAGCTTTGTCGAGGGGATTATGAACTTCCGCGGAAACGTGATGCCTGTCATAGACCTTAGGCGGCGTCTGGGTTTGCCGACCTCGGAGCACACAAAGAATACCCGCATTATGGCGGTTTCGCTTAATTCTGGAACCGTCGGAATGATCGTAGATGCAGTGAGCGAGGTCGCGGAAATACCTCCTGAAATTGTTGAACCCCCGTCTCCCATCATTCTTGACGTCGATACAGACTTCCTGACGGGTATCGCAAAAATGGGCTCCGACGACCAAGAAGGCAAATTGGTAGTGATCTTGGATCTCGTTAAGGTCCTGTCCGACAAGTCGCAGAGGGAGCTGGCGGAGTTTAGCGAAGCTATGGCTGCAGATGATGTGTAGACGGCCTTTTGCGACGGACTTTGAAATATAACGCCCGGTTTCGCCTGTCGGACGGGCTATGGATTGTGTTCATGGGGGGCTTCGCATCATGGACTTCAGTGAAGGAATCACTCCTGAAGATATACAGGTGTTTCTCGAGGAGGCAGATGAGCAGATACAGCTGCTGGAGGATGACTTGGTAAAGCTGGAGCGTGCAGAACGCTCTGACGAGCTCCTTCAGGAGATTTTTAGAGCCGCTCATACGCTCAAGGGTTCATCTGCTACGCTGGGTCATCAGAAGATGGCGGAGCTAACTCATGCCATGGAGAACGCCTTTGACCAACTGCGGCGCGGAGCGATTGAGGTAACTACCGAACTCATGGATGTCCTTCTCAAAGCACTCGATGCTCTGTCAGACATGAAAGAAGATCTTCGGGCAGGTGTTGAGACAGGTGTCGACGTCGATGAGATCGTCGCAGACATAACAGAGGCCATCCGGTTGAGCGCGGTAGCTGCCGATGCTGAGACCGCGAGTTCTACTCCTTTGCGGACAACTGAGGCTGGCAAGTCCGTCGATGAGACTGCACAGATGCAGGCTGCGGCTGCGCAGTCGCAGCATCTGGAGTCGGTCCGGTCTAGTCTTCCCGGGAACGCTTTGCACCTAGCGGTGGCTATTGACCAAGAGTGCCCGATGCCTTCGGTCCGCGCCTTTCAGGTGGTCGACCTGTTAGCGTCTGTCGGCGAGATAGCGCATTCAGTCCCCAGCCTTGACGATATCGAGGCAGGCAACGTTGATTACTCGTTGGAGGCCTACGTAATAACTGACAAGAGTGCCTCAGAGATAGAAGAGTTGGTGCAGCAGATCTCCGACCTGATAGAGGTCCGGGTCGCATCCATCGCTGACGAGGAAGCCGCGTCTGCCGGAGATCTGGACGAGCCTCCCGAGTCTGGATCCAATGAGGGGTCTGCACAGCCTGCCCCAACTGATACAGGTAGCGCGGATTCTGGCGGTTCACAGGTAGACGGATCCCACCATGCGAAGTCTCGGCAACCAAGACGGGGGTTCGCGAGTATATCGACAACTGTGCGCGTAGATGTCTCCAAACTTGATACGCTGATGAACCTAGTTGCAGAACTCGTGATCGATCGCGCTCATCTGGCTCAGATCGTCAAGGAATTGGAGAGCCGGTTTGAGGGCAGCGATATCTCTGAAGCGCTTGACCGGACTTCGCTCAATGTTGGACGAGTCACCTCTGAGCTGCAGGATGAGATCATGAAGATCCGCATGCTCCCAATAGACAACGTGTTCAGGCGATTCCCCCGAATGATTAGAGACTTGTCTCAGGAGCTTGGGCGTGAGGTCGACCTTGTCATAGAAGGCCAGGACACCGAGCTGGACAGGTCGGTCATAGAGGAAATAGGCGATCCGCTGATTCACCTTTTGCGCAATGCTGTCGGCCACGGGATCGAACCTCCCGAAGAACGGGTCAAAGCCGGCAAGCCGCGCAGGGGTTTGGTGCAGCTCAGAGCGTATCATCAAGAGAACACGATCGTGATAGAGGTGGAGGACGACGGCAGGGGGATTGATGTAGACCGTGTAAGGACGAGGGCTGTAGACAGAGGCATTATATCCGCAGATGCAGCTGCGCGAATATCCGATAGAGAGGCGGTCAATCTTATCTTTGCTTCCGGGCTTTCAACAGCCCAGCAGGTAGATGCGGTCGCAGGCCGAGGCGTTGGAATGGACATAGTCAGGACCAATATTGAACGCCTCAACGGCTCAATATCCGTAGAAACTAGAAAAGGGAAGGGCACTAGGTTCGTGGTCAAGCTGCCGCTGACGCTCGCAATTATCCGTGCGCAGCTCGTATCGGTAGGCGGGAGGATTTACGCGGTACCTATAAGCTCTGTGCAGATAAACCTTCGCGAGCCTGAGTCCAAGATCACGACAGTCAAAGGACAGGAGACCTACTTGTACGGAGATAGGGTACTGCCCATAATCAGGCTCAGTGAAGTGTTTGGCGTCGAGAGCACGCCAGCAGAAGACGGCCGTCTGCTCATAGTTGTTGTGAGGTCCAGTGATGAGCAGGTTGGACTCGTCGTTGACAAGCTGATGGGCCAGCAGGAGATCGTGATCAAGAATCTGGGAGGAGTATTGGGAGACATCCGGGGCCTGTCCGGAGTCACAATCCTGGGTGATGGCCGACTGGCGCTTATTATAGACGTTCCTAGTCTCGTCAGATCTGTGAGTACTCGCGAATATGCTGTTTAGGTCAGTGCTGTACTCATCTGGAGGTGGGCTTGAGTGACGAACGGAGACGTCGGCCTCGGAGAAGAGAGAGAGAGGCTTATGGGCCGTGTGGTAACGGCAGCCATGGCGAAATCTACAGAGTCTCTCTCCAAAATGACCGGAGCCAATGTCAGTATTGAGAGCCTGAAGTTCGGGTTGGTCCCGATTTCGTCTGCCGCTCAACTGGCAGGCGGACCTGATACGCCTGCAGCAGGCGTCTATCTGAGCGTCAGCGGAGACATCACCGGGCATACGCTGCTGTTGTTTCCACAGAGCTGTGCTCTTGACTTGGTGGACCTTTTGTGTGAACGGCCCAAAGGAACCACCGAGGTCCTTGATTGCATGGGAAGATCCTGCCTAGGTGAAGTAGGCAACATAACAAGCACGTCGTTTCTCATAGGCCTATCCGAACACACCGGCCTGAAGCTGCGGCCTAGTCCCCCAGAAGTTGTCCAGGATATGGTAGGAGCCATACTGAGCACTATTTTGGCTGATCTCGGCTTGGTTAGTGATGAGATGTTTGCGATCGAGACCGAGTTTGCAGACGAGCACACAAGCATAGCCGGAGTGTTCTTGTTTGTACCTATGGGCGACTCGCTTCAGACGATTCTATCATCCCTGGAGTGTCATGCTGATGGTGAATGAAATGATAGCAGTCGGACTGGGCGAGATCAAGGTGAGCAAGAACCCTGACTCGACGCTCGTCTGTTTTGGACTAGGCTCTTGCGTAGCCGTTGGAATATATGACAGCATAAATCGCATTGGCGGCATGGCGCATGTCGTGCTTCCGGATAGCTCGATCGGGCTGGCGCACGGTTCGCCGGGGAAGTATGCTGACACAGCTATTCCTGCCCTGATCGAGCAGCTGAAAGCTGCCGGAGCGCGCAAGTCGCACATGCGAGTCAAGATAGCCGGAGGAGCCAAGATGTTTGCTTCCTCGCCGGGCTTGTCAAATGTCCTGGATGTGGGCACCAAGAACGTTGCCGCAGTCAAGAAGGCATTGGCGTCCTGCGGACTCCGCATCGCAGCCGAGGACTGTGGCGGCAGGGCAGGGCGCACCTTCATGCTCAGTCTCAAGGATGGCGTAGCAAGAGTGAGGACGCTGGGTAGATCTGAGATTGAGTTGTAGTTACCACTGGAGGATGGCGAATGATTAGAGTCTTGGTTGTTGATGACTCTGCGTTTATGCGCAAAGTCATTTCAGACATCATCAACGAAGATCCCGGGATGGAGGTCATAGGCACAGCTAGAGACGGAGAAGAAGCCCTATCGAAGATCGAGCAACTGAAGCCCGATGTTGTCACCCTTGACGTGGAGATGCCGAAGCTAAATGGTATTGAAGTGCTTCGCAGGATTATGCCGTCAAATCCGGTTGCAGTGGTGATGGTCAGCAGTCTTACTCGAGAGGGTGCAGACATCACTATCGAAGCACTTACTCTTGGGGCAGTGGATTTTGTTGCTAAGCCGACGGGAGCTATCTCAGTCAGTATGCGTGAGATGGCCTCCGAGTTGCGCAAAAAGATCCGCGCAGCGTCGCTGGCACGACTCGTAGGTACCTCGGGATCGCTCTTGGCGACCCTGCATCATGCCGAGGAGTCGCTGCGGCGCACTGAAGAGCGGCTCAAGAGGGTCGCAGGCAGGCAACAGCCCGCATCCACCGTTAGAGTCGGCAGTCCCTCTGAAGGCGTTGTTGTTATCGGCAGCTCAACAGGAGGGCCGAGTGCGCTTCAGCAGGTGATCCCGAATCTCCCTGAGAGCCTTCCAGCGGGCGTCTTGATCGTCCAGCATATGCCGCCCGGGTTTACGCGGTCCTTGGCTCAACGCTTGGCGCAGATGTCAAGGCTGAAGGTTTCCGAAGCCCGTGCCGGAGACAAGATTGAGCCTGGAGTGGCGCTAGTTGCCCCTGGTGGATACCACATGGTGGTCAACAGAGACAAAGCCGTATCTCTGGATACAAGCCCATATGTCCACGGGGTCAGGCCTGCTGTTGATGTGACAATGGAGAGCGCAGCACGGGTTTTTGGCAACAGATGCCTTGGAGTAGTTCTCACTGGTATGGGAACAGACGGCACTCGAGGAGCCAGCTTGATTAGGCGGGCGGGAGGCAAGGTCATAGCGCAGGACGAAATGACTTCTGTTGTATACGGGATGCCAAGGAGTGTCGCACAGGCGGGCCTTGCAGACCGCATTTTGCCTATAGGCGATGTCGCAGCAGCGATTGCAGAGGAGGTACAAGCGACCTAAGTGGACGGACAGCAGGTGGATCGAGAGTACTACTACTTCATGACCAAAATCAAGAAGCTGACTGGGATTGATCTTGGGCAGTACAAGAGCAGTCAGATGCAGAGGCGCCTCAAGTCGCTTCTTAACCGCAGCGGTATGAGGAATTTCGTCGAATATTACAAGCTGCTCGAGCGAGACAGGCAAGCCTTGCAGAGTTTTCTCGATTTTATCACCATAAACGTTTCAGAGTTTTTTCGCAATCCGGACAAGTTTGAGGAGTTAAAAACGAACATTTTACCCGGGCTGCTTGCCAGGCAGGACGAGGTGAGGATATGGAGTGCCGGATGTGCACATGGGGCAGAACCATACTCCGTTGCCATAATCATGGACGAGCTGGCAAGCTCAAAGCCTTATAGCATATGGGCAACTGACATAGACGCCTCGATCCTTGAGAAGGCGAAACAAGGCGTGTACAGGGATGTAGACGTCAAGAACGTGAGTCGCCAGCGACTGATCAACTATTTTACCTATGACCGTGAGGCGTCTACCTATACGGTGGAGCCCTCGATCCGCGAACGGGTCGTCTTTGAAGTGCACGATCTGCTAAAGGATCCGTTTCCGCAGGACATGGACCTTATACTCTGCAGAAACGTGGTAATATACTTCACCGACGAAGCGAAGGCTGTGCTTTATGAGCGTTTTTACGAAAGCTTGCGTGAAGGCGGGGTTCTCTTTGTTGGCGGAACTGAGATGGTATTTGGTGCGAGCTCAATTGGATTTGAAAGCATATCACCGCTTTTTTACCGCAAACCAATAGGTGGCGGTCAACCGCTCAAACCCGGCAGGGCGACGTCACCAGCGAAGTGAGGTGACTACCTAGATGAGGAAGCTAGCCGTAAAGAACCTTAAGATCGGCATGACCATAGCGCAGAGCATATACAGCACGTCGGGCAGCATTGTGATTCCTGCAGGAACTGTTGTCCAACAGGCGCATATTGACCGCTTGAGAAACCTGGGGATCCACGACGTGGTGATCGACGATCCGAGAGTTCGTGATCTGGTGATCCCGGAGTCGATCAGCGAGCGGACAAGGGTAGAGGCTATAGGCCTGTTGAGACAGGTGCATGATTCAGTGTCACGTGTGACCCGGATTGAGGACATCGAGATCCCCTATGACGGTGTCCTCGAAGTCGTCTCGGACATAGAGGACGATTTGGCGGAGCAGGCAAGTGACATAGTCACACTAATCGACTGTCCTTCGCCAGATGACTACCTGGAGATCCATTCGCTCAACGTTGCAATACTGTCTATCGCAACGGCTAGGCGGGCTGGGCTTGGGGCCAGAACCAAGGACGTAGGCGTAGGCGCCCTGCTCCATGATGTCGGCATGTCGCTGATACCGGATGAGATACGGCTCAAGAGGGGCAAGCTGGAGCCTGAAGAGATGGAGACGGTCCGCAAGCACCCAGCTTTGGGCCTTGCAATCTTGAGGCAGGTCAGCAGGTCGAGCGCGTATGCCCGTGCGATAGTCTACCAGCATCATGAGCGACATGACGGAAGCGGGTATCCAAGGGGCCTGCGCGGCACCGAGATAGACCCGTTGGCAAGAATCGTGTCTGTTGCCGATGCATATTGCGCCATGACCGAGCCCAGGCCGTACAGGCAACGTCTGCTCCCTCAAGAGGCCTACGACTACCTCATGAGTGCTGCAGGCTTTGAGTTCGACCTCCAGACGGTCCAAGGAACGCTCATGTACGTAGCGCCATACCCAGTAGGGACCATGGTCAAGCTCAACACCGGTGAAAAGGGCGTTGTCACCCGCGTGTTGAAGGGTCTCGGCACTCGGCCTGCCATAAGAGTCTTTTATGATGCCGAAGGCAAAGCTTTGGCAAAGCCGTTCGACCTAGATCTGTCCGATACGGAGAATCAGACCAGGTTGGTAACAGAAGTGTGTGATGACTAAGCCACGCGGCGTTCTTCTGGTTTTGCCTCTGAGCAGCGGGTTGGAACGGATCTTGCATGATCAACAAGTGAAGTTCCGGCCCGCTTGGCATTGTCAATAGCAATCGTGAGATAGTTGGAGAATTGCCGCTGTATTTTGGTTTTGTGGCCGTATATCGCCCTTAGGATGGGCACGAACCATTCCGATACACCTCATGAGGAAGGTGTGCGATTGTGAGAATTGACGGAACGGATTCCCTTTCTTACGTTGCGAAACTGTATGCCAAGAACCGAGAGGTTCGTAGGGAAAAGGCACTGGACGGGCCGGGAGTCAAGGATGGACTTAGCGAGACTTCTGAAAGGGCTCAGATCTCCGAGGAAGCCCGTCTCCTGAGCCTGGCTCGCGAAGCCTTTGATCGCCTGCCTGACGTGCGTAAAGACAAGGTGGAGCGCTTAAAGGAGAGGATCGAGTCAGGGGAGTACAGGATAGACTCAAAGAAGCTTGCCCAGGAGCTACTTAAGTATTTGGGTAGCACAGGAGAGGCCGACGGAGATTAGTCCCTGTGAATGGTGGGGTTTTCATGCTCTCTGGACTCGGTCGAGTTACTGAAATACTTGCATCGCAGCTACAGATCTATACCCGGCTCCTTGAGGCAGCTAAGAACAAGCGCGATCAAGTCATCGCCAATAGAGTCGACCTGCTGGAGCAGACTCTCCAAGAGGAGATAGAACTGCTGTCTCAGATCGAGGAACTCGAAGCTGAGCGGTCGGTCGTCATGATGTCGGTGTGCGATGCTTTGGGGATCGATCCGGAAGAGGCAACCCTCACCCTGCTCGCAGAGAAGCTGCCGGAGGATCAGTCTGCAAGACTGCTTGAGCTCAGGGATTCCATTCTTTCGACACTGGATGAGCTCTCGTCTCTCAGTCAAGTGAACGAGCGCCTTATCAGGGATTCTTTGAGACTCATCAACTACTCCCTGGGCTTGTACTTCCCTGATGACAATGATTCTATTTACGACTCGGGGACTTCAGGGGGCCAGCTAACAAAGGAGAAGCATAAGGGTTTGTTTGACGCGAAGGCCTAGATGTTTCAATCATGGGCCTTTCAAACTAGTAGGGGGCGATAGCGTGCCATCCACTTTTTCTACGTTCAACATCGGCTGGAAAGGGCTTTTCGCAGCCCGCTTGGGGATGGATGTTACCGGCCACAATGTAGCGAACGCCAATACCGAAGGGTACTCGCGACAGAGGGTCGCGCTGTCTGCAAGCTCACCTGAGAACGTGGTTGGGCTTAGCCGTGCAGCCGGGCCCGGCCAGATCGGCAGAGGCGTAGACGTAGTCGCGATAAACCGGGTGAAGGACCAGTTCGTACTTAGCCTTCTGCAGCGGGAGAAGAGCGTCCTGGGATACTGGGAGGCGAAGGCTCAGACCTACGAGCGTATAGAGATGCTGTTTGGCGAGCCGTCTGACAGTGGAATCGCTTTCGCTCTGGACGAGTTTTTCGGATCGTTGCAGTCTTTGAGCAGAAACCCTGAGGACATCGCTGTCAGGGAGGTAGTCCTTCAGAAAGGCGCTGTTCTGGCAGACACCATATCCCAGGTGTACTCTCACATCAGGGAGGTCTACTATAACACTACTGACCTCGTTAACGCGAAGGTCACGCAGCTCAACTCCCTTGCAACTGAGATCGCGGAGTTGAATAAGCAGATTGCAGCTGTGGTTCGAGTCGGCAAGCAACCCAATGACTTCCTTGATAAGAGGGACATGCTCATTCAGCAGATGAGCACACTTATAGACATCCAGGTGCTGCCTGTCGAGGACCAAATCGTGAACATCGCAATCAATGGTGTGAACCTGGTCCACCGCTACGATACAAGGCCGCTTGAGGCTGTCATAGAGCAGACCACAGGCAAGGTGGAGGGCCTTAAGTGGAAGGAGTTTGATACGAGGATCACAGTGAGCAGCGGTGAGTTTGCTGCTTTGCTGGAGACGAACAACGTCTTGATCCCCCAGTATCTCGACAGCCTTAACGAGCTGGCGCGCTGTCTGGTCGAGAATATCAATAGCATCCATTCGAGCGGTTATGACTTGGATGGTAAAAAAGGCGGCCTGTTCTTTGTCGATTCAAGGACGCCAGATGGCGGTCCATTGATTCCGCTTGATTTGACTGACCCGGACTTCGAGGTAGCGAGGTACATCGCGATTAACCCTCTATTGGACGCTCGCGAGGTTGCAGCAGCAACTGCAGCGCCTGATGAGAACGGCCCCAAGAAGGGGGACGGATCCAACGCATTGGCTATGGCTCAACTGGCTGATGCCGCTATTATGCAATCAGGGAGATCGACGCTAGCAGGCTTTTTCAACGGAGTCATAGCTCAGCTGGGAGTTGATTCCGAGCAAGCGTCATTTATGGCTGACAGCCAGGGATTGATAGTGGAGAATCTCAAGAACTGGGACAGCTCGATCTCGGGCGTATCGTTGGATGAGGAGGTCACCAACCTTATGAGGTACCAGCACTCGTATGCTGCCGCAGCTCGAGTTATCACTGTCGTCGACGAGATGCTGGAGCTGATCACAACAAGGCTAGGGTTGGTGGGGCGGTAGTTTGAGGGTGGTAGTTTGGTGCCCGCTTTGTGCTGAACCGTAGGTTTTCAGTGTTGAACTCAGCCATCAGTTGCTGTGCATAGCAGGGGGAGTGTTAGTGATGCGAGTTACTAGCGACATGATGATGAGAGGCATGCTCAAGAACTTGAGCAGAAACCTGGCAAAGATAGACCGGTACAACAACCAGCTTGGCACAGGCAAGCGGATTCTCAAGCCGTCTGACGATCCGGCCAGCACCACTCTGCAGATGGGCCTGCGCTCGGAGTTGCGCAAGATCAAGCAGTACGTTGAGAACGTGCAGTCGGGGATTACGTGGCTTGAGAATACGGACGTAGCTCTCAGAGAAGTCGGCGATGTGATTCAGAGGCTGCGCGACCTGGCTGTACAGGGGAGCACCTCTACCTTGGCACAGGATTCAAGAGATGCGATTGCAGAAGAAGTCAATGAACTCATTGACCACTTGGTACAAGTAGGGAACAGCCGGGTTGGTGACAGGTTTATCTTCGCCGGGACTCGCACGACAGCCCCGCCTATGGTAAAGCAGCTGGGCGCCGATGGCCGCATTG
>Ga0209537_1000066_pt1 | contig 107703 bp, 112 predicted proteins | sample BioPla4DNA1_FD_187698 | JGI IMG/M metagenome (GOLD analysis project Ga0209537, IMG submission 187698) | Biogas fermentation microbial communities from Germany - Plant 4 DNA1 (SPAdes) (version 2) | ecosystem: Engineered > Bioreactor > Anaerobic > Digestate | place: Bielefeld, North... | reverse complement strand
TAAAACACGGTTTTCATAAAAATGAAAACCGTGTTTTATCTATGTGAAGGAGTCTTTGTCTCAATTATATATTAGATACTTAATTAGTAGCCTCTCTTTTTATATCAGAATTCCAGATTTCTTCGTCAAATTCGCCTTCTTGTTTTGATATTATAGTTGTACAAACAGCATCACCAGTGATATTCATTGCTGTTCTGCCCATATCAAATATTCTATCGATTCCTAATATCAATCCTAAACCTTCAAGAGGCAAACCTACAGATTGTAATACCATAGTTAACATTATAGATCCAGCTCCTGGAACTCCTGCTGTACCAATTGAAGCTAATGTTGCTGAAAGTACTATTGTTGCCATCATGCCTATAGTTATATCTATATTATACACTTGTGCGATAAAAACTGCTGCTACACCTTGATATATTGCAGTACCGTCCATGTTAATAGTAGCACCTAGTGGAAGAGCAAATGCCGATATCTCCTTAGAAGCACCTATGTGGTTTTGAACCAAATCCATAGTTACAGGTAAAGTAGCATTACTACTTGCTGTTGAAAATGCAACAGCCATGGCTGGATAAAATTTTTTGTAAAATCTAGTTACTGATAATCCAGAGAGAAGTTTTAACATACCACCATAGACTAATATTGCATGCAATGCCAAAGCAATATAAACTGCTATAACGCATTTTGCTAATGGAACTAGTGCAGCTATGCCTGTTTGAGCAAAAGTCCTAGCAACTAATCCAAATACTCCAACAGGTGCGATAGTCATTACCATACTAACTAATTTCATGACTAATTCATTTAATTGTTCAAATAAATTCAGTACATTCTTACCTTTTTCACCTATACTAGTTAGAGCTATACCTGTTAATATTGCAAATACAATTATTTGAAGCATACTACCTTCAGCTAATGCCTGAATAGGATTTCTAGGTATCATTTCATAAAGAATTTGTACAATTGATGTAGTTTCTCTTTCTGAAACCTCAACAGTTTCAATAGCTCCCATATCTAGTCCTATACCTGGATTGATTATGAATGCAATCACTAGACCTATAACTATAGCAATTGATGTAGTTACTAAGTAAAAAGCTATTGTTTTACCGCCAATTCTTCCTAGTTTTCTTATATTGCCCATGCTTGCTGCACCATTTACTAGAGAAACAAACACCAATGGTACAACACACATCATTATTCCTCTTAGGAATACCTGGCCTACAAGTTGGAACAAACCATCAACTAGAATTGTATCTTTTAAGGTTCCACTAGGTAAATAATAGACTATGATTCCAACTACTATACCAATAGCTAATCCGACAAGAACCTTCGTTGCCAGTCCAAGACCTTTCTTTGCCATAATATCCCTCCTTTTAAAGTATTATATTTATTAGAACTGGCAGATTTTCTTTAGAAAATCTAAGCCATTTCAAAAAAATAATTATTTAATTTAATATATTTTATTATTAGGATGCAAATTTAATGCTCTTATATTTTAATTTAATTATACAACTGCTAGAATTTTCAGTCAATTATAATTTGTTAGGTAATAAAATACAAAAGTTTATATTTTTTATAGGAATAATATTTTATATAATAGTATAAAACCCACTCTTTGTATAAAAATTTGTTAAAAGGTAAATTTTACTTCTAGTGTTAATTCTGCTATAATAATAGTTTAGAGTTATTCACTTCTAAGGAGGAAAACCATGCAAAAGGTGAAACAAGAAAATATCAGGAACTTTTCAATAATCGCACATATTGATCATGGCAAATCTACATTAGCAGATAGACTAATTGAAAAAACTGGACTTTTGACATCAAGAGAGATGGCAGAACAGGTACTTGATAGTATGGAGTTGGAAAAGGAAAGAGGTATAACTATCAAGTTAAAAAATGTAAGATTAAACTATAAAGGGGCAGATGGAGAGAACTATGTACTTAATTTGATTGATACTCCAGGACATGTAGATTTTAATTATGAAGTATCAAGGAGTTTAGCAGCCTGTGAAGGTGCCTTATTAATTGTAGATGCTACACAGGGTGTAGAAGCTCAGACTTTAGCTAATGTTTATTTAGCTTTAGAACAGGATTTAGAAATTGTACCAGTTATAAATAAAATAGATTTACCTAGTGCACGGCCAGATGAGGTTAAAAAGGAAATTGAAGATATAATTGGGATAGATGCAGAAAATGCACCCTTAATATCAGCTAAGGAAGGGAAGAATATAGAAAGTGTATTTAAGGAGATTATAGAAAAAATACCTCCTCCAAAGGGGGACAAAAATGCACCCTTAAAAGCCTTGATATTCGACTCCTACTATGATAGCTATAAAGGGGTCGTAGCCTACATAAGGGTTTTTGAAGGCAGCATAAAGCCAGGTATGAAAATAAGGATGATGTCTAATAATAAAGATTTTGAAGTTACAGAAGTAGGAGTAACTACATCAAAGCAAATACCAGTAGATAGCTTAGAGGCAGGAGATGTAGGTTATGTAGTAGCAGGTATCAAAAATGTTAAAGACGCCAGGGTAGGAGATACAATTACAGACCATGAAAATCCAACGGCTGAGCCCTTGCCAGGATATAAAAAGGTTGTACCTATGGTATATTGTGGTATCTACCCAGCAGAAGGGGAAGATTTTAATTCTGTAAGAGAAGCTCTTGAAAAATTACAAGTTAATGATGCAAGTCTAGTATTTGAACCAGAAACATCAGCAGCTTTGGGCTACGGATTTAGATGTGGCTTTTTAGGCTTACTCCATATGGAAATAATACAGGAAAGATTGGAGAGGGAGTTTGACTTAAATATAGTTACTACAGCGCCTAGTGTAATTTATAAGGTTAGGACAAAAAAAGGTGAAGAATTGTCTATACAGAATCCTACTAATATGCCTGATATGACTGAAATAGAGGTAATGGAAGAACCTATTGTATCTGCATCAATTATGACTCCTACTGATTATGTAGGGGCCATTATGGAACTATGTCAAAATAGACGAGGTACTTTTATAAATATGGAGTATCTGGAAGAGACCAGGGTTATTATGCATTATGATTTGCCATTAAATGAAGTAATATATGATTTTTTTGATGCATTAAAATCTAAAACAAGAGGTTTTGCTTCATTGGATTATGAATTTAAAGGATACAAAGAATCAGATTTAGTAAAATTAGATATATTAATAAATGGGGAATTAGTAGATGCACTGTCTATAATTGTTCATAGAAGCAAAGCCTATGAAAGAGGGAGAAAAATTGCTGAAAAATTAAAAGAAGAAATACCAAGGCATCAGTTTGCCATACCTATACAAGCAGCCATAGGGTCTAAAATTATAGCACGAGAAACCATAAAGGCGTTAAGAAAGGACGTATTGGCGAAATGTTATGGTGGAGATATAACAAGGAAGAAAAAGCTTCTTGAAAAACAAAAGGAAGGTAAGAAGCGAATGAGGCAAATAGGTTCTGTTGAAGTACCTCAGGAAGCCTTCTTATCTGTTTTAAAATATGACGAATAATGCACACTTTTAGTGTGCATTAACTTAATTTAAGAAGGTGAAAATGTGAAAAAAATTGCTGTTTATATCCATATTCCTTTTTGTAGCAGTAAATGTTATTATTGTGATTTTGTTTCTTTTCCTAATATGGACAATAGAATTGACCAGTATATAAATTATCTAATAAAGGAAATGGATATGTACAAGGATATATTAGAAGAATACACAATAGATACTATATTTTTTGGGGGAGGTACCCCTTCTTATATAGATGAAAAACATATAGGAAGAATATTTGAATATATATACAGTAACTATAATTCAAGTGAAATTAATGAAATTACAATAGAGGCAAATCCTGAAACTGTAACTTATAAAAAGTTAAAAACCTATAAAGATATTGGTATAAACAGAATTAGTATAGGTTTACAGAGTACAAAGGATACAATATTAAAAGAAATAGGAAGAAGACATACATTTGACGACTTTTTAAAGGCCTATGAAACTGCAAGAAAAGCGGGTTTTGAAAACATAAATGTTGATTTGATATTTGGTCTTCCTAATCAGACTGTAAAAGATTGTATCCACTCACTTGATACTGTAGTAGCTTTAGGGGTAGAGCATATATCTTATTATAGTTTAATAATTGAAGAAGGAACATTAATGGATAAATGGTATAAAGAAGGGAAATTAAAACTGCCGGATGAGGATAGTGAAAGGGAAATGTACCATAGGGCAATTGAATTTTTAGAGGCAAAAGGCTATAAACATTATGAAATTTCTAATTTTGCTAGAGAAGGATTTGAATGTAGGCATAATTTGTTTTATTGGAAAATAAAGCCCTATATTGGGTTTGGTATTTCTTCCCATTCTAATATTGGAAATAAAAGATTTTGGAATTATAAAAATTACAATGAATATACAAGCTCATTAAAGAATGGACACTTTCCCGTTGAAGGTAAAGAGTATATTGATGAAAATATGAAAATGATAGAGTATATGATAATGGGATTAAGGCTTATAGATGGTGTAGATAAAAAGGAGTTTAAGGACATATTCAAGGTAGATTTAGATGATAGATTTGGCATGGTATTGGAAAAGTATAAAAAACAAGGTCTTTTAACTGAAGAGGATGGGAATATAAGGTTTAGCAAAAAAGGTTTAGATCTATCTAATATAGTATATGTAGACTTATTGCCTAATTAATTTTATTTAAATAAGGTATTGACAATTTAGATTTGTTTATGGTAACTTTAAATTAGCACTCAAAGATGAAGAGTGCTAACAAACATCGCAAGATGTGAGAATAGAGGGGATAAAATGTTAGATGAAAGAAAAATAAAGGTTTTGTGTGCTGTTATCGATAGCTATTTACGAGAAGCAGAGCCTGTAGGTTCTAGAACCATATCAAAGGAATATAATTTAGGGGTAAGTTCTGCAACTATTAGAAATGAAATGTCAGATTTAGAGGATTTAGGTTACTTAAGCAAACCCCACACATCTGCAGGTAGAATACCTTCAGACAAAGCCTATAGGTTTTATGTAAACAACATATTAAAAGAAAATAAAATACAAATTGATATAGAAAAGAAAGAAAAAATAAAAAGAATATTAACAAGGGAATCAAAGGAAATAGATGATTTAATCCAAAATTCAGCCAAAATACTTTCTGCCATAACCAGCTATACTGCCCTGGCTTTATCACCCCAAATAAAGAAAATGAAATTAAAGCATATTCAATTAGTTCCTTTAGATGAAAGAGAGATACTAATAATTTTAGTTGGAGATTCAGGAATTGTAAGAAATACAATATTTAGACTTGATCAAGACATATCTGCTGAACAGGTGGAGAAAATTTCTAACTTTTTCAACCATAAATTAAAAGGTCTTACTATAAATGATATAAGAAAAACCATAACAGGTGAAATGTTCAGAGAGTTTTATGAATATAAAAATTTACTTGATAGTATTGCACCTATAATAATAAATGCACTTGAAGATAATGACGAAGTTGAAGTATATCTGGATGGTGTTACTAAAATATTCGATTTTCCCGAATACAAGGATATGGAAAAAGCTAAATCTTTTATATCCTTTATTGAAGATAAGGATCAGTTATTAAATTTGCTCTTAAACAATACCATAGAAGAGGATATTGAAATTACCATAGGAGAAGAAAATATATATGATCCAATAAAAGATTGTAGTTTGATTACAACAACATATAAACTAGGTGGTGTAACCATTGGTAAAATAGGAGTTATAGGACCTACACGAATGGATTATTTAATGGTAATTAGTTCCTTGAAGCTATTTTCAGCAAACTTAACTGAAATACTGGAAATGCTACTTAAAAGATAGAAAGTGCAAGGTATCTTGCACTTACTATCTGTAATATAAAAATAAAAAAAGGGTGATTAAATGGAAAACAAAGATAAAAAAGAAGAGATAATAAAAGAAGAAAATACCATGGAAGAAGACAAAGTTGAATATGATGAAACTAAAGAAGAATTAGAAAAAGATACTGAAAAGGTAGAAGAGAAAAAAGAAATAGAAGAAAACTGGAAAGACAAATTGAATGAAAAGGAAAAGGAGATAGAGGATTTAAACAATAAACTTTTAAGACTGCAGGCAGATTTTATAAATTATAAAAATAGGGTTGAAAGGGAAAAAACCAGTATATATACTAATGCAGCAGAGGATATAATTCTTCAGATCTTACCTGTACTAGATAATTTTGAAAGGGCCTTACATAATATGGAAGATGATAATGCCTATTATGAAGGTGTTAAAATGATATATGAACAGCTTATTGATGTACTTAATAAAAATGGCTTAGAAGAAATAGACTGTGAAAACAAATCCTTCGACCCTAATTTTCATCATGCAGTTTTAGCTGAAGAGGTTGAAGGAAAGGAAGAAGGAATTATACTAGAGGTTTTGCAAAAAGGATATATGCTAAATGATAAAGTTATAAGACCTAGTATGGTTAAAGTAGCTAAATAATTAAGCATTAAGGAGGAATTTTTATGGGAAAAATTATTGGAATTGACTTAGGAACTACCAATTCATGTGTAGCTGTTATAGAAGGTGGGGAACCTATAATCATCACAAATATAGAAGGGAATAGAACTACTCCATCAGTAGTAGCTTTTACTAAGGATGGTGAAAGATTGGTAGGAGAAACTGCAAAAAGACAAGCTGTAACAAACCCTGATAGAACTATACTATCAATAAAGCGCCACATGGGAAAGGATTATAAAAAGGTTATTGATGGTAAGGAATATACTCCACAGGAAATTTCTGCCATGATTTTACAAAAATTAAAGAGTGATGCCGAAAGCTACTTAGGAGAAACCATTACAGATGCTGTTATTACAGTACCTGCATATTTTACAGACAGTCAGCGTCAAGCAACAAAGGATGCAGGACGAATTGCTGGACTAAACGTAAGAAGAATAATCAATGAACCTACGGCTGCAGCCTTAGCTTATGGATTAGATAAGGATGAAGGGCAGCAAAAAATTATGGTGTTTGACCTAGGAGGAGGAACTTTTGACGTATCCATATTAGAAGTTGGAGACGGAGTATTTGAAGTATTAGCAACACGAGGAAATAATCATCTTGGAGGAGACGATTTTGACCAAGCTTTAATTGATTATATTGCTGAGGAGTTTAAAAAGGAACATGGAATAGACTTAAGGAAAGATAATATGGCTCTTCAAAGGCTTAAGGAGGCTGCAGAAAAGGCTAAAAAGGAATTGTCTTCCACATTAAGTACCAATATAAACTTACCCTTTATAACAGCAACACAAGCTGGCCCACTACATTTAAATATGGATATTACAAGGGCTAAATTTAATGAACTAACAGAACATCTAATAGAAATGACTCTAGAACCCGTAAAATTAGCCTTAGAAGATGCAGGCCTTACAAAGGATGATATTAATAAGGTTCTTTTAGTTGGAGGGTCAACCAGAATACCTGCAGTACAGGAAGCAGTTAAGAACTTAATCGGCAAGGAGCCCCAAAAAGATATCAACCCAGATGAGTGTGTTGCATTAGGCGCAGCAATCCAAGGTGGAGTTTTAAGTGGAGAAGTTAAGGACCTACTTCTATTGGATGTAACTCCTCTTTCTTTAGGTATTGAAACTTTAGGTGGAGTAATGACAAAATTAATTGAAAGAAATACTACTATACCTACTAAGAAATCACAGATATTCTCTACTGCTGCAGACAATCAAACATCTGTGGAAATACATGTATTACAAGGAGAAAGACCTTTAGCAAAGGATAATGTAACTTTAGGAAGATTTATACTTGATGGTATACCACCAGCTCCAAGGGGAGTACCCCAAATAGAAGTAACCTTTGATATAGATGCTAATGGTATAGTAAATGTAAGTGCTAAAGATTTAGGTACTGGCAAAGAGCAAAAAATTACCATAACTGCATCAACTAATTTAAGCGAGGAAGAAATTCAGGAAAAAATAAAAGAAGCTGAAAAATATGCAGAAGAAGACAAAAAGAGAAAAGAAGAAATTGAAGTTAGGAACAATGCCGATTCAATAATTTATCAAACTGAAAAAACATTAAAAGAATTAGAAGGAAAAATATCGGATAGCGAAAAATCTAAAGTAAAAGCAAAACTGGATGAATTAAAGAAAGCTTTAGAAGGAGACAATATAGATAATATTAAATCAAAGACAGAAGAACTTACACAGGAGTTTTATAATATATCACAAAAGCTATATCAACAAGCGCAACAAAACCAACAAGGACCTCAAAATGCTAATTCTGGAAAGAAAGATGATGATGTAGTTGATGCAGATTTTGAAGTAATGGATGATGAGGATAAATAAATTAATTATCAAAGCTAAATCCCTTGGATTTAGCTTTGATTTTTGGTATATTTTTGGTATCATGATATAGAATGAATGAAAGTGGGTGATATTAATTGAAGGATTACTATGAAATACTTAATGTATCAAGAGATGCAAGTCAAGATGAGATAAAATCTGCCTATAGGAAACTTGCTAAAAAATATCATCCTGATGTAAATCCTGATGATGAAGAAGCTGAGAAAAAATTTAAAGAAATAAATGAAGCCTATGAAGTATTAAGTGACCCGGAAAAGAGAAGACGATATGATATGTTTGGTGAAGCTGGGGTAAATGGTCAAGGAGGCTTTAGCCAAGGCTTTGATGGATTTGGTGATATTTTTGATGATATTTTTGATATTTTCGGAGGAGGATTCACAAGAACTTCATCACGTACTAGGAGACAAGGTCCAGTTAGAGGTGCTGACTTAAGATATGATTTAGAATTAGAATTTGAAGAGGCAGTATTTGGAGTAGAAAAGGAAATTAAAATTAAAAAAACAGAAAACTGTAGTACTTGCAATGGCTCAGGAGTAAAACCTGGGACTAATAAGGAGACATGTAGTAAATGTAACGGCACTGGGGAAGTAAGATATGCCCATCAAACTGCCTTTGGCCAGTTTGTAAGGGTCTCTACCTGTGATCTTTGTCATGGTACTGGTGAAATTATCAAAGAAAAATGCACAAAATGTAAAGGCACTGGAAAGGAAATAAAAACAAAAAGAATAAAGGTTAAAATTCCTGCAGGTGTGGACAATGGTTCTATTATATCCATAAGGGGAGAAGGTGAAGCAGGAGAAAGAGGAGGCCCAGCAGGAGATCTATTTGTATATATAAGAGTGAAGGAACATGAAATATTTAAACGGGAAGGCAATAATATATATCTTACTTTACCTATATCCTTTGCAGATGCAGCCCTAGGAAGGGAAATTGAAGTACCAACTTTAGAGGGTAAAACAAAATATACTATTCCTGAAGGCACTCAAACTGGTACTGTGTTTAGACTTAAAAATATGGGTGTTCCCAATGTAAAAGGTGTAGGAAGAGGGGATTTGTATTTTACAGTTGAAATACAGGTTCCAAAGAAATTAACTGAAAGACAAAAAGAATTATTAATTGAGTTTGAAAAGGAGATGGGTAGAGAGTATAAGCAGCCCAAAAAAGGTTTCTTTGGAAAAATGAAAGATGCCTTTGGAAATTAAACAATCACTCTAGTGGGTGGTTGTTTTTTTGATATGGTATTTTTATAACATTTAGGGTATAATATTGAAGGATTTAATTAAAAGGATGTGAGGATATGAAATGGGTTGAGGTTCAAATAAAAACTACTACTGAAGCGGAAGAGATTGTGGCAAATATAATGTATGATTTAGGAGTAACAGGCTTAGCTATCGAAGACCCAAATGATATATTGGCTTTTCAACAATCAGAAGAAGATTGGGATTATATTGATCCTGAATTGATTAAACAGGACTATGAAGGGGTTATTATAAAAGCTTATTTCCCGGAAGATGAAAACTTATCTGATAAAATACAATTAGTAAAGGATAATATAGAGAATATCCCTTTGAGAGAAAATGGAAAAGCTTTAGGTTCAGTGACAATAACAGAAGTGTATGAGGAGGATTGGGCAGAGGCTTGGAAGAAGTATTATAAGCCGATAAAATTAGGGGAAAAGATAGTTATTAAGCCTACCTGGGAAGAATACGAAAAAAAAGAGGGAGAAATAGTAATTGAAATTGATCCTGGAATGGCCTTTGGAACTGGAACCCATGAAACTACCATGTTATGCATTGAAGCCTTGGAAAAATATGTTGATGAAAATAGTTTTGTATACGATGTAGGATGTGGAAGCGGCATACTTAGTATTGTTAGTGCAAAGTTAGGGGCAAAAAAAGTAATAGGAGTAGATTTAGATCCCTTATGTGTAAAAATATCGAAAGAAAATGTGTCTATTAATAAAATGGAAAATAGAGTGGAAATTTTAGAGGGGAATTTATTAGATAAGTTTGTAGAAAAGGCAGATATTATTGTTTGTAATATTATTGCTGAAGTTATTATAGATTTGATAAAACATATAAAGAGATATCTAAAGGATAATGGAGTATTTATAGCCTCAGGAATAATTGTTGAAAAGAAAGACAAAGTAAAGGAAGAATTAGTTAAGTATGGATTTAAAATACTTGAAGAGAAAATTGCCAATGATTGGGTTTTAATTGTATCAGGTATGGAGTAGATAGTATGAATAGATTTTTTGTAGAAGAAGATCAGATAAAAGAAAATAGTATTAAAATTATAGGAAATGATGTTAAACATATAAAAAATGTTTTAAGGCTAAAAACTGGAGATGAAATTGAAGTAGTATCTAATGGACTGGTTTATAAATGCCAATTATTAGATATTAAAAGTAGTGTGGTACATGTTAAAATTATAGATGTTAAAAAAGGAAAGAATGAACCACCCATAGATGTAATATTATTTCAAAGTATTCCAAAAGGCGATAAGATGGATTTAATAGTCCAAAAATCTACAGAAGTTGGAGTAAAGGAAATTTTTCCTGTAGTAACCAAGAGAACTGTAGTAAAAATTAGGGATAAGAAAAAGGAAAAAAGCAAAATAGATAGATGGAATGCCATTAGCTTAGAGGCAGCAAAACAGAGTAAAAGAGATTTTGTTCCAGTAGTAAATTCTGTATTGATTTTTGAAGAAATGATAAATTTTTTACGCCATGAAGAAAGTATAATTGTACCTTATGAATTGGAAAATTCCTTAGGACTTAAAGAAGCCCTTAAAAGTGTAAATACAAACAAAGTAAATATAATAATAGGTCCTGAAGGAGGTTTTGAGGAAGAAGAAATAATTATGTTAAGGGACATTGGAGGACAAGTAGTAACTTTAGGCCCTAGAATTTTAAGGACTGAGACAGCAGGCATTGTAACAATGTCTTTAATTTTATACGAGCTTGGAGATTTGGGAGTGATAAGATGACAAAGGTTGCTTTTTATACTCTTGGATGTAAAGTTAATCAATATGAAACGGAAGCCATGGAAGAATTGTTTTTAAAAAGAGGATATACTATAGTTAATCCAGAGGATATTGCAGATGTTTATGTAATAAATACCTGTACAGTAACAAATTTGGGAGACAGAAAATCAAGACAATATATAAGAAGGGCAAAAAAAATTAACAAAAATGCCATAATAGCTGCTGTAGGATGTTATTCACAAATTGCCCCTGAAGAAGTAGAAAAAATAGAAGAGGTAGATATAATAATAGGAACAACAGATAGGGATAAAATTGTTGATTTATGTGAAGAAGCAAGAAAAGAAAAAAGAAAAATAAATATTGTTAAGAATGTAAAAAAACATAGGGAATTTGAAAAATTAAATATCGAGAAAGTTAAATCTAAGACTAGGGCTTATATGAAGATACAGGATGGATGCAACCAATATTGTAGTTATTGTATTATACCTTATGCAAGGGGTCCTATAAGGAGTAGGGATATAGAGGACATTATAATAGAGGCAAAGAGACTTGCAGATGCAGGCTTTAGAGAAATAATCCTTACTGGTATTCATGTAGCATCCTATGGCAAAGATATTGGCAATATAAGCCTCCTGGATGTTATAGAAAAGGTGAGTGAAATAGAAGGAATTGAAAGAATACGCTTAAGCTCTATGGAACCAACATTTGTTGATGAAAAATTTATGAAAAAAGCTATAAATATTGAAAAACTATGCGATCATTTTCATCTTTCCTTACAAAGTGGATGTGACACGGTACTTAAGCGAATGAATAGAAAGTATACCACAAAAGAATATGAAAATATTGTAGACCTTATAAGAAAATATATGCCTAATGTTGGTATTACTACCGATATAATAGTTGGTTTTCCAGGAGAAACAGAAGAGGAGTTTAATAAAACCTATGAGTTTGTAAAGAAAATTGGCTTTTCAAGGATTCATGTCTTTAAGTATTCCCCAAGGAAAGGTACTCCAGCAAGTAAAATGGATAATCAGGTACATGGAAATATTAAAAATGAACGTAGTGATAAGCTAATAAAGCTAGGGAATGAGCTTATGGATAATTTTAATTCACTGTTTATCGGTAAAGTAGTTGATGTTTTATTTGAAGAAGAAAAAGATGGGTTTTATGAAGGATATACTACTAATTATATAAGGGTAAAATTAAAATCAAGTGAAAACATTCAAGGTAAAATACTTCCAGTAAAAATTGTTGACAGAAAAAATGATTTTTTGATAGGGAAAATAGAGGAATTATAAATTTCCTGTAGAATATATAATATGAGGCTATGAGGGGAGGTGAAAAGGTGAAGGATTGTATATTTTGTAAAATAGCCAATAAAGAAATACCATCCAATATCGTATATGAAGACGATAAGATTATAGCTTTTAAAGATGTTAATCCTCAAGCTCCTATACATTTATTAATTATACCCAAAGAACATATTGAGTCCCTTAATCAAATAGATGAAAGTAATGTAAATTTAATTAGTAATATTATGTTAGCCATTAATAAATTAGCAAAGGAATTAGGAATTGAAGAAGAAGGCTATAGGGTTGTAAACAATTGTGGTGAATATGGAGGTCAAACAGTATTCCATATACACTTCCACTTATTAGGAGGCAGAAAATTTTCTTGGCCACCAGGCTAAAATTTAGTTGCACTAAAGACAAAGTTAATGTATAATTATCTCGTGCTTAATTCTTAATGCCAGTGACTACACCTAAGGTCCCCTGGCAGTTGGAAGAGGGGAGGGGAGAGGATGACAGAAATTAGAGTTAGGGAAAATGAAACCCTTGATAGCGCACTTAGAAGATTTAAAAGACAATGTGCCCGTTCTGGTGTTCTTGCTGAATATAGAAAAAGGGAACATTACGAAAAACCAAGTGTAAGAAGAAAGAAAAAATCAGAGGCAGCTAGGAGAAAAAAATCAAGATATTAATATATAATAGAAGGTGAATTGTATGTCCATAAAAGAAAAACTTATGGAAGATTTAAAAAGATCCATGAAAAACAAGGATACAATAAGAAAAAATACAATTACCATGGTTAGGGCTGCTATAAAACAAAAGGAAATAGATGAGAAAATTGAATTAGATGACGATGGCATAATAGAAATAATTTCTAAACAATTAAAAGAAAAAAAGAATGCAATAGAAGATTTCAAAAAAGGACAAAGACAAGATCTAGTAGAACAGACAGAAAAAGAGATGGAAATCCTTCTTGAGTATTTACCAAAACAATTAACAGAAGATGAAATTAAAGAGATTGTATCTGAAACAATTAAAGAAGTAAATGCAACATCTATGAAGGATATTGGAATGGTGATGAAATCTGTAATGCCTAAAGTTAAAGGAAGAGCTGATGGTAATACAGTTAATAGGATAGTAAGAGAAATGTTAAGCTAAACCTGGGTTATGTAAACCCAGGTTTAATTGTTATTTTTAAAATTATTTAATACAATAAAAGGGTATAAATACAATATAATGTATAGGGGGTGAAAAATTGCGAAGAATTGTATTTATAGCTATTTTAATCTTGGTAGTATTATTAAACCAACTAGCTTTTGCAGAAAATTTTGGAGATGTGTTCATCATTCCTATTAAAGGAGAAATAAATAGGGCTACCTTTAACTTTATTAGTTCAACATTAAATAAAGTCCTTGAAAAGAATCCAGCAGCAATAATATTTGAAATAGATACCTATGGTGGCTTAATTACAGAAACTGAAAAGATAAAGAATTTAATAATGGCATTGGATATACCTACCATTTCTTTTGTAAACAACAAAGCAGAATCTGCAGGTGTATTATTGGCTATATCTTCAGAAAAATTAGTAATGGCAAATAGTTCTACCATTGGTTCTGCAGAAACTATTCCAGATACGGAAAAGGTTTTATCTATGTGGAGAAGTTTTTTAAGAGATGCAGCTCAGCAAAGAGGAAGGGATTCTAACATAATTGAAGCAATGGCTGACAGTGATATTTACATCGAAGGAATTAGCCAAAAGGGTAAATTATTAAACTTAACTGGCAAGGAAGCTTTAGAATTAGGAGTTGCAGATTTAGTTTCAGATAGCTATGAAGAGATACTTGATAATTTTAATATTTCATATAATAGCATAGTACAAGTTGATGAAAGTTTAGAATTAAAATTTGCAAAGCTTCTTGCTAATTCATATATTAGTACCTTGTTAATAACTATTGGATTAATTGGATTTGTTATTGAATTATTTACACCTGGCTTTGGAATTGGTGGTATTATTAGTATAATATCCTTTGGTTTATTTTTTGCTGGAAATATTTTGGCTGGAAATTCTCAATGGACTTCCTTAATAATATTTGTTATTGGACTTATACTATTGGTTATAGAGGCCATATCTCCTGGATTTGGATTGCCTGGTATTTCTGGTATTGTGCTAATAGTAGTAGGAATAGTATTGGCAATGGGATCTATACAATCAGCAATTATGTCCCTTAGTGTAGCAATAATATTAACAGCAATAATTACTATATTATTAATAAAACAAGGGCGTAAAATTGAAGCCTTTAATAAAATTGTACTATCAACTAAACATGATGATGAGGGCTACTTTAGTGCACCTCCAAAATATGAATACTTAGATAAAGAAGGCATAGCTTTAACAGACCTTAGACCTTCAGGGATTATTGAAATAGATGAAGAAAAATTAGATGCTTTATCAGAAGGTAGTTATATACAGAAAGGTTCACAAGTTAAGGTTGTTAAAGTGGAGGGCTCAAAAATTATTGTAAGGAGGTTGTAATATGGAAGGTATGATTTTTACTGTTGGTTTAGCATTACTTATTATAATACTGGTAATATTATTTTTTACCTTTATACCAGTAGGCTTGTGGATTACAGCTTATTTTTCAGGAGTAAAAATAGGAATTACGACTTTAATAGGTATGAGACTAAGGAGAGTTATTCCATCTAGAATTGTTAATCCCATGATCAAGGCTACAAAAGCAGGTTTAACCATTGAAGTAGATAAGTTGGAGGCTCATTATCTGGCAGGAGGAAATGTAAATACCCTGGTAGATGCATTAATAGCAGCTCAAAGGGCTAATATAGATCTACCCTTTGAAAGGGCTGCAGCCATAGATTTGGCAGGTAGAAATGTTCTTGAGGCAGTACAAGTAAGTGTTAATCCCAAGGTCATAGAGACTCCTCAAATAGCTGCTGTGGCTAAGGATGGAATTGAAGTTATTGTTAAAGCTAGGGTTACAGTTAGGGCAAATATACAAAGATTAGTAGGAGGAGCAGGAGAGGAAACAATTATAGCTAGGGTTGGGGAAGGAATAGTTACTACTGTTGGTAGTTCCAATACCCACTCAGAAGTATTAGAAAATCCTGATTTAATATCTCAAACTGTATTGGAAAAAGGCTTAGATTCAGGAACTGCTTATGAGATTCTATCTATTGATATAGCTGATGTAGATGTAGGAAGAAATATTGGGGCAAAACTTCAAACGGAACAAGCTGAGGCTGATAAGCGTATAGCCCAAGCTAAAGCTGAGGAAAGAAGAGCTATGGCAGTTGCCAGAGAGCAAGAAATGGCAGCAGAAGTCCAAGCAATGAAGGCTAAGGTAGTAGAAGCAGAGGCAGAAGTTCCACTAGCACTTGCAAAGGCTTTAAGGGATGGAAATATTGGCTACATGGATTATTACGCTATGAGAAACATATTAGCTGATACTAAGATGAGAGACTCCATATCTAAAATGGCTGAAGATGAAGATAAAAATAACGAATAGGGGGCCTTTAAATGTTCCCAAGAGGATTATTAATATTTATTATTATATTGGCAATAGATATAATAACAAAAAGTATTAAAGATAAGAAAAAAATTGAGGAATCAAGAAAGAAAAGATCAGAAAGTTTAAGTAAAGGCAAAAATTTAGAAAAAAACATTTTTGAAGAAAAATTACCTGAATATATGGTAGAAGTTAAATCTGAAGTTAGTAAATTTTCTAGTAATATAGTAGATAAAGAGGTTGTAGAGGAAATAAAAGAAGTTAATGAAGAGAAAGTAAAAGATATTCTTTTTAAAGATAGGGATAATATAAGTAATAGGAAAAGCAGGAAAAACAGAATTAAAAAAGATATTTTAAGAGGCATTATATTTTCTGAAATTCTTTCAGAACCAAAGAGCCTTAGGAATGTAAAGAGAAGCATATAAGTTTATGCTTCTCTTTACTTTTGCCCTGTAATACTGAAATTACAGATAGCATAATATTATACAGGGGAGGTTTTCTTATGGATAAAAAAGTGGAAAATATAAAATACAATATATCAGAAGCCCTAGAGCTACCTAAGGACATAGTACTTGATTTACCTAAAATAACAATAATAGGCAATATCCAAATTAATATTTTAAATCACAAAGGAATAATTGAATATAGCCAAGAAATATTAAGAGTCAATTCAAATATAGGTGTAATAAAAATAACCGGTAATGATTTAAAATTAAAAACCATCCTTTCTGAAGAGATAATAGTAAATGGAATAATTGATAAAATAGAATTAATAAGTTAGGGGTGTTGCAATGGGGGTAGTAAAAGCGTGGAATTTTTTTAAGGGTTATGTTATTATAAAGGTCAAAGGATTGACACTGGAGCGTTTTTTAAACTTAGCAGCTACTAATGATATCTATCTTTGGGATATTAGAAGGATAGACTATACTGAACTTGAAATGAAGGCGACTATAGAAGGTTTTAGAGCACTTAAAGAAATTGTTAACAAGGTAGGCTGTAGGGTTGAAATAGTTGAAAAAAAAGGCTTACCCTTTTTATTATATAGAATAAAAAATAGAAAGGCTTTAGGAATAGGATTTATTCTTTTTTTTATAATAATTATTTTTTTATCTTCAATAATATGGGATATAGATATTGTTGGTAATGAAAAAGTAAAGAATGAAGATATTCTTAAATTTTTGGAAACAGAGGGTATAAAGAGTGGTATAATTAAGTATAAAGTAGACAAAGATTATATTGAATATCTACTTTTAAATAAATTTGAAAATTTTTCTTTTGTATCGGTTGAAATTAAAGGAACTAAGCTTATAATTGAATTAAAGGAAATAGAACTTTTGAATGAAGAAATAGATGAAAATACTCCAAGTCATATTATTGCTGCTAAAAAAGGGGTTATAGAGAAAGTTATTGCAAGAAATGGAAAAGCAGTAGTAAGAAAAGGTGATATTGTAGAAAAAGATGATATACTAATATCAGGAATTATATCTAATGAAGGTTCCGAAGGTTTTATGTTAGTTCATGCTGATGGAGAGGTTTGGGCCAAGACCTTGTATAGCTATAAAATAGAGGAACCAATAATTAAAACTGTAAAAGAGGAAACAGGCAGGATATTTGAGAGGAAGGAGATTAAAATAGGGGATAGGGGTATTCAATTTATAAAGGGAGACATTCCCTTTGATGACTATGTAGAAAGTACTGAAGAAGTAAATATTTTAAACCTCAACATAAATTTCCCCATAAAAATATTAGTCCATAAATATAAAGAGGTTGAAACAAAGGAGATAGAACAAGATGTAGATCTTGTAAAAGAAAAAAATCATATAAAGGCAGTTGAAGAATTAAACAAACAGATACCTCAGAAAGCAGACATAATTTCAAAGGATGTCAAGCATTTTGTTAAAGATAATATTGTAACAACCTATGTGGCAATTGAAGTAATTGAGGATATAAGTAAAAAAAGGCCTATAAATTAATGATTGAAGGAGGATATAGTTTGACAAAAGATAAAACAGAAAAGCAAATATTAATAGAAGACAGTAATATAATAACTGAATTATTTGGTAAATTTGATGAAAATGTAAAAATAATTGAAGATGAATTTGAGGTTGAATTAGTATTAAGGAATGGACATCTTGTAATAGTAGGGGACAATGTTTCTACAGAAATTGTAGAAAAACTAATCTATAATTTAATGGAGATTATATATTCTCAAAAGAGGCTAAATAAACAGGAATTAAGGTATACAATTGAATTAGTGAAAAAAGGCAAGGAAGGGCAGTTAAAAGACCTATTGAATGATGTAGTTTGCATAACTGCTTCTGGAAAAACAATTAAACCCAAGACAATAGGTCAAAAAATTTATATAGATGGTATAAGAAAAAATGATATAGTGTTTGGAATAGGTCCAGCTGGAACAGGAAAAACCTATCTTGCAATGGCAATGGCAGTTACTGCTTTTAAAAATAAAGAAGTTAATAGAATAATTTTAACTAGACCTGCTGTTGAAGCAGGAGAAAGCTTAGGTTTTTTGCCTGGCGATTTACAGGAAAAAGTAGATCCATATTTAAGGCCTATATATGATGCTTTATTTGATATATTAGGCGGAGAAACATATTCTAAACTAATTGAAAAAGGCCTCATTGAAGTAGCTCCCCTTGCTTATATGAGAGGAAGAACTTTAGATAATTCATATGTAATATTAGATGAAGCTCAAAATACTACTAATGAACAGATGAAGATGTTTTTAACAAGGATAGGATTTGGTTCCAAAGCTATAATAACTGGCGATATAACACAGACAGATTTACCTAAAGGGAAGAAATCAGGCTTAGTGACAGTTTCTAAAATATTAAAAGGTATAGAGGGTATAGAATTTGTATACTTAACAAAACATGATATAGTAAGACATCCATTAGTACAAAGCATAATTGAAGCATATGAAAAATACGAGGGTAGTTAACAAAGGGGGAGTTCCCATATGAAAAAGATGGGTAAAGAGGCTGATAACAAAAAAGTATTTAATAAAAAGGAACTTTTTATAAATAGAATATTAATTTTAATATTTACACTGGTCATATTTTTTATTTTAATTCAAAAGGTAGAGACTGAAAAACTAAATGTTAAAATAGGAGATATTGCACCAATTGAAATAAGAGCACCAAAGGATATTGTTGATAAATATGCTACAAATAAGTTAAAAGAGGAAGTTAAAAAAAGTATTGAACCAAAGTATAGAATCAGTCCCTCAATACAAATGACCATGAAAGATATAATAAATCAGTTTTTTAATAGGGTATTGGAGTTAAAGGCAGATGAAAATTTAAACTTACGGGAAAGAGTAGATATACTGATTAATGAATCTAGAATACCTATAACAAGGAATGAAGCTATTACTGCTTTAAATATGGATGAAGTAGAAATTAGCCGATTTAGAGGAATAATAATGGATGTAATAAACCAAATAATGAATGTAGGAATTACAGAAGAAGAATTGGAATATGAAAAAGCTAATGTGGTGAGAATATTTCAATCCTTAGATTTAGACGAAGATAAGAAACAATTAGGCGTATCCTTAATTAATAATACTATTCAAGCAAACAAATTTATAGACGAGGAAGCAACCCAAAGAAAAATAGATGAAGAGTTAAATAAAATTGAACCTGTGATTATTAAGGAACACCAAATTTTGGCAAGAAAAGGAGATGTTATTGATAGTAAAACTTATGAATTGATAAAAGAATTAGGTTTACTAAAAGAGGACAGAGGTTTTGACAACAAAAATATATCTGGTACCTTTATATTGGTTCTTTTATTGCAGGTATTATTATTTGGATATATATACATTTATCATAGGGAAGTATTATTTGATAAGAGATTGTTCATTGTAATTATAATTATAACTGCCATACTTTTAATATCAAAGGGGCTGTTTAATATTTCCCCCTATGTAATGCCAATATCTACGGCAGCCTTACTTGTAGCTATATTAGTTGATATTAGATTGTCTTTAGTTGTAAATCTTTTTTTAGTTTTTATACTAAGTTTTATACTGGAATTAGACGATACACTTATGTCCATGTATATAATTAGTGGTACTATAGGTGCATATTTTATGATAAGACAGCTTCAAAGAAACAATATACTTATAAATGGTGCTATTATTGGTTTCATAAATATATTGACTATAATAAGTTTAGGACTAATTAAGAAAATAGAGGTATTAGAAATTTTAATTAGAAGTGGATATGGATTTATTAATGGTATTCTGTGTGGAGTTTTAACTATTGGATCCCTTCCTATTTGGGAGAATTTATTTCAAGTATTGACACCTTTAAAATTATTGGAGTTAACAAATCCCAATCAACCACTTCTTAGGAAGTTAATGTTAGAAGCTCCTGGAACTTATCATCATAGTATTATTGTGGGTAATTTAAGTGAGAGAGCGGCTGAAGCCATCGGAGCTGATCCTTTAATTGCAAGGGCAGGAGCTTATTATCATGACATAGGAAAGTTATCCAGGCCTTATTATTTTAAAGAAAATCAATTAAGTGGGGACAACCCTCATGATAGACTAGAACCTAAATTGAGTGCATCCATAATAATTAATCACGTAAAGGATGGAGTTGAATTAGGCAAGAAGTATAGGCTTCCAAAAAAAATTTTAGATATAATAATGCAACACCATGGAGATACTTTGGTTTCTTATTTTTATCACAAGGCTAAGAAAGATAATGGAGAAACAAATGAGAAGGATTTTAAATACGATGGGCCAAAGCCTCTAACAAAGGAAGCTGCAATAGTAATGCTAGCAGATTCTACCGAAGCGGCTGTAAGGTCCATTAAGGAACCCAATAGAGAAAATATTGAGGCTATGATAAAAAATATAATTGATGGGAAACTAAATAGCAACCAGTTAAGTGAATGTGATCTAACCTTTAAAAATTTAGATGAAATAAAAGATGCTTTTCTATCTGTAATTATGGGGATTTTTCATGAAAGAATTGAGTATCCTGAAGATGAAAGTGTAAAAGGAGATGCGTAAAATGGATATATTAATAGATAATAGGCAAGATAAAGTAAAATTAGATGAAGATATAATCCCTCTAATAGAAGAAGCTGTAGAAGCAGTTCTAAAATTAGAAGGCAAAAGTTTAGGTTATGAAATAAGTATTTCCTTCGTTGATAATGAAGAAATTAGAGAACTTAATAGGATTTATAGAAATGTGGACAAGGAAACTGATGTACTTTCTTTCCCTATGGGAGAGGATTTTATTCAGGTAAATATGTTAGGAGACATAGTCATATCTTTAGAAAAGGCCTTAGAACAATCTGTGGAATATGGACATTCCCTTAAAAGGGAAATAATATATTTGATTGTCCATAGTATGTTTCATTTATTGGGATATGACCATATGACTGAAGATGAAAAGGAAATTATGCGTAGGAAGGAAAAAGAAGTAATGAAAAAGCTTAAAATATTTAAAAAGGAAAGGAAAGAAATATGATCAAATGAAAAAATCTAAAAACCTAATTGAGAGTTTTAATCATGCAGTTAATGGTATAATCAATGCAGTAAAAACTGAAAGAAATTTAAAAATCCATTTTACTGTTGCTATTTTAGTTATGATAATTAGCCTTTTTTTTGATTTTTCCAGGATTGAGCTGCTTTTATTATCATTTACAATTACCTTTGTATTAATGGCAGAATTATTTAACACTGCCATTGAAAAAATTGTAGATTTAGTCATGAAAGATTACCATCCTTTAGCAAAACTTTCCAAGGATATTGGTGCTGGTGCAGTGCTAATATCTGCAGTTAATGCAGTAATAGTGGGATACCTGTTATTTTTTGATAGGTTAACGCCTTTTACAAGTTTGGTCTTGTATAAATTAAGAAATTCTCCTATATATTTAACCTTCATAGCCATAGGCTTGGTTATACTATTGACCATAATTTTTAAAGCTAAGTTTTATAGGGGAAAAGGTACTCCTTTCCAAGGAGGAACTGTAAGTGGTCATTCTGCCCTTTCCTTTTTAATTGCAACTATAGTGTCCTTTATTTCAGAAAATATGTTAGTAAATACTCTTAGTTTCATATTAGCTTTTTTAGTAGCAGAAAGTAGAGTCGAGGGGAAGATCCATTCTTTATTTGAAGTAGTGATGGGAGCTTTGTTAGGAATTTTTATTGGAGTATTAGTATTTCAAATAATAGGGTAATATAAAATTAAAGTTGACTAATCAATAAGAGGTGTTATTATGGATGTTAAGGTGTTAATAGAAAAGGCTTTAGAGGCAAAAAAAAATGCTTATGTTCCCTATTCTAATTTTAGAGTAGGTGCTTGTCTGTTAACAGAAGATGATAAAATTTATACAGGCTGCAATATTGAAATAGCGTCTTACTCACCCACCATATGCGCAGAAAGAACTGCTATATTTAAGGCAGTGTCAGAAGGTCACAGAAAGATTAAAGCTATTGCAGTTGTTGGAGATTCAAACTACACATTTCCCTGTGGTGTTTGCAGACAGGTAATGAGGGAATTTGGCAAAAACGTTAGCATTATTATCGCTAATTCATTAGATGATTACAAAATATATACATTAGATGAGCTACTTCCTAATAGTTTCGGGCCAGAGGATTTAGAAAAATAAAGGGAGTGAAAGAATGTACAAATCAGGTTTTGTAACTGTGATAGGTAGACCAAATGTGGGCAAGTCAACATTATTAAATCAAATAATAGGAGAAAAAATATCCATTGTATCCGATAAACCTCAAACTACCAGAAATAAAATTCAGCTAATATATACAGAAGAAAACTTTCAAATTGTTTTTTTAGATACTCCTGGTATCCAAATGCCAAGAAATAAATTAGGGGAATACATGCTAAAAATTTCAAGGCAAACTTTGGAAGAAGTAGATATAATAACATTTATGGTAGACGAGAGTATGGAAGTAGGAAGACTTGATAAATATATTATTAATGAATTAAAGGGAATTAAAACTCCAATAATATTACTAATCAATAAAATTGATAAAATTAGCAAAGAGGAAGTAAACAAGTTAATTGAAAAATATGAAAAAATGGGCATGTTTAAGGAAATAATCCCCATTTCCGCCATTAAAGGAGAAAATATTAATCTTTATGTAGAGGCTTTAAAAAAACTTTTACCAGAAGGTCCACAGTATTTCCCGGCTGATATGGTTACAGATCAACCAGAAAGATTTATCATATCTGAAATTATAAGAGAAAAGGCTTTAGAAAATTTAAGTGAAGAGGTGCCCCATGGAATTTTTGTAGAAATAGAAAGAATATCAAAAAGGGAAAATAAAGAACTAATAGATGTAAATGCTCTAATATATTGTGAAAAGGAGTCTCATAAAGGAATAATTATTGGGAAAAATGGCAGGATGCTTAAAGCCATAGGAAAAAGTGCAAGAACAGAAATAGAAAAATTATTGGGAAGCCAGGTTAATTTACAGCTTTGGGTAAAAGTTGAAAAGAATTGGAGAGAAAGAGAAAGTAAGGTTAGATACTTCGGATATAAATAGGATATAATAGAAAGGTACTTGTTATGAATATTAAAGATGAAGGTATTGTTTTAAAGGAGTTACGTTTTAAAGAAACTAGCAAAATTGTGACTATACTAACTAAAAGACATGGAAAGATTAAAGGGATGGCAAGAGGGGCTTATAGACCCAAAAGCCAATTAACAGTAAATACACAACCTTTTTCTTACAATAATTATATATTATTTAAAGGTAGAAATTTTTACTATATAAATCAAGCTGATATAATTGAATCTTTTTATACAATAAGAGAAAATGTAAATAGGGTTGTTTATGGACATTATCTTTTAGAATTAGCCGATAAATCCATTTTAGAAGGAGATGAATCTTATAAATTATTTTTGTTACTTAGAAAAGGCTTGAAAATTTTATCAAAATTAGACAAGAGTTTTCTAAAATTTATTTTATCTTATGAATTAAAATTTGTTTCCTTTTTAGGATACAAGCCATTATTAGATAGCTGTATTATTTGCGGCAAAGAATATCTCCATAATTTTAAATTTGATATTGAATATGGGGGAATAATTTGCAATAAGTGTTCCCTTGTGGAATCCAACTGTGAATATATGGATATGGCCATGTATCAGGCAATGAAAGAGTTATTATATACACCTTTAGACAGGATAGATGATATAAATATTTCAAAAAAGACCATGTTTAAATTACATGAAATTATGGTAAAATACATATTGCATAAAATAGATAGAAAAAAATTTAACTCATTAGATGTATTAAAAACCCTTAATGGACAGGGAGGTGAATTATATGGAAATTACTTTAGAGATGATTGACAGTGTTGTTTCTAGAACTAATGTAAGCTTTAAAGAAGCCAAGGAAGCCTTAGAAAAGACTAATGGTGATGTAGTAGAAGCTATTATATATTTGGAATCTTCCCAAAAAAGCAACTTATCCAGTGAGTTAACGGATCTGGGAAATGAAATGATAAATAAAGTAAAAGAAATATTAAAAAAAGGCAATGTTACTAGAATAACTGTCAAAAAAGATGAAGAAATAATACTAAATTTACCTGTAACTGCAGCTGCTGTTGGGGCAATTATTTCTGTTCCCCTAGCATTGGTAGGGCTGGGAGGGGCACTACTTTCCAAATGTACAATAGAAATACAAAAAGAAGATGGAGAGGTAATAAATGTAAATAATATGATAAGATCTAATAAAGATAATTAAATTTTTCCCTTCTATTCTAATATGTTGACAAAGAGTAGAATTTTTGTTAAATTGTTATCGTATAGAAAGACATAATTTGTCGAAATTGAGAGGGATATGACCTTTCGTCCCCGTAGGGATGTAAAGGTTTTCTATTTTGTCTATACAAATCTGGGGAGGTAAATAATATGTATTTCCAGGATATGATATTGAAATTACTTGAATATTGGGGTAATAAAGGATGTATTATACTGGAGCCTTATGATGTAGAAAAAGGTGCAGGTACCATGAGCCCCTATACTTTTTTAAAAGCTTTAGGTCCAGAACCATGGAAGGTAGTTTATGTTGAACCATCAAGGAGACCAGCAGATGCTAGATATGGTGAAAATCCTCACAGGGTCTATCAACATCATCAACTTCAGGTTATATTAAAACCATCACCAGAAGATGTACAAGACTTATATTTAGATAGTCTAAAAGTTATAGGCATAGACCCTATAAAGCATGATATAAGATTTGTTGAGGACAACTGGGAAGCTCCAACCCTTGGTGCATGGGGGTTAGGATGGGAAGTATGGTTAGATGGTATGGAAATCACCCAGTTTACCTATTTTCAACAGGTAGGTAGTATTAATTGTGAACTAGAATCAGCAGAACTAGCCTATGGACTGGAAAGAATTGCAATGTACCTTCAAAATGTAGATAATGTATTCCAGATAAAATGGAATGAACATATGACTTATGGTGATATATTTAAGAGAGCAGAATATGAGCACTCAGTTTATAGTTTCGAAAAAGCTGATGTTGATACATTAAAGAATCTATTTAATATTTATGAAAAGGAAGCAAAGGTAAACATTGAAGAAGGACTAGTCCTACCAAGCTATGATTATATATTGAAATGTTCCCACACTTTTAATATATTAGATGCTAGAGGAGCAATATCTGTAACTGAAAGAACCCATTATATTAGCAGGGTAAGGAACTTAGCAAGACTAGTGGCCTCTAAATATGTGGAACAAAGAGAAGAATTAGGTTTTCCTCTATTAAAGGGAGGTAATTAATATGGATAATAAATACCTTTTGGAAATAGGAGTAGAAGAGCTACCTGCACAATATATAGATGATTCTTTAGAACAACTTCGTAATAATTTGAAAAAACTGTTTGATGAAGAGAGAATTGAATACAATGATATAAAGACCTATGCTACACCAAGAAGATTAGTGGCTATTGTTGATGGATTGGGAGATAAACAAGCTACATTAACTGAAATTCAAAGGGGACCTGCAAAGAAAATTGCTTATGATAAAGAGGGGAAACCTACAAAAGCCCTGGAAGGTTTTATGAGAGGCCATAAGGTAGGATTAGATGATATATTTATAGAGGAACATAAAGGAGTAGAATATATTTTTGCAAAGGTTGTAAAAGAAGGAAAAGATACAAAAACTATTATATCTGAAAAAATGGCTAATGTTATAAAAGGAATAGTATTTCCCAAATCCATGAAATGGGGAGGCAAAAATATTAGATTTGCAAGGCCTATTAGATGGATAGTGTCCATTTTTAATGATACTGTAGTAGCTTTTGAACTTGAGGGGATAAAGGTAGGTAATGAAACAAAAGGCCATAGATTTCTAGCCAGGAAAGATATAGAAATAAAGTCTGTAGATGAATATATGGATGTCCTAGAGGAAAACTTTGTAATTGTTGATCAAAATAAGAGAAGAGAAATGATAAAGTACGGCTCTGATAAATTAGCTAAAGAAAAGGGTGGAAGTATTTTATGTGATGATGAGTTACTTAAGGAAGTAACTTACATAGTTGAATATCCTACCCCTTTACTTGGAAAGATTAAGGAAGAATATTTGAGATTACCAAAGGATGTTATAATAACACCTATGAAAGAACAGCTAAGATTTTTCCCTGTGATAAATGACAATAATCAATTGTTGCCATATTTTGTAACTGTACGAAACGGTGGAAAAGAATATATTGAATCGGTAATAAAAGGGAATGAGAAGGTTCTTGGTGCTAGGTTAGAGGATGCAAAATTTTTCTATTATGAAGATATTAAAGAACCCTTAGAAAACTATGTAGAAAAGTTAAAAGGCATAACTTTCCAAGAGAAATTAGGCAATCTTTATGATAAAACAATTAGGATTCAAAAATTAGCAAATAAAATTGGTGATTATTTGGAAGTTGGAGAAGAAACTCAAAAAAATATTGAAAGAGCAGCCTATTTATCAAAGGCAGATTTAGTTACAAAAATGGTTAATGAATATACTGAGCTTCAAGGTAAAATGGGTATGGAGTATGCACAGCATTCTGGAGAGAATGAAATTGTAAGTACTGCTATATACGAACAGTATCTTCCAAGATTTACAGGAGACATACTTCCAACTACTACTGCAGGTTCAATACTTAGTATTGCAGATAAAATCGATACCATTGTAGGATCTTTTGCTATCGGAGTGCAGCCAACTGGTTCTCAAGACCCTTATGGTTTAAGAAGGCAAGCTTTAGGCGTTATTAATATAATATTAGAAAAAAGGCTTAAATTAGGATTAGAAGATATAATAGATTATGCCCTTTATATATATGTGGAAAAGCAAGGGCTGGTAATTGACTACAAAAAAGTAAAGGCACAAATTGTAGATTTCTTCATTGGTAGAATTAAAAATATATTTAGTGATAAAGGAATAAGATATGATATAATAGAATCAATAGTCAATATAGGAATACAGGATATATATGATTTGAATGTAAGAGCGGAACAATTAAATGATTATATTGTACGTAAAGGTCTTACAGAGGTAGTAGTTACCTTTAATAGGGTTATTAATTTAGCAGATAAATCTACTGGTACAGAAGTTAAGAAGGAACTGTTACAAGAAAAAGAAGAAGTAGAATTATATGAGGCCTTTATAAGAATTGAAGGAGAAGTACAAAGATTAATAGATAAGAAAGAATATGATAAGGCATTAGAGCAGTTTATAACCTTAAAAGAACCTATAGATAATTTCTTTGATCATGTTATGGTAATGGTTGAAGACGATGAATTAAGAGAAAATAGATTAGGTTTATTAAATAAGATTGCAGAAAATATGTTGATGATTTGTGATTTGTCTAAGATAGTTAAATAAGCCCACTTATGTGGGCTTATTTCTAACACGAAGGGGTGATTACAATCCAACTTAGTGAACGCCAGGAGAAGATAATAGACATAGTAAAGGAAAATCAGCCTATTACTAGTGAAAAGATTGCAAAGAAATTAAAATTAACTAGGGCCACGTTAAGACCAGATTTGGCTATACTGACTATGTCAGGCATACTTGATGCCAGACCGAAAGTAGGTTATATTTATACTGGAAAATCAATTTTTAATGTAATATCGGAAAAAATTAAAAATATAAAAGTTGCTGATAGGAAATCTGTACCTGTCATAGTAGATGAAAATACCAGTATATATGATAGTATTGTAACTATGTTTTTAGAAGATACTGGTACAATATTTGTTACATCAGGTGGATATCTTTCAGGTGTAGTGTCAAGAAAGGATTTTTTAAAAAGTGCCATAGGTGGTATGGACCTAGATAGAACACCTGTAGCAGTTATAATGACAAGAATGCCAAATATAATTGTAACTTATCCAGAGGAGAGTATATTAGATGCAGCTACAAAATTAATAGAACATGAAATAGATAGTTTACCTGTTGTAAAAGAAGAAGTTTTAAAGGATGGTAGTAAGGGCTATAAATTAATTGGTAGAATTACAAAAACTACTATCACCAGGGTTTTTGTTGAATTAGGAAATAATGAGTAGGGGTGAAAATATGGATAATAACATTACAATATATGTACTATCAGATTCTATCGGTGAAACTGGAGAACAAGTTGCCAGAGCAGCAGCCAGTCAATTTAGCCCATTGAAATATGATGTAATAAGATACCCATATATTACAGATAAAGAGCAGATAAAGGAGGCTTTTGAAGAAGCTAAAGAAAGAAAGAGTATAATCATATATACAGTTGTAATAGAAAATTTAAGAAATTACATCATTGATATGGGGCAAAAATACAATATACCGGTAATCGATTTAATGTCTCCAACGTTAAATGCTTTAGAATTAGTTTTAGGCCGTAAGCCGAAGAGGGAGTCAGGAATAATTAGAAGGTTGGATGAAAAATATTTTAGAAAGGTTGAAGCAGTAGAATTTGCAGTTAAATATGATGATGGCAAAGATGCAAGAGGAATAAAAAAAGCTGATATAGTATTAATTGGAGTTTCAAGAACCTCAAAAACCCCTCTAAGTATGTATTTAGCTCACAAACATTTTAAAGTAGCCAATGTGCCCTTAGTACCAGAGGTACCAGCTCCTGAAGAGTTATTTGAAAAGGATTCTAAAAGAATTTTTGGACTTATAGCCAATCCTTTTAAATTAAATGAAATAAGACAGGAAAGGCTTAAATCTTTAGGATTAAATAATAATGCAAACTACGCTAGCATTGAAAGAATTAATTATGAACTTGAATATTCTAAAAGAATAATGGAAAAACTTAACTGTGTAGTTATAGATGTTTCAAACAAGGCTGTAGAAGAAACTGCTGGAATAATTATGGAACACATGAAAAATAATTTTGGAACCGAAGTATAAGAAGTGTTGTAAATGCGACACTTCTTTTTAATCTTAGTCTTTAATAATATATGAAAAAAAGTTTTTAAAAAAGTTGAAGGATTATGAGAAATAATGTTGTATATATAATATATTAACAACATTATTTAAAGAGGTAATCCTTATGAATATTAGAGAAAGAACTGAATCCTTTGAGAAATCCTATCTTTCAAAATATGCCACATTAAGTGTAAATTCAAAAGGAAGATTAGTAAAGGAAGAAAAATGTAGCATAAGAACAGATTTTCAAAGGGATAGGGATAGAATAATTCATTCTAAAGCCTTTAGACGCTTAAAACATAAAACCCAGGTATTTATTGCACCAGAAGGAGATCACTATAGGACAAGGCTTACACATACCCTTGAAGTATCTCAAATTTCAAGAACATTGGCTAAGGCTCTTAGATTAAATGAAGATTTAGTAGAAGCAATTAGTCTTGGACATGATTTAGGTCATACTCCTTTTGGACATACAGGAGAGCATATATTAAATGAGTTACATCCCAATGGATTTAAACATAATGAGCAGAGTCTCAAAGTTGTAGATTATATAGAACAGTCTGAAAGGAGGAAAGGATTAAATTTAACCTATGAAGTAAGGGATGGAATACTTAATCATACAGGTGAAGGAAATCCTAAAACCTTAGAAGGGAAAATTGTTGCTATAGCTGATAGAATTGCATATATAAACCATGATATTGATGATGCTATAAGAGCAAATATAATAAGTCCAAATGAACTACCAAAGGATTGTATTAGGGTGCTAGGCAATACTCATGGAGAAAGAATAAATACCATGATCTGTGATGTTATAAAGAATAGTTTAGACAAAAATACTATTTCTATGAGTGAAGAAATAGGTTTTTATACAAATAAGTTAAGAAACTTTATGTTTGAAAGAGTATATCGCAATAAGCGTGTAAAAGGAGAAGAAAACAAAATAAAAATGATAATAAAAGACATATACTCTTATTATATGGAAAATTTTGACAAGCTACCTTTTGAGCACAGAAAAATTTATTCCCCAGAGGTACCAAAAGAAGAGATTATATGTGATTATATAGCTGGAATGACTGATAGATTTGTTATTAACTTGTTTAATGAATTATTTGTACCAAAAAATTGGAAAATATATTAACAAAGAAGGATTTTTTAATTATTTGTCGAATATAGAAAGAGTGCATTATTTAATGTCACTTTTAAAGGTGAGTTTAATGGCATATAAAATAAATGAAGAACTTATAGAAAAAATAAAGGATACTGTAAATATTGTGGAATTAGTATCTAGATATGTAAACTTAAAACCATCTGGAAGCAATTATGTAGGTTTATGTCCCTTTCACAATGAAAAAACTCCTTCTTTTACTGTTTCTGAAAGCAAAAACCTATTTCATTGTTTTGGATGTGGTGAAGGAGGAGATTTAATAAGTTTTGTTATGAAAATTGAAAATCTGTCCTTTGTAGAAAGTGTAAAACTACTAGCTGATATGTACAATATTCCCCTTGAAACCTATGACAAGACTTTTAATGAAGAAATTAAAAAAGAAAAGGACATATTATACAAAATAAATAAAGAGGCTGCATTATTTTATATCTATAAATTAAGAAAAACTCCAAAAGCCCTGGAATATCTTAGAGGTAGGAATATAGACCACAACACAATCAGTAAATTTGGATTAGGCTATGCACCTAATAGTTGGAATGAAATTTATGATTATCTTAAGAGTAAGGGCTATCAAGATAGTGATATAGAGAAAGCAGGTTTAATTAACAGAAGAAAAGACAATACTGGATATTATGATAAGTTTAGAAATAGAATTATCTTTCCAATTATAGATAATAGAAATAGGATAGTAGGATTTGGAGGAAGAATATTAGGTGAAGGAAAACCTAAATATTTGAATTCGCCGGATACAATAATTTTTGAAAAAGGTAAAAATCTATATGGCATAAATCTGGTTCATAAAATGTCCAATAGAGAGAAAATAATCTTAGTAGAAGGTTACATGGACGTTATATCTTTATTTGCTTGTGGAATTACTTATTCTGTAGCAAGTTTAGGTACTGCATTTACACAGGATCAAGCAAAATTGTTAAAGAGATATGGAAAAAATATATACATTTGTTATGATTCAGATAATGCAGGTATAAAGGCTGCCTTAAAAGCATTAGATATATTAGAGAAGGAAGAGGTTAAAGCAAAAGTTATAGTCCTTCCAGGAGGGCTGGATCCTGATGATTTTATTAGAGAAAAGGGTTTAGATGAGTTTAAAAGATTAGAAGAAAATGCATTGAACAGTATAGATTTTAAGCTCTACATTTTAAAAAAGAAGTATAATCTAGATAAATTAGAGGAAAAGATAAAATTTACCAAAGAAGCGGCAAAATTATTAAAAATTTTAAGTAGCCCAATTGAAAGGGATGTGTATATAGATAGAATATCAAAGGAGACAAATATTTCAAAGGAAGCCATAGGTAGAGAAGTTTTTGGTAATAGTTACAAATCAAACACAAGAATTTACAAGGACAAGTATATTAATGGTAAGAATAGGTATAATAAAAATAAAATATTACCAGTAAAAGCAGTACTAGAGCCTGCTCATTTAAAGGCAGAAAAGAACTTATTAAAGCTAATGATACAAAATGTAGACTATTATAAAAGAATTAAAAGATCCTTGGATAGAGAAGATTTCTTTAATTATGAATGTAAAAATTTAGTTAACATTATTTATGATGAATATGAAAATAATCCTGGTTTAACAAAACTAAGTATTGGATTAATAATAAACAAATTAGAGGATAAGGATGATATAGACTATGAAATTATAGATGAAATATTCAACATAGATATTGTTACTGAAGATATAAATAAACTTATTGAAGATTCAATTAATACTGTTAATTACTTTAAGTTAAAGATAGAAAGGGAATCTTTAGCAAATAAAATTAAAGAATTAGATTTAAAGAAGGAGAAGAAAAAAGAGGATGTAGAGGAGTTAAGAAGCTTATGTATAAGGTTGACAGAATTAGACAAGGAGTTAAAAACACATATGCAAAGACTAGGGAAGGAGGGAACTTAATTGGATCAAAATAAAAAGCAACATAAGGACACAGAAAAGGATAAGATGAAAGCGGTTCAACAGTTAATAGATAAAGGCAAGAAAAAAGGAATGCTAACATACAAGGAAATTATGGATGCACTAGAAGAGGTTGATCTTGATATAGATCAAATTGATAATTTATATATAAGACTAGAAGATTTAGGCATAGATGTGGTAGGAGATAAGGAAGAGATGGCTCTCCTTGAAACTGATGATATTAAAGAGGCTGAAGAGGAAATTAAAGATGATGAAGCCCTTTTAAAGGGAATAAGTGTAGATGATCCAGTAAGGATGTATTTAAAGGAAATAGGAAAGATACCTCTATTAACTGCAGAAGAAGAAGTAGAATTAGCAAAGAGAATGGAAGCCGGAGATGAAGAAGCAAAGAAAAGATTAGCTGAAGCAAACTTAAGATTGGTAGTTAGCATTGCAAAAAGATATGTAGGTAGAGGCATGCTTTTCCTAGATTTAATTCAAGAAGGAAATCTAGGCTTAATGAAAGCTGTTGAGAAGTTTGATTATAAAAAGGGATTCAAGTTTAGTACTTATGCAACTTGGTGGATTCGTCAAGCTATAACAAGAGCAATTGCAGATCAAGCTAGGACTATTAGGATACCAGTGCATATGGTAGAAACTATTAATAAATTAGTAAGGGTTCAAAGACAACTTGTTCAAGAGCTTGGAAGGGACCCTACACCAGAAGAAATCGCAAAAGAGATGGATATGGAAGTTGAAAAAGTAAGGGATATAATGAAAATAGCACAGGACCCAGTGTCCTTAGAAACTCCAATTGGAGAAGAGGAAGATAGTCATCTGGGAGATTTTATAGAAGATGATAGTGTATTAGCCCCACAGGATGCAGCTACTTTTACAATGCTTAGAGAACAATTAATTGGAGTATTGGATAGCCTTACCCCTAGAGAGCAAAAAGTACTAAGGTTGAGATTTGGTTTAGATGATGGAAGAGCCAGGACTTTAGAAGAAGTAGGAAAAGAGTTTGATGTTACAAGGGAAAGAATTAGACAAATCGAAGCAAAAGCATTAAGAAAACTAAGACATCCAAGTAGAAGTAAAAAATTAAAAGATTTTCTTGAATAATATAAAGATTCGCTTTTTGCGGATCTTTATAATTTATATTTTAAAGGAAAGGAATTATCTATGATGCTGTCAGAGAGATTACTTGCAATAGCAAATTTTGTTCCTAAAAATAGCATAGTAGGTGATATTGGAACTGATCATGGTTATTTACCTGTATATTTAATTGAAAATAAAATATCAAAGAAGGTAATTGGTACAGATATTAGCTTAAATTCCTTAAAAAAAATTATTCAATATGTTGATTCCAAAGGGCTTAAAGATTTTATTGATATAAGATTAGGAGATGGGCTGGATGTAATAAAACCATTTGAAATAGATACTGTTGTCATTGCAGGAATGGGAGGCTTATTAATTAAAGATATATTAGATAAAAATAAGAAGGTGACTGATTCTATTACCCATTTCATATTGCAGCCTAATGTAGCAGCAGATAAGCTGAGGGAATATCTTTATGAAAATAATTTTACTATTATTGATGAAAAATTAGTTAAAGAAGCTAATAAATTTTACGAAATAATTTATGCAAAAAAAGGAAAGGCCCTTTTAAATAAAAGAATTCACTTAGAAATTGGAGAAAAACTTATTTTAAATAAAGACCCTTTGTTGGAAGAGCTTATCAATTTTAAAATAGATTTATATTATGAAATAATGGGAAAGATTAAGCATAAAGATACTTTTAGAACTAGAGAAAGGTATTTAGAATTAGATAAAAAAATTATGGAATTAAAGGAGGTGTTAAAGGAAATTGAGAGCAATTGATATAATAGATGTTATGCATAAATGGGCTCATCCTGGATTAATTGATGAATGGGACAATACTGGTTTTCAAATAGGAGATCCAAATAGGGAAGTTTCAAAAATATTAATAGCTTTAGACCTGGATAGGGAAGTTTTTGAAAAAGCCCTGGAAGAAGAGGCAGAAATGATAATAACCCATCATCCATTAATATTTAAGCCAATAAAATCAATAGTTTATAGCTCATATAAGGAGAAATTAATTTACGATATTATAAAAAATGATTTAGTAGTTTACAATGCTCATACAAATCTGGATTTAGCCAAAGGTGGAGTCAATGACACTTTAGCAAATTTATTTGGATTAAAAAATGTAGAGCCATTAAAAAAAGTACATGAAGAAAAACTATATAAATTTGTAGTATTTGTTCCTGAAGGCCATGATAAAAAAATAAGGAAAGTTTTAGGAGATGAAGGCGCTGGATTTATTGGAAACTATAGCCACTGTACCTACAACATAGAAGGTATAGGCACTTTTATGCCCTTAGAAGGGACATCCCCTTTTATAGGTGAAGCATATAAGTTAGAAGAAGTTGAGGAAATAAGAATTGAAACTATTGTAAAGGAATCAGATATAAACAAAATTATAAGTAGAGTACTAGCTGCCCACCCTTATGAAGAAGTTGCATATGATGTATATCCTCTACTAAACAAAGGGGATATATATGGATATGGTGCTATAGGAAATATTGATAGAATGTCCTTAAGTAAATTACTTGATCTTATTAAAGAAAAGCTTAACGTTGATAAATTAATGGTATATGGCAAAATAAATAGGGATGTTGAAAAAGTGGCCTTATGTGGCGGAAGTGGTGCATCTTTTATCTTTGATTCTTATAAAAAGGGAGCCCAAGTATATGTTACAGGAGATATTAAATATCATGATGCACAGTATGCTAATGAATTAGGCTTAACTTTAGTGGATGCAGGCCATTATCATACTGAAAAAATAATACTTCCTGTAATAAAAAATTATCTGGAGAAAGAAATTGGGAATTCGCTTAGTATAAAAGTTTATGATAAGATGAGCCCTCAATGTTTATTTTATTAGAACTCTATTGGAGGTGGGCTAGTGTCTAATATAGAAAATCTTTGGTTACTACAACAGCATTATAACAAATTGGCAGAAATAGAAAAAAATTTAAAGGAGCCTTCTACCTTAGACAAAATAAAGAAGCTAGGTGTAGTGCTAAAGAATACTGAGGAAAGGCTGGATAATTTACATAGTAGAATAAAGAACAAGGAGAAAACATTAAGAAAAAATGAGTTAACTTTAAAAGAACTAGAATATAAATTAAAAGAAATTGAAAAAAAACTTTATGAGGAGAATATTGCAGATATAAATCAATTATCTTTATTAGATAAAGAAAGAGAAAGGTTAAAGAGTGATATAGAAAATTTAGAAATTGAATCATTAGAGACTATGGAATTAATTGAGCATTTAAAAAAGGAATATGAGGATTTACAAAATAATTTTAAAGAATATAAAATAGAATACACTAAACTGGTTAAAGAGCATAAAACACTTATGTATGAGCATGAAAAGAAGGCTCGTATAGAGAAAAAAGAAATTGAAAAAATTTCTTCTAGTATTGATGCTGATTTATTAAGAAAATTTAATTCTTTAATTGAAACTAAAAAAATAGCAGTGGTTAAGGTTATAGATAACATGTGCAGTGGCTGTCATATGATACTGCCTTCTATATTATTAGACAAACTTAAGAGAAATGATGATATTATTTTATGTGAAAATTGTCATAGAATATTGTATTTGCCATAGCAAAATATACTAAAATTGGTTAATTTTTAATTTGAAAAAAACAATAAATTATGGTATAGTTGTATTACTAAAGACTTAAAAGATGAGTAAATCGGATGATCGCGTGCTTTGATAAGCATGAGGAAAGTCCGTGCTCCATAGGGCAGGATGCTGGATAACGTCCAGTGGGGGCGACCCTAAGGCAAGTGCAACAGAAATATACCGCCTAGCATTTAATGCTAGGTAAGGGTGGAAAGGTGAGGTAAGAGCTCACCAGCAGCTAGGCGACTAGCTGGCTCTGTAAACCCCATCCGGAGCAAGACCAAGTTAGGGACAAAAAAGGCAGTGGCCCGCTGCTGTCCCGATGGTAGGTCGCATGAACTTATTGGTAACAATAAGTCATAGATAGATGATCATCCAAGACAGAACACGGCTTACAGATTTACTCATCTAAAATTTATCATGAGAACCCTGTAAAATGCAGGGTTCTCACCATTTTTTTAAGCTTTTTAAGCTGTGTAAGGATATATAATATATTAGAAATAAAGCTAATAATACATTTTAAAAGCTTCAAATGATATGAATAAATTTCAAAAATTTATAAAATTTCAAAAGAGGGATAAGCTATTTACTATTTGGGTATATAATATTATAATTAATATAGGCAGAGTAGGTAGTTTGCGTTAAGTGTTAGAGGATGGAACGTTGCCTCTAAACGAAAAGCTTTTAAAAGCTTGCGTTAAGCTACCGCGTTCGCTGCCACATCTTGTAAAGTCCTCTTTCTTGATGTGGCAGTACTGCCATATCAAATAGAAAGGAGGATTTTATTTTTATGAAAAGATTAACAGCCAAAAACATAGTAATTTATGGTATGTTAATTGCACTAAATGTAGTATTAACTAGGGTAGGCAGCATAAGAATAGGTGCTGGAGGTACAGAAGTAGTAAGGATAGGATTTGGAGGATTTCCAATCATATTTGCAGGTATCTTGTTTGGTCCTATAGCAGGAGGAATTGTAGGAGCAATTGGAGATATTATAGGAATGATTATAAGTCCAATGGGAGCTTATATGCCTCATTTTACATTAACGGCTGCTCTAACTGGGATTATTCCAGGGTTAATTATGATGAACTGCAAAGATATAGCATGTAGAGCTTCAATAAAAAGGCTTTTACTTGCAATAGGCGTTGGACAAATTGTAACCTCCATTATTTTGGTTCCTTATTTTATGAATACTTTATTTGGAGTACCTTTTGGTGTATCTCTACCACCTAGATTGATTTCCCAAGCAATATCCATTCCATTATATGCCTATGCAACTAAAATTATATTAGTTAGAATTGCTGCAGCTCTTAATATTAGCTAATTAAGGCCATTATCCACATAATGGCCTTAATTTGTTGTTTTTATTATAATATATGTTATAATAAGATTGTAAAATTTAAGGATTTTTGTAGATAAAGTGGAAAAATATAATAAGATTTTATTTTTAAGGAGGTAAGTTTATGGCTGATGTATTAAAGGGCAATGTTGTTGCAAAAGCAATTAAGGAAAAAATAATAAAGGATGTTGAAGAACTTGCTAAAGAAAATAAGGTACCAACTTTAGCTATTGTTAGATTGGGAAATAATCCAGGTGACATTTCATATGAAAAAAGCATTATAAAAAATTGTGATAATTTAGGAATAAAGTCTAAGGTTTATGAAAAAGAAGTAGACATAACAACTGAAGAATTAGTAGAACTAATTGAAGAATTGAATAATGATAATTCAATATCTGGAATATTAGTATTTAGACCACTGCCAAAGCATATCGATGATGAAATAATAAGAAATGCTATAAGTCCTAAAAAGGACGTAGATTGTATGCACCCATGGAATTTAGAAAAAATATTTGAAGGAGACATAAGTGGATTTGCTCCAGCTACTCCTATGGCTGCTATGGAAATATTAAAACACTACAATATTCCACTAGAAGGAAAGAATGTAGTTGTTGTTAATAGGAGTATGGTTGTAGGCAAACCCTTAACTATGATGCTTTTAAATGAAAATGCTACTGTGACCATATGCCATTCAAGAACCAAAGATTTACCCAGTATAACTAATAAAGCAGATGTTGTAGTAGTAGCCTTGGGCAAGGCGAAATTCTTTGATGAAAAGTATTTTAACGAAAATTCTGTTGTAATTGATGTAGGAGTAAGTGAAGATGAAGATGGGAAAATCAGTGGGGATGTAGATTATGAAAAAGTAGAGCCAATCGTAAGTAAGATTACTCCAGTACCAGGTGGAGTGGGAAGTGTTACAACTTCCATCTTGTTAAGACAGGTAGTACATGCATGCAAGATTAATTAATGTAAAAAAGAGTTAAAGTAATATGATACTTCCAAAGTAGAAAGTCTAATTAGTTTAAATTAGATTATCTACTTGGAGGTATTTTTTTATTTTTACTTTTTTCTACAAAAGTAGTTCTTTTTTTATGAAGGACAATGTTATTTATAGGTAGAATATAAAAAAGGGAATAAGTAATGGGAGGGGATAAACTTTGCAACTTACAACTGAAATAAGAAAGGATTATATGATAGTTAAACTGAAGGGGGAGCTAGACCATCATACGTCAGAGGAAGCCAGAAAAAAGATAGACAAGCAGTATTTTAATAATAACCTATTAAATATTATTCTAGATTTAAGAGAGTTGAATTTTATGGATAGTTCAGGAGTTGGATTAATTATGGGCAGGTATAAAAATTGTATGAATAGAAATGGGAAAATTTCAATAGTTAGTACAAATCCTTATATAAATAGAATTCTTAAAATGTCTGGATTATTAAAGCTAGTTAAAATATATGATACCATTGAAGAGGCTATAAGGGGCTAAGGAGGGGTACATATGGTGGAAAAAAATAATAATAGAAATTATATGAAATTAGAATTTCTAAGTAAGTCTAGTAATGAATCTTTTGCAAGGGTTGTAGTAGCTGCTTTTGCTTCACAGCTGGATCCAACAATAGAGGAGTTATCAGATATTAAAACTGCTGTATCAGAGGCAGTTACAAATGCAATTATACATGGATATGAATATGGGGAAGGCTTGGTAGTAGTAGAAGCAACAATTGAAGATAACAGATTAGATATAGTTGTTGAAGATTTTGGCAAAGGAATTGAAGATATTAATAAAGCTATGGAGCCCTTTTATACCTCAAAGCCTGATCTTGAAAGATCTGGTATGGGTTTTACTGTTATGGAAACATTTATGGATAAATTAGAGGTTGAAAGTGAAGTAAATAAAGGCACAAAGGTAAAAATGAGTAAGGTATTTAAAAGCCTATCCCGTAAGGAGTAGATTCTATGGCAAAAGGGAATAGAGATACAGAATTATTAACTCATGAAGAAACGATGGAGTTAATAAAAAAAGCACAAAAAGGAAATATGGAAGCTAAAGAAAAATTAGTAAAGCACAATATTGGCCTTATAAAAAGTGTTTTAAGAGGATTTACTAATAGAGGTTATGAAATAGAGGATTTATTTCAAATAGGAAGTATTGGCCTTTTAAAGGCAATTGAAAAATTTGATCCATCTTATGAAGTAAAGTTTTCCACATATGCTGTTCCTATGATAGCAGGTGAGATTAAAAGGTTTTTAAGAGATGATGGAATTATTAAAGTAAGCAGATCGCTTAAACAAACTGCCAATAGGATAAAACAAGCTCAAGAGAAACTGTCAAAAAAGTTAGGTAGAGAACCTACAATACAGGAAATATCAAATGAATTAGATATTGATAGGGAAGAAATTGTAATGGCTTTAGAGGCATCATATCATCCAGATTATTTATATGATATTGTACATGAAAAAGAGGGAAATCCTTTATATTTAATAGATAAAGTAGGTTTGGAGGAGGACAATGAAAAGGATATCCTGGATAGGATAGTGCTACAAGAGTTGTTAAGCCAGTTAAAAGAGAGAGATAGACAAGTAATTTTTTTAAGATATTTTAAAGACAAGACTCAAATGGAAGTTGCAGATATTTTAGGCATATCTCAGGTTCAGGTTTCCAGAATAGAAAAACGAATAATAAGGGAAATGAAAAAAAAGTTAGCAAAGGCATAATAATATGCCTTATTTTTTTGAATTAAATTCTAATATAAGAGAATAATAAGTAATGATTGAGGTGATAAAATGAATTATATTTTAAAGAAAAATAAAAAACTATTAATAACAATACTTATATTAATAGCATTAATAATTGGCTTATTTATTTGGTATAACGAAGAAGGAACAAATAAGGAAGCCCCTAAAAAGGCTATTTATGTAATGAATACAAAAGGGGAGTTGATATTATAAACAAGGAGCAAGTTTACATAAAACTGAATAATAAATATTCAGTTGAACCTAATGCTAATATATATGTGAAAGATCTGGGTGAAGTATATTGTAAGAATACAAGTATAAAAAAGAAGGTTGAAGAAACAAAAGTACTTAAAGTTAAATCTGATGAATCTTATAGCTATATTTCAGGTAATAAAATAATAGCCAAGATATTGGACAATATAGATAATATAGACATATCAATAATTGGCAGCTCAGATATATTTTTAGAAATAAAAGGAAAGGAAGAACCTAGACCCCTGCTAAATTTATTAAAGGTATTGGCAGTGGCTTTAATTCTATTTTTTGGTTCTTCTATGGCTATAATTAATTTTTTTGAAGATGTTGATATGAAAAGTTCTCTGGAAAGATTACATTATATAATCACAGGAAGACAGGAAAAAAATCCTATGATTGTTACTATACCCTTTTCTTTGGGGATTGGATTAGGCATATATATTTTTTTCAACAGGGTATTAAGTTTTAGCAAAAGGAGAAAACAGGAACCTGGTCCTTTGGAGCTAGAATTGTATATATATGATAAAAACATAGAAGATAGTATATTGGATGATCTAAAGAAGAGTAAATAGTTATATGGTACTGGTGGTGGTTATATGAAAATAGTTTTATTAATTATTATTGGTATCTCTGCTGGTTTAACAGTAGGTGGTGCCTTAGCTGCTTTTATAACATTACTTGACTTTATACCTAGATTAATTCAGTTAACTAACACTAGAAAGCTTATAAAATTATATCAAAATATATTTGCCTTAGGAGGTTTAATATTTAGTTTTTTATATTTTTTCAATTATGGTCTTAGGTTAAGCAGGATAATCAGTATGATAGTTTCTTTTATAATGGGGATATTTACTGGTTTATTTTCATCAGCTCTAGCAGAAGTATTAAATGTTATACCAGTATTATCAAAGAAATTTAAACTTAAACACAATCTTAAATATATAGTATTTGCTATGCTGCTTGGAAAAATGTCAGGTTCATTTTGGTATTGGTTAGTAATGAACAAACGTTAGGAGTGAGACTTATGGATAATTTAACTAATAAAGAATATCAAGAATATGTAAAAAAGAAGGTACCAAAACCAGATTATTTAAAAAATGCCATCAGAGCTTTTTTTGTAGGAGGAACCATATGTCTAATTGGACAAATAATACGAAATAGCTTATTTAGATTTGGATTTGATGAAAAAGCAGTGGCAACAGGTACTGCTATTATAATGGTATTTTTGGGTTCTTTATTAACTGGTCTTGGTATTTACGATAAAATAGGAAAATTTGGAGGTGCTGGTGCAACTATTCCCATTACTGGTTTTGCAAATTCCATTGTTGCATCGGCCATGGAATATAAAAGGGAAGGATATATTTTTGGAGTAGCTGCTAGAATGTTTACCATAGCTGGTCCTGTTTTGGTATACGGTATTGGAAGTTCTATAGTGGTAGGAATACTTTATTTGATTTTCACAGCAGGAAGGTGATATTGTGGCAGTAAAGCGCATTGGAAATAGGACAATTAAATTTCAAAATCCTCCATCTATAATTGGAACATCATCAATTGTTGGTCCAAAGGAAGGTGATGGACCTTTAAGAAGTTATTTTGATTTAGTTTTGGAGGATGATACATGGGGACAAAAGTCTTTTGAGAAAGCTGAAGCCAAAATGCAAGAGGAAGCTATTAAGCTAGCTATAAAAAATGCCAATTTATCAGTTAATGATATACACTTTTTAATTTCTGGAGATTTGTTAAGCCAGATAATATCTTCATCTTATACAGCCAGGGAAATAGGGATACCCTACTTTGGATTATATGGAGCCTGCTCAACTATGACAGAGTCAATGTGTCTAGCAGCTATGATAATTGAAGGAGGGTTTGCTGATTATGTAGTTTGTGCTACTTCTAGCCATTTCAGTTCTGCTGAAAGACAGTTTAGATTTCCATTAGAATATGGTGCACAGAGAAAGTTTTCTTCACAATGGACTGTAACTGGTGCTGGAGCAACAGTACTATCTGCTAATGGCCAAGGACCATATATAACATATATTACACCTGGTAGAATAAGAGATTATGGTATAACAGATACAAGCAATATGGGAGCAGCTATGGCTCCTGCTGCTGTGGATACATTATTGAATCATTTTAAAGATACAGGATTTACACCAATGGACTATGACTTGATAATATCTGGGGATTTAGGCTTAATAGGAAGACGAATCGTAATAGATATGATGAAAAAAGAGGGCTATGATCTTTCTGAAAATTATACTGATTCTGGTATAAAAATATTTGATACTGTTGAACAGGATACACATGCAGGCGCTAGTGGATGTGCTTGTTCTGCAGTTGTATTTAATGGTTATGTTTATAAGGAAATGAAAAAAGGCACTTTTAACAGAGTGTTGGTTATGTCTACCGGTGCATTGCATTCGACTACTTCTTCTTTACAAGGAGAATCTATACCTGGAATTGCACATGCAGTAACAATAGAAAAATCTATCTAGTTAGGGAGGATATATCATGGAATATATAACTGCTTTTATAGTAGGAGGATTGATTTGTGTAGTAGGACAGATACTACTTGATACAACTAGTTTAACTCCTGCTCACATAATTGTTACCTTTCTTATGATAGGGGTAGTGCTGGGAGCTCTGGGTTTATATGAACCTATAGCAGAATTTGCTGAAGCAGGTGCAACCATTCCAATACCAGGCTTTGGTTATTCTCTAAGTAAAGGTGCTATTGAAGGTGCTAAATCTAAAGGTGTGATAGGTGCATTTGAAGGTGGATTGGAATCGACAGCCGGTGCAACAGCAGCTGCAGTATTGTTTGGATATGTAATTTCTGTTGTATCCTATCCTAAATCAAAAAGCTAAGGAGCCCTGAAGGCTCCTTATTATTAGTCCCCATTATTTCCATTACCAATGCCTCTTCCATTATTATTGTCCCTATTATTGCGATTGTTTCCATTAGTATTGTTTTCATTTTCTTCAGTATTATCATTAAATCCGTTATCTAAATTATCCTCTTCTTTATTTCTTTCATGTTCATTTTCCTCATGGCCAGGTATATTAAACCAATCTCTTAACCAGTCTTCAATGAAGCTTCCTTCAGTATGTTCATCGCATACTTCTACTGGTGCAGTGTATTGATAGTCACTAGGAACTATTCCATTATTTGCTTGAGGATCATATGGTGGATTTCTCTTGATAAATACTCTTTTTTGCACAAATTCTTGTGGACAATATTCATTTGCAATTTTATTTGTTGATGTGTCAACCTCTACTTCTACATGAACATCACAGAATTCTTTAGGTTGGGTGCCTTTAACAAATATTTCATTTCTTACACTACTTCCCCTTGGATCATGTCTGCATAATTCTGTAGGTAATTTTCCCGATTCAGTACATATATTTAAAGTAACTATATTGTCTGGATGGGGAAAATCTTTTGATTCTAACCCATCATGTACCTCCGTCATAATTATTTTCCAAAGTTGTACTGCTAATGAGCTTGACCTATTTAATTTTATTTGGGGTGAATCATTACCTATCCATACACTTGCAACATAATATGGTGTATACCCAACAAACCAAGCATCAGATTGGTCTTGTGTAGTACCTGTTTTACCTGCAGTAGGCATATTTGGAATTTGTGCTCTGCTAGCAATACCATTTGTAACTGTGGTTCTTAATATATCTGACATTACAAAAGCAGTTCCAGGGGATACTACTACATTTTCCTTTGGTGTATTGTCTATTAAAATATGACCATCTTTGTCTAACACTTTTGTAAATGAAATAGGCTCTATATATACACCCAAATTAGCTATGGCACCATAGGCAGCAGCCATTTCTAATGGTGTAAGTCCTTTGGTCATACCACCAAGCCCTAAAGCTGATAAATTTTCATCATTGCTTGTGCTATTTTCAGCACTAGTTACAAAGTTATCTTTCTCAGGATTTTCTTTATTAATAATTCCCATTCTACTTAAATATTCCATACTTGTTCTAATACCAATGTTTTGGAGTGTTTTTACAGAGTTAACATTTACAGATTGTTCTACAGATTCTCTTAGGGTATAAATGCCTCTATATCCTGTATACCAGTTATTAGGCCACAATTCACCATTAACATAAAATGGAATATCATCAATTGGACTTGCAGCTGTGTAACCATTGTCTAAGGCTGGCAAATATACTGCTAATGGTTTAATTGTTGAACCAGGTTGTCTTGGCGAAGATGTAGCACGGTTTAATATACGTGTACCTTCCACATCCCTACCACCTACTAATGCCTTTATCTGACCAGTTTTATAATCTATTATTACTGCAGCAGATTGTGGTTGGACTATCCCATCTTTTTGTCTATAAAAGTAACTGCTGCTAATATGCAATTTACCTTCTGAATCAACGGAGTAAAACTCTTTATTTTCATCAAGATAGTTCTTGTTTATAATAATAGATTTATCATCTCCAACTGTAAAAGCATTTTCTGGTAAAGAAAGATTACCCATTCTATATGTTACTAGATTCTTTTTATCATCAATATTGTAATAATCAGCTATATCAATTACATTGTTATAAACAGAAAACTTTTTACTTTTAAGGATTAGATTGTCATCAACAAATTCGTATTCATTTGTTCCTAAAATTAAATTGTATTCTTCATCTAATAAGTTTTGTTGGCTATAGAATATAATATGATTATTTTCATCTAATATGTTTCCTGCCTTATCCCTTCTCCATCTAATAAGGGCAGGGGCACTTATATTGTCTACGTTTCCTAACAACATTTCAGTAAAGTTGTCATAGATATATTCTAATTTCTTTTGCAGTTCTAAGTTCATAGTTGAATAAATCCTAAGTCCACCTGTATAAAGTTCTCTTTCGGCTTGTTCCCTAGTGTATCCAAGTTTTTCCATAAGAGCATCTATTACTTGGGATTTTACAAAATCATTAAAATAGGATGATATACCTTGTATCTTTTTTTCTCCCGGTTTTATTTTTGATAGTATATCTTCATTAATAGCAGCATTGTATTCTTCTTCAGTGATTTTACCAAGTTCTAACATTTTAGCCAATACTAGCTTTTGACGATCTAAAGCCCTTTCATTATAAATGGCAATATATTTTTCGCCAAAAATATCAACTTCACCAACTTTAATGTGTTTTTCATTGTCATAGTCTTCAGGTCTTATAGTCTGGTATAAACCATACCTGCTAGGACTTTGTACTATTGCAGCCAGTACTGCAGATTCTGCTAGAGTTAAATCTTCTACATTCTTAGAAAAGTATGTTTCTGCAGCAGATTGTACACCATATGCTCCTTGGCCTAAGTATATCCTGTTTAAATAAGCTTCTAAAATTTGCTCCTTTGTTAGTTCCTGTTCAATTTGAATTGCTAAATATGCTTCTTGAATTTTTCTAGTCCAATTTTGGTCTAAGGTAAGGTATAAATTTCTAGCTAGCTGCTGAGTAATTGTACTACCTCCCCTTACAATCTCTCCTGCCTTTATATTGTCGATTGCTGATTTTGCAATACCAATAATATCTACTCCTATATGTTTTTCAAATCTTTCATCTTCTATAGCAATGAAAGCATCTTTGAGATGTTGTGGCATCTTATCAATGCTTACAACAGTCCTATATTCCTCTGTTTGAATTTTTTCCAGTATATTACCATTTTCATCAAGTATAAAAGAAGTTTGGGTAAGCAAGGAATCAATATTAGATGGGTTAATTTCTGGTGCTTCAGCAATAATTGCTAATGCAATACCACTAACTGTTCCAACTATAATTGTTCCTATCATAAAGAAGAATATAAATAAATATTTAAATATTTTTTTCTTGCTAGATTTAGTTTTTTTCTTATTATCTTCAGACATTAGAAATACCTCCTTAAATTAGGGACAGGTAGTAACCAAACTAATTATAACATACAAACATCTTGTTGTTAACAAAATGAATTAATTTAATAATTGCTGCTATATCCATTTCTTTTAAAATATACATATATTATATAATAGGAGGGGGAAAAGTGAGAAATTATTTTTATTTTCTTAGAAGAAAAAGGTATTTTATATGGATTATAGCCTTATTCTTATTTGTAATATACATGTACAAATATATTGATAAGAATATAAAACCTACTATAGTAGCTGTATCTGAGGTTCAAGCACGTCAAGTTGCCATTAAAACTATTAATGATACTATAAAAAACAAGATAGGTAACAATATTAAATATACAGATTTGGTAAGTGTTAGTTATGACAAGGAAGGAAGAATTACCATGATGCAGGCCAATACTATGTTAATGAATATGATTGCATCGGAAGTGGCCTTAGATGTTCAAGATCAATTAGTAGAAATTTCAGAGTCCAATATAAAGTTACCTTTGAATAATGTTTTCGATATACATATTATAAAACTTCCTAGTATTAAAGTTAGGATTATTCCTCAAGGTGCTATAGATGTGGATTTTGCAACAGAGTTTGAATCAGCAGGTATAAATCAAACTAGGCATAAGATATACATTGTTGTTAATACAGATATAAAGATGATTCTACCCTTAACAGCAGAAGATATAAAAGTTACTACCAATATTCCTATTGCTGAAACCATAATAGTGGGAGATGTTCCTGAAACATTTGTTGACATACCAGAAGAAGGTATATTAGATGTAATCAGATAGTCTTTTTTCCAAGTAAATAAGGACTTTTTTGCTGTTTTAATATATAATTAAACTGAGTGTTTTATATTTATTAAATTACCATTTAAATTATCAAGAAAGGGGAATAACTTGAAACCTGAAACATTAAATAAAGAGAAAACCATAATTGTTGGCCTACAACTTTATGATGAACCCGATATAGAGGATTCAATGGATGAACTAGAAGAATTAGTTAAAGCAGCAGGAGGGGTAGTGGTATTTAGAATTATACAAAAGAAAAAATCGGTGGATCCAGCTTATTTTATAGGGAGAGGAAAGGCATATGAAATAAAAGAATATTGTGAAATTCACGATATTGATACTGTTGTTTTTAATGATGAATTATCTGGAGCTCAATTAAGAAATCTTGAAGATATAATAGATAGAAAAATTATAGATAGGACTAATTTGATTCTTGATATATTTGCTAGTAGGGCTACTTCAAAGGAAGGGAAACTACAAGTAAAATTAGCCCAATTAAAATATAGATTGCCAAGGCTGGTAGGCTTTAGAAAATATCTTTCAAGAACAGGAGGAGGAATAGGTACAAGAGGCCCTGGAGAACAAAAACTAGAATTAGATAGACGATATATATTAAAAGAAATAAACAATATTGAAAAAGCTTTAAAAGAAGCCAAAAAAACAAGGGATGTAAAGAGGAAGAAAAGGGAAAATGCGTCAATACCAATTGTAGCTTTAGTAGGTTACACAAATGCAGGTAAGTCTACTCTGTTAAATAGAATAATTGAGCTATATGGAGATAATGATAATTCTAAAAAAGTATTTGTATATGATATGCTTTTTGCTACTCTTGAAACTTCTTTGAGGCAGGCAAAACTTCCAAATGGACAAAAGTTTTTAATTACAGATACTGTAGGATTTGTAAGTAAACTTCCTACTGATTTAATAGAAGCTTTTAAAGGAACCATAGAAGAGGTTAGCTATGCAGATTTAATTTTACATGTTGTAGATGCATCAAATAAAAATTTAGATATACAGATAGAGACTACTTTAGATATACTTAGGGACTTAGATGTATTAGATAAACCTATAATAACTGTTTTTAATAAAATGGATAAAAAAGATAAGAATGAGCTAATATATGATACAAAAAATGTTGAGAAGAAAATATTTATTTCTGCAAAAAAGGATAAGAATTTAGATCAACTATTGCACATGATAATGGAAAACTTACCCATTACCTACAAGGAAGCCACTTTTTTGATACCTTACAAAAATCAGCCACTTATAAGCTATATTTTAAATAATTATGAATATGGAAACTTAGAATATTTAGAAGAGGGAGTGAAATTAACGGTAAACATTTCACTTACAGATTATCAAAGGTTAAAAAGATTTGAAGTGTAAAAAATTTTTTAAAAGTCAAAAAATAATTGAATTATTATAAAAATTTGGGTATGATAATATTAATACAATAAAGGAGGCTGATTTATATGATTGTAAGGAATTGTGCAGGTGGTGTAGTTTTCAATGGGGATAAGGTTTTCATCTTAAAAAATGATAAAGACCAATGGGTATTGCCCAAGGGTAGAATTCGTAACAATGCCTTGCCAACTGAAACGGCTCTTAGTCGTGTTAAGTATGAAACAGGCCTTGATGCCAATATTGTATCGACTGCTGGCGAGACAAGTTACGAATTTTTTTCTTTAACAAGAAAGCAATTTGTTTGCAATATTATTGTTTGGTATGTTATGGAAGCTAAAAATGAACACTATTATATAAATGAAAGTGAAGGATTCAAAGATGGAGGTTTTTATCCAGTCAAGGAAGCTTTAGATATGATTTCACACAGCCAAGACAGGGCTTTAGTAAATCTATCTTATAAAAAATACTTAGAGTTTAAGGAATTTGAAACTAAACAAATTTATGCATAAATTTAGAAAGCCTAAGGCAGAAATTTTCTGCCTTTATTTTTGTCTTAAGTAGCATGGTATAATAAACATATAAATTGATTGAAAGGAGATTAACACTATGGAGTCTTATAGAACAATACACAAATATGGAAGAGATGAAATTATAATTAATAAATCAAGATTTATAGGCCATGCTATGCCAGTGGACAATGAGGAGGAAGCATTGGAATTTATAGATAAGATTAGATCAGAACATAAAGATGCTACCCATAATGTATATGCTTATGTATTAGGTGATAATAACAATATACAAAGATTCAGTGATGATGGAGAACCTTCAGGTACTGCAGGCATCCCCGTATTAGAAGTGATAAAAAAAGAAGATCTCAGAAATGTTGTAGTAGTAGTTACTAGGTATTTTGGTGGGATAAAACTAGGTGCAGGAGGTCTGATAAGAGCATACACTAAAGGAGCAAAAATTGGACTTGAGGCAGGAATTATTGTGGATAAAGTACTACATAAAAAAATAAAAGTAAGGGTAAATTATACTTCCTACGGAATAATAGAGAATTTTTTAAATCAAGGGGGGTATATAATAGATAATATTATATATGATGATGCAGTAAATATATATGTATATATAAAAATTAAAGATGTTGAATCATTTAATAAAAAAATAAGCAATCTTACCAGTGGCACTGCAGATTTTGAATATTTAGAAGAAGAGTATATATCTATAAAAGAAGGTAAAATAGTGTAGGAGGGGAGATATTTTGATAAAAGAAGAAATGCTAAAGAAGAAAGCTTGGGCTGTTGTAGGGGTAACTAATAAAAAGGATAGGTTTGGTTACAAAATATTTAAAAAGCTTCTAGAACATGGATATGAAACCTATGGAGTAAATCCAAAATATGATGAAGTTGATGGGGAAAAAATATATCCTAGCCTTAAGAGTATACCTAGAAAAGTTGAAGTAGTTGATGTAGTTGTTCCCCCAAAGGTAACTTTAGGCCTTTTAGATGAAATTAAAGAGCTAGGTATAGAATATGTATGGTTCCAGCCAGGGACTTTTGATGAAGAGGTGGTTGAAAAGGCTGAAAGATTAGGTCTTAAATCTCTCTTTTACGAATGTGTTTATGCAGAATTAGTTGCAAGGGAAAGATAGGTGTAAAACCTATCTTTTCTTTATTAGTTCATATATCCCTACAAATAATAAAAATATGGCAAAATATTTTTTTAAATTATAAGCATCTATTTTAAGGGCAATCATTGAACCTAATATGGCGCCCATAATACCACTGGGAACAATCCATTTAGTATATTTAAAAACTATATTTTTTTCTTTTATATGAACTATTAGAGCAATAATTGATATAGGTATAAATACAATTAAATTTATACTTTGAGCCTGATGTTGATTAAGGCTTGCAATTAAAACTAAGGAAGGTATTAAAACAGAACCTCCGCCAATTCCCATTCCACTTATTATTCCTGATAATAGACCAATGATAAACAACTTCATTTTAAAATCATCCTTATGGCTGTGTATATAATTATGCTACCAAATATTTTCCTTAATAGTGGTGCTGGTATTTTATTTAAAAGTTTTGCTCCTATAAAACTTCCAACAATGCCACCTAAAGCAACATAAAATGCTATATTAAATTCTATAATATCTGCTTTTAAGTAGAAAAAAGTACTTATTATAGATAGAGGAAGTATTATGGATATGGCAGTAGCATGGGCTTTGTGCTCTTTAATGCCTATTAAAAATACTAAGGCAGGCACTATAATCATTCCGCCGCCAGAACCAAATAGTCCATTGATAAATCCTGTAATTAGTCCGATGGCTATTAACTTAATATGTTTAAAATGCATATTTTACTCCTTTATGGTATAATTATAGTACTATTATTAATTTCACCATAATTTAGATGCTTATACTTAAAAGCTAAAATTGGGGGAATATTTTATGGAAAAGACAATAAATGAAATAGTAAAATGGTTGAAAGATAGGGTAAATGAAGCTAATGCCAAAGGGGTGGTTTTTGGTTTAAGTGGTGGAATTGATTCTGCTGTAGTAGCAGCTCTTGCTAAAAAAGCCTTTCCTGAAAATTCATTAGGAATTATTATGCCCTGTCACAGCAATCCTATTGACGAGGAACACGGCTATTTAGTAGCTGAGACCTTAGGGTTAAAGGTAGAAAAAGTTGATTTAACCCAAACTTATGACATCTTGCTAAAATCTATTCCTTTAGAAATAAAAAATAAAACAGCCCTTGCAAATATTAAGCCCAGGCTTAGAATGACTACTTTATACTATTATGCTCAAAGTTTAGGCTATTTGGTTTTAGGTCCTACTAATAAAAGCGAGTTTATAGTAGGATATTTTACAAAACATGGTGATAGTGGTGTAGATCTACTTCCCATTGCATCCTTTACAAAGACTCAAATAAGACAAATGGCAAGATTATTGAACATACCTAAAATCATTATAGAAAAACCACCTACTGCAGGTTTATGGGAAAATCAAACTGATGAAGAGGAAATGGGCTTTGGATATGATGTACTAGATATGTATATTGAAACTAAAACTGGACCTGAAAACTTAGTTAAAAAAATAAAAGATATGGAAAGTAGAAGTGAACATAAAAGAAAGATGCCACCAATTTTTATTCCAAATAATTAAATATATTCACAAGGATATGTTATTATGTTAAAATCTATTAGGAATATTAAGGAGGTAAGAATAATGGCAGGACATTCAAAATGGAGCAATATAAAACATAAAAAGGGCAAAGAGGATGCAAAACGAGCTAAAATATTTACTAAATTAGCAAGATCCATAATGGTGGCAGTTAGAGAAGGCGGTCCAGACCCAGATTACAATCCTGCATTAAAATCTGCTATAGAAAAGGCAAAAGCTGCCAATATGCCAAACGATAATATAGAAAGGGCAATTAAAAAAGGCAGTGGAGAGATGGAGGGTGTATCTTTTGAGGAGATAACATACGAAGGATATGGGCCAGGTGGCATAGCGGTTTATGTTTCCTGTTTAACAGACAATAGAAATAGAACTGCTGCAGATATAAGACATGCCTTTGACAAGGTCGGTGGAAATTTAGGACAAACTGGATGTGTGTCCTTTATGTTTGAAAGAAAGGGATTATTATTTATTGAAAAAAATGATGAAATCTCTGAAGATGATTTAATGTTAGAAGCAATAGATTTAGGTGCAGAAGATATGGAAGTAACTGAAGATGGATTTGAGATTACTACAAGCCCTGAAAATTTTGATAAAGTAAGGGATGGATTATCTGATAGTGGATATGAATTTGCAGTTGCAGAAATTGCCTTCTTGCCATCAAATACAACTAAGCTTACAGATGAAGAAGACATAAAAAATATGATGAAATTAATAGATACATTGGAAGATAATGATGATGTACAGGCAGTCTACCACAACTGGGAAATGCCGGAAGATCAAGATTAATAATATTTGTATATAAAATAAATTGGGGACTAGGTTGCTATCCTAGTTCCCAATTTATTTTCTAGTCTATTTATTTCAGTTACCAATAAATTCAAAAATAATCCTACATCAGTTACTAGGCCTATTGCTTGACTACTGCCTCTGTCGCTTAGTTTTGTAACCACAGCAGCATTTATATCTACACATATCATTTTGGTTTTTGCAGGAAGCATATTTCCACTGGCAATACCATGAAGCATAGTGCCAAGAACTAGCACAATTTCTGCTTTTTGCAAATGCTCACTATAAGCATCCTGTGCTTGAATTATATCTGTAATTGTATCTGGCAATGGTCCATCGTCTCTCAAACTACCAGCCAGAACAAAGGGAACATTGTTTTTGATACATTCATACATAATTCCTGAATTTAATACTTTAGCTTCAACAGTTTTCTTAATGGAGCCATATTTCATAACCTGATTTATAGCTCTCATATGGTTCCTATAGCCATTATGGGTTACCTTCCCTGTTTTAGCACAGACACCTAAGGAAGTGCCATACAGGTTTTTTTCTATATCGTGTACTGCAAGAGCATTGCCTGTCAATAAACAAGCTACATAATTATGACGAATAAGTTGGGATAAATATTGGTCACCACCAGTGTGAACCACAACAGGTCCTGCAACTAAAGTTAACTTTTTATTGTTATAAAAAATATCTTGTGCCAGCTCCTTAATAATCATGTCATTTCTTCTTTCTGATGAAACATAATTATTCATGAAACTAAAAGAATTATCTTCTTTACCATCATTATTTTCATTAATTACTTTTATGCCAGTATCACCACATACAACCATATCCCCACGTTTTATGTCTCTTAATTTTTTGCATACTGCCCCATTTTCATCTACCACTATTAAAGCATCCATTCTTTGATTTTTCACTTTTATCCACTGATGATTGTGGTAAATAAAGGTTGTGTAGTTAGTTGTTGAATAGAAATCATCTGGAACATGTTTATCCATAGTTGCTTTTTTCAATAAAACATTCTTGTCTATATTAAATTTGCTTAATGCCAATTTTATAACCCCTTTCCAAATAATAAAAAAACCTTCATCCTACAATGGGACGAAGGTAATTCGCGGTACCACCCAAATTGATTAAGGGAAAACCCTTAATCCTCTCGAAGCCTGTAACGTTGGCCAACGGACAAACTTAATTCGTTTGCGGCTCAGAGGGTGGGTTCGAAAGAAATAATCTTAGAAGATCTCTCAGTCGGTGGATCTTCCTCCCTGTAAGAATCTTTCAATCTACTGGCCCTCATCACAGCACGAATATATATTTTAAAAAATATTTTATAAAATATTTGATTCTTTGTCAAGAATTTTTTTATAATATTTAATTATTTCTGTAACTGCCTTAAAATTTTTCATTATGCATAAAGAAGATTTTTTTTAAGCATAATAAAGTTGTAGAATAATCACATTAAAGGAGGAATTCCATGGCTGTAGATACTAATTTTGAAGAGATAAAGGAAAAATTTAGAAATGCAGATGTAGATGGTAAAATAGAAATATATACTACAGTCCAAGGTTTAACAGTGGAGCAATACAAGGAACTACTAAGGATGTTTCCAATTAAATATTTAGACAAATTGGAAAAGGCAATGGGATAAAAGTTGAAAGATATTCTTTCAACTTTTATTTTCTTTCATCTGGACAAGCCTAAGCAAATTTAAGATAATAAAGTAGAGGTGGTTTTATTATGGAGAGAGTTGGTAAAATTGGCATTGTATTTTTTGTTCCCCTTTTATTGCTCCTATTATCTGTTGAAATAAACACATTTAATGAAAAATTTTATCTTAAATCTTATATAGATAATAATGTAGAATCAGTTACGGGCAAATCCTTAAGTGAACTGATGGATGTAACAGAAAATTTATTAGATTATTTGAGGGATGAAGCAGATGAAGGAGTACTTAGGCCTAATTTTAATGAAAGGGAAATATTACATATGATAGATGTTAAAGTACTTTTTAAATATGGATATATACTGAGGAATATAAGTTTTTTTATATCTGTTTTGGTAATTGCCTATTTTATTTTGAACAAAAAAATAAAACCATTAGGTAGAATTTTATTTTTTGGACCTTTTATTTGGTGGACAGCCATATTACTATTATTTATTTTGTCTTTGAATGATTTCAATAAATATTTTACCTATTTTCACCTTATTTTTTTTGATAATGATCTTTGGATACTAAACCCAAAAACTGATTTACTTATACAAATGCTTCCCCAAGATTTTTTTATGAATATTTTTAAAAATATAGTATTATTATTCCTGATTATGTTGGTAATAATACAAATAGTAGGATATATATTAATGAAAAAGGGGAAGGATATAAGTGGAAGGATTAATAATTTTTAAAAAATATATTAATTCATTAAAAAGGAGCTTTATACTAAATAATTATTATAATAGTATTATAAAGAAAGGGAAAAATATACAAGCTACATTTTTAGACTTTATATTTATACTATTTTTTTTGATGATTATGTTTACTGCTATAGTATATAGGTTGACCCAGGATGTATTTTTAGCATTTTCCATTGGAATTGTAATAGGTTTGACCTACATAGTCCTTTTATCCTTATGGAATAGGAGGACAAAAGAGAAAAAGATTCTTAAAATAAATGAGGAAATTGCAGATAATGAATTAATAAAAGAAATTGAGCAAAAAGATAATAGAGAATTTCTCTTTTATGTAAAAGATATACTTGAAAAATACTACAATACTAATCTTTGCGAATATAATAGGTATATAGATTTTGTTGGTGAAATTAATGGAGACTTGTATGGTATAAAGTGTATAAAGTTACCCTTTGATGCTAAGTTAGACTTAGATAAAGTAGAATCATTTAATAGAGAAATGAAAAAAAAGAATATTAAAGGAGGCATTATTGTCACAAATTCTTATTTTAAAGAAGAATTAAAGAACAGAACTAATTATATCTTAATTGATTTTAACAAGATTAAAGAAATGTTAAAGGCAGTAGGTTCATATCCAACTCAAAAGGATATTGAAGATATAATTATATCTAAGTATGAAGATAAAAAGGATATGATAAAAGAAAAGATAACTTCTAAGGATAAGGGCAAAATATTAAAGTTTATGCTATTGGGAGTTATATTGATTCTATACTCCCCCTTTGTTAGTTACACGTTATACTATAGAATTATGGGTTTTTTATCTATTGGTATAGCAATTTTATTAGGTTTTTACAATATAATTAAGTTTATTAATTTAAGTCAAAGAAGAACTTAGGACTTCTATCTATAAGATAGAAGTCTTTATAATGGGGGTATGATTATGATAAGATTTTTAACTGGAGGGGAATCCCATGGAGATTGCCTGGTGGGTATAGTAGAGGGTTTTCCAGCAAAGGTATTTGTAGATATAGAATTTATAAATAAGGAATTAGAAAGAAGACAAAGGGGATATGGAAGAGGAAAGAGGATGGAAATTGAAAAAGACAAAATAGATATAGTTTCAGGTGTAAGAGATGGATTTACAACAGGCAATCCCATATCCTTAATTATTAAGAATAAAGGGAAAGATATAGAACAGGTTGAGATTGTAAGGCCTAGACCAGGCCATGGTGACTTAGCAGGTACTTTAAAATATAATTTTGAAGGTGGCAGAAATGTATTAGAAAGGGCAAGTGCTAGAGAAACGGCTATGAGAGTAGCTGTTGGTAGTTTATGCAAGTTGTTTTTAAAAAAGTTTAATATTGGTATATATAGTCATGTAGTACAGATAGGAAAAATTAAAGTTAAGGATCTGTATTATTATTGGAATGAAGAGGAACTTATAAAAGCTGACACCTCTCCTGTCAGAGTATTGGACAAGGAGTCTGAGATACTTATGATTAAAGAAATAGAAAAAGCAAAAGAAGTTGGTGATACTTTAGGAGGGGTAATAGAAGTAATAGGCAAAAATGTACCTGTCGGACTAGGAAGTTTTACTAATTGGGATAGAAAAATTGATTCAAAAATAGCAAAAAGTATTATGAGTATACCGGGTGTTAAAGGAATAGAATTTGGTTTAGGATTTGAAATGGCTAATAATTTTGGCTCCCAAGTACATGATGAAATATATTATAATAATAAAAGCAAAAAATTTTATAGAAAAACTAATAATGCAGGAGGAATTGAAGCTGGTGTAACAAATGGAGAAGATATAGTATTCAGGTTGGTAATGAAGCCTATTCCAACTTTAAGAAAACCATTAAAGACTGTGGATATAAGGACTAAAAAAGAAGCAGTTGCACAATTTGAAAGATCAGATGTTTGTGCAGTGCCCTCTGCAAGCATAGTGGCTGAAAATATGTTAGCCTATGTATTAGCTAATGAGTTAATACTTAAATTTGGTGGGGATACTATTAATGAAATTTATTCAAACTATACCAGGTATATGGAAACAATAAAAAACTTTTAGAGGTAGAGGATTAATTTTAATAGTTAAAGGGTGATAAATTGAAGATAAATAGCATTAGAAAAGGACTGGTAGGAGAAATTACTGTTCCAGGGGATAAATCTATATCCCACAGGAGTATTATAATAAGTTCTTTATCTACCGGTAATTCAATAATTGAAAATCTATTGGAATCAGAAGATGTAGAAAGGACCATAGAGGCTTTTAAAAATATGGGAGTAAATATTATAAAGAAAAATAACAAGTATTATGTAGAAGGCGTAGGATTAAAAGGATTGGAAAAACCTAAAAAGCCCATAGATTGTGGTAATTCAGGGACTACAGCTAGGCTACTAAGTGGAGTATTAGTGGGACAAAAATTTGACTCAATTATTGTTGGTGACGAATCCCTATCAATGCGACCTATGGATAGAATTATTTTACCACTTAGTAAAATGGGAGCTAAAATTAAAGGAAGAATGAATAAACACCTGCCTATATGTATAAGTCCATCACAAGATAAACTTAAATCTATAAACTATGAGTTGCCAGTAGCAAGTGCTCAGGTAAAATCTGCTATATTACTAGCAACACTATATGCTACAGGCAAGACATCTATTATAGAGAACAAGGTAACTAGAGATCATACAGAAAGAATGTTAGAATATTTTGGTTGTAATGTGTATAGAACAAATAATGTTATATACGTGGACTCAAATTCTGTACCGGTGGGTAAAAAAATATATGTACCTGGAGATATTTCTTCTGCATCTTATTTTATTGTAGCTGCAACAATTATAGAAGGCTCTAATTTAACCATTAGAAATGTAGGTATTAACCCTACAAGGTCTGGCATTATAACAGTACTTAGAAAAATGGGAGCAGATATTAAAATTGTTAACAAAAGAGAACTAAATAATGAGCCTGTAGGAGATATAGTTGTTAAACATGCTCCCTTAAAGGGTATTGTAGTTGATGAACAAATCATTGGGACTTTGATTGATGAAATTCCCATATTGGCTGTTGCAGCTTCCCTTTCTGAAGGTACAACTGTAATAAAGGATGCTGAGGAGTTAAAATACAAGGAAAGCAATAGGTTAAAGACTATATATAGTGAGCTCAAAAAAATGGGGGCTAATATTAAAATGATGGGGAATGACCTGATAATAGAAGGTGTAAAAGAATTAAATGCTGGCAAATTTGACTCTTATAATGATCATAGAATGGCAATGGCATTATCAATTGCAGCCCTTAAAGGAAATGGTCAGTCTGAAATTTTAGGCTATAAATCTGTAAATATTTCTTTTCCTAGTTTTTATAAAACCCTATATAGTCTATGTTAAAAATTTGATTTTTTTGTTATAAATTAATATAATTTTTATAAAAGGTATATAAAAGGAGGATTTGATATGGCATTAAAATTACCAATAGCATTGTCAAATAGACATGTTCATTTAAGCCAAGAAGATTTAGATATTCTGTTTGGAGAAGGTTATAAGTTAACTATTAAAAAAGATTTATCACAACCAGGCCAATATGCTTGTGAAGAAAAAGTTGATTTGGTAGGTCCAAAAGGTACTATAAAAGGTGTTAGAGTATTAGGACCTGTTAGGAGCAAGACACAGGTTGAAATATTATTAGCTGATGCCTTTAAATTAGGAGTGGAACCAGTCATTAGAAATTCTGGAGATATAGAAGGAACACCAGGTTTAAAAATAGTAGGGCCAAAAGGTGAGATAGAATTAGACAAGGGAGTTATTGTAGCAGCAAGACATATTCACATGCATACTGATGATGCAGAAAGATTTGGAGTTAAGGATGGTGATGTAGTAAAGGTTAAAACTGAAGGTCCTAGGGCTGTAGTGTTTGAAAATGTACTAATAAGATCAGGAGAAACACATGCATTAGAAATGCATGTAGATTTGGAGGAAGGCAATGCAGCAGGAGTGAAAAATGGCGATATGGTTGAGTTAATCAAGTAGAGGTGTTATTATGGATATTAATTCAAAAATAGATCATACCTTACTTAAACCAGAAGCTACATCCGATATGATTGAAAACCTTTGCAGGGAAGCTTTAGAATTTGGTTTTGCAGCTGTTTGTGTTAATCCCTATTATGTAACAAGGGCAAAAAATTTACTTAAAGGCTCAAATATAAAGGTAGCTACTGTAGTAGGATTTCCTTTAGGTGCAAATACAAAAGAAGTAAAGGCTTTTGAAGCCAGAAAGGCAGTAGAAGATGGTGCAGATGAAATAGATATGGTTATTAATATAGGTGCCTTAAAAAACAGGGATTATGAATATGTAATGGAAGATATAAAAGCTGTTGTTAATGCTGTTGAAGGCAAGGCCATAGTTAAAGTCATAATTGAAACTTGTTTATTGACTAAAGAGGAAAAGATAAAAGCTTGTGAACTTTCTAAAGAAGCAGGTGCTGATTTTGTAAAAACTTCTACTGGTTTTAGTACTGGAGGTGCTACAATAGAAGACATTATCCTTATGAAGAAAACTATAGGCGACAGTATGCAAATAAAGGCTTCTGGCGGTATAAGGGATTTTGAAACTGCAAAGGCCATGATTGAGGCAGGAGCGTCTAGAATAGGTGCTAGTTCATCAGTAAAAATAGTTAAAGGATTATAAAATAATTTAAAGCTAATTAAGTATACTTAATTAGCTTTAAATTATTGATTATTTTGTCACAAAGCGGGTAAAATTGACTTAGAGCAAATTAAGTTAAGGGGGAGATTTAATGAATCAATATCATGAACCAGTAGAATATTTGGATGAAAAAGCAAAGGATATTGTTAGGGCTTTAAACAGTTTAAAGGAAGAAATTGAAGCAGTGGATTGGTATAACCAAAGGGTTGTAGCTACAAAGGATGAAGAACTAAAGGCAATAATGGCACATAACAGAGATGAAGAGATTGAGCATGCCTGCATGACCTTAGAATGGCTAAGAAGGAATATGCCAGTATGGGACGAGCAGTTAAGGACTTATTTGTTTACAGAAGGACCAATAACTGAATTAGAGGATGAAGCAATGGGAAGGGAAGAAGGTTCTACTGGTAGGGAAGAAGGATTAAATATTGGAGATCTTAAGGAAAGAGGTGATAAATAATGTTATATAAAGAACTTGCACCTATTAGTAAAGAGGCATGGGAAGAAATAGAGGAGCAATTAAAGGATGTATTTGTAAATTATCTTTCAGCTAGAAGAGCTGTAAGAGTAATTGGACCAAAAGGATGGGATTTTAATGTAATAACAGAAGGTAGACTTGGAGACATTGAAGAAGATGGAGATTTATGTTATGGAACTTATAAAGTAATACCATTAACTGAGGTAAGAATAGAGTTTGAAATGGACAGATGGGAATTAGATAATATAGGTAGAGGCGCTAAGGATATTGACTATACTCCTTTAGAAGAAGCTGCTAAGAAAATTGCACTATTTGAAGAAAATGTAGTATACAATGGTTATAATAAATTACATATAAAAGGACTTGTAAATTCTTCAGAAAATGAAACTCTAAAATTTGGTGAAGATGAGGAAGAAATTTTAGATGCCATTGCAAAGGGAGTTATAACCTTGAAAGAAAATTTTGAAGAAGGTCCCTATACATTAATAGTGGGGGAAAGGGCTTATAGAAGAATAATATCTAAAGGAGTAGAAAATTCACTTAAGGATGAAATAGAGAAAATTATTGGAGGCAAAATTATTTATAGTCATGTGCTAGATGGAGCAGTATTAATTCCTTATGATCATGAAGACTTAGAGTTAACAATAGGACAAGATTTATCTATTGGATATCAGTATCATGATAGTAAAAAGGTAAAATTTTTCCTAACAGAATCCTTTACCTTTAGGGTATTAGATCCAGCCATTATAGTAAACTATGCCCTTTAATGTTTAATTAATAAAAAATACTCCTATACTTGTACAAGTATATGGAGTATTTTTTTATACATTAAATCTAAACAAGACCACGTCACCATCTTGTATTACATAATCCTTTCCTTCTATTCTTACAAGTCCCTTTTCCTTAGCTTTATTCATTCCACCACACTCAATCAGTTCTTCATAGTTTATGACTTCTGCCCTAATGAAGCCTCTTTCCATATCTGAATGTATTTTTCCGGCTGCTTGTGGTGCTTTAGTTCCCTTTTTTATTGTCCAGGCTCTTACTTCCTTTTCTCCAGCAGTTAAAAAACTCATTAGTCCCAATAAGTCATAGCTAGCATTAATAAGCTTATCTAAACCAGATTCTTTGATTCCTAATTCTTGAAGAAACTCTTCTTTTTCGCCTGCTGACAACTGGGAAATTTCAGATTCTATTTTAGCAGATACTACAATGACTTCTGAATTTTCTTTTGCAGCATATTCTTTAACTTGCTTTACATATTCATTATCATTTTCTCCTAACAGGTCCTCTTCAGATATATTGCATACATATAGAACTGGTTTTAGGCTGAGGAGACTAAAGCTTTTTATTAAGTTTAACTCTTCATCTGAAAAGCCTAAGCTCCTTAAAGGCCTTCCATCTTCTATAGAGGATCTTAATATCTTTAATAATTCAAGTTCCTTTGTATAGCTTTTATCTGCTTTTGCCATCTTTTCAACCTTGTTTAGTCTATTTTCGATTAACTCTAAATCTGAAAGCATAAGTTCCAGGTTAATAGTATCTATATCTGTTAAGGGGTTTATTTTTCCTTCAACATGGCTTATATTTTTATCTTCAAAGCACCTAACCACATGGACTATTGCGTCAACTTCCCTTATATGGGAAAGAAATTTATTTCCCAATCCTTCCCCCTTGCTTGCTCCTTTAACTAGTCCTGCAATATCTACAAATTCTATAGTTGCATAGGTTATTTTTTCAGGTTTAATTAATTCTGCCAACATGTCTACCCTTTTATCTGGAACATTAACTATTCCCACATTTGGTTCTATTGTGCAAAAAGGATAGTTTTCAGCTTCTGCCTTTTGAGCGGTTAATGCATTAAAAAGAGTACTTTTTCCTACATTTGGTAGTCCAACTATGCCTAATTTCATTTAAATCTTCCTTTCAAATTAAGTATCTTGCACAAAAGATATTATACATTATAAGTTTAAACACTTCAATATTTTGAGGCTATTATTTAAGAGGAGGAACATTAAAATATATATTTTTGTAATAAAATTATTAAATTTTGTAAAACTATATTTCAAGGAGGCGATTTTATGAAGAATAAAGTGAAAATTTTAAGTTTATTAATTATATTAACCCTTATAATAGGTGGATGCAGTACAGGGAAAAATGATGAAAATGATAATGTAGCTGAAGAAAATATGGGTCAAGAGGAGTTATTTGAAGATATAAGTTTAAATGTTTCAGGGAAAAACTATGATTTGCTGGTACGATCCGAAGCAATATCAGATGCAGTAGTAAACCTATTTGGAATTGATAATGCCACCAGCATTATACTTAATGACAAGGTTGCAGTTGGATTAGAAATGGCAGAGGGGCATGAGTTTACAGAAGATGTAATAAATACTGTGATTAATACTGTTAAGGAAAAGGACAGTTCCATATCTGAAGTTTTTGTATCAGGAGACAAAAAAATATTTGATGATATAGAAGGTGTAATTGAGAATTTACTTAATGGTAAATCCTATGATGAACAGGTAGATAGAATAAACAATATAATTGAAAATATTAGAAAGCAATTATAAACCAGTTTAAATACTGGTTTTTTTTGTTATGTAAAAGATGACAATTTATGCTATACTATTTTATAAATTAAGTAGAAAGGAGATAAGTAATGGATCCTGTAGCATTTGAAATATTTGGAATTGAAGTAATGTGGTATGGCGTACTAATATCTATTGGGGTTTTTATAGGTATAATTTTAGCCTTAAGGGAGACAAAAAGGGTTGGAGTTAAGGAAGATGATTTTATAGACCTTTTAATATTTGCCATACCTAGTGCCATAATAGGGGCAAGGTTGTATTATGTAATATTTAATTGGGATTATTATGGAAAGAATTTAGATCAGATACTTAACTTTAGAGGTGGCGGATTAGCTATACATGGTGCAATTATTGCTGCAATAATTGTAGCCATATTATTTACAAGAAAGAGAAAATTAGATTTTTGGCAAATGGCAGATATAGCAGCACCTAGTTTAATATTGGGTCAAGCCATTGGAAGATGGGGCAATTATATTAATCAGGAAGCCTATGGAGTTCCCACAGATTTGCCTTGGGGGATAATAATAGATGGTGTAAAAGTACATCCTACTTTTTTATATGAATCCATCGGTAATTTTATTATATTTTTTATTTTGTTGTGGTATAGGAAAAAAACAAAGGTTACTGGTGAAGTATTTTTAATATATTTAATTTTATATTCCTCAGTAAGATTTTTTGTAGAAGGCTTAAGAATTGATAGTTTAATGTTAGGACCAGTTAGAGTGGCCCAATTAGTGAGTATTTCTGCTATAATTATTAGCTTTTATTTATTACACAAAAGAAGGAAAAAAGAAGAAAACCATTGATATCAGTGTTAAGGGGGGATTAAATGTCTATAGAAACTGTTAGAAGATATTTAGAAAAATGGAATGCTCACAATAGAATTATGGAATTTGACACTTCTAGTGCTACCGTTGAACTTGCAGCCCAAGCTGTTAATTGTGAACCTGAAAGAATAGCAAAGACATTAGCTTTTAAAACTAAAGATAGGATTATACTAATTGTAACAGCAGGAGACGCAAAGGTTTCTAATTCAAAATTTAAGAAGAAATTTAATTACAAACCAAAAATGCTTACACCTGATGAATTAGAAGAATTAGTGGGGCATGAAGTAGGTGGTGTATGCCCCTTTGGAGTAAAAGAAGGTGTGGAGATTTATTTAGACATATCTTTAAAAAGATTCAATACAGTTTTTCCTGCCTGTGGTAGCAGCAATAGTGCCATAGAAGTGACTTTAGAAGAATTAGAGAAATTCTCACAATATAAAGAGTGGATCGATGTGTGTAAAGATTGGTTTTAGAGAGATTCTTGACAAAGAATCTCTTTTTTTTACAGCTTTTAATGTCTAAATAAGTTATACTATGAAGTATTTTGAGGGAAAATAGGACTTAATTACTATAACTTTTTTTAAAAAATTTAATTTAATTGAAGGAATTATAGAAATGGTATAGAATAATATTAGTGTGGGGGAAAGTGGTAGATTGTGGTGTACTTGTTTACATAAGTGAACCAAAAGGGTGAGTGGTATGTTTATTGGAGAATATCAACATACTGTAGATAGTAAAGGTAGACTTATAATACCTTCTAAATTTAGAGAAAGTTTAGGAGCAGAATTTATAATGACTAAGGGGTTAGATAATTGCTTATTTGTCTATCCTCAAGAAGAATGGAAGGCATTAGAAGAAAAGTTAAGGAAATTACCACTTACCAACAGGGATGCAAGAGCATTTGTAAGATTTTTCTTTTCTGGTGCTACAGAATGCGTATTAGACAAACAAGGGAGAGTTTTAATACCTAATAACTTGAGAGAACATGCAAAGCTGGTCAAAGATGCAGTGATTATTGGAGTTGCTTCAAGGATTGAAATATGGAGCAAAGAAGAATGGGATAGCTATAATGATGATGACAGTTTAAGTTATGATAGCATAGCAGAAAAAATGGCTGAATTAGGTATATAGATTAAGGAGTGGATAAGTTGAGATTTGAACATATACCTGTACTACTTCAGGAAGTTATAGAAGGATTAAATATTAAGGAAGACGGCATATATGTAGATGGCACCTTAGGAGGAGCAGGGCATTCATATGAAATTGCAAAAAGACTAAAAACAGGAATGTTAATTGGCATAGATCAGGATATTAATGCAATAAATAAAGCAAAAGAAACCTTAAAGGATTTTTCTAATAAAGTCATTTTTGTCCATGATAACTATGCAAACATAGACCAAATATTGGAAGACTTAAAGATAGATAAAGTAGATGGAATACTTCTTGATTTAGGTGTATCATCCCATCAATTAGACGAAAAGGAAAGAGGTTTTTCACACAATAAGGATGCCCCCTTGGATATGAGAATGAACAGGGGAAAAAATTTTTCAGCTTGGGATGTAGTAAATAAATATAGCAAAAAAGATCTTGAAAGGATAATTTGGGAGTATGGAGAAGAGAGATGGGCAAAAAGAATTGCAGAGTTTATTGTAAAAGAAAGAGCAAGTAAGCCTATAGATACAACTTTAGAGCTGGTAGATGTTATAAAGAAGGCCATACCTAAAAAGGTAAGGATGGAAGGACATCATCCTGCAAAAAAAACATTCCAAGCTATAAGAATTGAAGTAAATGATGAACTTAATATATTAGAAAAAAGTATACCTAATATGGTTAGGCGTTTAAAGAAGGATGGTAGACTTTGCATTATTACCTTTCATTCACTGGAAGATAGAATTGTAAAAAGAGCCTTTATAGATTTAAACAAAGATTGTATATGTCCTCCGGAGATCCCTGTTTGCAGGTGTAATAAAAAAAGAGAGATAGATATTATAACAAAAAAACCAATTATTCCTACTGTAGAGGAAGTAGAAAAAAACCCTAGATCAAGGAGTGCAAAATTGAGGATTGCTAAGAGACTTTAGGTTCTAAATCAAAGGGGGTTAGAATAAATTGTTAGTAGCAAAAAGAGAATTAGAATATAGTCACATAGAAGAAAAAAGAAAAAAGAATATCAGGACTACTAACAAGAAGAAAAACAATATGGCCGTATATAGGTTAATGCTTATGTTTTTTGCAATTATTGGATTAGCCCTATCTTTAATTATACTTCATAGATACGCCCAAATTACAAAGTTAAAATTAGAAATAACAGAATTACAAGCTCAAAAAATTAGACTAGAGGAAGAAAAAGATGATTTGCTTGCAGAGCTTGAAGCAATTAAAAGCTCTACAAAGATAGAAGAAGATGCATTTACAAAATTAGGCATGATATATCCAGAAGAAGGGCAAGTAGTTTATGTAGAAGTAGAAGAACCTATTATAACTAGTGAAAATGAAACAGAGGACTTTAATTTAATTGCTGTTATTAAAAATGTAGTAAATTTCACATTAAGCTTATTTAAGGGGGTCTAGTTTTGACGTTGCCTACTAATGCTTCTAAGAAAAGGCTATTATTTGTGTTATTTGCAACTATTTTAGCAATATTTGTTTTGACAATAAGATTAGGCTATATACAAATAGTTAAAGGAGAAGAGTTGAAAAAAGGAGCATTGGAACAGTGGACAAAAGGCATTTACATAAATGCTAAAAGAGGAAATATTTTTGATAGAAATGGGAAAAAACTTGCAATCTCAGTAAGTTCCCATACTGTCTGGGCATCTCCTGCAGATATTAAAAATCCTGTGGATACTGCAAAAAAGCTATCAGAAGCACTAAACTTAGATGAATCAGAGGTATATGAAAAAATTACGAAAGATGTAAATGTTATAAAAATAAAGCAATGGATATCCATGGAAGAAGTTAAAAGACTTAGGAGTTTAAATCTTTCAGGGATAGAGATAGTAGATGATAATAAGAGATTTTATCCCTATGGAGAGTTTGCAAGCCATATTCTTGGATTTACAGACATAGACAACAATGGCTTATATGGCATAGAAAGGACTTTTGACAAATATCTATCTGGAACCCAGGGGATGTGGGTTAAGACTGAAGATGCCAGAGGTGTGGAAATGCCTTATGGCGGAGAAAAAGTTTATGATCCTGAGGATGGATTAAATGTAGTACTAACAATAGATGAAACTATACAGCATTTTGCAGAAAAATATGCAGCAAAGAAGCTAATGGAGACAAATGCTAAAAACGTTTCAATAATTGTAATGGAACCGCAAACTGGAGATATACTGGCTATGGCAAATATGCCTCAATATGATCCAAATTCACCAAGGGAGCCTTTAGATGAAGAGACAAAAAAACAATGGGAAAGCCTACCTCTAGAGGAATTACAAAAAAAATGGTATGACATGTGGAGAAATTTTTCCATAAATGATTCTTATGAGCCAGGGTCAACTTTTAAAGTCATTGTTGCAGCGGCTGCACTGGAAGAAAATGCAGTACAGGTAGATAGTCCTTTTTACTGCAATGGCTTTGTACGAGATATACCTGGTGCAGTTTTAAAATGTGCTAGATGGTACAATCCTCATGGACATCAGACTTTTGAGGAAGGATTTGAAAATTCCTGCAACGTTGTTTTTGTAAATGTAGGAAGGAGATTAGGAAAAGAAAAGCTGTACGAGTATATTAAAGCCTTTGGATTTGGTGAAAAAACAGGAATAGAGCTAACCGGAGAACAAGCTGGTATTATTCCTGTAAATACTGACGTTATAAAAGAAGTAAATTTAGCTACTATGAGTTATGGGCATGGAATAGCTGTAACTCCAATACAGCTTATAACTGCTATATCTGCCATAGCTAATGGTGGTAAACTTATGACACCAAGATTAGTTTCACAACTAGTGGATAATGAAGGAAATGTAATAAAAACTTTTGAACCTGAAGTAAAAAGACAAGTTATATCAGAAAGCACATCCAAAACAATCCTTAAGCTAATGGAAGGAGTAGTTTCAGAAGGAACTGGTTCAAATGCTTATGTTCCAGGATATAGGGTTGCAGGAAAAACTGGAACTGCTCAAAAAATAATTGATGGAAGATATGCACCTGGCAAATATATTGGTTCCTTTGTAGCTATAGCTCCAGCAGATGATCCTAAAATAGCTGTCCTGGTTATAGTAGATGAACCTGAAGGAATTTATTATGGTGGAAGTGTGGCAGCTCCAATAGCTGGTGAATTAATAGAAGAAACTTTATCTTACTTGGAGGTTAAGCGTGAATTTACTGAAGAAGAAAAGGAAGAATTTGAGTATACTGAAATAGTACCTGATGTTAGAAACTTAACCATCTCAGAAGCAGGAAGAATATTAACTGAGTTAGGTTTTAGATATGCTACAGAATCATATAATATAACAGAAAATTCCATTGTTATAGAGCAATTTCCACTACCAGGAACAGAAGTTACCAAAGGTTCAATAATAGATCTATATCTTGATGCTGATTTTGAAGCATCCCCCTAAGCTAAAGATGAAATAAGTTTAATTGCTAAAGCTAAACTTGTAATAAAGATACTAAAGATAATTAATAGGCGACTTATAAAGTTGCCTTTAATTAATTATTTTTAGTAAAGGCAGGGGGATATTTTGGAGTTAAAAAGATTAATTGATAATATTAGTCATGAAATAATAAGAGGAAATGCAGATATCAATATATTGGGAATAGAACATGATTCAAGGAAGATTCAGAATGGCTATATGTTTATAGCAATAAAAGGGTTTACAGTAGATGGTCATAAATTTGTTAATGAAGCCATAAATAATGGAGCAGTTTGTATAGTGGTTGAACAGGATGTAAATATTGAGAAGGATGTTACCATAGTTAAAGTTAAGGATACAACAGAAGCCTTAGCACGAATTAGTTCAATTTTTTATGAGGAACCCTCTAAAAAAATAAATTTAATAGGGGTTACTGGTACTAATGGGAAGACAACTACTACATATATTATAAAAAAAATTTTAGAAGAGCATAAAATAAAAAATGCAATAATTGGTACATTAGGGTCTATAATTAATAATAAAAGGATAGATAATAAGAATACAACTCCAGATTCTTTAACTCTACAAAGATATTTAAAGACAATGGTAGATGCAGATATAGAATTTTGTATAATGGAAGTTTCATCTCATGCATTGGACTTAAAAAGGGTTAAATATATAGATTATCAAGTAGGAATATTTACTAATTTAACAGAAGATCACCTAGACTATCATCTAACTATGGAAAAATATTATAAAAGCAAATTAAAACTATTTAATATTACTAAGAAATGTAATATTATAAATTATGATGACCCATATGGGAGGAGAATGTTAAAAGATATAAAAAATGATGTTCCTTCAATAACCTATGGTTTAAATGATAGCTGTGATGTAATAGCAAAAGACATTGTATATCATAGTAATGGTGTTGATTTTATTCTTCATACACCTAAAGGTAGTACACCTATAAGTATGAAGTTGCTGGGTGAGTTTAATGTATATAATGTATTAGCAGCAGCTTCATGTGGAATTGCCTTTAATTTGGAATTGCCTCTAATAAAAAAGGCTATTGAATCATTTAATGGTATTAAAGGTAGACTTGAATTGATACCATTAAAAAACAAAGATTTTAATGTTATAATTGACTATGCTCATACACCTGATGGCTTGAAAAAAGTATTGACCACTATAAAACAGTTTGCTCAAGGTAGGGTTGTGGTCCTTTTTGGTGCAGGAGGTAATAGAGATAGGGAAAAGCGTCCGTTAATGGGTGAAGTTGCATCAAAATTTGCAGATTTTCTAATTGTGACATCTGATAATCCAAGATATGAAGATCCAGATAAAATAATTAATGACATACTAGTTGGAGTTAAAAGGGGCAAAGCTAAATATATAGCAATAACTGACAGAAAAGAAGCCATAAAATATGCACTAGAAAATGCTAAACCAAAAGATACCATATTATTAGCAGGGAAAGGACATGAAACCTATACTATAATTAAAGATGAGCTTATTCCTTTTGATGAATACAAAATAGTATTGGATATACTAAATGAAATTGATTAGTTAATTTTAAAAATGCACAAGAGAGGAGCTAAAAAATGGTAGAATATATTGATATTATTAGGGTTGTAGTAATCGCATTTATTATTACTTTAGTATCAGGACCAATTGTTATACCTATGCTAAAAAAACTTAATATAGGCCAAAATGTAAGGGATGATGGACCTAAGTCCCATTTAACAACAAAAAGCGGTACTCCAACTATGGGAGGAATAATAATTATATTTTCCCTTGTAATTACAGCCTTAACTTCAGGACTATTAAATAGAGACATGTATGTATTAGTATTGTCCACAATAGGGTTTGGACTTATTGGTTTTATTGATGATTACTTAAAGATAAAAAATAAAAGATCTTTAGGTTTAAAAGCTTATCAAAAGCTTATAGGCCAAGTTGTTTTAGCAGTAATACTAGCCATTTATCAATCTAATACATCTATGTTGGGAACAAAGGTTATAATACCTTTTTTTGAAAACAAGTATTTAGACTTAGGTATGCTTTATGTACCCTTTATAGCTTTTGTTGTTGTAGGTACTGTTAATAGTGTAAATTTGACTGATGGATTAGATGGATTAGCTTCAGGAGTTACTTTAATTGTATCGTCTTTTTTTGGCTTGGTAGCTTTAAATTGGGGAATGGATAGTATCTCCATATTTTCAGCAGCATTAACTGGAGCATGTTTAGGTTTTTTAGTACATAATGCCTATCCTGCTAAAATATTTATGGGAGATACAGGTTCTTTAGCTTTAGGAGGGGCCATATCTGCTATAGCAATTTTATTAAATCTTCCATTGATTATTCCAATAGTCGGTGGTATATATTTTGCAGAAGCCCTTTCAGTTATAATACAGGTAATTTCTTTTAAGTTAACAGGAAAAAGAGTATTTTTAATGAGTCCCCTTCATCATCATTTTGAGCTTAAAGGATGGAAGGAAACAAAAGTAGTAGTGGTATTTTGGAGTATTACAGTAGTATTAAGCCTAATAGGTGTCATAAGCTTAAGTTAACGGGAGAGATGAAAAATGAATATTAATGATAAAAGAGTTTTAGTACTAGGACTTGGTATAAGTGGTGTATCAACTGTAAAGGCTTTAACAAAATTAGGAGCTGAAGTTATAATTAGCGATTTAAAGGCTGAAGATGAATTAGGAAGTTTTCTGTCAGAAATTAAAGATATGGATATAGAGACTTACTTTGGTACTAACAATGTACCATTAGATAATATAGACCTAATAGTTAAGAGCCCTGGGATACCACTTAATATAGATATTATTAAAGAGGCAAATAAAAGAGGAATAGAAGTAATTACAGATTTAGAATTAGCATATAGAATATCACCAGATAGAAATTATATAGCTATTACTGGAACTAATGGAAAGACAACAACTACAACATTAGTTGGTGAACTTTTTAAAGGGTGTGGATATAATACACATGTTTCTGGGAATATTGGGGTTGGAATACTATGGGATTTGATAAATTCAGAAACTGAAGATATATTTGTTATTGAAGCCAGTAGCTTTCAACTTGAAAGTACTAGGGACTTTAAACCAAAAGTAAGTGTAATCCTTAACATAAGTCCAGACCATATTAACTGGCATAAAGCATATGAAAACTATGTAAATGCTAAAAAGAAAATATTTAAAAACCAAAGAGAAAATGAATACACTGTTTTAAACTATGATGATCCTTTATTAAAAGAAATAGAAAAGGAAGTCAATTCCAACATCTTTTGGTTTAGTGTTGATAATAAACTACCTAAGGGAGCCTATATAGATAGGAGCTATGTAGTTATTAATGATGGCAAAAAAATTTATAAAGTAGTGAAGATAGAAGATATTAAGATATTAGGGAAACATAATTTAGAAAATATATTAGCCAGTGTTTCTGTTGGATGGATTATGGGCCTTGATGTAGGCTTAATGGGACATATTATAAAGAATTTTAAAGGTGTTGAACATAGGATAGAATATGTAGATACAATAGATGGTGTAAAGTTTTATAATGATTCTAAAGGTACTAATCCTGATGCAAGTATAAAAGCAGTATTAGCAGTTAAACCTCCTATAATACTAATTGCTGGAGGACAAGACAAGGGAAGTGAATTTGATTCACTTATAGAGTCTTTTGGGGGTAGGGTTAAATCATTAGTTCTTTTAGGAGAAACAAAGGAAAAAATTAGAGATACAGCTATAAAACATGGATTTAATAATGTTCATCTTGTAAATAACATGAAGGAAGCAGTATATAAGGGCTTTCAGTTAGCAGAACCTGGTGATAGCGTACTCTTATCTCCAGCTTGTGCGTCTTGGGATATGTATAGTAGTTTTGAGATGCGGGGATATGATTTTAAAAATGTTGTTTCAAGCTTAAAGGAGGAAAGTAATGTCTAGTAAAAAAAAGAGGAAGGCTTCAAGGAAAGCTTCTGATTTTACCCTGCTTTTGTCTACCTTAATACTTGTTTTCATAGGAATCATTATGGTATTTAGCTCTTCATGGCCAGAGGCTATTAGGATGAATGATGGATACTTCTTTTTAAAAAGGCAGATTGCCTTTGCTATTATAGGCATAATAGCAATGTTGTTCTTTATGAATTTTGATTATCGATATCTAAAGAAATTTTCAAAATTAATATATTTAGCTTCTTTGTTTACTGGACTTTTAATATTTACACCTTTGGGATTAGAGCTAAAAGGAGCAAGAAGATGGGTTGATTTAGGATTTATTACTTTCATGCCCTCAGATATTATTAAAATAGGATCCATAATATTCTTGTCAGATTTCTTGTCTAAGAGAAAAGATGAAATAAAAAGTCTAAGAAAAGGAACTATTCCTGCCATGTTAATTATTGGACTTTCATGTGGAATGATTTACTTACAGAGAAGTTTAAGTGTTACTGTTACTTTAGCTCTAACCTTGATGATAATTTTTTTCGTAGCAGGCATGAAACTAAGCCACCTATTCGTAATGATAGTAACTGGTGCTTTAGGACTATTTTATGCTATTACAGATGAAGACCATGCCTATAGAATGAGGCGTTGGACAGCTTTTTTAGATCCATTTGCTGACAAAACTGATTCTGGGTGGCAGGCGGTGCAATCCTTATATGCTCTAGGTTCTGGAGGTTTGTTTGGTTTAGGGCTAGGGAAAAGTAGACAGAAATTCTTCTATATTCCTGAACCATACAATGATTTCATATTTTCCATAATAGGAGAAGAATTAGGTTTTTTAGGGGCTTTAACCGTAATACTATTATTTATTGTGGTTATTTGGAGAGGAATAAGAATAGCTCTTAATATAGATGATTTGTTTGGCTGCTTGTTGGCAACAGGCATTGTAGGATTAATTATAGTTCAAACTCTAATACACATAGCAGTTGTAACATCTTCAATGCCTACAACAGGTATTCCCTTGCCATTAGTAAGTTATGGTGGAACTTCATTGGTAGTTTATTTGTCATCTATAGGAATTTTGTTAAATATATCAAGACATGTAAAAACTGATAGGAGTTGAAAAGATGAAGTATTTAATAACAGGAGGAGGTACAGGTGGACATATATATCCTGCATTAGCCATTGCTTGGGAGATTAAAAGGAGAAATAAAGATGCGGAAATTTTATATGTAGGTACTGAAAAAGGATTAGAAAGTGAATTGGTCCCAAGGGAAGGCTTTGCATTTAAAACAATTAGGGTACAGGGTTTGCCTAGAAAATTAAATATACAAACTATAAAAGCCATGAAAGAACTATTATTAGGTATAAGGGATGCAAACAAAATAATAAAGGAATTTAAACCAGATGTTGTTATTGGTACAGGAGGATATGTAAGTGCTCCAGTAGTATTTGCTGCTAGCAAAAAACATATTCCTACCTTAATTCATGAACAAAATGCATTTCCAGGCATTGCAAACAAAATTCTTTCCAGATATGTAGACAAGGTATTAATAACTTTTGAAGAATCTAAAAAGTACTTTAAATATCCGGAAAAAATAATTTTGACAGGGAATCCTATTAGGAAAAATATACTTGAGGTTGATAAGAGGAAAGCTTACTTCCAATTAAAAATTAGTCCCAATAAACCATTTATTTTATCCTTTGGAGGTAGTGGAGGACAGAAAAAGCTTAATGATGCAATGTTATATGTTATAGAAAAAAATATTAATAAGGATATTCAGATACTCCATGTCACTGGAAATAGGTTTTATGATGATTTTATGAAAAAAATACAATCTAAAAATATAACTTTAAATGAAAATATAAGGGTATTGCCTTATATGTATGATATGCCAAGTGCATTAAATATCGCAAATTTAGTAGTCACAAGTGCTGGAGCAATTACCCTAGCAGAGATTTCTGCCATTGGAGTGCCTAGCATCTTAATACCTAAAGGATATACTGCAGAAAATCATCAAGAATATAATGCTAGAGCCTTTGAAAAAAAAGGAGCAAGCTATTTAATATTAGAAAAGGACCTTACAGGTGAAAAATTAAATAATGTTATAAATAACCTGATATATGATTTCAATAAGTTAAAAGAAATGTCAAAAAATAGTAAAGCTCTGGGGAATATATATGCTACAGAAAAAATTGTAGATATCGTTAATAGAACAGCTTTAGAATAAAGTTGTCACACTTCCAAAATATGTGCATAATATGATGATATACCAACTGTATAGGCATATTTTGGAGGTGCGATGATGAAAAAGATAATAGTTGAGGGTGGGAAAAAATTAACAGGAGAAATTGCCATATCAGGTGCAAAGAATGCCATATTACCTATTCTGGCAGCTTCTGTTATTGGTGCTAATGAAAGTACAATATTTAATGTTCCAAATTTATTAGATGTATCTGTTATGGAAAAAATTTTGTTATCCCTAGGATTAAATATTAAAAGAATGGACAATATGATGTGGATCGATTCAAAACCTTTAAATAATATTAATATTCCTGAAAAATTAGTTAGAGAAATGCGCTCTTCAATTATACTTATGGGTGCTATGCTTGCAAGGACTGGCGAAGTTGTAATAAGCTATCCAGGTGGATGTGAAATAGGACCGCGTCCAATTGACTTGCATCTTAAAGGTTTAAAAGAATTAGGTGCAGAAATCGAGGAATCCCATGGATTTATACATGCAAAGGCAAAGGAGTTAAAAGGATGTGAAATACAGCTTGACTATCCAAGTGTTGGGGCTACAGAAAATATTATGTTAGCAGCAACCAGGGCTAAGGGGACAACAATAATAAGAAATGCTGCTAGAGAGCCAGAAATTGTGGATTTACAAAATTATTTAAATAAAGCTGGTGCAAAGATAAGTGGGGCAGGAACAAGTGTTATAATTGTAGAAGGAGTAGATAGTTTCAAGGATGTAACTCACAACACAATGCCAGATAGAATAGTTGCGGGAACTTACATGATTGCATCCGTAATAACAGGTGGAGAAGTAGTTATTAAGAATATAGTCATAGAACATTTACAAGCAATTATAGCTAAATTAAAGGAAGCAGGAAGTATAATATATGATGATAACAATTCATTAAAAATTATAGGTCCTAAAAAAATTAACTCTATTGAGATGATTCAAACTTTACCATATCCTGGATTTCCTACAGATATGCAGGCACAGATGATGGCACTTTTAACAATTGCAAATGGAACTAGTATAATATCTGAAACAGTTTTTGAAAATAGATTTAAACATGCAGAAGAGTTGACTAGAATGGGTGCAAATATAAAAACTTTTGGACGGATTGCAGTTATTAAAGGTGTTAAGGAACTAACAGGGGCCAAGGTGACAGCAAAGGACTTAAGAGGAGGGGCAGCTTTAATATTGGCAGGTTTAGCAGCAAAAGGTGTCACTGAAGTAGACAACATATATCATATTGAAAGAGGATATGAAAATTTTGATTTAGGATTAGAAAGTTTAGGAGCAAATATTAAGAAAATAGATTAAAGCAGCCTTTGCTGCTTTCAACAAAATGGACAAGGGTTTAGGTGGGATTGTTATGAAAAAGAAAGAACTAAAGAAAAGAAAAAAAAAAGATTAAATAGATTTTTGCTATTGGTGCTAACTATAATATTGTCATATCTATTTATATTTAAAACCGACTTTTTTATTCTTTCAGATATTGTTATAATAGGAAATAAAAAATTAAAATATGAATCTATTGTGAAAGCTTCCAGTTGTAATATTGGGGAAAATATTTTTAAAATTGATACTAAAAAAGGAGAAGAGAATATAAAACTTATACCTTATATAAAGGATTGTAGGATAAAAAGACAACTTCCAGATAAAATAATAATTGAAATTAAAGAAAGAAAAGAAATAGCCGCAATAGAATATTTAGATTATTTAGTTTATATCGATAACGAAGGATACATATTAGAAATAGATACAAATGACAAAGGTATTGAACTGCCTGTAATTACAGGATTAAATATGGTAGATTATGAAGAGGGAGACAATATTTACCAAAACGATTCTACAGAAAACATAAAGGAATTTATGCTCTATAGTGAATATTTAAATATTTTAAGTACAATAGATAAAATAGATTTTTCAAATAAAGAGGATATTTATATAAAGTTAAAAGGTGGAACTTTAGTTGCCTTTGGACCACTAAATAATGTAAAATATAAATTAAGCTTTTTAAATAAAATTTTAAAAGACATTGACAAAAAAAACATTATGGCAAAACAAATTTTGTTTAATAAAGGTGAAAATCCTATAATTGTTATGGATAATAGGTAGGTGAAGTGGATGAAGAGTAAAAAAGGTACAATAGCCATTACAATAGTATCAATACTTTTGGGAATTATACTTTCATTACAGTTTAAAACTGTTAGCGCTACAGTAGGTGAAGGTATATTGCCTACCCAAAGGGCTCAACAGCTGGCAATAGAGTTAAAAAAAGCTCAGGAGGAAAGGGATGCTGCTTTAAAAGCCCTTAATGAAGTGGAGGACAAAATCGCTCAATATGAAAGAGGGGAAGCAGATAATAATGTTATAATAGAGAATTTATATAAGGATCTAGAAAAATACAGGATTCTATCAGGATATGTTGATCTAGAGGGGCCTGGGATAATACTTGAAATACAAGATCCACCAGTAGATGTACAATATGGGATTGAATACAGTATAGTAGACGATTTAGACTTAATATTACAAACCATAAGTGTTTTGAATGCTGCTCAGGCTGAAGCAATATCTATAAATGACCAGAGATATACAGCTTATACTGAAATAGTTAGGGCAGGAGATCATATTGAAATAAATGGTGTTTCTATAAATTCTCCCATAGTTATTAAAGCCATAGGAGATCCAGAGACTTTAGAATCTGCTTTATCCATTAAAAGGGGCATAATATGGACTTTAAGATATTATGATTACACGGTAAATCTTATTAAGGATGATAATATAAGAATACCTAAATATAGAAAGTTAATTGAATTTGTATATTCACAACCAGTAGACGAGGATATAAATTAAAATTTAGGTGATATAAATGAAGATAAATAGGACTAATTTGGTGGTCTTTGGCTTATCTGTAATGCTTGGCATCATAATAGCAGTACAATTTAAACAAAAAGTGCCTGAAATGATTCCTGTTACTTTAAAATCTATTGAAACTACTAAAAATGAAATAAATGCTTTGTATAAGGAAATTGAGGAATTAAAAATTATGATTAAAGACAAAGAAGAAAAAATTGAAATGTATGAGAGTATATTAGATGGAAATGAAAACTTATCATCTGTCCTAAAAGAGGAGTTAAGAAAAAATAAAACTATTGCAGGATTTGAAACAATAAAAGGGCCTGGTATAATGGTAAAAATGACAGATAATATGGACGAAAATGCTTTTGGTCAAGCCTTTGACATGGATTTAATTCATGATACTGATGTTTTAAGGATTATCAATGATTTAAGAATAGCAGGTGCTGAAGCAATTAGTATAAATAATCAGAGGGTACTGTCTTTTTCAGAGATTAAATGTGGGGGACCAATTATACGTATTAATGGAAGAAGTATAGGAACCCCAATTTATATTAGGGCTATTGGAGATCCACAAGTATTAAGTGCAGCTATTAATGCGCCAAATACTTATGGATATGCCTTAAAAAACATAAGCCAAATTAATATTGAAACAAGTATGGAAGATGAAATTATAATTCCAGCATATAATGGAGTCTTTCAATTTAGATATGCAAAACCTGTAAGAGAAGGTGATTAAAGTGTTTTTTGCAGCAATTGGAATTTTAATTGGTATAATCGTAGGTTTAATACTGCCTTATACATATAGTGTTACCTATTCCCTTTATATATCTGTGGCAATATTGGCTTGTTTAGATTCAGTTTTTGGTGGAGTCAGGGCTAATTTAGAAGGCAAATTTGACTTGAAAATTTTCTTATCTGGCTTTTTTGGTAATTCTATACTTGCTGCTATCTTAGCATACATAGGTGATAGACTGGGAGTTCCTCTATACTATGCTGCAATATTTACTTTTGGTGGAAGACTATTTGAAAATTTTGCAAGTATAAGGCGCCTTCTTATTAATAGAAAAAGTGAGAAAAGTGATTAATTATATGTGAGAATATTTTGAATATAATTAGGCATTAATACAATTTATTATAAGGAGGTCTGTTTATGTTTGATTTTGATGTTGAAGTAGAACAATTTGCTAAAATTAAGGTTGTAGGAGTTGGTGGAGGAGGAAATAATGCTGTTAATAGAATGATTGAATGTGGTGTTAGAGGTATAGAATTTATTGCTGTTAATACAGATAGACAAGCGCTATATGCTTCAAAGGCTGAATTTAAATTACAGATAGGTGAAAAATTAACAAAGGGATTAGGTGCAGGAGCTAATCCAGAAATTGGCATGAAAGCAGCTGAGGAAAGCAGAAATGAAATTGCTGAATCATTAAAAGGTGCAGATATGGTATTTATTACTGCAGGGATGGGGGGAGGCACTGGTACTGGAGCAGTTCCAGTTATAGCTGAAATAGCAAAAGAGTTAGGTATACTTACTGTGGGAGTTGTGACTAAACCTTTTACATTTGAAGGAAGAAAGAGACAAGAGCGTGCTGAAAAAGGCATTGCAGAATTAAAAGGGAAAGTTGATACTTTGGTTACTATACCAAATGATAGGTTATTGCAAGTGGCTGAAAAGAAAACAACAATGGTACAAGCCTTTGCTATGGCAGATGAAGTACTCAAACAAGGTATTCAAGGGATTTCAGATTTAATAGCTGTACCAAATTTAATCAATTTAGATTTTGCTGATGTTAAAACTATTATGTACAATAGAGGTATTGCACATATGGGTATTGGTAGGGCTAGTGGAGAAAACAGGGCTGTTGAAGCTGCAAAACAAGCTATAAGAAGTCCATTACTGGAGACATCAATTGATGGTGCAAAAGCTGTACTTTTAAATATAACTGGAGGGGAAGATTTAGGTCTCTTTGAAGTTAATGAAGCTGCTGATTTAATAAGAGAAGCTGTAGATGAAGAAGCAAATATAATATTTGGTGCTGGAATTGATGAATCAATGAAAGATGAAATAAGTATAACTGTTATTGCTACAGGATTTGATGATGATAGAATAAAAAATAGAGAAAATTTAGTAGATGTAAAAATTGATGAAGTTGCTGCTACAAGTGAGTTTAAAGTTGATGATCTTGATATTCCAACCTTTTTAAGAAAGAAAAAATAATATTCTTTTAAAATAAAATGTCAAAAAAACGTTTCTCATAATTTGAGATACGTTTTTTTTATTTACTCATAACGACAAATTTTTAAAAATATATTATATATAATAGACATAAATAATATAAGCTATGAATAAGGTTTTAATATAGCTAAGGAGGTATCAAGTTGTATGTATATGCTGAATACATTTTAATAGAAAATATGGTAATTAATTTTGTTATATTACAGGTAACTAAAATGATAGTAAAAGCAAAAAGTAACAAATATAGATTACTTATTTCTTCCTTCATTGGTTCCTTATATATACTTATAGCATTTTTACCCCTATTTAATTTTATGGGTGGTTTTGCTATAAAGTTTTTAGTGTCTGTACTGATGATATTAATAGCCTTCAATCCGGAAAAATTTAATACTTTTTTAAAGCAAATTTCTGCTTTTTATCTAGTTTCTTTTGCCTTTGCTGGAACTATTATAGGGATATATTATATTTTAAATAATAATACTTTATCTGCTAAAATATCCTTTACTAATGAAAAAGAACTAATAAGATATTTAATAACTGGTATAGGCCTTGCAATTATATTAATTCATTATATTTTTAAATACCATAAATCGAAAATACAGAAAGAAAGGTTCTTAACCAATATTACAATTAGCTTAAATGACAAAAAAGCAAACTTAACAGCTCTTATTGATACAGGAAATTCTTTGAAGGAACCTATATCACAAGAACCAGTTATAATAGCAGAATATAATTCTTTAAAGGAAATACTACCTAAAAGTTTAAGAAAAATTTATGTTGAAGAAGATCATTTGGATTTAAATAAAATAGCTAAGGTAATGGAAGAGATTGGTGATGATATAAAACTTAGATTAATACCATTTAAATCCATAGGAAATGAAAACGGTATTTTAATTGGCTTTAAACCAGATAGTATCAGCATATATTTAGAAAATGAGACAAGGAGATTGAAGGAAGGAATTATTGTTGCTATTTATAATAACAAATTAGCACAAGATGAGCAGTATACTGGGCTATTGCATCCTGAAATATTAGGATAGGAGGTAGAAAATTTGAAATTAGCTTTTATTAAGTTAAAATGGAATTTATACAAAATATTAAGTAAATTAGGTTTTTTAGAAAGTATTTATTATATTGGAAGTGGTGAAGTACTTCCACCTCCTTTGGAACCGGAAGAAGAAAGCTATTTTATTAGCAAGCTAAAATATGATGACAGTATAAAAAGTATTTTAATAGAAAGAAATTTAAGACTTGTCGTATATATTGCAAAAAAATTTGAAAATACAGGTATTAACATAGAAGATTTGGTTTCAATTGGTACCATTGGACTTATTAAGGCTGTAAATACTTTTAATCCCGATAAGAATATAAAGCTTGCAACTTATGCATCCAAGTGTATAGAAAATGAAATTCTAATGTATTTAAGAAGGAACAGCAAGACAAAATCCGAAGTATCTCTTGATGAACCCTTAAATGTTGATTGGGATGGAAATGAGTTATTATTATCTGATATATTAGGTACAGATGGAGATATTATATTTAAGCTTCTTGAGGATGAAGTTGATAGGGAGCTTTTAAATCAAGCAATTGCTAAGCTTTCCAGAAGAGAAAAAACTATAGTTGAATTAAGATTTGGATTAAAAACTGGGAAGGAAAAAACACAAAAGGAAGTTGCAGACCTGTTAGGAATTTCCCAGTCTTATATATCTAGATTAGAAAAAAGAATAATTAAGAGATTAAAAAAAGAAATGGTAAAATTAATGTGACAGCTTAAGAGCTGTCTTTTTTTTATAGATATAATTGGTTATTATTGGCATATTATAATTGAATAAAAAAATTACATCAGGTAATAATTTTAAAAGTAAAAGGGGCAATTTAAGCGAAAGGAATGAAGAAAGTGAATTCAAACAAGGTTGAAATTTGTGGAGTTAATACATCTGAATTGCCAGTATTAACAAATGAAGAGATGCAAAAGCTATTTGTCAAAATAAAGGCAGGAGATAAAAAAGCAAGAGAAAAATTTATACAAGGAAATTTAAGATTAGTATTAAGTATTATACAACGATTCAATAGACGAGGAGAAAACTTAGATGACCTTTTTCAAGTAGGATGTATTGGGTTAATTAAGGCAATAGACAATTTTGATTTAAGCCAAAATGTTAGATTTTCAACCTATGCTGTGCCTATGATAATTGGAGAAATTAGAAGGTATCTTAGAGATAATAATCCAATTCGAGTAAGTAGATCTTTAAGGGATATAGCATATAAAGCTTTGCAAGCCAGGGAGCAATTGATTAATAAAAATTCTAAAGAGCCTACCATAACAGAAATAGCAAATGAATTAAACCTTCCAAAGGAAGAAATAGTTTTTGCTTTAGATGCAATACAGGATCCTATATCCTTATTTGAACCTATATACCATGACAGTGGTGATGCTATCTATGTGGTAGATCAAGTTAAAGATGAGAAGTCAGAAGATGAAGTGTGGCTTCAGTCAATAGCCATTAGGGAAGCAATAAATAAACTAAATAAAAGAGAAAGACATATTTTAAATTTAAGATTTTTTGAAGGAAAGACCCAAATGGAAGTTGCTGAAGAAATAGGCATTTCTCAAGCACAAGTATCAAGGCTGGAAAAAAATGCCCTAAGGCAAATGAGGAAGTTGATATAAGAAAAGTCATTACCTCACCAAATTTTAGTAATATTTTAAAGGCCAATCTCAATATATATATTAAGAGATATTTAAGAAGAGGTGAGGTAATGATTAACTTATCTGAAATGAAGGAAAAGGAAGTTATTAATATTAGAAATGGTGAAAGATTAGGATTTATATATGATTTTGAAATAGACTTGGAAAACGGAAAGGTTGTTGCTGCTATAGTACCATCTTATGGAAAAGTATTGAATATATTTAGTAAAAATAGAGATTTATATATACCTTGGCAAAATATATTTAAAATTGGACAAGATATTATTTTGGTTGACATGGAAACTAATGAAACTATACAATTAGACAAATGAAAATAGATATATTATAATCAAATAAAGGAGAGCTTGGAGGTGAGTTGATGAACTGTCCATTCTGCAATTTTCATGAAACAAAGGTAGTTGATTCAAGGCCAACAGATGAAGGACAGGCTATAAGAAGAAGGCGAGAATGCTTAAGATGTCTGAAAAGATTTACAACCTATGAAAAAATGGAAAAAACCCCTCTTATAGTAATCAAAAAGGATGGCAATAGGCAACTATTTGATAGAAATAAAATATTAAATGGAATTTTAAAGGCCTGTGAAAAAAGACCTGTGCCTTTAACTAAAATAGAGGAAATAGTTGATGAGATAGAAAAGGAACTGTACAACTTAATGGAGAAAGAAGTTACTAGCGAAATGATTGGACAAATGGTAATGGATAAGCTTAAAGAAGTAGATGAAGTATCCTATGTAAGATTTGCATCAGTATATAGACAGTTTAAGGATATAAATACTTTTATGGAGGAGTTAAAGAAATTGTTAAATGAAAAATAGAACTGGTGGTGCTAATTAATGATTGAAAAAAGAGAAGGAGAGCTTTTATACCTGCAATTTAAAGAACTTAATGATTTAGGATTTGTAAGACATATATTTACCAGTAGAATTGGGTGGACTAAGGAAAATCATAAGGAAATCTTGTCTAGATTATTTAACATTGATATGGAAAGGATTGTAAATGTAAATCAGGTACATAAAACCGATATACTAATCATTGATTCACTTAATAAGTTATCAACTAAAGCCAGTAAAAGAGAATATGACGGAATTATAACCCATTTGCCTGATATGCTGCTAATAACCTATCATGCTGACTGTGTTCCCATATATTTTGTAGATAGGAAAAAGAAAATTGTTGGTATAGCCCATGGAGGATGGAAAGGTACTTTAGGAAATATTGTGGGTAAAATGATAGATAATATGGTGGGGTTTTACAACTCACATATAGAAGATATACTGGTAGCCATTGGACCCTCTATAGGTCCTTGTTGCTATGAAGTTGGAGAGGATGTATCTAATCTGTTTATAAATAGATACAAGGATTATAAAGATATAATTGTTAATAGGAATGGAAAAATATATTTAGATTTATGGAAAACTAATTTTTTACAATTAAGAGAAAAAGGAATTCCAAAGGAAAACATAATACTGTCAAATATGTGTACCAGTTGCAATATAAATAAATTATATTCATATAGGAAAGAAAAAGGAACAGATCAGAGGATGATAGCTGGTATTTCATTAGTATAAAAATTACTATATGTTAGGATGGTATTTATGGATAAGAATGCTTTCAACAATGCGCTACTGCAAAATATTTTGCATAATATAGATATTGGTATACATGTTATAGATGAGAATAGAAAAACTATTGTTTACAATGATGCAATGGGAAGAATTGAGGGGCTTGACCCTACACAAGTATTGAATAGGGATCTATTAGAAGTTTTTCCTAGCTTAGATGAAAATTCTTCCACATTAATTAATGCTTTAACAGAAAAAAAACCTATTTTCAACAAAGCTCAAATATATATTAACTCAAAAGGGAAAAAGATATTTACTGTTAATACAACTTTGCCAATATTTATAAAAGATAAGGTAGTAGGTGCTCTGGAAATTGCTAAAGATATAACATATGTAAAAGAACTATCGGAAAAACTTATGGATTTGCAAAATGAATTAAATATAAGCGCCCAAGCTAATAAACACAGCAATAAGAAAAAAATTAAGAAATATAGCTTTATAGATATTATAGGAGAAGATGAAAAAATTTTAGAGTTAAAAGAAATTGCAAAACGTGCTAGCAACACTTCTTCATCAGTGTTAATATACGGAGAAACAGGGACTGGCAAAGAATTATTTGCACAGAGCATACACTATGGTGGCAACAGAAAAGACAAGCCCTTTATAGCACAAAATTGTGCAGCCATACCTGAAACCCTCTTGGAAGGAATACTTTTTGGTACAGAAAAAGGAGGATTTACAGGAGCTGTAGCAAGAGAAGGCATATTTGAACAAGCTGATGGAGGCACTTTACTATTAGATGAAATTAATTCAATGTCTGAAGCTTTACAATCTAAGCTCCTAAGAGTGCTACAGGAAGGATACATTAGGCGTATTGGCGGATTAAAGGACATTCCAATAGATGTTAGGATAATTGCAACTACTAATGAAGATCCCCTTCTAAGTATTAAAAAAGGACGATTAAGAAAAGATTTATACTACCGGCTAAATGTCATTTATTTAAAAATTCCTCCATTAAGAGATAGAAAAGGTGATATTGAAATATTATCCAATCATTTTATAAATAAATATAATTATATTTTGAATAGAAATATATTGGGAATAGATGACAGAGTTTTGGAAGCTTTTTATAAGTATACTTGGCCTGGAAATGTTAGGGAATTAGAAAATGTTATAGAATCAGCAATGAATTGTGCACCTCTAAATAGAAAATATCTTGAAAAAGAAGATTTTATCACAAATGCTAACATATTCAATGACAGTAATTCTTTAAATGCTAATGTATTTAATTTAGACAAGCCTCTACCTTATTATTTGGAGGAAATAGAAAGGAAGATTATATTAGAAAAACTGAAAAAAAATCAAAATAATATATCAAAAACAGCTAAAGAGTTAGGAATTAAAAGACAGACCCTACAGCATAAAATTAAAAAATACTTCAAAAGAGCAAAATAATTTGCATTACTATGCAAATTATTTTGCTCTTTTATTATAATCTAATCAAAAATATTTTAAAATGATGCTAGATTATAGGGAAAATTTGGGAAAAATGCAAACAAAAAAATTGGCAAGAAATTTGCACGAATATAAAATGGGTGAGTATAAATTATTATTTTGGAGGTGTATTTATGAGAAAGGAAAATGTAAAAGTAATAGTATGGGGCTTAGGAGCTATGGGAAAAGGCATAGTAGAAACTTTACTTAACAAAAAAGGCGTTGAGATAGTAGGTGCGGTTGTAAGAGGGCAAAAGATTGGAAAATCAATGTATGAGTTAACAGGCATTGAAAGAGGAGACAGGCCTGATATAATAGCTGGATCCTATGAAGATGTAATAAAAGAAGGGGCTGCAGATGTAGTCATAATAGCTACTGATTCATATACAAGAACTTCATTTGATAAGATAAAGTATTGTCTAGAAAGAAAGATAAATGTCATATCAACTGCTGAAGAAATGGCATATCCACAAGCACAATCTCCAGAACTAGCTAAAGAGTTAGATAGAATTGCAAAGGAAAATGGGGTAACTGTATTGGGCACAGGTATTAACCCAGGCCTTATTATGGACCTATTAGTAATTGTACTTACCGGAGCATGTATAGAAGTAGAAAGCATTAAAGCAGAAAGAATTAATAACTTATCACCTTTTGGTCCTTCAGTAATGCATGGACAAGGTGTTGGTATATCTGTAGAAGAATTTAATAGGAGAGTTGAGGAAAACGATTTAGATGGTCATATTGGATTCCCTGAATCAATTACAATGATTGCAGATGCTTTAGGATGGAAATTAAGTGATGAAATTAAGCTAGAAAGAGCGCCCATTGTTTCAAAAGTATATAGAAAGGCACCTTATGCTGAAGTACAGCCTGGTGACGTGGCAGGATGTAATATGAAGGGCTACGGATATGTTGATGGAGAATTAAAGATTGAAATGGTGCACCCACAACAGGTAGAACCTCAATTAGAAGGAGTAGAAACAGGAGACTATATCACTATAAAAGGTACACCAAATATAAATATGCAAATTACTCCTGAAGTTCCTGGTGGAATAGGAACAATTGCCATGACTGTTAATATGATTCCTCATGTTATTAATGCTAGACCAGGATTGAAGACAATGATTGATTTACCAGCCCCAAGAGCAATTATGGGAGACATGAGAGAGTTAATTGAAGAGTAATAAAGGATGATACTATCATAATCCAAAGGAGTGATTATGATAGTATCCTTGAAAATTATTATAGAAAGGATGAGGTAAATGGATGCTAAAAAAGGTGATTGGGTAAGGATACACAATATAGTGTTAAAGCCAGAAGAAAGGGCTGAAAACTTGCCAGAGGATACTAAGAAAGTACCCTTGGAAATGTGGGTTAAAGGATTTCTATTAAATGATGAGGCCAATATTGGTGATGAGGTAGAAATTGAAACTTATATAGGAAGAAAAACAAAAGGAACACTAGTGGAGGTTAATCCCCGTTGGGAACATGATTTTGGAGAGGTTGTTCCAGAACTACTTCATATAGGTAGACATCTAAGAAAAATAATGGATGAGGACGGTGAGTAATATGGCTAAAGATATGAGCTATGAAGCTGTAATGGCTAGAAGAGGAGAAATAATGAAAAAAGCTGTAGGTATAGATTATGATGAGTTTGAATCAGGAAGTATTGCCTTTGACTATGAAAGAATGATGAGGGAAACGGGATATACTTTACAAGAAATTGAAAAAATACAAAGAGAAACTGGAGTAGGCAATACACCATTGTTGGAGCTTAAAAATTTAACTAAACTTGCAAGAAAGTATGCTCCAAAGGGTAAAGGAGCCAGAATATTTATAAAGGATGAGGCAGCAAATCCATCAGGAAGCTTTAAAGCAAGAAGAGCAGCTACTTCATGCTATCATGCTCAAAAATTAGGTTATAAAGGTGTAATAGCTGCAACAAGTGGAAATTATGGTTCTGCTGTAGCAAGCCAGGCTGCCATGAGAGGTTTAAAATGCATAGTAGTACAGGAATGTTATGATTCTAGAGGAGTAGGGCAACCGGAAATAATTGAAAAAGCAAGAAAATGTGAAGCCTTTGGTGCTGAAGTTGTTCAACTTTCTGTAGGTCCTGAGCTATTTTATACCTTCCTAGTCTTATTGGAGGAAACTGGATACTTTAACTCATCTTTGTATACTCCTTTTGCAATAGCTGGTGTAGAAACTTTAGGATATGAGCTAGCAATGCAATTTAGGGAAAGGGAAGGCAGGGACCCAGATGCAGTAGTTGTAACAAATGCTGGAGGAGGTAATTTAACAGGTACTGCTAGGGGACTTTTAAAGGCAGGAGCTCAAAGTAAGATAATAGGAGCAAGTGTTGATTTAAGTGGCTTACACATGGCAAGTGATATTCATTTTAACAGAAAATCCTTTACAACTGGACATACAGGCTTTGGAGTTCCTTTTGCTACATGGCCAGACAGATCTGATGTACCAAGATCAGCAGCTAGACCATTAAGGTATCTTGATAGATATGTTACTGTAAATCAAGGTTCAGTATTTTATATGACTGAAGCTTTAGCACAGTTAGAAGGTATTGAAAGAGGACCTGCTGGAAATACATCTTTAGCTGCAGCTTTCTATCTTGCACAAGAAATGGATGAGGATCAAATAATAGTAGTACAAGAAACTGAATATACTGGGGCAGGAAAGCATATTCAACCTCAATTAACTTTTGCAAGGAAAAATGGAATTGAAATATTAATTGGTGATCCAACAGAGGAAGTACCGGGTAAAAATATAATACTACCTAAGGATCCAGGATATATCAAAGCCACAGATTTAGATGTTGATAGATTAAGAAAATCCTATATTAGAAATTGCATAAAAAATACAAATGTTAAAAAGGTAACAGAAGAAGATATTAAATTCCTAGCTGAGGACACTAAATCCAACGAAGATTTTGTAAAAGAAGCACTGGATGAATTAGGAATTGGGTATTAAATTTGAAAGGAGTGATATCAGGTGAAAAGGGAAGATGATTTTCAAGAAAGAAGGAAACATTTAGCAAATCTTACAGAAGAAGAGCTGGAACAAAGATTTTGGGAATTAGCTGAAAAAATTGTAGATCCTCTAGTAGATTTAGCATATAAGCACACATCTCCTTCAATAGAAAGATCAGTATTACTTAGAATGGGCTTTTCGAGTTTAGAAGCAAAGGCTATTGTAGATGGAGCTGTGGAAAGAGGATTGTTGGGGAAAGGTGCAGGCCATTTAGTTTACAGACTATCAAGGGATAAGAACTTAAGCATAAGAGAAGCAGGCTTAAAACTTGCCAATGGAGAAATGTGGGACTATATTGTAGGAGTTTTCAAAGGAGGTGAAAAGTAATGGAGTTAAAACCAAATGAAAAATTAGATATTGAATATATATTAAAGGATTTAGATAAGTATAGACCTAGAAGAAGAGGCTGGACTTGGAGAAAAGGTGCAGGAGAAAAGAGAAAAATAGGCAAATTTGAGTATTATGAAACGACTGAAAATCTAAAAAGTAGTCAACCTTTACCAGCAGCAAAATACTTTGACAATATTGACCCACAACCACAGCCAGTTATTACAACAGAAATTGCTTCAGGCAGATTTGAAGATGATATTAGAAGGATGAGGATGGCTGCATGGCATGGTGCAGATCACATAATGGTTATTAGAACTGCTGGGCAAAGCCATTTTGACGGACTAATAGAAGGGACTCCTCAAGGAGTAGGAGGAATACCCATAACCAGAAAGCAAGTACGGGCCCAAAGAAAAGCTTTAGATCTTATTGAAGACGAAGTAGGAAGACCTATAAACTACCACTCCTATGTTAGTGGCGTTGCAGGACCTGAAATAGCAGTTATGTTTGCTGAAGAAGGTGTTAATGGCGCTCATCAGGACCCACAATATAATGTTTTATACAGAAATATAAATATGGTTAGATCCTTTGTTGATGCAGCCAGTGCAAAAAAGGTAATGGCTTGGGCAGATATGGCTCAAATAGATGGTGCACACAATGCAAATGCAACAGCTAGGGAAGCTTGGAAGGTAATGCCTGAACTTATGGTACAGCATGCTATCAATAGTATGTTTTCAGTTAAAGTAGGAATGAAAAAGGAAAATATATGTCTATCAACTGTACCACCTACAGCACCTCCAGCGCCATGCATGAGATTAGACTTACCTTATGCAGTAGCTTTAAGGGAATTGTTTAGAGACTATAAAATGCGAGCCCAAATGAATACAAAATATATGGAATCATCAACACGAGAAGCTACTGTAACCCATGTATTGAATCTATTAATATCAGAACTTACAAGTGCTGATATTCAATCTACAATAACACCAGATGAAGGAAGAAATGTACCATGGCATATTTACAATATAGAAGCTGTAGATACAGCAAAACAGGCCTTAGTTGGTATGGATGGATTAAAAGAAATGGTTGAATTAAAAAGGAATGAAGGAGAGCTTAAAGAAAAAGTTAGGGAGCTAAAAGAAAGAGCAGTTCTATTTATGGAAGAAATACTTGAAGTTGGTGGATATTTTAAAGCAGTTGAGGAAGGATTCTTTGTTGATTCAGGATATTATCCAGAAAGAAACGGCGACGGCATTGTTAGAAAGATTGATGGTGGAATAGGTGCTGGAACAGTAGTAGAAAGGGATAAGGACTACATGGCACCAGTTACTGCAGTATTTGGATATAATAATGTAGCACAATATGATGAAAGTGCAGTAGACAATCCATCTAAATTAATTGGGGGATGTACTTTTGAAGATCCGGATAAAATTGTTTATATAGATGAATTAGATGAAAATGACAATGTATATGTAAGATTAGAAGAAACTAAGGAACTAAGGGGAACAGGCCTTGTAAAACCTGAAATGGAATGGGCAGGAGATGGCATTATACTTTTAACAATGTTTTTACCTGCAGAAGAAAGGGTTGCTGAATTTGCAGCAATTGAAATTGGTGAAAGACTGGGATTGGAAGATGTAGAGGTAATTCATAGGGAAATTATGCAAGAAGCTGAAGGAACTAGGATAGAATTGAAAGGTAGGGTACCATTCACCATAGATACTAATAAACTTGAAATTCCTCCAAAACCAGACATTATGTCTGATGATGAAATAAGAGAAGAAATAGAAAAAAATCCAATGAAGATAGTTGCAGCTACAGTAGGAGAAGATGAACACTCTGTAGGATTAAGGGAGATTATAGACATTAAGCATGGAGGAATAGAAAAGTATGGTATAGAATGTCACTATCTAGGTACATCTGTACCAGTTGAAAAATTAGTTGATGCTGCCATAGAATTAAATGCTGATGCTATACTTGCTTCAACCATAATAAGCCATGATGACATACATTATAAGAATATGAAAAAATTACATGAACTTTGTATAGAAAAAGGTATAAGAGACAAAATTATACTAGTTGCAGGAGGTACACAGGTATCCAATGAACTAGCTATAGAGAGTGGAGTAGATGCAGGATTTGGCAGAGGAACAAATGGAGCTCAGGTAGCAACCTTTTTAGTAAAGAAGAGAAGAGAGATGAAAGATGAAAGTTGACATATTAGTTGCTGAAATAGGTAGTACTACAACTGTAGTTAATGCTTTTTCTGGGATTAAAGACCCCTGTCCTAGCTTTATAGGACAGGGGCAGGCACCAACTTCAGTATTAGAAGGCGATGTAAATATTGGGCTTCTCAGTGCAATAGAAGATTTAAGAAGAAATTTAAAGGCAGATAGTATTGAGTATTCAGAGTTGTTTGCAACTAGCAGTGCTGCAGGCGGTTTAAAAATGACAGTACATGGACTGGTATTTGATATGACTGTAAGAGCTGCAAAGGAAGCTGCATTAGGTGCAGGGGCCAATATAAAAAGCATTACGGCTGGTAAATTAAGGAACACTGATTTGAAAAAAATAGAGGAAATAAAACCTAATATAATTCTTATTGCTGGTGGAGTAGATTATGGTGAAAGGGATACAGCCTTATACAATTCTGAAATGATTGCTAAACTAGATTTGCAAATTCCAGTAATTTATGCAGGAAATATAGAAAACCATGAGGAAGTAAAAGAATTATTTAAAGGAAAGAAAAGCGAATTATATATTGTAGACAATGTTTACCCAAGAATTGATGAGCTTAACATAGAACCAACAAGAAAGGTTATACAAAATGTATTTGAAAAACATATAATTCATGCACCAGGTATGGAAAAGATTAGAGAGCTAGTAACAGGTCCAATTATTCCAACTCCAGGTGCCGTAATGGAAGCAGCAAAGCTTCTCTATGAAGATATAGGTGATTTAGTGGTTATCGATGTAGGAGGTGCAACTACAGACGTTCATTCAGTAACTGAAGGCAGTGAAGAGATAACAAGGATGCAAATTAATCCTGAGCCTACTGCCAAAAGAACCGTTGAAGGGGATTTAGGTGTTTATGTCAATATGAAAAATATTGTTGACTTAATAGGCAAAGAAGAGTTAGCAAGGGACTTGGACCTGACCATAGATAAATTAGAAGCTGTTATAGAAAACCATACTCCAATTCCAGAAAATGATTTAGATACTGCTTTTACGGAAAAGCTTACCCTTAGTGCAGCAGTGACTGCTGTTAAAAGGCATGCCGGGAGGCTTAGACATCTTTATGGACCTGGAGGTAAAAAAACAATAGCAGAAGGAAAGGATTTAACAAACATAAAATATATAATTGGAACAGGTGGAGCATTAACTAGGTTACCAAACAGGGTGGATATATTAAAGGAGATACCAAGATCTAATAAAGGAAACGAACTATTACCAAATACTGAAGCTGAGATTCTTGTAGATAATTATTATATAATGGCTTCATTAGGCGTAATGTCAATAAATTATCCTGAAGCTGCGTTAAAGCTTTTAAAGGAGAGTCTTAAAATATAGGCGTCCATAGGACGCCTATAATAATATTATTGAAGTTAAGGAGGGATACTATGTTTTATCCTAGAATAGAGGTGGATTTAAATAAAATAAAGCATAATACATCTACCTTGGTTAACTTATGTAAAAAATATAAAATTAAAGTAGCAGGAGTTACAAAGGTCTTTTGTGCTGATACTGAAATTGCCAAGGCATATGTTGAAGGTGGAGTAGATTATTTAGCTGATTCAAGAATAGAAAATTTAATTAAATTAAAGGAGTTTAAGATACCCAAGATTTTGTTAAGACTTCCCATGATTAGTGAAGTAGAAAAGGTAGTCGAATATGCAGATATATCCCTTAATTCAGAGGTAGATACAATTAAAGCTTTGTCTAAAGCTTCCAAAGGAAAAGGGGTTACTCATAAAATAATACTAATGTATGATTTAGGTGATTTAAGAGAAGGTTATTTTAAGGAAGAAGATTTGTTTGAAGCTATTGAAGAAATTCTAAAATTAGAGGGCATTGAAATTATTGGTCTTGGGACCAATCTAACTTGTTATGGAGGGGTAATACCACGAGGAGAAAATCTAGGAAGGTTAGTGAATTTGGCAAATAAAATAGAAAAAGAATATAATATAAATTTAGATATTATTTCAGGTGGGAATTCAAGTACCTTACATTTATTAATAAATGACAAGAAAATAGACGGTATTAATCATTTGAGGCTTGGGGAGTCAATCGTTTTAGGCAGGGAAACTGCTTTTGGAAACAGAATTGAAAACACCTATGATGATGCTTTCCAGCTAGCAGCAGAAATTATAGAAATCAAGGACAAGCCATCTGTTCCCATTGGTGAAATAGGTATGGATGCTTTTGGAAAAACTCCTACTTTTGTAGATAGGGGTGTAAGAAAAAGAATAATATGCGCTATTGGAAAGCAGGATATTGATTTTGACAGCCTAATTCCCTTAGATGATGGTATAGAAATATTAGGAGGTAGCAGTGACCACCTAATATTGGATGGAACTGATAGCAAGGTAGACTATAAGGTAGGAGATGAAATTAGATTTAAATTGACTTATGGTGGTATACTCAGGGCTATGACTAGTGCCTATGTAAAGAAGGTGATTAAGTAATTTGCAATTGTTGACTGGAGAAAATTAATATTATATCATTATATAAACAAATACAATTGTCTATAATTAAAACAGGTGATATTATGGATTTTTTTACTTTAAACATGGAAAGCCAGTTGGAGAAAGAGGCCCCTCTAGCAGATAGGATGAGACCAAAAACTTTAGATGAATTTGTTGGTCAGTCCCATGTATTAGGGAAGGGAAAATTTTTATGGAGAGTTATTAAAGCTGATAGAATCAATTCTATGATCTTGTATGGGCCTCCTGGTATAGGCAAAACTACTTTAGCTGCTATAATAGCAAATACTACCCATAAAGATTTTAAAAAATTGTCAGCAGTTACATCTGGCGTAAAAGAGTTGAGAGAAGTAATTAAATCTGCAGAGGAAAACTTGAAACTATACAATAAAAGAACTATACTATTTATTGATGAAATCCATAGATTCAACAAGGCTCAGCAGGATGCGCTACTTCCATATGTTGAAAGAGGTATAATTATACTCATTGGAGCTACCACTGAAAATCCATATTTTGAAGTAAATAAGGCACTTTTGTCTAGGATGATGGTTATACCTTTATATACACTTAATAGGGAAGAGATAAGTATATTAATAGATAGAGCTCTTAAGGATAAAAAAAGAGGATTGGGTAAATATAATGTTAATATAGATAAAGAAGCTATGGATTATCTTATTACAATTTCAGATGGTGATGGAAGAATTGCTTTAAATTCATTGGAAATTGCAGTACTGTCAACTCCAACAGACGAAAAAGGTGTAATAAACATTGACTTGGAAACAATTATGGAATCCTTATTAGTGAAAACTGCTAAATATGATAAAAATTCAGATGAACATTATGATACTATTTCTGCCTTTATAAAAAGTATGAGGGGCTCTGACCCTGATGCCACTCTCTATTGGCTTGCGAAAATGATAGAAGCAGGAGAAGATCCTAAGTTTATAGCAAGGAGAATAATAATATGTGCATCAGAAGATGTAGGAAATGCAGATCCTCAAGCTTTAAATGTAGCCGTATCTGCCTTTAATGCCGTTGATGCAATAGGTATGCCTGAAGGTAGGATAATACTTGCTCAAGCTGCCTGCTATGTTGCATGTGCTCCAAAAAGTAATGCTTGCTATATGGGCATAAATAAGGCTTTGAATGACATTAAGAATAAACCAATCGGCAAGGTTCCGCCCCACTTAAAAGATGCATCCTATAAAGGGGCCAGGAACCTAGGCCAAGGAATAGGATACAAATATCCCCATGATTATGAAAATTCTTATGTAAAACAACAATATTTGCCTGATGAATTTAAAAATGCTAGATACTATATACCTACTAATAATGGATACGAGAAGATAATTAAAGAAAATATGGCTAAATTAATTGACAAAAAGGAATGATATAAATATAATAATATAAAGTTTACAAGAAGTAATGAAGGGCGCATTAAAACCTTCGTTCCTTTAGGATAGAAGGTTTTTTTGATGAAAGTAGGGAAGGAGTGTGCGAATGAAAAGTACAATCAAAGAAATATATACAAATCCAGATGAATTTTTGGATAAGGAAGTAGTTGTTGAAGGTTGGATTAGAACACTAAGAGCTTCAAAAAGAGTTGGTTTTATAGAAGTTAACGACGGAACTTACTTTTCAAATTTACAAATAGTTTTTGACGAGCAAATGGATAATTTTAAAGAAATAAGCAAATACAGCATTAGCAGTGCTATTACTGTTAAAGGAAGACTGGTAAAAACTGAAGGAGCAAAACAACCCTTTGAAATCCATGCAAAGGAAATAATTTTAGAGGCAGATTCTCAAAGTGATTATCCTTTACAGAAAAAGAGGCATACTTTTGAATATTTAAGGACCATAGCCCACTTAAGACCAAGAAGCAATACCTTTAGTGCAGTTTTTAGAGTAAGATCCTTAGCAGCTTATGCAATACATAAATTCTTCCAGGAAAGAGACTTTGTGTATGTTCATACTCCAATTATAACTGGAAGCGATGCTGAAGGTGCAGGAGAAATGTTTAGGGTTACCACTTTAGATTTGGAAAACATTCCTCATACGGAAGATAGTAAAGTAGATTATTCAAAGGATTTCTTTGGAAAGGAAACAAATCTAACTGTTAGTGGACAGCTTGAAGCAGAAGCTTATGCTTTAGCCTTCAAAAAAGTTTATACCTTTGGTCCTACCTTCAGGGCTGAAAACTCCAATACTCCAAGACATGCAGCAGAATTTTGGATGATAGAACCAGAAATAGCCTTTGCTGATCTAAAAGATAATATGAATTTAGCAGAAGATATGATGAAATACATTATAAATTATGTTATGGAAAATGCACCAGAAGAGATGAAATTTTTCAATTCTTTTATAGACAAGGGCTTAATTGAAAGGCTAGAAAATATTGTAAATTCAAAATTTGAATGTATTACCTACACAGAGGCTATAGAATTACTTAAAAAGTCCAAGGAAAACTTCCAATTTCCTGTGGAATGGGGTGTAGATTTACAAACTGAACATGAAAGATATATAAGCGAGAAGGTATTTAAAGGGCCAGTATTTGTTATTGATTATCCAAAGGATATAAAAGCCTTTTACATGAGATTAAATGATGATGAAAAAACTGTAGCTGCTATGGATTTACTTGTGCCAGGAGTTGGAGAAATTATAGGTGGTAGCCAAAGGGAAGAAAGGCTTGATGTACTAGAAAGAAGAGTTTCAGAAATGGGACTTAAAAAAGAAGATTACTGGTGGTATTTAGAATTAAGAAAATACGGTGGAGTAAAACATGCTGGTTATGGACTTGGCTTTGAAAGGGCAATAATGTATTTAACAGGAATGAAAAATATAAGGGATGTAATACCATTTCCAAGAACAGTAGGATCAGCAGAATTTTAATAGGAAATCTTGAATAATTTGTATACTTTTGCTATAATACAACGTAAAATAATACAAACTATGAAGGGAAGTAGTAGGCCTGATATTAGTTTGAGAGAGCTGTTGGTTGGTGCAAAACAGTACTAATTAGGGCTGAACTCGTCCTGGAGTTGTTAAAGCGAATTAAGTAGCTTTAACCGGTAATAGCCGTTATTATTCTAAGTGGGTAGCCTATGCTGCCAAGTAGAGTGGTACCGCGGAATACACCTTTCGTCTCTATTTTTTGACGGAAGGTTTTATTTTTATAAGATTTAAGGAGGAGTAGATATGAAAGAGTACAATCCAAGGGAAATAGAAAGAAAATGGCAAAGAATTTGGGAAGAAAAAAAGGTATTTGAAGCTAGTGAAGATCAATCAAAGAAAAAATTTTATGCTTTGATTGAATTTCCATATCCATCAGGGGAAGGTCTACATGTAGGCCATCCAAGGCCCTATACAGCCCTTGACATAGTTGCTAGAAAAAGAAGGCTTGAAGGGTATAATGTATTATTCCCAATTGGTTGGGATGCCTTTGGATTGCCTACAGAAAACTATGCTATAAAAAATAAGATTCATCCAAGAATAGTTACAGACCAAAATGTGAAAAGATTTAAGGAACAGTTAAAATCCATAGGTTTTTCTTTTAATTGGGATAGAGAAATAAATACAACAGATCCTAAATATTATAAATGGACCCAGTGGATCTTTTTAAAACTATATGAAAAAGGCTTAGCATATAAAAAAGAAATGCCTATAAACTGGTGCACCTCCTGTAAAGTGGGATTGGCAAATGAAGAGGTAGTTGGTGGTAAATGTGAACGCTGTGGAGGAGAGGTTGTCAGAAAGGTAAAAAACCAATGGATGCTTAAGATTACAGAATATGCAGATAGATTAATTGATGATTTGGAAACTGTTGATTATGTTGAAAAAATTAAAATACAACAGATAAATTGGATTGGTCGCTCTGAAGGAATGGAAGTAGAGTTTAAGATAGCAGGGAAAGAAGATAGTTTAACAGTTTTTACAACAAGGCCCGATACACTATATGGTGTAACCTATATGGTAATTGCACCGGAACATCCCCTTATTGAAAAATACAAAGATAGTATCCAAAACATTGATGAAATATATGAATATAGAGAATATGTAAGTAAAAAATCAGATTTTGAAAGAACTGAACTTTCAAAGGAAAAAACTGGTGTAGAGATAAAAGGAATTAAGGCTATAAACCCTGTTAATAAAAAAGAGATACCTATTTGGATTTCAGACTATGTACTAATGAGCTATGGAACAGGTGCCATAATGGCAGTGCCAGGGCATGATACCAGGGACTGGGAATTTGCTAAAAAGTTTAATTTGCCTATTATAGAAGTTGTTAAAGGTGGAGATGTTGAAAAGGAAGCCTATACAGACACAGAAGATGGGATACTTGTAAATTCAGAGCTAATTAATGGATTGAGGGTAAAAGATGCTATAAAGAAAATAAGTGATTGGTTAGAAGAAAATGGATTAGGCAAAAGGGCTGTAAATTACAAACTACGCGATTGGGTATTTTCCCGTCAAAGATATTGGGGAGAACCAATACCTATGATTTATTGTGAAAAATGCGGTTGGGTTCCAGTACCTGAAGAAGATTTACCTGTAGAATTACCAGAGGTTGAAAATTATGAGCCTACTGATACTGGTGAATCACCACTTGCTAACATTACTGAATGGGTAGAGGTAGATTGTCCAAAGTGTGGAGCAAAAGCTAGAAGAGAAACTGATACAATGCCCCAATGGGCAGGTTCCTCCTGGTATTACCTAAGGTATACAGATCCACATAATGATAAAGAACTTGCAAGCAAAGAAGCACTTGAATACTGGACACCTGTTGATTGGTATAATGGTGGAATGGAACATACTACATTGCATCTATTATATTCTAGATTCTGGCACAAGTTCCTATATGATTTAGGCATTGTTCCAACTAGTGAACCCTATAAGAAGAGAACATCCCATGGTATGATTCTGGGAGAAAACAATGAAAAAATGTCAAAATCCAGAGGCAATGTGGTTAACCCTGATGATATAGTTAATGAATACGGTGCAGACACTTTAAGAACCTATGAAATGTTTATTGGTGATTTTGAAAAAAGTGTGCCATGGTCTGAAAATGGTGTTAAGGGTTGTAGAAGATTTTTAGACAGGGTATGGAGATTACAGGATATAGTAGTAGATGGAGATGAATATACAAAAGAATTAGAAAGCAAAATTCATAAAACAATAAAGAAGGTAAGTGAAGATTATGAATCATTAAAATACAACACAGCTATTGCAGCTCTAATGGCATTATTAAATGACTTTAATGACCATGGCAAGATAACAAAGGCAGACTTTAAAACTTATTTAATACTTTTAAATCCAGTAGCTCCCCATATAACAGAAGAATTATGGGAGATTATGGGATTTGAAGGCATGTTAAATGAAAGTACTTGGCCTAAATATGAGCAGGAAAAAATAAAAGATGATGTAATAGAAATGCCAGTACAAGTAAATGGAAAGGTAAGAGGCACCATAGTACTAAATGCAGATGATGGTCAAGACCAGGCTAGAGAAAAGGCTAAAGAAAATCAAAATATTATGAAGTATTTAGCAGGAAAAACAATAGTAAAAGAAATATTTGTAAAAGGAAAGATATATAATATAGTTGTAAAGTAATTTTAAATATGGAATAATAGTTTTGCTATAGTTTTCTATAGCAAAACTATTATTATTTAGGAGGGATTTTGTGAAAAAAATTAAAATAATAACAGATTCTACAAGTTATATTACAAAGGATTTTGCTGAAAAACACAATATTTCAGTAGTAAAACTTAATTATTCCTTTGATGGTGTAGAAGAAAAGGAGGGATTTCCTGGAGAATTTGAAGAATTTTTCTATAAACTTGCAAACTCAAATTTATTCCCTACTACTTCTCAGCCATCAACTGGTGAATTTATTGAAGTGTATAAGAAGGCCATTGATGAAGGATACGAATCTATAATAGTAATACTTTTATCTTCTAAATTAAGTGGAACTTACTCTAATGCAGTATTAGCTAAAAATATGTTAGGAGATGAAAGGATTACTATTGTAGATTCATTGCAGGCTGCAACTAATTTAAGATTTTTAGTTGAAGATGCATTAAATATGATACAAAAGGGGAAGACTAAGGAGGACATAGTATCCCATCTGGAAGAGAAGAAGAAAAAAATGTCAATTTTTCTCACAGTGGATACTTTGGAATATTTAAAAAGAGGTGGAAGACTTTCAAGCATTCAATCCATAATCGGAGATGTCTTAAATGTTAAACCTATTATAATGCTTGAGGATGGAGAATTGAAATTATTAGAAAAAGTTAGAGGAAAATCTAAGGCCATAGCAGCTATGGTTAAAAAGATACCAGAGGATGTAAAAAGAATCAGCATATGTCATGTTTTAAACGAGCCTGAAGCATTAAAGCTTAAGGAAAGCCTTGAAGAAAAGTTTCCTGATGCTAAAATATCCATTGATGAAATTGGTCCTGTTATAGGTTGTCATATAGGACCTAAAGCCATAGGTATTTGCTTTTACTAATTTATTGATGATATAAGTGTTGGTGTGTTATAATAATAACTAATAGATAGTTATTATTATAACACACTTAAATTTAATATTTTGGAGGTGTGCCAATGAGAAAAATATTGGTAACAGGAGCTTTAGGACAAATTGGTTCTGAACTAACCATGCTATTGAGAAAAGAATACGGTACAGACAATGTGATTGCTACCAGTAGAAGAATTAAAGAAGGCCATGAAGAATTAATAGAATCTGGTATTTTTGAAATATTGGATGTAACAGATGGAAAAGGTTTATCTGAATTAGTTAGAAAATATAAAGTAAACACTATAATTCATTTGGCAGCTATTTTATCTGCTGTTGGCGAAAAAAATCCTCAAAGGGCATGGGACATTAATATGAATGGACTTTACAATGTTTTAGAAGTGGCCAGAGAAGAAAATTGTTCAGTATTTACACCAAGTTCAATAGCTGCTTTTGGAGATTCGACACCAAAGGATAATACACCTCAGGATACAATACAAAGACCAAATACTATATATGGAGTAACTAAAGTAGCTGGAGAACTTTTATGTGACTATTATTACCATAAATTTGGAGTAGATACTAGAGGAGTGCGTTTCCCTGGACTGATTTCTTATGAAACCTTGCCAGGTGGAGGAACTACAGACTATGCAGTCCACATATACTATGACGCCTTAAAGCATAAAAAGTATACTTCCTTCATAGCCAAGGGTACTAAGATGGATATGATGTATATGCCAGATGCCCTTAAAGCAATAATACAGCTTATGGAAGCAGATCCATCAAAACTTATACACAGAAATGCATTTAATGTTACTGCCATGAGCTTTGATCCAGAAGAAATTGCTGCATCCATTAGAAAATACATTCCTGAGTTTGAATTGGATTATGATGTGGATCCAGTAAGGCAGGCAATTGCAGAATCATGGCCAAATTCCCTTGACGATTCAGCAGCTAGGGAAGAGTGGGGCTGGAATCCAGATTATGACCTGGATTCTATGACTAAGGATATGCTTGAAAAGTTAAGGGTTAAACTAGGTCTATAAAAAGATCTTTCTCTTGATAGGATACTTCCAAGTAGATATTCTAATTTAAATTAGATTATCCACTTGGAAGTTTTTCATTTTATTATCCTGCTTCTATTATAAAATAAATTTATAAATGTTATATTAAACAATTATTATTCCTCTCCCCTAAACATATAATAGTTTTATCTAGTGGAATTGGATTGTAAAAGGGGGCAATAGATTGAAGGCGCTTATACTTTGTGGAGGTGAAGATAAAAATCTTACTCCTATTAGCTATACAATTCCTAAAGAGCTAATTCCAATAGGAAATAAGCCATTATTAGTTTATACTATAGAGCTATTGTTAAAATCAGGTATAAATGAATTAGCAATTGTGGTAAATGCATTTAATAAGCCTATATTTGAAAAGGTGCTTAAGTATTATTTAAAAAAGGATTTTCAATATTTAATCGAGAAAGAATCAAAAGGAATAGTCCATGCCTTGCTACTGGCTGAAGAATTTATTAAGGGAGATAAGTTTATTATGCTTTTAGGGGACAATTTTTTTGATTTTGATTTGAAAAGCTTCATAAGTAATTTTGAGGAAGAGGAAATGACTTGCAAAATTTTGTTGAAGGAAGTAGAAGAACCTGAAAAATTTTCAGTAGCCTATATAGGAAATGGAAGGATCATAGATCTAGAAGAAAGGCCTAAAATGGCCTTTAGCAACTGGGCTATTACAGGCCTGTATGCTTTTAATAAAAATATATTTGAAGCCTCTAAGGCTATAGAGGATTCTAATAAGGGGCAATACCAAATTGTTAATGTAGTAAAGTGGCTAATGGGAAACGGACACAAGGTTGGCTATGAAAAGTTAAAGGGTAGCTGGAGAGATATAGATAGCCCTTCAGAGCTAATAGAGCAAAATATTGATATATTATCCTCCGTGGAGGAAAATATAGCAGGTGAAGTGATTAATTCTAAAGTATCTGGCAAAATAATACTCATGGAGGGCTCAACAGTTTATAATAGTATAATTAGGGGTCCTATAGTCATTGGACAAAATACCACTATAAAAAATTCCTATATAGGCCCCTATACTTCAATAGGTAATGGAGTTACCATAGACAAATCTAATATAGAAAATTCCATTATACTAGATAGATGTAATATATGGGGAATAGAGGACCCCATTGATTCTTCAGTTATTGGAGAAGGTTCTACAATTATGGGTACTAGAAGCGTGAAAAAAAGCCATAAAATAATAGTAGGAAGAAACAGCAAGGTATATTTAGGAGTATAAATAAATTTTTTAGTACTGGCATAGTAACATCATCCTAGTCCAATAAATTTGTAAATTTAAACTTAAAAAAGTAACCAAAACTATAGTATTTCAATATAATGATAATGCAAAGACATATTTATATTTTTTAAGGAGGGAGATGTTATTATGGCAGTTTATTACCAGCCAGGCTATAAGCCAAGCAAATGCGGAAAACATGATTCTGATTGTCATTCACCGATAGATTGCAAGCCTCAAAATGTTTTGGTTAGATGCAATAACCTAACTGGCGCTAATGGATTAGGCGTTGTTGCTGTTGGTGAAGTTGTTACTCCAAGAACCTTAGGAAGTTTAACCCTATCAGGCTTACACTGCTTCAAGAGACCAACTGTAAAACTTGATCTTACAGCTGTAATTACTGTAAGTGCTGCCCTTGCTGTAGATACAACTATAACATTTAGAGTATTTAAGCGTTGTGGAAAAGAAGAAGAAACTGAAATTCAATCCTTTGATGTAAGTCCAGGAATAGCCCTTGTAGCTGGAGCATCAATACCAGTAGCCTTCAGCATATGTGACCATAATGAATGCTACGAAAAACACTGCGTATACAGGGTTACAGTAGAGGCGACTGCTGCAGTAGCAGTAGCAGCTGCATTAAATGTTAACCAAGGAGCAATATCAGCCTTAGTTTATGACCTTTGCTAGTTAAATATTAAAGCATAAATACTATAATGTTTTCCCATATTCCCATTATTAATTAAGATAATTTAATCTAGCATTTACAAATTCTCCTTTCTAGGAATATACAATGAAATCTAACTAGAAAGGAGAATTTGTTATTTACCATCTAATATTCAAGAAACTTTTCTTACTTAGGGCTTTTTCTTCAATATCTTGTAATTTATTCTTTATTGATTCCATGTCCTCTTTTATAGCACTTAATTGTTTTTGTAAATCCAGTAAGGTATCTTTAAGATCTTCTAATTCCCTTTTTTCCTTATCTAAGTCAGCTTCTGTAATAAGATTTTTGTCTAGTAAATCCTCATGGAAATCATCAAAGTAAAAAGAAATACTACCATTATCAATATTTCCATAATAATGATTTAGCTTATTTTCACGCCTATTTAGCGTAAGATTGTAATACTTAATTAAATAAACTGGATCCTGTTCCATATGTCTTTTATTATCTAAAAACCAATTGATACCATAATCCTTAGAGACTAGATTGAAAATTTCTTCCTGAGAAATATATACTATGTTTAAATTATTGTATTTTTCAAACATAAGGGCAGGATAATTGTATCCTAAAATTTTAGGCAGCTTAATTTCCTTCCATTGATATCTACTATCACCAATGGAAGAATAGCGCTTATAGTTAAGGAAATAATCCCTATTATTTGAGCTATACCATAATATGTGTATATTATTATGAGAATCTACAAACAAGTAAGGGAGAGTATTATTAGATAAAGATGATGAAATTTGAGTAGGAGTAGTAGCCCATCTTTTTGTAAAGATATTATAGAATAAATAGTAAATATTGTAGTTATTGTACTCCTTGCCACTATAAACCAGGTGTATATTTCCAAATTCGTCCCTATCGATGAAAAAAGGATCCACAGCTTTTTCCGAAAAAATGTTAGCTACAATATGTTTTTGCCATTTGTTTTTTTGTTTTACAATATGTTCAATAGTCCATAGATTTAGGTTTATTAAATTAGCAGAAACATAAAAGATGTTAACTATATTGTTGTGTACATATAGGGTTAGATGTCTGTAAGTATTAGATTGGATATCAAATTTTCCAATTGTTCTTTTTTGCCAGCTCTTATCTGAGTATATACCATATATAAGATCACCCTTCTTATGTATATAGATTAGATGCAACCTGTTATTCTCATCGATGGCAGCAGAAAAATCTAATACGTCCTTATCTATTACTGTGGAGTTGTTTTCTACATTAACTTTATCAAATATAAGGTTTTCATTATTATCTTTGAAGAAAACAAAACTTTGTTTAAAAGAATCCTTTATAAAAATAACTTCCCTTATAGCAAAATTTTTTTTCATTTATATCCTCCCTATTCTTAAACAAATATCACAAATCTTTATATATTTCATAATATGAAAGTAGATATGATTTTATTAAATAAAAGGAGTGAAAAATATGACAACTGCTCAAAATATTTATGATTCAGGCGGAAAGATAGAGTTTGATTTAAATCATATAAAAGAAGTGGATTGTCTAATAGTAGATAAGGTATACGCCCAGTATCAAGCTAGAGAGTGTTTTACTTCAGTAGAAGCAGAAATTGAAAATGGCACCTTCCGCACAATAAAATTTGATCCGGGTTTTATTCTGCCTGAAACACTGAGATTAGATAAAATACCTAATAAACCAAATTTTAAAAGAGCACGATTTACAATAAGAATACCATATAGAATAATTTTAAAAGATGGAACAACTCTTGAGAGAAATTTACCAGATATAGATAAGGACATTATACTATTTATGCCTGAAGCAAGGGATGAGTTCCAACTTAATGTTATTGTCGAAACTAGTTCTAGGGTACTAGGACAACCAGAAATAATGGATAATAGAGTGATTTTCGCAGTAGGAATATTCATAATAATAAAAGTGGTTGGCAGGGTGCAACTTTTAGTACCTACATTTGGATTCTGCCCTGAACCACCACCAGCACAAGATTTTGTACAGGAAGATATCTGTGATGATTTTGATAATGAGCCATTTCCACTATTTTTCCCACTACAATATGGAGATATATGCGAGGAGGATTAATGTGAGGAGCTTAGGCTCCTTTTTATTTTATTTTAAAGGTAGAAAAAATCTCAGATTTTATAGTAAGTTTACTGTGTATAAGGGATAATATACATGTGTAGCATAGAATGTTGACAAAATTACTAGGGTATACTATACTTTATTATGAATACCTAGTAATATGGTTGGAATTGGGAAGAGGTGTTAATATGAAACTATCTACTAGAGGAAGATATGGACTTAAAGCAATGTTTCAATTAGCTTTACACTATGGACAAGGTCCTATTCCCTTAAATGTTATTGCAAGCCAACAGGAACTTTCTGAGAACTATTTAGAACAGCTTTTTTCTACCTTAAGAAAAGTTGGACTAATAAAAAGCGTTAGAGGTGCCCAGGGTGGGTATATGTTAGCTAAACACCCAAAAAATATAACAGTAGGAAATATTTTAAGGGCTCTGGAAGGAGACATGGCACCTGTTTATTGTGTAACAGACGACAATTCTAGCTGTCATAGGGAAGAAAAATGTGTTACTAGGTTAGTTTGGAAGAGAATGAAGGATAGCATCAACAACGTAATTGATTCTATAACCTTACAGGATATGGTAGATGAACAAAAAGAAATAGAAAGTGCTAATAAGTCTGTTGGGGGGGTTTAATATGGATAAGTATATTTATATGGATAATGCAGCTACAACACCTGTAAAAAAAGAAGTATTAGATGAAATGCTACCTTATTTTAATGTTAACTATGGCAATCCATCTAGTATATATACTCTTGGTAGCAAATCTAAAAATGCCATATCAATATCAAGAGAAAAAGTTGCAAAAGCAATCAATGCTGATCCTAGAGAGATATTTTTTACAGCCGGTGGATCAGAAGCTGATAACTGGGCAATAAAAGGTGTTGCTTATGCAAATAAAGATAAAGGCAATCATATAATTACAAGTAAGATTGAACATCACGCTGTATTACATACATGCGAATATTTAGAGAAGGAAGGATTTAGGGTAACCTACTTGGATGTTGACCAATATGGAATTGTAGATTTAGAGCAATTAAAAAAATCTATTACTGATGATACTATATTAATTTCTATTATGTTTGCAAACAACGAAATAGGTACTATTCAGCCAATAAAAGAAATAGGTAAGATTGCCAAAGAAAAAGGTATATATTTTCATACTGATGCTGTTCAAGCAATAGGACATATTAAAATTGATGTTAATGAATTAAATATAGATTTATTATCTATGTCAGCCCATAAATTTTACGGGCCAAAAGGAATTGGTGCCTTATATGTAAGAAAAGGTGTGAAAATAGATCCTCTAATTACTGGAGGTGGACAGGAAAGGAATAGAAGGGCAGGCACAGAAAATGTACCAGGAATAGTTGGTATGGGAAAAGCTATAGAGCTGGCTTATGAAAATTTAGAAGGAAAGAATGCTAAACTTATTAAATTAAGGGATAGAATGATAAATAAAATCCTAGAAAAAATAGATTATGTAAGACTAAATGGCCATCCAACAAATAGGCTTCCTGGAAATGTAAATGTCTGTTTTGAGTTTATAGAAGGTGAATCAATACTGCTAAGTCTTGATATGGAAGGTATTGCAGCATCTAGTGGTTCTGCCTGTACCTCAGGTTCTTTAGAACCATCCCATGTTTTACTAGCTATTGGACTTTCCCATGAAATTGCCCATGGTTCAGTAAGGTTGACCTTGGGAGATTTTAATACTGAAGAAGAAGTAGATTATGTTGTAGAAAAGCTTGCAGAAATTGTATCAAGATTAAGAACTATGTCACCTTTGTATGAGAAGGTTAAGGAGGGAAAATAAATGTATTCAGAAAAGGTTATGGATCACTTTAGAAATCCAAGAAATGTAGGAGAAATAGAAGATGCAGATGGTATTGGTGAAGTAGGCAATGCCAGATGTGGTGACATCATGAAGATGTATTTAAAGATTGAGGATGGGGTAATAGTTGATGTCAAGTTTAAAACTTTTGGCTGTGGTTCTGCCATTGCTTCATCAAGTATGGCAACAGAATTAATAAAGGGTAAAACAATAGAAGAAGCTATGGAAGTTACAAACAAGGCTGTAGCAGAAGCCTTAGATGGTTTGCCACCTATTAAAATGCACTGTTCCCTATTAGCTGAACAAGCTATAAAGGCAGCCTTATATGACTATGCAAAAAAGAATAATGTAAAAATTAAAGGATTAGAAAATTTCAATCCTGTTGAAGATATACATGATCATGAACATGCTTAATTGTATAGTATACCCCTTGAATCAATAAATTGGTTAATTTTGAATTAATAAATTACCCTTTTTCATAACAAAATAAATTTACAAGTATAAGAAAAGGGGTATAATTGTGATAAGATATAAACAATTAATTACATTAATAGTAATGGATAAGTATCTAAAGAATCCTATTGGTAGAATAAAGGATGTACTATATTCAAGTGATTATAGGAGAATAGATTATATAGTAATAAATAATGGAAATTTATTAAAGAATAAGGTAATTATTGATTATAAAAGTTTATCCTTTCAAGAAAACAATAAAATTATATATAATAATACAGATATATTTAATTTTAAAATGGATAAATATGTTGAAAATACT